>Ga0126383_10003487_pt1 | contig 10409 bp, 6 predicted proteins | sample PanSoiMetPlot_35_FD_96882 | JGI IMG/M metagenome (GOLD analysis project Ga0126383, IMG submission 96882) | Tropical forest soil microbial communities from Panama - MetaG Plot_35 | ecosystem: Environmental > Terrestrial > Soil > Tropical forest > Bulk soil | place: Panama | collected 2016-02-17
TCCATCTTGCCGCGCTCCTCCAGCATCTTTTCCAGTTCGTAGCTGACGTCAAAGTGGTCTTCAATGGCGGTCTTGCCGCGGCCGGTGATAATGATGATCTGGTCGCAGCCCGCAGCCAGGGCTTCCTCAACGCCATATTGAATGATGGGCTTATCCACCAGCGGCAGCATTTCTTTGGGCTGGGCTTTAGTGGCAGGCAGAAAACGCGTGCCCAGGCCGGCAGCGGGAAAAACAGCTTTGCGAACTCTCATTTTCATGAATGATTCCTGAGTACCGCATGGTGAGATGCAGAAATTCTAGCACCTGTTTTTCTGGCCCGCTCTTGCGCCCGCCGCGCACACCCATCCTTACAACACCGGACTGTTATCTCCCAGCATCCTCTGCCGGACCAATTTGATTGGCGGGAAGCCCTGCTTCAGCAGTTCATTGTGAAAGTTTTCCAGAGAGAAGCCGGCGCCCACCTTCTTCTTGTAATCGTCGCGCAGCTTCAGGATCTCCAGCTTGCCCAGCGTGTAATAGAGATACGTTGGATCAGAGGTGCCGCGCTTGGTTTCACGCAAGCCGTTCATGTGGGATTGATAGCCTTCTTTCTCGAAGAACGCCACACCTTCATCGAAGCTCATCTTTCCTGTGTGCATCTGTATACCCACGATAAAGCGCGCGTTGCGGAGCAGCGCGTCCTGCAACTGGCCCAGGCGCAGCTTGAGAAAAGCCGTGTCGTGGTCCTGGTCAACGCCCGGCGTGCGGCCGTAGCCTTCGTCCAGCATCATCTGCTCGCTATAGTGGGCCCAGCCTTCAGCATTGGAGCTGCAGCCCAGCAGCTTGCGCACCTTTGACGGCGCATAAGGAACCCACAGGAACTGCGTGTAATGGCCGGGATACACCTCGTGCACGGCGGTGGAGATGATCGTCCCGCGGTTGAAGCCTTCCATGTGCTCTTCCACTTGTTCGGGCTTCCAGCTCGACTCCGGCAGAGTAACGTTGAAAAAAGCTTCCTTTGCGACCTTTTCAAACGGTCCGGGCGTGTCCATGGAGGCGGAGGTGAGGGCACGCGCGAAAGGCGGCGTTTCCTGCACAATGGGCAAAACCTCAGAAGGCAGCTTGACGATGTGGTGCTGGGCCAGAAAATCTTTTAGTCCCCCCAGAGTATCGCGGAAAGTCTGGAGCAGCTTGTCTGGCGCAGGATGATCTTTTTCCAATTCCTCCAGAATCTGCTGCGGCGTTTTGTTAGGATCGAGTTTTGCTGCCGTATCTTTGAATGCCTGCTGGTTCAACCGCAGGTTCGCCATGCCGATCTCAAGCAGGCGATCGAGCGGGATATCAACATCTTCATCGTACAGAAGCTTCTTGCTGAAATTGTCGGCCCCAATGCGGAAATCGCCGTGCGCTTGCGGCTTGAGGTCCTTCTCGATCCACTGTCCGTAGGCCTTCAATTCGTCCATCACTTTCTGGTTGACGGCACGAAATTCAGCCAGCAGCGCCTGGTCTTTTACGTCTTTGAAGGCGGCAGGCACATCATTCTGGAAAAAGCTGATGAGGCCGGGAATCTGCTCCAGCGCAACGTCTACGTAGATAGGCGGAGGGTTCTTCAGGTTCTGCCGCGCCGCCTGAAAGACCGCAGGCGCCTGCTTCTCACGGGCAATGACGGATTTGAGTCGCTGGTCAGCAGGCGCGAACGTACGCGCCATGATGAGGAAGATTGAGTTGGTGATGCCGGACGAGTATGCGTCCGGGTTCTTCTCCCACGCGCGGATCTGTTCCAGACTCAGCAGGCGGGCGTTGATGTCGCCCAACACAAGAGCATGGTCCACTCGCACGGCCGGGGAAAGCTGCAGTGGATCAATTTTCGCCAGCACTTTCTGGAATTCCTTCAGCGCCGCGATCTGGCTGTTGATGGACGACCGCGAATAGTCTTCCAGCAGGTTGTCATACTGATGAAATCCTGCAGCTGTGCCTTGTGACGGGCCAAATTTGAAATAGACCTTATCGAAATACTGTTCAGCCAGCAGCTCAAAGACCTTGTCATTGTTCGCCGACGAAGATTCTGCCTGTTTGTGCTGTGCCTGCGCGGAGAGCCCTGCCAGCAACAGAGCAAAGAGCGGGATTAGTTTCACAAAAGTCTCCAGTCAATCCAAAGGACGATCAATGTTTTGGACTCACGCTGCATTCAAGCGTGAGCGCCCATCAGCGGCCGCGGCCGGCGCGCCGACGATGCCGATGCACCATTTATTTTTGCACGTAGACCGTACCGCCCTTCATCACAAACACCGGGCTCTGGAGCAGAGTTACATCCTTGAGTGGATCGCCGTTAACGGCAATGATATCGGCAAATTTGCCCTTCTCCAGCGTGCCGATGCGATCAGACCAGCCCAGCAGATCAGCGGCGTTCACCGTAGCGGTCTGGATGGCCTGGATGGAGGTCATCCCCTGCTGAACGTAAACAGCGAACTCATGTGCATTGAGTCCGTGCGGATAAACAGCGGCATCGGTCCCGAAAGCCACCTTCACTCCCGACTCAAAAGCGTGCCTCAGATTCTGGCGGCTGGCCGCAGTGACAGACTTCATCTTCTCGGCGTACATTGCGGGTAGCCCGATCTTTGCTGCGTTCTCGCGCATCCAGTCCGCGAGGTACATCGTGGGAACCAGGTACGTGCCGCGCTCTTTCATCACCTTGATCGCAGCATCGTCTATGTAAGAGCCATGCTCAATGGAGTCGACGCCGGCTTCGGCGGCCCAGGCAATGCCTTGCGCGCCGTGCGCGTGCGCGGCAACTTTGCGTCCCAGGCGATGCGCGTCCGCAACAATGGCTTTCATTTCTTCCAGCGTGTACTGCGAAGCGCGCGGATCGTCGCCCTTGGAGAGCACTCCGCCGGTGGCGCAGACTTTGATCACGTCTGCGCCATATTTAATAATTTCACGCACTTTGTGCTGTACGCCTTCCACGCCATCGGCAGCGCCGTCAGACTTGGCGTGCCATTCATACGGCAGCAGGTTCTGATCGCAGTGGCCGCCGGTGATGGAAAGCGCGGGACCGCTGGCATCAATGCGCGGGCCGGGAACCATGCCTTCATTGATGGCGTCGCGCAGGGCGATATCGGTGTAACCGCTGGCGCCCACGTTGCGCACCGTGGTGAAACCTGCTTCCAATGTGATGCGCGCGTTTTTAGCGCCGATCAACGCCTCCTTGGGAATGGAGACGCCCAACTCCTGGTAGCCAAAGTTAGGATCGAACGTGAGGTGCGTGTGCGCATCGATCAGGCCGGGCAACAGCGTGGCATTGGGCAAATCGATTACCTTGGCTCCCGCTGGGGCCGCGCCGGAGCCGACCGCGGCGATTTTGTCGCCGTCAATCGTGACCAGAACATTATCGAGAGTCTTGCCGGTCTTTACATCCAGCAGATGACCCGCGTGAACGTAAGTCTTCTGCGGAGCAGAGGAAGAATTGGTTGATGGTTGAGCTACGGCACACGCGCACAGAAAAACGAAGGCGAGGAGTCTCAGCAGTTTCATAAGGAAGGCGGATTATAGCAGGACGTGTCATTTCGTTCTGTCGCCTCGCTCCAAACCGCTTACGATCCTCGCCAGCGTTAATGCGTCGTGCTCCCGGTGCAGCGGACTCGGCGCGTGGTCGGCCTCGCCCTTTATCGCATTATTGCGGCAAAACCAAAACTTCCACACCCGATGCCGCGCTCTTTCTGTGAAACACGTGTTCGGTCGCTTTTTTGAAGTCGTCCGGTTTTGCGTTAGGAATATCAGTAAAAGTCTGGGGGTTGCGATCGACCAGCGGGAACCATGAGCTTTGGATCTGCACCATGATGCGATGGCCCTTGCGGAAAGTGTGATTCACGTCAGGCATGGTGAAGTTCAAGTCGGCTTCCTTGCCCGGCTCCAGCGCCTCCGGCTTTTCCCAACTCTTGCGAAACTTTGCCCGCATCGGTTCGCCGCGTAAGAGCTGTTCGTAACCTCCCATACGGACAGAAGGCGCGCCGAGCACTCGCTTGCTGGCATCGGCAACTTCGTTATCAGGATAATCGTTGGGATAAGCGTCGATGAGCTTCACAACAAAGTCCGAATCCGTTCCGCTGGAGGCGATCTTCAATTTTGGCGAAACTGGTCCGGCAATGGTTACGTCTTCTTCCAATGGGTCCGTCTCATAGACCAAAACGTCAGAGCGCCGGGACGCAAACCGCTGATCGTCCGTCATATATCGCTGAGGGACCGCGGTGGCAATGTAATCAACAAACGGCACCGGGTGGGCGGGATCACTCACGTATTCGTCTTCGCCTTCATTTTCCGCGGGTGGATCGAAAGACAGCTTGCCGCCGGCATGAAGGTAAAGAGTCCTTGCTTTTGCTTGTGCCGGCGGCCACGCATCGTAGGTGCGCCAGACATTGGTTCCGGTCTCAAAGACGTAGGCCTTGGGCATGGGCGAACCCTTGCCTTTCAAATAATATTCAAAGAAGGGAAACTGAATTTTTGCGCGGAAAAACTGTGACGTCTTAGCGTCAAACTGCACGTCGCCCAGATGGTCGCCGTCACCCCTGGCCCATCCGCCGTGGACCCATGGTCCCACCACCAGCGAATTCGGCGTGCCAGGATTGAATTGATCGATTGCGTGAAACGTTTTGAATGGCCCGGAAAGATCTTCGCCATCAAACCATCCGCCAACGGTCATCACCGCGCACTTAACATTTTTCATGTGGCGTGAGAGGTCGCGGGCGTTCCAGTAATCGTCATACGTTGTGTGCAGCAGCTGGTCATTAAAGAGGGGATTGGACCCTTTCAGATACCTCTTGTCCAGATTGATGGTCGGACCGGCTTGCAAGTAGAACGTGTAACCATCGGGAGTGCCGAAATCGAAAGGGACCGTTTTCGGCGGTGGACCGGGCTCAGCCATGGGTTTGAATGAGCTATAGAATCCAAAATTTGCCGCCAACATGAATGCCCCGCCGTGGTAGGCATCGTCAGTGAAGAAAAGATCGGTCATGGGAGCTTGCGGTGAAGCTGCTTTCAATGCCGGATGCGAATCAATGATGCTGGCGGAGGTATAAAAGCCGGGATATGAAATGCCCCAGATCCCAACTTTGCCATTGTTGTTGGGCACATGCTTGAGCAGGAATTCGATGGTGTCATGCATATCAGAGCTGTCGTCGACGTCTTTGGCCGACTTCTTGTTGTCGATATGCGGGTGCATTTCCACGAAATCGCCTTCCGACATATACCTGCCGCGCACGTCCTGATACACAACGATGTAGCCGGCCTTTTCAAATTCATCCGATGGGCCAATCTGCTTTTTGTATTGGTCCTCGCCGTAGGGAGCAACGCTGTAGGGCGTGCGGTCAATCAGGATCGGATAAGGCTGCGAAGCGTCCTTGGGAACATAAACGGAAGTAAACAGCTTCTTTCCGTCGCGCATAGGAATGCGGTATTCGTACTTGGTGTAATGCGCCTTTACGTAGTCTTCTTTCGGAGCTTCCTTGGGCGGGTCTTGAGCGCGTACCATACCGGCGGCGAGCAAGTAGCAGACAGCAAGCACACGTATGCCACGAGCGAACGGATGGATTGTCATTTTCAGAATTTCTCCTCAGCTTTTACGGCTTGTGGCATTTTACACGCGCTGGGCGGCGGCAACTGCGGCAGATTCGGAATAAAGCGGGTTTCGGCGCAATCAGAGAATTAGAGCAGCAGTCCTCAAAACCAGGATTCAAACTCCTGCCGGATAAACTGCTTCACTCCTTCTTTGCCGGTCAATCGCCAAACCAGCTTGCCATCCTGCCTGAGCACAATGCTGATATCAAAAAACGGACAGCAGGCATGCTCAAGCGGCGTGATTCGAGAGAGGGCATCGTAGATTTCCGGATCGGAACGGAACTGAAAGTCATAGCCGTTGCTCAGTTCATGGGTCTCAAGCAATGCAGCCTGCAACAGGTGCTCTAACTCGTTATGACGCGCCCGCTGCTCCGGAGAGAGCGCATTCATGTTGCAGACGAACGGGCTTGCTTCAGTCATTTCGCCGGACTAGCCACGCGCAACACCATCTGTGCGCCGTACTCCAGCTTGATGTTTCCCTTCGGCGCCACAATGTAAACACCTTTGGGACTATCGCTGAGCTTGAGGTTGGGCAGGCCAAACACTCCGTTGGCTGTGGGAATAATCACTCCATAGGTGACACTGTTCTTGTCCCCCAGAAGGATTGGCATCACACTCACACGGTCCGTGGCGCTGCCCAGCTCGGCCTTCACGGGAAGATTGTTGAGATTGGTGCTGGAAGCGGCGACGCGGCGCTCCGGCGCCAACGCCTGAATGAAGGCCGGATATTCGAACTCAAATTCGCGGCCGTCCTTGGTTACGATCTTGTTGAACGCGAGCAGCAGGCGCGTCTCATGATCGTCTTTGTCGGCGAGCTTAAGGTCCGTCACCTTGCCCATCACCTTGGCATCGCGGGGAACGATAATCTTGCCGTCATAAACCAGGTCTTGCGTCACCCGCCCGACGATCTCTTCATCAGCCTTCAGCTTCCTGGCATCAAGAACTCGCGGCACGTCAATGCATATGGTTGTACCGCTGCCCGGCTTATAACCAGGATCGCCAGGGCCGGGAGGGTTGGCCTGGGCTGGTATAGGAAGCGCATAAGCAGCTTGTAGCAACGAAACAATGACGAGAAAGATAACTAGTCTGGATTTCATAGCGAACCTCGGCAGCGCATTATTCTATCCAAAGAAAGGTCGCTTGGGCTAACTATGTTATGGAAACTAATGCCGCGTGGATAACTTACTTCGCCTGTAACCAGGCCTGGGCCACCACTTCAGGACTCAATTCGCGCAGCAGACCATTGAGCTGGTCTATCAACTCTTCTGGTTGGGTCGACTTCAAATTGAATTTGAGCACACCGCCGGGAGAAAACTGCGCGCCACGGGCTTGCGCAACGAAACGCGCCAGCCGCTCAGGCTCTATTGCCGCTTGTTCGGTGAACTTGATGGTCACGGAGTCACGCTTGCGGTCGATAGCCAGCACACCAACGCGTTCGCAAAGCAGCTTTAAGGCGGAAGCTGCCAGCAGATAGCGCACCGGGGCAGGCGGCTCGCCGTAGCGGTCCTGCAATTCCTTGCGGACGTCATCCAGCGCAGCTTCGTTCTCCACGCCGGCAGCGCGCTTGTACATGCGCAGCCGCTGGTTTTCTTCCGCAATGTATTGTGTGGGAATGCGAAGATCGATGCCGAGATTGAGTTGAGTGCTGACCTTGTCGGAGAGCTCTTCGCCTTTCAGCTCGCGGATGGCGCGATCAAGCATGCCGGTATACATTTCAAAGCCAACGGCATCGATGTTGCCGCTCTGCTCGCCGCCAAGAAGATTGCCTGCGCCGCGCAGCTCAAGGTCAAGCGCGGCGATCTTGAATCCGGCGCCGAGGTCGGAGAATTCCTTCAGCGCCGCCAGCCTGCGCCGCGCGACCGGCGTGAGTTCCTGCTCGGCCGGCACCAGCAAATAAGCATAGGCCCGGCGGTTCGATCTGCCCACGCGCCCGCGCAACTGGTACAACTCAGAAAGGCCGTGGCGATCGGCACGGTTGATGATGATGGTGTTGCACAGCGGAATATCCAGGCCGTTTTCAATGATGGTGGTCGCCACCAGGATGTCCGCTTCATGGCGCACGAAGGCAAGCATCACTTTTTCCAGCTCACCTTCAGACATCTGTCCGTGGCCAACGATTACGCGCGCGCGCGGCAACATCTCCTGCAGCTTGGCGGCAATCTCATAGATGGATTCCACACGGTTGTGCACGAAGTAAGCCTGGCCGCCGCGCTCCAGCTCATGCTCCAGTGCCGACTTCACCAGCTTTTCATCGTACGCGGCAACCACGGTCTGGATGGCCATGCGGTCTTTGGGCGGCGTTTCAATCACGCTCATATCGCGCAGCCCGACCATGGACATGTGCAGCGTGCGCGGAATGGGCGTGGCCGACATGGTGAGCACGTCCACTTCTTTCTTGAGTTGCTTGAGCCGCTCTTTGTGGCGCACGCCAAAACGCTGCTCTTCGTCCACGATGACCAGCCCCAGGTCCTGAAACTTGATGTCCTGCGAAAGAATCCGGTGCGTGCCGATGACGATATCGACTTTGCCCTGCTCAATGCGCTCCGCCGTTTCCTTTTGCTGCTTGGCATTGCGGAAGCGGCTCATCATCTCAATGATGATGGGAAAGGCGGCAAAACGGCGCTTGAAATTTTCAAAGTGCTGGAAGACAAGAACGGTGGTGGGCGCCAGCACGGCCACCTGCTTGTTGTCCTGCACGGCCTTGAAGGCCGCGCGCATGGCAACTTCCGTCTTGCCATAGCCCACGTCACCGCAGAGCAGGCGGTCCATGGGCAAGGTGGACTCCATGTCATGCTTGATGTCAGCCGTTGCGGTGAGCTGATCGTCGGTTTCGTTGAACTCAAACGCGTCTTCAAATTCCTTTTGCCATTGCGTGTCCGCCGGATAGGCGTGGCCCTGCGCGGCTTTGCGCGAGGCATACAGCTTGAGCAGCTCGTCGGCCATGTCTTTCATGGCCTTCTTTACCCGCGCCTTGGTCCTGGCCCAGGCGGTCCCGCCCAGGCGGCTCAGCGGTGGATGCACGCCTTCACTCGAGCGGTACTTTTGAATCAGGTCAAGACGCGTGAGCGGCACGTAGAGCTTTGCGGCTTCAGCAAATTCCAGCACCATGTATTCGCCGGTGATCTCGCCCTGCTGGATTTCCTTGAGCCCCTGATACATGCCGATGCCGTGCTCCACGTGGACGATAAAATCACCCACCACCAGGTCGCGGAAGTCCGACATGAAGGCCGCGGTCTTCGACTTGCGGCGCAAGGGTTGTGCGGGCTCGATCTCGGAATCGTCAAACAAGTCGCGAGCACCAAAGATCACCAGGTGCGATTCCGGCAGGGTAACGCCTTCCGGCACCGTGGCGCGGACGATGGTGGTGGTGAGCAGATCGCCGGAGAAATATGCGGTTTCGTCGAGATAAGTTTCGCTGCCCGGCACCGGTGTGCGCGTGCCCAGCCGGAACGGAACTTGATATTCGGTGAAGATGTCTGCCAGGCGCTCCATCTCGCCGGTATTAGGCGCGGCAAAGATCACGCGCTGGCCCTGCGCCGTGAGCTTTTTTACTTCTTCCACCATGCCAGGGACCGAGCCATGAAAGCGGGCCGTGGACTGCGCAGGAAACTCAATCAAATTTTTGTCGGGCGTTTGTGGATCGGCCAAACCCAGATCTTCTTCTGCGCGGGCAATGCGCAACACGTTCAGGTGCTCAAGGCTGCCGCCGGGCAGGCGCGTGATCAGCGCGTTCCAGTCATCGGGCGGAAGATAGATGTCTTCCGGCGTAGCCAGCTTGCCGACAAGGCTTTGCTCGTGGCGTTGCACAACTTTTTCCCACCAATGGTCCTGCTCGGCCTCAATGGCAGAGGGCTCGTCGATAAAGACGACGGCATTCGGCAGCAGGTCAAAAAGCGTGTTCTGGGCTCCGGCGTTGGCATAAAACTCCCAGCCGGGAAAAACAGAGACACCAGTTTCGGAGAGGGCCTTGCGAACTGCATCCGCCTCGCCTTCCATGCGAGCGCCGGAAAGGCGGGCATGGATTTCCGTGAGCAGCTCTTCGCGGACGGGCGTTTCCGTGAGTGGGAGGAGCACGACTTCGTCGACTGCGGCGGCAGAGCGCTGCGTGCCCGGATCGAATTTGCGGATGGATTCCACTTCGTCCCCAAAAAGCTCTATGCGCAGCGGACGATCGGCTTCCGGCGGGTAGGCATCCAGCAGGCCGCCGCGAACGGCGTATTGGCCCGGCATCTCAACCACGTCCACGGCGGAATAACCCACGGTGTTCAGGTGCTGAATGAGTTCTTCAAGGTCGAGCGTGTCAGCGCGGCGGATGATGCGCGCCAGGCCGGAGTAGTGCTCAGCGGAGCGCAACCGCATGGAGGCGGCGTTGAGCGGCGCGATGACAATCGAAGCGGCGTTGGTGGAGATCTTCCACAGCGCGGTGGCGCGCTCTTCCTGAATATCCGGGTGCGGAGACATATTTTCAAACGGCAACACGTCATAGGCAGGCAGCTTGACCACTGACTGAGGACTGCATGCGCCCGTTAATTCGCAGAATGACTGGATGACGGGGCAGATGGCCTCAGCGGCGCGATTGTCGGGCACGATGAGGATGAGCGGCACGCCGGCGGCGCGTTGCAGGTAAGGAATAAGCAGGGATTTAGCGGTTGAAACCAGCCCGGACAGACGGATACGCCCCGCAGAGGGCTTTGACTCCCCCCTCCGCTGCTTAAGATATAAGGCCGCCTGCTGGAACCCAGGGCTCTTTTCCACGTCCGCCAGGACTTCGCGGACGAATGGAAGGATCACTTCATTATTTTAACCGCAAAGGACACGAA
>Ga0126383_10003488_pt1 | contig 10408 bp, 10 predicted proteins | sample PanSoiMetPlot_35_FD_96882 | JGI IMG/M metagenome (GOLD analysis project Ga0126383, IMG submission 96882) | Tropical forest soil microbial communities from Panama - MetaG Plot_35 | ecosystem: Environmental > Terrestrial > Soil > Tropical forest > Bulk soil | place: Panama | collected 2016-02-17
CCAATCGTAACGGAGATCGGGACGGCGATCGGTGTCGTGTGCACCGCCGCGGCGCCCTGGGCGGGCGGTCCCAACCCGCGCCTCACCCACAACCTGCCAGGGTGGCTGCTCCGCGACCCCCTCTAATACCGTCTCGCGCCCGAATCGTGGTGGCGTCAACGAACGGCCGGAAAGGGGCATGACGACGCGTTCTCGCGGCCAAGGCTGAGTGCCTGCTGTCGGTTCAGTCAAGGGACCTTGGCGGGGGCGCGGGGCAACGGGCGAGAAGCGCCGACAATGGACTTTCCCGCAACCGCGATTACCGCCGCCGCGGTCAGTCTGCGACTTTGAGCACAATCTTTCCGGGCTTGTGGGGCGCGCCATCCAGCATGCGGTGAGCGATCTTCGCGTCGGCGAGGTCGAGAACCTCGCCGACCGGCAGGTTTAGCGTTCCGCGTTGGACCATCGCCGAGATCCTGTCGAGCCGGTCGCGCGTGACGTCGACGATGAAATACGCCGCGCGCATGCCTCGCGACCGGACATAGGCCTCGTCTGGCGCGCGCACCACCGAAACGATGATCCCGTTCGGGCGCAATGCCTCGCAGGTGCTTTCGAGTGTGTCGCCGCCGATCGTGTCGATAACCGCATCGAGGGGCCGGGAAGCCAACTGTGCACCAACGCCATCGCTTTCCACGACCGGCTCGGCACCCAGCGCCCGAACCCGTTCGATGTCCCGGGTGCGCGCAGTTCCGTAGACGCTGACGCCGGCTTCCTTCGCCATCTGCGTCGCGCAGGCGCCGACGCTGCCTGCCGCACCGCGCACCAGGATCGCCTGTCCCGGTTCGATACGCGCGTATTCGAACAGCATCTGCCACGCGGTAACGGCGACGACCGGAAGGCCCGCCGCTGTGACGTAGTCGAGCGCGGCGGGCTTGCGCGCGACTTTACCGGCCTCGACCAGCGCGTACTCGGCATAACCCCCGACGAAGAGGTCGTTTGTTGCGCCATACACAGCGTCACCGAGCGCGAACACGTCGACGTCGGCACCGAGCGCGGCCACCGTGCCGCTGATGTCGGAGCCGAGGGTCAAAGGCAGCGCCTGGCCGAGGCCGCTCTCGCCTTCGCGGATCAACCGGTCCCACGGCCCGACGCCCGCCGCCTTCACAGCGACCAGCACCTCGCCCGCCCCCGGCGCCGGACGGGGAATCTCGTCGAGCCGCATGGTGTCGATGCCGCCGGATTCATGAACTCGAATGGCTCTCATCACTCGTCTCTTCGGTTACTCTCGTTAGGTGGAGCAAATCCGCGGATGCGCCAGTAAAGCCAGGTAAGGGCGAGTGAAACATCGTGAACAGCGGGCGAGGCGGAGTGACCGCTGGCTGCCGGCGTTTGGATCGTCCAGCTATCGTCATTCGGCTGGGGCGTTCCGCCACCCAACTCGGCAGTTTGGCTCCGCTATCGGGAAGGTCAGGGGCATGAAGAGCGGTTCCGATTGCGAAGCTGAGTGACGGAGAAGGGTCGAGAGCTGTCCCTCAGCGCGCTCTATTGCCGCCGGATGCATGGGTTGCGGCCGCTCCTTTCCGAAAGTCTTGAGTTCCTACGGCCAATCGAGTTCGCCTGTTGTTGATCGGCAATGCTAAAATCGCCATAATGTTAGTATCTTATGTTCGCTCCGGGAGGCGCCGATGGCTGCGCAGGGGCGCGAACGAGGCGGAGCGATGGCTGATATTTCGCTGCAAAAACAGCAAAAACGGCCAGGAGGGCCGCTGGCGGGTGCAAGATTTGTGATTGAAGGAGCTGGCAATGCCTGATCTCAACCAGATAAAACAGGGGGAACAGGGCGCGCGACCGACGCGGGCAGTTCGCCAAGGGTCAGTCCGGCAATCCTGCCGGGCGGCCCCGCGAGCCCACCAACCGAGCCCCACTCGGGCTCCCGAGCTGTTGCTCCATCGCGAAGCCACGGCTCTGTGTCGAACGCATCCTGCCGCCGTGCCGCGAACCGACGGTTAAGTTCGGCCTTGCCGCCGGTCGAAAGCGCTCCCACGGGACACAGCCCGTGGGCTGAAGGCCATAATATCGCCACCGCGATGAAGGCGGTCATCTCGGCGCTGGCCGGTCGCGCGATCACGCGGGCGATCGAGACGAGCGACTTCGACTGGCGTTTGCAACTCGCCGAGGCCAGCCACGTGCGTACCGCAGCCGCTATGGACGTGCCGGGGGCCGGGGCAGGTACTGCAACCCACAGGCGAAATTCCCAGATTTTTGCTACAGATTCGCGGCAGATGTCGCGAGGCGTGATCGCCGATGCAGTCGATAATTGCGGTTGGCCAACCGGCCAGGGGCATCGAGGGTGTACGGAAATCGGCGTATACGACCCTGTTCTCAAGGGGCCAACCGCGGGGCGAGCCGGCAACGACGGTGGTGTCGAGGCTGGACGTGCGAGCGATCAAGAAATATACGTCAGCCCTCAGGTGAAGTTGACAAGAAATGGGGAGGAAGCAGTGGTCCAACAGCTAAATCGCCACGTCGTTGCAGCCGCGTTAGTCAGCGCCTGCTTGCTCGTCGTGAGCGGCGCGAGGGCGGCGGAGCCGATTACGATCGGCTTTGGGATGGCACTGACCGGCGGGCTCGCCGCCGGCGGCAAGTCGGCGCTATTGGCGATGCAGATCTGGCGGGACAACGTCAACGCCAAGGGGGGCCTCATGGGCCGCCCGGTCAAGCTGATCAACTACGACGACCAGAGCAACCCGGCGACCGTGCCGGGCATCTATACGAAGCTGCTCGATGTCGACAAGGTCGACTTCGTCGTGTCGGGCTACGGCACCAACCTGATTGCGCCGGCGATGCCGGTGGCGATCTCGCACGACCGCGTCTTCCTCGGGCTGTTCGGGCTCGCGGTCAACAGCGAATTCCATTACCCGAAATACTTCTCGATGCTGCCGACGGGCCCCGATCCGAAGCACGCGTTTTCCGAACCCTTCTTCAAGATCGCGATGGCGACGAATCCGAAGCCCAAGAGCCTCGCTCTGCTCGCCGAAGATGCCGAGTTCCCGAAGAATGCTTCCGAAGGCATTCGCGATCACGTCAAGACCTACGGGCTGCAATTGGTCTACGACAAGACCTACCCGCCCGGGACGCCCGACTTCACGCCGATTGTCCATGCCATCCAGGCGACCAACCCAGAGATGGTGTTCGTCGCCTCCTACCCGCCGGGCTCGGTCGGCATGCTGCGCGCGGCGACGGAGAGCGGGCTGAAGACGCGGTTCTTCGGCGGCGGCATGGTGGGTCTGCAATTCACCCCGGTAAAGCTGCAATTCGGGCCCAAACTCAATGGCGTCGTCGATTATGATTTTTGGATCCCGGCGGCGACGATGCAGTTCACCGGGATTCTCGACTTCCTGAAGGAATACCAGTCGAAGGCCGGCGAGGCCGGAGTCGACCCGCTGGGCTGGTACCTGCCGCCCTTCGCTTATGCGTATCTGCAGGTCCTCGGCGACGCGATCGAGGGCACCAAGAGCCTCGACCAGAACGCGGTCGCCGACTATATCCGCAGCCACCCGTTCAAGACCATCGTCGGCGACATCAGCTTCGGCAAGGACGGCGAGTGGGCCAAGCCGCGGGTGCTCGAAGTACAGTGGCAGAATGTCAAGAGAAACAACCTCGACGAGTTCAAGGACACCAAGACCGAGGTCATCCTCGAACCGGAGGAATACCGCACCGGGTCGGTAATCGCCCCCTATAACGGGAGCGGCGAGTAAGAGAGGGGAAGATGCCGCGGATCAACCACGTGGCGCTCAAGCTCCGCTCGCCCGACGGAACGATCGCCGAGATCGTCGATCCCGGCCAGTACGAGAAATTCGAAGTCGTGTGATCATGTCGGCTCCGTGCTCGGCTCCGCCGGTGGCCGGCCCAATCGGCTGGTTCCGCGAACAGCGGCAGATTGCCGTCCGGGTCTTTGACGCAAAGCGTCTTTGACGAGAGGCCGATTGGCAGGTGCCGCCCCTCATCACGCCATCAAGCCCTACTCCGCGCTCAGCACGAAGAGCTTGTCAGCGCCTGATTCGGCGCCCCAGACTTCGCCTTTGCGGCCGGCGAGCTGCCGCACATTGGCGTAGCTATCGGGCAGGGGAAAGGACTCGAATTTTTCGGTCTTGGGGTCAAAGCGCAGGATCGCGTTCGAGCCCCAGTCGCTGAGCCAGACCGCGTCGGTGTCGTCGACATAGACGGCGTAGGGCTGCGGGCTACCGCCGGGCAGGCGCCAGCGCGCCCAGGCCTTGGTCTTGCTGTCGTAGCGGAACAGATCGCCGCTGTTCCAGCCGGTAACCCAGAGGGCGCCGCGGCTGTCGCTCCAGACCCGCCGCGCTCCCTGGCGCGGCACCGGCGGCTCCAAGACCGTGACCGTGCCGGTTTCGCGATCGATCTGGCCGAGATAGCTGGCGGCGAGCGAGGCGAAGAACACTTGGCCATCGGGCGTCGTGGCGATGCCGTAGGGGCCGGTGCCGCGCGGCGCATCGAACACCGCCATCGCGCCGGTTTTGGGATCAAGCTGGCCATAGATGCCGTTCTGTCCGGTGAACCAGAGCCGGCCCTGGCGATCAAAGCTCGCCGTGTTGAGGTTGGCGTTGCGGCGCTCTTTCGGGAGCGGGAAGAGCTTTACCGCGCGCGTCGCCGGATCGACTCGGGCGATCGCGTTCTGCCCGCCTTCGGTGACCCAGGCGGCCCCGTCGGGTCCGACGATCACGCCATGCGGCGCCGCACCCGGTCCCAGGGCGATCAGATCCGACTTGCCGGTCCTGGGATCGAGCCGCCCCAGCTTGCCGGCGGATTGCGCGGTGAACCAGACCGCGCCGTCCGGCGCGGGATAGACGTCGTGCGGGCCAGAGCCGGCCAACACCGGAAAGGTCTGTATCGCCATTTTGGCGTGAGCCGTTCCGCTCACCGCCAACACCAACATCGCCACCGAGAGCATCGTACCGAGTCGGGCCATCGAAAACTCCTGCCGCCAACGATGATTAAAATGGTGCCAGTCGGGGCTGCGAGCCAAGCCTCACCCTATGGACGCTGCGGCCCAGCCCCCTCTGCTTACTCTCCGGCGCGGATGTGTTGCGTCGGGCGCCCGCCGCCCGCCAGCGCCTTACACTGCAGGAGCGCGGAGCGAACGCAAATCGGGGGCCGGGCACAAGGCCGCCTCGGTCCTGGCCCGCAGCTCCGGAAAGTCGATATCCTCGGCGATCTCGCGCACGACCAGCCCCTCGGGGGTCACATCGATGACCGCGAGATCGGTATAGATCCGGCGCACCACCGACGCCGCGGTCAACGGATAGCCGCACTGCCGGCGGATGCGGGGCACGCCCGATTTGGTGGTGTGCTCGACCAGAACGCGGATCTCCTTGGCCCCGACCGCGAGATCCATCGCCCCGCCGACCCCCGGCGGAAAGCCCGGGTCGTCGGTCGTCCAGTTGGCGAGGTCGCCCTTCTCCGACACCTCGAATGCACCGAGCAGCGCCAGATCGAGGTGCCCGCCGCGGATCATCAGAAACGAATCGGTGTGATGCACATAGCTGCCGCCGGTCACCAGGGTGACCGGCTGCTTGCCGGCGTTGATCAGATCCCAGTCTACCTCGTTGTCCGAGGGCGCCGGGCCGACACCGAGCACGCCGTTCTCACTGTGCAAGACGATCTCGCGATCGGCTGGAATGAAATCAGAGACCAAAGTCGGCAATCCGATGCCGAGGTTCACATAGGCGCCGTCAGCGAGGTCCTGCGCGGCCCGCCAGGCGATTTGGCGACGTTTCAGCGGCATTTACCTCCTCCAATCCAAGAACTCGCGATTGGGCTGGATCAGCGTAGCGCGTCCTTCGAGACAGCCGCTTCGCGGCCTCCTCAGGATGAGGAATTTCCTTGATGCCATCAACTGGCGCACCTCATGCGGAGGAGCACCCAGGCGGTGCGTCTCGAAGCACGCACGATCCCGATGTAGTTTTATCTCGCAAGGGGTACATGGACGATGCGGTCGACAAAGACGCCCGGCGTGACAACCACCTCGGGATCGAGATCGCCGAGCTCGACGATATGGCGGACCTGCGCGACGGAGAGATCCGCCGCCATCGCCATCGTCGGGTTGAAGTTGCGGGCCGATTTCCGGTAGGTGAGGTTGCCCCACCGATCGCCCCGGTCGGCCGACAGCAGCGCGACGTCGCCCTTCAACGGCTTTTCCAGAACGTACATGCGGCCGTCAATCTCGCGGTGCTCCTTGCCCTCGGCGAGCCGCGTCCCGACCGAAACCGGCGAATAGAACCCGCCGAGCCCGGCGGCGGCACAGCGCATCCGTTCGCTGATGATGCCCTGCGGCACCAATTCCAATTCGATGCGGCCGGCGGCATACAGCTCCTCGAAGACCACCGAGCCGGAACTGCGCGGAAAGGAGCAGATGATGCGGCGGACCCGTCCCGCCGCCATCAGCGCGGCGAGGCCGCCGCGCCCGGTCCCGGCATTGTTGGCGACCACCGTCAGATCGCGCGCGCCCTGCTCGACGACGGCTTCGCATAGGGCGTCCGGCAGGCCGGCGCCGCCAAAACCGGCGCATAGGATCGTGGCGCCGTCCTTAATCCCGGCAACCGCATCGGCAAGGCTTCGGACGCGCTTGTCGATCATCAGAACGCCACCGCGTCGCCGCCCTTCAGGGCGAGCATTGCCCGCGCCTCGTCGGGGCTGGCGATTTCGAGGGATAGGTTTTCAATGATCGAGCGCACGCAACTGACCTGGTCGGCATTGCTCTCGGCCAGTTTGCCGCGGCCGATCCAGAGCGAATCCTCGAGCCCGACCCTAACATTGCCGCCCATGATCGCGCCCATCGAGACAAGCGGCAATTGGTGACGTCCGGCGGCGAGGACCGACCAGGCGTAGTCGTCACCGAACAGCTTGTCGGCGATGCGTTTCATGTGGACGACATTCTCGGGATCGGCGCCGATGCCGCCGAGGATCCCGAAGATCGACTGCACGAAAAGCGGCGGCTTGATGAGCCCCCGGTCGAGGAAATGCGCGAGATTATAGAGATGCCCGACATCGTAGCACTCAAATTCGAAGCGGGTGCCACAGCCCTCGCCCAGATCCTTCAATATCCGCTCAATGTCGGCAAAAGTATTGCGGAAGATGAAGTCGCGCGTCATTGCGAGATGCTGCGGCTCCCACGAATATTTCCATTCTTTGTACCGGTCCAGCATCGGATACAACCCGAAATTCATCGACCCCATATTGAGCGAGCACATCTCGGGCTTGGCGCGCAGCGGGGCGGCGAGCCGCTCTTCGAGACTCATGCCGTGGCCGCCGCCGGTCGTGATATTGACGACCGCTGCCGTCGCCTGCTTGATCCGCGGCAGGAACTGCATGAACACGTCCGGGTGGGGGGTCGGCCGGCCGTCCTTCGGGTCACGGGCATGGAGATGCAGGATCGCCGCCCCCGCCTCCGCCGCGGCGATCGCATCGCGCGCAATCTCGTCTGGCGTTAGCGGCAGATGCGGGCTCATCGTCGGGGTGTGGATCGAACCAGTTACGGCGCAGGTGATCACAACCTTGCCGCGAAGAGGCATTTCTTCCTCCCCTAAACTATGGGGCGCGCCGCCCGGGTTCGCCGCAGGGTCTTCCCGCCGGCTAACCCTGCGCCCGGATGAACGCCTTGACCTTCGGGTAGGTCTCGGTCTGCCACCGGCGGCCGTGGAATACCCCATAATGGCCGACTTTGAGCTGGAGGTGGTGGGTCTTTTTTCCCGGCGGGATCCCGGTACAGAGATCGTGTGCAGCCACCGTCTGCCCGACTGCGCAAATATCGTCTTTCTCGCCTTCCACCGTCATCAAGGCGGTGCGTTCTATCGCGGCAGGCTCGACCCGGTTGCCGCGCACCAGAAAGCGGCCTTGCGGCAAGTCGTGGTCATGGAAAACTCGCTTTATGGTTTGCAGGTAGAAATCTGCGGGCAGATCCATGACCGAACTGTACTCTTTGTAAAAGGCGCGGGTCGCCGCCGCACTGTCGCCGTCGCCCTTGACGAGGTTGTGGAACATCGACCAATGCGCGGAGACGTGCCGGTCGAAATTCATGCTCAGAAAGCCGGCCAGCTGCAGAAAGCCGGGATAGACCCGCCTGAACGCTCCGGGATAACGCCCCGGCACCGTGGTTATGACGGTCCGGTCGAACCACTCGAGAGAGTGCGCCATCGCAAAACGGTTGACCTCTGTCGGGTTGGCCCGGGTATCGATTGGACCGCCCATCAGGACCATCGAGGCGGGCTGGCAAGCGTCGCCGTCCGCCGCCAGCAGCGATACCGCCGCCAACACCGGCACCGAAGGCTGGCACACTGCCATCACATGGATTTTCGGGCCCAACAGCCGAATGAAGCGGCCGACCAGATCGACAAAGTCGTCGAGATCGAAACGGCCATAAAGCAGCGGCACGTTGCGCGCATTCACCCAATCGGTGATGTACACATTGTGCTCCGGGAGCAAGGTCGCGACGGTGCCGCGCAACAAGGTCGAAAAATGACCGGAGAGCGGCGCGATGACGAGCACAGTCGGCTCGTCGCGGGTTCTGTCCTTGCGAAAGTGGAGAAGCCGGCAGAACGGGTGCGAGACCACGACCTCCTCGGTTACGGAGACTTCCTCAGCACCGACGACAACCTTGCGGATGCCGAATTCCGGCCGGTCGTGCGACATCCCGGCATTGGAAAGTAGCTCCAGAGCCGCCGCTGTGCTGCGCACGAGCGGAGCATCCCCGATCAGCGGCCACGGTTGGCTCAGCACACCGCGAAAGAACGCGGCCATCAGGCGAATGGGGGCGAGTGCGTCACTGTGTACCTGGTAGGTGTCGTAAAGCATATGTCCTCGAATCTACCCATCCCCGCATTCCGAAGCCTCCAAACTATCGAAAGGATTCTCGGTTCGATCCATCCAGAGGTGAAATTATCCCAACGCAAAATTCATGAGATTTCAAGGATATATTTGCATTGCCAGTTATTTAGGCAAGGTTAAGAGTGCAGGATTGCGGCGACCTGCAACCAAAAGCTGCTATGCTTGAAACGCGCGTCTAGATGCTGATTTGCGCAGCAATCCAAGCGTCTCGGCCGAGGTTGCAGCGGGTCCGGGAGCTGGTCGGGCTCACCGCGGTGTGGCTAGACCGCCGCGGACTTCGTGTACCACGATGCCGGAAAAGCGCGGCGGCGGGGCGAGCCAGCGGGGGTGCGCAAGGCTGGTCGCGATATCGCTCTCCCCTGCTCGCCAGCGCCGCGTCACACCGGCCGACGAGAAATCGGCCATCTTGAGGGTAAAATCGGCGGCATTGACCTCGTGGACCAAATGCAAGACCGTCATCGTCGCATTGCTCGCCTCCGACAGGCAGCGGCGAACGTCGACATCGCTGCGCATCGAGGCCGGAACGCGCTCACCCAGCAGAGCGATTCGGCGCCGCAGGTCGTGGTTGCGGCGCATCGCGGCGATTCCTCGCGCAGTTCGGCTGATGCCGCCGTGCGGCCCGGGAAGCGGATCATAGCCATCGATCGCGAAGCATAGAGTATCGGCCGGACGCGCCTCGTCCAGTGCCGTGACCGCGATGGCGCTGCCGCCGAACAGCTGCTCGTCGATGGCGACGGGGGGCGAGCCCGGTAGCGGGCTGCCGGCCAGCACATGGTCGGGGGTCAGAACGTGCCGGTCATTGTCGAAGAATGTCTCGGCTCCGGTTGCAAGGTTGACCGCGCCGAACACGACCCGGATGGTGCCGGAATTGAGCCGTTCGAAATCCACTGTTTCCGCAACTAGCTCCCGCAACTGGATCGGCGAGACCACGGGCTCTTCGCTCGGAGCCAGCAGGGCTGAGCTGCGCGGGGTTCCCGACAGCAAATTTGTGAGCGCCGATCTGGCCCACTGCGCGAGGCGGTGGGGCCGCGGCATCGCCGCGCCTTTGGTCAGCTCGCGCCAAAACTGGTGCAGTCGCATAATGCGTTCATGCGGCAGGTTTCCCGCAATGATCGCAGCGTTGATAGCCCCGATTGCGGTGCCGGCGATCCAGTTGGGCCGCACACCGCATTTCTCGAGCGCCGCATATGCTCCGGCCTGGTAGGCACCGAGAGCACCGCCTCCCGACAACACCAATGCGATCCGTTCGAAACGAGCCAGGCTCTTATCCGGTCGCCCTTGTGCCAAGACCTATTCCCCTACCGGCCGCCTTCCAGATCGATCACCGCCTCGAGACTGGGGCTGACATCATAGGAAGTACCGCCAGCGCGTCCAGTGGCGAACGTTCGGCTCATCGAGGCTTCTTCTTTTCCGATCGGATGGGCGGAAGGGATTTGAGATACACCGCAATTGCCCGTCGGTCGGCATCGTCGAGCCGAGAGGTGTTACGCACGACTTCGCCCATCGCGCCGCCGACGAAGTCGAACTC
>Ga0126383_10003490_pt1 | contig 10407 bp, 6 predicted proteins | sample PanSoiMetPlot_35_FD_96882 | JGI IMG/M metagenome (GOLD analysis project Ga0126383, IMG submission 96882) | Tropical forest soil microbial communities from Panama - MetaG Plot_35 | ecosystem: Environmental > Terrestrial > Soil > Tropical forest > Bulk soil | place: Panama | collected 2016-02-17
GCCACCACCTTGTCGAGCGCGCGCACGATGGCCGAGCCGCCGACCGCGATCGAGCGCGAGCCGTAGGTTCCCATGCCAAACGGGATCTTGTCGGTGTCGCCATGCACGATCTCGACGCTGTCGAGCGGGATGCCGAGCCGCTCCACCACCAGCTGCGCGAAGGTGGTCTCGTGACCCTGGCCGTGACTGTGCGATCCGGTCATGACAGTGACCCCGCCGGTCGGGTGCACGCGCACGGTGGCGGCCTCGTAGAGGGCGGCGCGGGCACCCAGCGAGCCCACCACCGCCGACGGTGCGATGCCGCAGGCTTCGATGTAGGTTGAGATGCCGATGCCGCGCAGCTTGCCGCGCCCGGCCGACTCGGCCTTGCGCTTTTCAAAACCTTTATAGTCGATCGCTTTCAGCGCCAGATCGAGCGTGGCCTGGTAGTTGCCGATGTCGTACTGCAGGGCCACCGCGGTCTGGTAGGGGAATTTCTCGGGCGGGATGAAGTTGCGCCGCCGGATCTCGACCTTGTCGATCCCGGTTTCGCGCGCGGCCTTGTCGACCAGGCGCTCGACCAGATAGGACGCCTCGGGCCGCCCGGCGCCGCGATAGGCGTCGACCGGGACCGTGTGCGTGAAGATGGCCTTGACCTCGGCATAGATGGCCGGCAAGTGGTAAGGCCCCGACAGAAGGGTCGCGTAGAGATAGGTGGGCACCGCGGGCGCGAACGTGGACAGGTAGGCGCCCAGATTGGCCAGGGTCTGCACGCGCAGGCCCAGGAAGCGGCCCTCCTTATCGAGCGCGAGCTGCGCCTTGGTCACGTGGTCGCGGCCGTGCGCATCGGACATGAACGACTCGCTGCGCTCGGCAGTCCACTTGACCGGCTGCCCCAGCTTGCGCGAGGCCCACATCACCAGAAGCTCCTCAGCGTAGTGGTAGATCTTGGAGCCGAAGCCGCCGCCCACGTCGGGCGCCACCACGCGCAGCTTGTGCTCGGGCACCTTGAGCGTGAAGGCGCTCATGAGCAGGCGAATGACGTGCGGATTCTGCGACGTCGTGTAGAGCGTGTAATGATCGTTGGCGGCGTCGTAGTGGCCGATCGCGCAGCGCGGCTCCATCGCGTTTGGGATCAGCCGGTTGTTGGTGAGCTCGATCTCGACCACCTTGTTCGCCTTGGCAAAGGCGGCGTCACAGGCCGCCTGGTCGCCCAGGTGCCAGTCGAAGCACACGTTGCCACGCGCCTGCTCCCACACCTGGGGTGCTCCCGCCGCCACCGCGTCCGCAAGATGCGCGACCGCCGGCAGCGGCTCGTACTCGATCTCGAGCTCGGCGGCGGCGTCCTTGGCCTGCGCCTTGGTTTCGGCCACCACCAGCGCCACCGGATCGCCGACGTGGCGCGCCCGATCGCTCGCCAGCGCCGGATGAGGCGGCTCGACCATCGGTGAGCCGTCCTTGTTGGTGATTCCCCAGCCGCAGGGCAGCCCGCCCACCTGATCGGCGGCCAGATCGGCGCCCGTGAAGATGGCGACCACGCCGGGTGCGGCCTGGGCTTTGGATTTGCGCACCGCCGCGATGCGCGCGTGCGCATAGGGCGAGCGAACGATATGGGCGTACAGTTGATCGGGCAGCCGGATGTCATCCGTGTACTGCCCCTTGCCGAGCAGAAAGCGCCGGTCTTCCTTGCGCGGGATGGCCGCGCCGACTCCCTGATTGCTCATGACTTGCCTCCGCGCATCTTGTCGGCGGCCGACAGCACGGCCTTGACGATGTTGTGGTAGCCGGTGCAGCGGCACAGGTTGCCGTCGAGCCATTCGCGAACATCGTGCTCGGTCGGACGGTTCGTGCGCGCCAGCAGATCGACTGCGCTCATCAGGATACCGGGCGTACAGAAGCCGCACTGCAGACCATGGTGCTCGTGGAAAGCGGTTTGGACCGGATGCAGCTTGTCGCCTTGGGCAAGCCCTTCGACCGTCACCACCTCGGTGCCGTCGGCCTCGAGCGCCAGCATGGTGCAGCTCTTGACCGATTTGCCGCCGACCAGCACCACGCAGGCGCCGCACTGGCTGGTGTCGCAGCCGACGTGGGTTCCGGTCAGCCGGAGCTGGTCGCGCAGGAGCTCGACCAGGAGCGTTCGCGGCTCGACTTCGGCGGTGTGCGCCTTGTGATTGACCTGGAGCGTTACCTTAAACATGACACCTCCTGTGCCAGCACAGGTTGGGACGCTTGTGTACGTGAGCTGGGTACTGCCCCCACGCACGCAGCTTCAGGCGCCCATAGCCTATGCCGGCCCCCGCACCGGTGCAATACAGATCGTGTACGATGCGCGAGTATGAGCCGCGAAGGAATACAATGAGCGGCGAGTGGGCCGAGATCGACGCGCGGGCGACCCCGCCTCGGGTCAGCATTCCGCGCGCCTATAACGCAGCTGTCGATTTCGTGGACCGGCACGTCGCACAGGGCCGGGGCGCGCGCATCGCCATCCGCGACGACACCTCGAGCTACGACTATGCCGAGCTGGCCGCGCGCACGGCCCGCGCCGGGCATGCCGTGCGGAGCGCCGGGGCCGGGCTGGAACAGCGCGTCATGATGTGCATGCTCGATTCAATCGATTTCGTGGCGGTCTTCTTCGGCGCCATCAAGGCGGGCGCGGTTCCGGTTCCGGTCAATACTCTGCTCACGACGGCCGACTATGCGCATCTTTTGCGCGACAGCCGCGCGCGGGTTCTGGTGGTGTCCGACGCCCTGTACGGAAAGCTCGAGCCCGCGCTGGCGGCGGCTCCGCTTTTGCAAAAAGTGCTGATCGCGCGCACGGTTCAGGGCGGACCGGATGGCGGGCACGAGCATCTCGAGTCGCGCATGGCGAAAAGCCCGGACACGCTCGAGCCGGCTGCCACGACTGCCGACGACGTCGCGTTCTGGCTGTACTCGTCGGGCTCGACCGGCCCGCCCAAGGGCGCCATGCACCTGCACGCGAGCCTGACCTATACCGCCGCGCTGTTTGGCCAGGGCGTGCTCGGGGTGCGCGAGGACGATGTCGTGTTCTCGGCGGCCAAATTGTTTTTCGCCTATGGGCTCGGCAACGCGATGAGCTTTCCGCTGCAGGTGGGCGCGACCGCGGTGCTGATGGCCGAGCGGCCCACGCCCGCCAGCGTCATGCGCACGCTGGCAAAGCATCGGCCGACCATTTTCTACGGCGTGCCCACGCTGTTCGCGGCCCTGCTGGCCGATCCCGCCACCAGCGCGGAGCGGGGATCGGATGCGCTGCGCTTCTGCGTGTCGGCCGGCGAGGCCCTGCCCCGGCACGTGGGCGAAAAGTGGCGCGCACGCTTCGGGGTCGACATCCTGGACGGCATCGGCTCGACCGAGATGCTGCACATGTTCATTGCCAACCGGCCCGGCGAGGTGCGTTACGGCAGCTCGGGCAAGCCGGTGCCGGGCTACGACGCGCGCCTGCAGGCCGAGGACGGCACGCCGGTGCCCGATGGGCAGGAAGGTGCGCTCTGGGTACGCGGACCGTCGGCCGCCATCGGCTACTGGAACAATCGTGAGCGCAGCCTGGGCACCTTTCACGGGCCCTGGACCAAGACTGGAGATCAGTACGTGCGCGAAGCAGCCGGCTACTACACGTATGTCGGGCGCAGCGACGACATGCTCAAGGTCAGCGGCCAATGGGTTTCGCCATTCGAGGTGGAACAGGCGCTGGGCGCGCACGATGCGGTGCTGGAGGCGGCCGTGGTCGGGCACACCGACGAGGATGGCCTCGTCAAGCCGAAGGCGTTCGTGGTGCTCAAGCGAGCCGCCGACGCCAGCCCCGAGCTCGCCAGCGAGCTCAAGAGCTTCGTCAAGGATCGGTTGGCGCCGTTCAAGTACCCGCGCTGGATCGAGTTCGTGGCCGATCTGCCCAAGACCGCAACCGGCAAGATCCAGCGCTTCAAGCTGCGCAGGAGCTGACTCGTGGGCTTCCAAATCGAGAAGCAGTTCGTGATCAAGGCCGGCCAAAACGCGGTGTGGGCCTTTCTGACCGATCCGCGCCGGGTCGCCCGTTGCATGCCGGGCGCCGCCATCACCGAGCAGCTCGACGACAAGAGCTATGCCGGGACGATCACGGTCAAAGTGGGCCCGGTGACCGCCACCTACAAGGGCAAGCTGCGCTTCGAGCGGCTCGACCCCGCGGCCGGGTCGGCCGAGATCGTGGCCGCTGGCCAGGACGTGCGGGGCAAGGGCGGCGCCGAGCTCCGGCTGAAAAGCCAGCTCAGCGAGAGCACGCCCGGCCAGACCGAGGTCACCACCAACTCCGAGGTCAACGTCTCCGGCATGCTGGCCCAGTTCGGGCGCGGCATGATCCAGGACGTCAGCGATCAGATTTTTCAAAAGTTCACCGAGGCCATGCGGGCCGAGCTCGAATCGGCCGCGCCCGCTGCCGAGGCGCCGGCAGCCGCACCCATCAACGTGGCCTCGATGGGGATGGGCGCGGCCGGGCGCGCGCTGGGCCGCACGGTGCGCCGGCCCACCTTCTGGCTCGTGATCCTGGCGCTCGGGTTTCTCGCGTACTGGCTGTTTGTACGGCGAGGGTAGGGCGGGTCAGTTGCAGCAGTAGGCGCCGACCGCGCAGGTGTCGACCTGGCAGGTCTGGCCATAGATCCCGCAGTTTACGTTCTGGATGGTGCCGTTTTCGCACCAGCGGGCCGTGTTGCCGTCGCATACGCCGCGCAGGCCCAGCTGCGCGCACTGGTCGTTGCAGCAGTAGGCGCCGTTGGCGCAGGTGTCGACCTGGCAGGTCTGGCCGTAGGTGCCGCAGTCCACCTGTTGGATCTGGCCGTTGGTATCGCACCAGCGGGCTGTGTTGCCGTTGCAGACTCCGCGGATGCCGAGCTGCGAGCACTGGCTGGTGGTCGGCGAGGTGCTGCTGCAGCAGTAGGCGCCGTTGGCGCAGGTGTCGACCTGGCAGGTCTGGCCGTAGGTGCCGCAGTCGACCTGTTGGATCTGGCCGTTGGTGTCGCACCAGCGGGCACTGTTGCCGACGCAGACGCCGCGGATGCCGAGCTGCGAGCATTCATTGCTGCAGCAGTAGGCGCCGACCGCGCAGGTGTCGACCTGGCAGGTCTGGCCGTTGGTGCAGTTCATCTGTTGGATCTGGCCGCTGCCATCGCACCAGCGGGCCGTGTTGCCGCTGCACTGGCCGCGAATGCCGAGTTGCGTGCACTGGTCGGCGCCCGAGCCGGTGCCGCCGGAGCAGCAGTACGCGCCGACCGCACAGGTGTCGAGCTCGCAGGTCTGACCGCGCGCGCCGCAATCGATCTGGTGCACGGTCATGCTGTCGCACCAGCGCGCGGTGTTGCCCGCGCATTCGCCGCGGAATCCGAGCCGCGTGCACTCGCTGCTGGTCCCGCCCGAGCCGCCGGTGCCGCCGGAGCCGCCCGAGCCGCCGCGGCCACCGGTGCCGCCGGTGCCGCCGGTGCCGCCGCGGCCGCCAGTGCCGCCCGAGCCGCCCCCGCAGCAGTAAGCGCCGACCGCACAGCTATCGTTCAGACATTGCATGCCATCGGCCTGGCAGTCCCAGCGATAGGTCTGGCCGGTCGACGGGTCGCACCAGATCGCGGTCTGGCCCTGGCAATGGCCCCTGAAGTCGATACCCGACGGGCATGTCCCGCTGGTGCCACCGGAGCCGCCCGAGCCGCTCGAGCCACCGGTGCCGCCGGAGCCGCCCGTGCGGCCGCCCATTCCAGCCGAGCCGCCGGAGCCGCCCGCACCGCTAGAGCCGCCCGAGCCGCCGGAGCCGCCGGAGCCGCCCGACCCGCCCGACCCGCCCGAGCCGCCGGTGCCGCCCGAGCCGCCCGCGCCCCCCCGGCCGCCCATTCCGCCCGTGCCGCCGCTGCCCCCGCCACCGTTCAGGTCCTGACAGGTGGCGCCGCGACTCGAGTCGATCACACAGTGCTTGCCCTGGGCGGTGCAATTGACGCTGCGCAGAGAGTTGGAAGCGAGATCGCACACCACGGCCGACTCGCCCATCGCCGTGATATGACACTCACCGCGCTGGGGTACACCCATGCAACCCATCGCGGTGCCGCCGCCACCCGGGTTCGGCGGTGGTGGCTTGCTGCTGCCATCACTGCCGGTGCTGCTGTTCTCACCCGACGCGCAGGCCAAGGCTATCGCCAGAAGGGCAAACCACCGGGCATTTTTCATGACGTGGCCTGACGGGCAAGATTCATTCCGCGCGCGCGTCGAAACTTGTTGTCAGCCCGAAATATTTTGATTTTGAACGGCTTACATTATGAGCCAGGTTCAGTGTCGTGAGCTGCCTAGCGACATCCGGCCCCAGCCAAGTGGCTTCTCGGGTGGTCAGTCGGCGCAAGCCCCGGGTCTGCAGCACCCAGCTTACTTGTTGAGCTGGTCCAGCGCGTCCGAGACGGCCGTGCCCAGACAGTGCACGTTCTTCAGCTTGTTCAGCGCGTCGCGGGCGCGCGCGTAATGGAGGCGCCCGAGCCTCTCCACCGCGCGCTTTTTCTCCACGCAGGTCTTGGCCACCTCGAGCTCGCGCAGGGCGGCGGGACCGTACAGGGTCTTGTCGGCGACTGCGACCACTTCGATGATCTGAACTGCGTTCTCGATCCGTGCCACCGTCGGCGCATCCTTGATGCAGTGCGAGAGCAGCCCGACCGTCTCGTCGGGGCCGAAGTGTTTCGTGAAGAACTCCCGGGCCAGCTCGCGCTCCCGGGTGTCGATCGCGTCGCACACGTCTTTGCGGAAGGCGCGCTCCTGCTTGAGGCCCGGATCGAGCGCAAAGCCCTTGCCCCATTCCTCGAACGCATCCTTGCGGTATTGAGATCCTTCGAGATAGACGTCGCCCAGCCGGACGTGCGCCCAACCGTCCTGCTTGTTGGTGGCGGACATCTTCCGAAGCGCGGCGGCGGCTTCCTTATGCTGACCCGACGCGATGAGCTTCTCCACCGCGCTACGGATGTCGGCGGTGGGGGGTGGGGGCGCGCGGTGCGCGGGCGCGGGCGGGATCTGGTCGACCGCGCGCGGCGGCCCTGGCGCCGCGGCGGCGTCGGGAACGGCTTTCGGCTCGGGGGCGGCGTCGGGTGGCGCCGCGCGCACGCTCGTGGCCGCATCCATGGGCAGGGCCGGGACCGGCGTGCCCCGCGAGGCGGTCACAGCCGGCGCTGCGTCGGGCGTTACGAACCAGGGCTCTTCGCTGCCATGGCCGAAGGGGGCCAGCTTGACCATGCGCGCGCGCAGGGCCGCGAAGTGTGCGCGCGCCACCAGAGCTCCGGCCGCGCCCAGCGCGATGCACGACAGCGCCGCGAACGCCAGGATCTTGCGCCGTGGCCGCGCCTTGTAGACGGTGGGCGTGGAGGTCTGCTGACCCTCGGGTGTGTCGTCGAGCGCGCGCTGGAATTCGGTCGCGTCCTGGTACCGATCCTCGGGCCGCTTCTCGAGTGCCCGCATGATGACCTGCTCGAGCGCCTCGCTGATGTGCGCGCCCGGCGCCAGCTTGCGCGGCGAAACCGGCGGCCGATTGATGTGCATGGCCAGAAGCTGCGCGGTATCGTCGGCATAGAAGGGCCGCTTGCCCGTGCACAGCGTGTACAGGATCACCCCGGCCGAGTAGATGTCGGTGCGCTTGTCGACCTTCTTGCCGCCCGCCTGCTCGGGCGACATGTAGCTGGGCGTGCCGGCCACGAAGCCGATCGCGGTCAGCGTACGTTCCGGGGGCGACCCGCCTTCGCCGCTCAGCCGCGCCAGGCCGAAGTCCAGGATCTTGACCATGGCCTCGGTCCCGGTCATCTCGACCAGCATGATGTTGCTCATCTTGAGGTCGCGGTGGATGACGCCGCGCGCGTGCGCGTGCGCCAGGCCCATCAGCACCTGCCGCATCAGCCCCACCGCCTTGGTCGGGGTTACGTCGGCCGGATCCAGGTCGGTGAGCGACCGGCCCTGGATGAACTCCATCACAATGTAGGGCCGCCTTCTGTACACCCCGAAGTCGAGGATGGAGACACAGTGGATGTGATGCAGGCGGCTGATCGCCTTGGCCTCGCGCTCGAAGCGCGCCACCATTTCTTTGGACTCGGCCACGGTCTCGTGCAGGAACTTGAGCGCCACCTGCTTGCCCAGCTGCACGCGCTCGCCCCGGTAGACCGCGCCCATGCCGCCGGTGCCCAGCTGCTCGAGCACGTGCCACCTTTTGTCCACAGTCGCGCCGATCAGGGCATCGCCCTTCTTCGCGCGGGTGGTGTTGGGCTTCTTCGCCATGGTGGTGGGCCCCGCTTGGGGCAGGCTCCGAGTATAGCAAACCCGCGCTGCCACAAGCATCGGGGCCGGCTTTCACGCGCTCCGCGGTCGGACGTAAGATAGCGCGGATGGAGGCGCTCCTCTTTTGGCTCGTGCTCGGGCTTGCGCTCGGCGCCGGAGTCGTGTGGGCGCGCGGCCTGCGGGCCTGGGCGAGCGCCGGGGCGGTGCTGCTGGCGGTGGCCAGCGGGGGCGGACAGGCGGCGGTGCGCGCGGCCCGTGGGCGGCGCGAAGCCGCCGAGCGCGAGCTCCACGCGGCTCTACCGGCCCCGCGACAGGCGGGCGGATATGTCTCGTCCGACGCCTGCCGCGCCTGCCATCCGGCGCCCTATGCGAGCTGGCATCGGACCTTCCATCGCACGATGACGCAAGCGGCCACGGCGGCCGCGGTCCGGGGCAACTTCGACGGTCAGACGCTCCACGCAGACGGCCAGCGCTTCCTGCTTTGGCGGCGCGGCGACCAGTTTGGCGTGCGCACGCCCGACCGGGGCGAGCAGCGGATCGACATGGTGACCGGCTCGCACCACATGCAGGTGTACTGGCTGCCCGCGGGCGCCGGCAACGCGCAGCACGATCTGCCGTTCACCTACCTGCTCGAGGATCGGCGCTGGGTGGCGCGCCGAGACGCGTTTCTGCTGGATCCGGAGCTGCCCAAGCTCGCGGACACCTGGAACCGGAATTGTATCGAGTGCCACTCGACGGCCGGCCAGCCGCGCATCGAGCCCGGCTCGGGGGTGCCCGCAAGCCGGGTGGCCGAGCTCGGCATCGGATGCGAGGCCTGCCACGGTCCGGGCGCGGATCACATCGCGGCCAACCGGAGCCCGCTGCGCCGCTTCGGGCGCCATGCGGCCGCCGGCTCCGCTGCCGCCGCTCCGACCGCGGATCCCACCATCTCGAACCCGGCACGTCTGGGCGCGCGCGCCGCCTCCGAGGTGTGCGGGCAGTGTCACGGCATCGGCTGCAACCTCGACGATTGGCCGCAGGGCGGCCTGCGCTACCGGCCGGGCCAGGACCTCGAGCAGTTTCGGCCCCTGGTTCGCGCGGCCACGCTCGCGAGCGGCCCCTGCCGGCGCCCGATCGCGGCCCAGCCCGGGTTTGCGGCCAGTCGCTACTGGCGCGACGGCATGGTGCGCGTGTCGGGCCGCGAGTACAGCGCGCTTCACGAGTCGCGCTGCTTTCGCGGCGGCCATCTTTCGTGCCAGAGCTGTCACTCGATGCACGCCAGCGATCCGGACGATCAGATCGCTTCAGGCCGGGACGGCGACGGAGCCTGCCTGTCCTGCCATCCCTCGTACGGCGCCGACCTTTTGGCGCACACGCATCACCGCGCGGCCTCGCCGGGCAGCCGCTGCCAGAACTGCCACATGCCGTACACGACCTATGGTCTGCTCAAAGCCATCCGGAGCCATCTCATCGACAGCCCGAGCGTTCACGCCACCTTGATGACCGGGCGCCCCGACGCGTGCAGCCTGTGCCATCTCGATCGCACGCTGGCATGGACCGCAGCCGCGCTGGCGCGCTGGTACGGCCAGCCGGTACCGAATCTGTCGGCAGAGCAGCGCCAGGTGCCGGCGGCCGTGTTGCACCTTTTGCGGGGCGACGCCGGGCAGCGTGCGCTGGCCGCCTACAGCATGGGTTGGTCGGACGCGCTCCTGGCTTCGGGCAGCGACTGGGAGGCGCCGCTTCTGGCGCAGCGGCTCGACGACCCCTATGCGGCCGTCCGCTACCTGGCTTATCGCTCGCTCAGGCGGCTGCCCGGATTCGCGGCCTTCTCGTACGATTTCGTGGGGGCGCCCGCCGAGCGCGCGGCCGCGCGGGCGCGTGCGCTCGCAACCGTTCGGGCGGGCCCGGGCCGCCTGGCGCTACCCACAGAGCAGATGGAAGCGCTCGAGCGCGCGCGCGACAATCGCAGCATGTTCCTGGCCGAATGACATGACGAGCCCGCCCGCAGATCCGCTCGCGCTGCGCCACCTGCGCCTGGGCTGGGTCCTGGTGCTCGTGTCGAGCGCGCTCGGGCTCGCGCTGGAAACGCTGCACGGGTTCAAGGTGCAGTGGTACCTGGGCATCGTGGCCGAGCCGCGCCGGCTCATGTGGACGTTGGCGCACGCGCACGGCACGCTGCTGGGC
>Ga0126383_10003491_pt1 | contig 10407 bp, 5 predicted proteins | sample PanSoiMetPlot_35_FD_96882 | JGI IMG/M metagenome (GOLD analysis project Ga0126383, IMG submission 96882) | Tropical forest soil microbial communities from Panama - MetaG Plot_35 | ecosystem: Environmental > Terrestrial > Soil > Tropical forest > Bulk soil | place: Panama | collected 2016-02-17
AGGCCGATCAGATACGGAAAGCTCAATTGCGCGCTGGCGAAATCATCCCAGCCCGTATGAGCGTGTTCGGCGGCGATGCGGTAGGTATCGACGTCGATGCGGGTGACCTCGTCCGGCGCAATCTTCTCGTCCCAGCACAACCCCATCAGCGCCTCGACGGCGGGCTGGATATGGCGGCAGCACGCATAGGGCTTGATGTAGCAGTCCGTGATGCCGAACGGGATCGTCGGCGGCAACGCGATCGGCCGTGCCTTGTTGCTACGGCCAAATGCGAAAGCCTGCATGAAGCCATCGCGCGCTTCGATCACGCCGGGCGGTCCCTGCACGCCCTGCTCGGCCAACAATGCAGCCTGCAATCCTTCGCGTGAGGCGTGTCCGGCATGCAGGCGCTTGATGTCGGCGCCGCCGTTCACGAACGCAAACAGACCGGCTGCGCTGCTTGCCGCGATGCCGAGCGCACCGGCGATCCGCGGCGCCGGCAGGCCGCGCAGCTTGGCAACCGCCGCCGCGGCGCCGAACACCGCGCAGGCGCCGGTCGGATGAAAGCCGCGCTGCCGCAGGTCGGGATGGCATGCGCGGGCAATCGCGATTGCCGTCTCGTAACCCGCAACGATCGCCTCGATCACCGCCTTGCCACTTGCCCCCGTGTCGTAGCCGACCGCCAGCACCGCCGGCACCACAACGCAGCCCGGATGCACCGAGCCCTGCCGGTAGCCGTCATCAAGCTCTATGCCGTGGGCTGCGGTACCGCCCAGGAATGCGGCGTCGAGCAGATCGGCGCAGCGCGCGCGACCCGGCACCGGAATGCGCCCGCTGCCGCGCACCGCCGCAAGCGCAGCTTCGGCGCGCGTCGCCACATCGCCCTCGGCGCCGGAAATCATGACCCCCACGGTGTCGAGGAGATGCCGCCGCGCATAGTGGCGCACCTCGGCATCAAGGGCGTCGAAACGGAGCCCGCTTATGAAGCCGACGAGCGCTGAGGTGGCGCCGGCCGCCGGCTGCAGCGTGTGGAGCGCTTCCGCGTGAGACATAAAGGGTTCTCCGAAGTTGCGCGGCAAGCGTGAAAGCGGGTGCGCGTTTGGTCAAGTGCAAATGTAGGCCGAGCAAAATCGCCTGCCAGAGCGAAGCAACGTGAACCAGTCTCGCCGGCGATATTGCCCACTCGGTCGAACCGCAAGGTATCAACTGCAAATCCGCGAGACCGGATCGCGTGGGCATTGTGCCCGCAAGCGTATGTGTCCGTTGTGATGATCGTGCCGGCGCAATGCCCACCCTACCCGCTAACCCGCCCTATCGTATTCGCACCACCGCGTCGACCGCGACCACCCCCTCGCCCTGCCGGCGCACGATCAGCGGATTGACGTCGGCTTCAAGCACGGCCGGCTCGGCGGCAAGCCGCGACAGCGTTGTGAGGGCTTGCGCCAGCGCCGCGATGTCGCCCATCGGCTTGCCTCGATAGCCGTTCAGCAATTTGAGCGCGCGCACTTCCGTAATCATTTCGCAGGCGATATCAGCATCGACCGGAGCGAGGCGCAGGCTGCGGTCGCGATAGATTTCGGTGTAAATGCCGCCGGCTGCCACCATCACCAGCGGCCCGACATCGGGATCGACCCGATAGCCAATCAACACCTCACCGATGCCGGCGATCATCGGCTGCACCAGGACGCCTTGCGCCTGTGGCAGCCGCGTTTGCATGACCGCGACGGCGGCCAGGAGCGCCGTTGCGTCCGCAATGCCGAGCACAACGCCGCCCACATCGGATTTGTGGGCGATCTCGGGCGATAGCACCTTCAGCACGACCGGATATCCGAACGGCAGCGCCGGCGGCTGCGTGGTGGTTACGTCGAGCACTATGGATGGGGCGTGCGGAATGCCGAGACGATTGAGCAGCTCATACGCTTCGAGTTCGTCGAGCGTTCGAATCGCCTTCGCACTAACAGCGTTTCGCACACCCTCCCCTGGAGGGGGAGGGTCGGACCACCGAAGGTGGTCTGGGGTGGGGTGATGCGGCCTCTCTGAAAATGCTGAAGCGCCGTCACCCCCACCCGGCCGCTGCGCGGCCGACCTTCCCCCCGCCGAACCTCGCTGTAGCGAGGGTTCGGCCTCTTTATCGAGCGACCGAAGTCGGGCAGGCCCGACTTCGGTTGGAGGAGTTACCGCCCGCGGCATCTGCCGCGCCAGCGCGGCCGCGACGGCGTCGGCGCAGGCTTCGGGCGTGTAGAAATTCGCAACGCCCGCCTTGCCCAGGGCAGCGCGCGCCTGCGGGGCTTCAGGAACCAGGAACACTGCAATCGGTCTGCGGCTGCCGGCGCCAGCGCGCGCGCTGTCGATGATCGGCTGCACGGCCAGTTCCGGATAGAACCGCGCGGAGGAACCGACCACGACCACCACCAGGTCGAATTCCGGGGCAGTCGTCAAAATGTCGAGCGCCGCCTTCATAACCTCGTAGCGGGCGCCCGCCAGCGTCAGATCGATGAGCCGGGACCGCGACACTTTAATGCCGGCCGCATCAAAGCGCCCATATGTGACCTCGCCGGGCGCCGCCACATCCACCCCGCGGCTCGCGAGAGGATCGACCACCATGGCGGCGCCGCCCGCCGTGGTGGTGACGACCGCCACCCGAGGATTGCGCTTATCGAGCCGCACCGGCACGCGTGCCAGCAGGGGCAGGCCTTCGATCAGAGCCGAGAGCGTTTCCACCCGGGCGATGCCGCAATCGCGGAAAAAAGCGTCCGCAACGTCATCCTCGCCGGCAAGTGCGCCCGTATGGGTCACGGCAAGTTCGCGCCCCTCCTCGGAACGGCCGAGTTTGTAGGCGAGCACCGGCTTGCCTATCGCAGCGGCGCGCTGCGCAAACGCGCGCAACTTGTCGGTATGGCGCAGCGTTTCGAGAAACAGGAGATAGCTGTCGATATCCGGATCGTCGAGCACTGCGCTGCAGATTTCACCGAGCGACAGATCTACTTCATTGCCGACCGATACCAGCCCGGCAAAGCCGATGCCGCAGGCTTTGCCGCGCGACAGGAACGTCCCGATCATGCCGCCGCTGTGAGAAGCCGCGAAGATCCGCCCGCTCGGCAGGTCCGGTTCGTCGAAGGCCGCATTTGCGGTGAGCAGCATGCCGTTGCGCAGATTGACGATACCGAGACTCGACGGCCCGACAATGCGCATGCCGGTGGTCTTGACGATTTCTCGCAGCCGCATCTCGCGCGCGTAGCCGGCTTCGCCTACCTCCGCAAATCCGTCGGTCAGCACGGTGGCGACCGCCACACCGGCGCGCCCGCACGCCTCGACTGCCTCCATCGCACTGTCGATCGGCGTCACCACATAAACGTGCTCGGGGACCTCCGGCAGCGCTTCCAGGGACGGCCAAGCGCGCTCCCCAAGCACCTCCCTGCGCCGCGCATTAACCGGGTATATGCGCCCTGCATAACCGGCCTGGCGCAGGAATTTCAACGGCCGCCCGGCCGTCTTGCCGGGATCGTTCGATTGCCCGATGACCGCGACGGAGCAGGGAGAAAGCAGCGCCTGCCGCAGCCTTTCGTAGCTCTCCCTTAGGGGGCTACGGCAATCGCGGGGTTGATTCGGATGATCGACAGCTTTGGTATCCATTGTCCGGAATCCTGATAGCAAATTTCACGGCACCGCAATCCCCACTTGACTCGCACGCAACCAGTGGCGCACTCCCACAGCGATTGTGGGAGTGCGCATGCCCGACACATCGAATAAGCCCATCATCTTCATCAGTTACAGCCACAAGGACGAGCCGGAGCATCCTCGCGACGGTGAAATCCAATGGCTGAGCTTTGTGCGCGCGTATCTGCAGCCGGCGGTGAAAGGCAGCGTCTTCAATCTGTGGGGCGACCGGCACATGGCTCACGGCGCGGAGATCGAGCGCAATCTCCGCGAATGCGACGTTTTCATTCTGCTGGTGTCGGCCAACTCGACGGCGTCCGACGACCTTGTCGATAAGGAGATCGCCATCATCCGCGAGCGGCAGGCGAAGGGAGACGACGTTCATTTCTATCCGCTGCTGTTGACGCCAATCCCCGACGCGGAGCTGGCCAAAGTCAGAGACAAGAACCTTCGGCCGCCCGATGCTCGGCCATTCTCCGAATATTCCTATGAAGACCGTCTCACGCACATGACGGAGGCGGCAAACGAGATTGCGAAAATTGCCAAAGAGATTGTGGACCGCAAAGGCGCAGGACAGTCGACTGCTTATTCCATGCAGCCAGCTTATGTCCACGTCACCGGCCTGTCCAAGACGGCCTATGAGCACCTCGTTGGACGCGAGGCCGAGTTGGAGCGCCTTGATGCGGCCTGGGACAATCGCGACACCAACATCCTCTCGCTCGTCGCTGAGGGCGGCGCCGGCAAGTCTGCGCTGGTCAACGCATGGCTCAAGCGCATGCAGGCCGACAATTACCGTGGCGCGGAGGCGGTGTTGGGCTGGTCGTTTTACGACCAGTGCAGCAAGGAGCGCGCGAACTCGGCGGACGAGTTCCTCAACTGGGCGATCGACCGGCTCCGCATCAACATCAACACCACGAGCGCGGGCGCCAAGGGCGAGTCCATCGCGGAGGCTTTGGCGCGGCGCCGCGTGCTGCTCGTGCTCGACGGGGTCGAGCCGCTGCAATATGGCCTCGACAGGCAAGGCGAATTGAAGGACTTTGGGCTTCGCGCGCTGCTGCGGCGTTTCGCGGCCATGCCACCGGCTGAAGCGCATGGGCTCGCGATGCTTACCAGCAGGCTCGCCGTCAAGGACATCGCGCGCTGGAAGGATGGCGCAGCCCCGGTCCTCGACATGAAAGAGCTTTCCGACGACGCAGGCGCGGCCCTCCTGCGTGACAACGGCGTATGGGGGACCGACACGGAATTGCGGGCGGCGGCGCAGGCGTTCGGCGGCCACCCGCTGGCGCTAGGCCTGCTCGCGAGCTTCCTCAAGGAGACGCAATTCGGTGACGTGCGCCGGCACGATCGTATCCGCGAATTGCTCGATGATCCCGAAAATCCGCGCCATGACCATGCCTTGCGGGTCATGGAGTCCTACGAGCGGGAGTGGCTCGCAGGCCGGCCAGTTCCGCACGCCATCATGCTCATGACCGGCCTGTTCGACAGACCGGCGAGTGGCGATTGCATGCGTGCGCTGCGGGCGAAGCCCCGGATCCCAGGGCTCACCGACCCGGTTGTCGATCTTGACGAGGGCGCATGGCAGCGCGCGGCAGCGCGCCTGCGTGACGTGCGGTTGCTGGCGCCAATGGACCCGGCGGCGCCCGAAGCGCTCGACGCCCATCCGCTCCTTCGCGAGTGGTTCGGCCAGCGGCTGGCGAAAGCGAACCCCGACGCGTGGCGCGCCGCCCATGGCCGGCTGTTCGAGCATCTGCGCGATATGACCTGGGAGGGCAATACGCCGACGCTCGAAGGCCTTGCGCCGCTCTACCAAGCCATTGCCTACGGCTGCCAAGCCGGCCGCCACCAGGAGACGCTGGCCGACGTTTACAAAAACCGCATCTGCCGGCGAGGAGTCGACGGCAAGATCCAATTCTATGCGAGGAAAAATCTGGGTGCTGTTAGCAGCAACCTCGCGGCGATCTCCTGGTTCTTCGACAAGCCATACGAGACGCCGGTCGCCACGCTGACGGCGGCGGATCGGGCCTGGGTGCTGAGCGAAGCTTCGTCCACCCTGAACGCGCAAGGGCGTTTCGCCGAGGCGCTGCCGGCGCTACGTGCGGGGTTGCGGATGTACGAGGAGGCAAAGGATCGCGCCATGGCTGCTGCGATCAGCGCTTCCAATCTGAGCCAAGCCGAGCTGCTCGTCGGCGAGGTCACGGCGGCCGTTTCCACTGCGGAGCAATCTGTCGCTCATGCCCACCGGAGCGGCGATGAATTTCAAATGATGTACAACCAGACGACCCGTGCCGACGCGCTGCATGCCGCCGGCCGACGCGAGGAGGCCGAGGGTCTGTTCGCTGACGCCGAGGATCGGCAGAAGAAGCGGCAGCCTGAATACCTGCTGCTTTATTCCCTCCAAGGTTATCGTTATTGCGGCCTGCTGCTGGCGAACGGCGAATGGGCCGCTGTGCGCGACCGGGCGCGCCGGACGCTGGAGTGGTCCAAGTCGCATCATTCACTTCTTGATATCGCCCTTGACACGCTCACCCTCAGCCGCGCTCATCTCGGGCTCGCGCTTGATGCCGCCTCGCAACGGCCGGCGCGTCCCGCGCGCGATGACGCCGGCGCCGCCCTGACCGCGCTCCGCGAAGCCGTCGATGGATTGCGCGGTTGCGGCCAATTGGATGATCTCCCCCGCGGCCTCCTCGTCCGCGCCGCCTTCCGCCGTAGTGTCGGCGACTGGGACGGCGCCACACGCGATCTCCACGAGGTCGAGGAGATTGCCGAGCCGGGACCGATGCGGCTCCATCTTTGCGACATGGCGCTCGAACGTGCGCGGCTCTCTTTCGCGCACATCGCGGCGTTCGCGCCGCTCAACGGGCTCATCGACGACAGCCCGCCGCAACCCGCACTGCCCGACGCCGCGGAAAGCGCTAAGCTTGCGGAGGAGGCGCGGATAAACCTCGCCAAGGCGCGCGATCTGATCGGAAGCTGCGGCTACCACCGGCGCGACGAGGAGCTTGCCGAACTCGAAGCCGTGCTCATTGGCGAACGCCGCTTCGCGGACTTGCCTCCGCGGATGTGAGTCGACGCCACCCTCCCCTGGAGGGGCAGGGTCGGATTGCCGAAGGCTTACCTCACCGCCTGCTCCAGGGCGCGGCGCGTCACGGTAGCGACAAGCTCGCGGCGATAGACCGCGTCGGTCTGCGCATCGGTGAGCGGATCGATGGCGGCGGACGCAGCCTCGGCTGCTGCCCGGAAAACTGCAGATTCGGGTGCGCGACCGGTCAGCAACTCTTCGGCTGCCGTGATGCGTCGTGGATGGGTCTCGGCTCCGCCGACGCCCACATGAGGTGCGACGATGACGCCATCTGCGAGTTGGAACGTTACCAGCGCCATGCCCATGGCGAAATCGCCGGCGCGGCGGTTGAACTCGTAGAAACCCGTGCGGGTTTCGGCGGGGAGAATGGGTAGCCGCACTTCGGCCAACAGTTCATCGGGGGCGAGCGCCGTCGTCATGATGCCCTGGAAATAATCCGCCGCCGCGATGATGCGCGTACCGTGCGCGCTCCGCGCGACCATTTCGGCCCCGAGCGTCGCCGCCACCAGGCACCATTCCGACGCCGGATCCGCGTGGGCGATGCTTCCGCAAAAGGTGCCGCGGGTGCGGATCGGATAGTGGGCGATATGGCGCATCACGGCCGACAGTAGGGTGCCGAGCGGCTCGTCCACCACAGGACGATGGAACGCCTGATGCCGGACCCCGGCTCCGATCACGAGCTTGCCCTGCTCCACGTCAAGCCGGCGCAGCGCCTCGATTCCATTGATGTCGACAAGGTGATGGGGGCGCGCCAAGCGGAACGCCATGGTGGGAACGAGGCTCTGCCCCCCGGCAAGCACGCGCCCGTCGTCCGGTGCGTATTCAGCCAGCATGGCAAGCGCCTCCTCAATCGTCTTGGGCGCGTGATAGCGGAACGAGGCGGGCTTCATCGGTACACGTGACAGGAAAATCGCGCGTCCTATTGATTGCGCACTACCTTTTACGCACTACCGTGCCGAAACGCTACCGCGTCGCTGCCGTCTGGCCGAACTGCGCCTGCCACTTGGCCGCCATCGCGGCGCGAGGCACTTCCTGACCGCGCAAGAAGACCTTGTCGATCCTGCGCGTGTTCGAAATGTTTTCGAGTGGATTGGCGTCGAGCACGATGAAATCGGCACTGCGGCCGGTGGCCACCAGGCCGGTGTTGAGCTTGTCGATATCGGCACCGTCGCGGGTTGCGGCGACGATCGCCTCGGCCGGCGTCATGCCCATCGCCACCATGCTTTCGAGGTCCATGTGGTTGAAATAGCCGATCAGGAACCGGCTCTGGCCGGTGTCGGTGCCCCCGACAACCCGGATACCGGCGGCGCGCAGTCGCATAGCGCTTTTGGCATCGGATTCAAACCTGCCTTTGACGCGCGCGACCTGCTCGGGAGTCATCTTCTTGAGCGGCTCGCCCCAATACGCCTCGATCTGCTTGGGGGCGTAGGTTGCCCGCAACAGCGGGTCGTCGAGAAAAGCCGGCCGGCCGCCGCCGTACGTATTCATCCATGAGGTGATGAGCGACAACGTCATCCACATGTTCGGCCGGTCGTTGCGGGCGACGCGGTCCTTGACCAGGGCAACCATTTCGTCGTCGGCGATCTCGCCCTCGCGCACCGGAACGTGCAGCCAGCCTTCGATGCCGGCACGCACCATCTCCTTGGCATCCGCCTGCTTGACGTTATGGACTGCGACCGGGACGTTGAACTTGTGGGCCTCGTCGAGGATTGCCCCGTAGAGCGGCGGCGTCAGCGTCGGCTTGCGGCCCTGGCGATCGTCAACCCAAATCTTAATGAACTCAGGCTTCATACGGACGTAATCCTGCACCGCCGCGCGCGCCTCCTCCACGGTCGTAACAGGATAAGCAACGTCGACCCGGGACGGATCGCCCTGCGCACCTGAACCCGGCCACGCCATGCCGGCGCCCGAGGTCTTGAACAGCGCCGCGTTGGGGATGATTTCGTCGCGCACCCGCAACACTACATCGCCCCACCCGGTACGGCCGCCCTTCATGTCGGAGCGATCGACCAGGTCGCCGACGCCGACCACGGCGCCGACGCCGTGGAAGGCGAGACGCTGGAGATGGTCGATGAGATTTTCGCTGGTGAAGGTCTCCTTAGACATGGTGCCGGCCGGGATGTTCTGAAACCCCAGATGGCCGTGAAGATCCACCATGGTGGGCATCACGGTCTTGCCTGAGAGATCGACGCGCGCAGCGCCTGCAGGCAATTGCAGCTCGCCGCGGCGCCCCACCTTGGTAAAGCGCCCGCTCTCAACGACGAAAGCGGAGTTCTCGATGGCATTGCCGCCACCCGTGATCAGCCGTGCGCCCTCGTAGACCGTGGCTGCGGTCTGCGCCCGCGCCGGCGGCGCAACGACAGCGGCCAGGAACGCGCCCAATACCATCGCCAGCCATGCCGGCATCCGCTTCGATCGAGACATATGAACCTCCCATGGCGTGGTTTGGTTATGGATTTTTCGTGGGATTTTCCTCCGCCCTTGCAGGGAAGGGCAAGGCAGGGGGCTCTTGCAGCAAATTCTGTGCCTTGGAATTGGCCCCCTCGCTCACCCTCTCCCGCAAGCGGGTGAGAGGAAAGATCCACCGCGAAGCCTAATCCCGCACGACCATCAGGCGATTGTTGCCGGACTCGCCGCCCCACGCCTCACCGGGACGGCCCAGCATCTGGCGCACGCTGGCGCCGTGCTTATCGCTCGGAAAGGTCTGGTAGGTTTCGGTCACGGGATCGAAGCGCTGGATCGCATTGGCGGGCCAGTCGGTCGCCCATACCCGGTCTTTGTCGTCCACATAGACCGAATAAGTGCCGGCGGTGCTCTTCGGCATGGCCCAGACTTTCCAGCTCTTGGTCGCCGGATCATAGCGGCCGATGCCGCCGGCGTTCCAGAAGCTGACCCACAGCATGCCTTTGGAGTCCGACCAGATGCGGCGCGGGCCCGAGCCCTTGCGCGGTGGGTCAACCACCATGACGGCTCCAGTCGTGGTATCGATCTTGCCGATGAAGTCGCCCGCGAGCGAAGCAAACCACACGTCGCCGTTCGGCGTCGACGTAATGCCGTAGCTGCCGCCCCGCGGCGAGCGCCACGCCTCAACCTTGCCGGTCGCCGGATCGACACGGCCATGAACTCCAGCCTGCCCGGTGAACCACAGGATGCCCTTCTTGTCGAAGGTGGCGGTATTGAGATTAGCATTGGCAAATTCCCGCGGCAGCGGGAACAGCTTTACCTGGCGCGTCGCCGGATCGACCCGCGCGATCGCGTTCTGGCCGCCCTCGGTGATCCACGGTGCGTCGTCTGGCCCGACGATCACGCCGTGCGGAGCCGCGCCGGGCCCGAGTGGAATTTCCTCGTTCTTGCCGGTCTCGGGATCGAACCGGCCAAGGATGCCCTTCGCCTGGCCGCTGTACCACACCGTTCCGTCGGCGGCGGGGGCGACGTCGTGCGGATTGTCGCCGGGCGGCAATTGATAAAAAGTCGCTTGCGCCGCAAACGCGGAGGTCGCGAATGCGCACGCGAACGCCGTGATCATCGGGGTGATGAATTTCATTCTCGTCTCCCTCATTAATTCGTCGCGCCTCCACCCTGCGGTCGCAGTCGTTCAAGCGAATTGGGCAGCATCAAGCCAGAAGACTTCGCCGGTGCTTTCCTCGGTATCGAGCCACAGAAAGCTCGCCTGCGGATAGCTCGTCTCCAGG
>Ga0126383_10003492_pt1 | contig 10403 bp, 7 predicted proteins | sample PanSoiMetPlot_35_FD_96882 | JGI IMG/M metagenome (GOLD analysis project Ga0126383, IMG submission 96882) | Tropical forest soil microbial communities from Panama - MetaG Plot_35 | ecosystem: Environmental > Terrestrial > Soil > Tropical forest > Bulk soil | place: Panama | collected 2016-02-17
GCGACAGCGGCCGGCAATCCCCCACCGGTTGCGTCAGCGGTGAACAGTCCCGGCGCCACCTGCTTAATCGAGACGCTGCTGAGAGCGAGGACTTCAGCGCCATGAGTCACGGAAACCGTGGCCGGGCCGGGCGCGGTGTCCGAACTGATCTGATAGTTGATTTGATAGGGCGAGACGAAGAAGAGCGGCGAAGGGCGGACCGCGCCATGCGAGTCCTTGATCGAAACCGACGTTCCGTCCAGCGAGAAAGGCAGGGGCGTCTCCCGCGCAGTCATTGTCTGATTCGCCAAATTCTTGCCGAAGACGGCGACGATAGAAGCTACAGACAGTTCCTCTTTGCGATAATTCGCCGCCGAGACATTGACAAGCGGCGCGCAGTTAACAGTCTTCGCGTAGACCGTGATCACGCCCGGCCCCGGAATTGCGGTCTGCAACGACTGCCCGGCGTTGATGGTCACATCCGCGTTGTCAACGTCGTATTGGGCGTCCGTAGTGTATTTAACGCCGTACGAACCGGCGGGAAAACCTTGAACGGAGAAATTACCCCCGGCGCCCGCTTTGACGATGACCGTTTGTCTGCAATCCGCATTGACGAAGGCCAGCGGCTCGAAATCGGGATTGTCGCTTGCGGCGTCAATCCTGACCGCGCCGCGCCTGACGTACTTGAAGTACTGGCGCAGGTATCTAGTGCGGCTGCCCATCTGAACAACCGGCTTGTTCGGATCGCGGTCATCAATTACGTAGTACTTGCCTCCGTCATCAGTTCCCTGGCTGGCTACCCAGGCAATTGTGAATTGCGCCCAGGAGGAATCGCGAGCCAGGGTCAAATCTTTGTGCAAGTCCAGATAGTTGGCCCCGATCAGCTCCAGGTGCGCGGCCTGAATCCCATATTGGAGGGATCGATCATTGCGTATCAGCCACCGCCCTGCGCGCCGCATCGTCTCCTGGGTTCGAGCGCGCAAATCGGGCGACAGATCGTCGCCGAGAAATTCCAGCGCCTCGCCCACGTAGAAGGTCGTGAAAGCCGTGGCCGCCAGCGAGCGCTCGAACGGATAGGCCTCGTCGAAGCTGCCGTCACGATGCTGAATTGACGACCAGAAGCGCAGTCCCAGTCCGATCCATTCGAGCAAGCGGGCGTTTTGGAAATACGGATTGCCCTCAATCTGGGTCGCGTACAAAAAGCTGAGCGCGCAGAGCGCCTCCTGAAAACGCGCGCCTGGAAAATCCACGAACTTCCAGGCCCAGTAGGCGCGGTCGCAACAACCCGCGGTCGGACTCATCGCGTCGCGATCCATCTGGCTGAGCGCGCGGGGCGACTGTTCCAGAATCATCGCCGCATAGAGTTGCGAACTATCTTCCCGTCGTTGTTCTTCAAGGGGGAGCATTTCCAAATCAGCCGGGGTAATAATCCACCGGGCATCCCAAATCGAGGCTGCGATGAATCAGAAAAGTGGTCTGCGTGACCGCCATCAAAGTTTCAAAGTCGATCGGCATCGGGCCGCCATTTTCCAGCGATTGCATAAAAGCCGCGACCTCTTCCGCATGGCCTTTGGCTTGATTGACCAGTCGATGACGGCGGCGACGATTGCCGTGATGCAGGGCGAGGCTGCGAAAGTTATCCAGGATCGCCGCCCGCTGCCCGCCGAACATCTCGATGTATTCTTTGGGCAGCGAGGCGTCGCCGTTGGCCAGATAATGAATCACGCCGACCGAATTGTCCGACATTCGCAGTGTGATCGCGACGCTGTCGCGTTCAAGAGCCGGATGACCGGGGCCCGCGAGCGATTCGGCGAAGACACGTCGCGGCGCCGCCCCGGTCAAATAACAAATCAGATCAACAAAGTGGCAGACCTCGCCGATGATTCGTCCACCGCCCTCCACCGGGTCGAGGACCCAACTCTCAGGCGTAACCGCTCCTGCGTTGACGCGACAACTGATGAATTTCGGCTCGCGGCTCGCGGCGAAGAAATCTTTCAGGCGCGCGACCAGCGGGGAGAAACGGCGATTGAAGCCGGCCATCAACCGTGGCGCAGCGGCCGCCCGCGCGACCTCGCGCAATTCCGCCAACGATTCCGGCGTGATCGCCAGCGGCTTCTCGACGAAGACCGCCTTCCCTGCTCGCAGGGCTTCCATCGCCAGCGGCGCGTGTTGATTGTGGCGAGTGGCGATCAGCACGGCGTCAATCTCCCGGTCATTGATGATCTCCGCCGGGTCACTCGTGCAATAGCTCGCGCCGTAGCGCTCGGCCACGTCTTTGCTCGTCAGCCCCGAAGAAGTGCAGAAGGCGCGCAGCCTTGCTGACCTTTGTTTGGCGAAGGCCGGCAGCAGCACGCCTTTGGCGAACTGTCCCGCGCCGATCACGCCGAGCCTGATCGGACGCCTCATGGCGCGCGGCGTCGCCGGCAAATCCACTCGCGCCCGTTGCGGTTCGTCGCCCTCATATTCGAGCAGGATGGCGACCGCTCTCTCCTGACTCTCGCCAGTCACCAGTTGATAAGCGGCCTCGGCCTCTTCAATCGGAAAACGATGAGTGATGAGCGGTTCGACGACGACGTCGCTTCTCGCCAAAAGCTCCAGGAACGTAAGCATATTGCGCCCTTCGGTCCAGCGCACATAAGGCAGCGGATAGTCAATCCCGCGCGCTTCATACGCCGGATCGTAACGTCCGGGGCCATATGAACGGCTGACGACGAGCTTCAGTTCCTTGTCGAAATAGGCCCGCCGATCAAGCCCCATACCGACATCGCCGACGATAATGACGCGTCCTTTGAGTCGCGCGATCTGCGCCGCCAATTGCGCAGGCTCGTCCGACTTCGTGGCCGCGCAGATCAACACGGCGTCGGCGCCCTGCCCGCCAGTGAACTGCGACGCTGCCGCGGTGAGTCCCTTCGGGTCGGGCGCCGCGCAATGCGCGCCCAGTTTGACGGCGATCTCGACTTTGCTTGCGTCGAGATCGGTCGCGAGCACGGTCGCGCCCGCGCAGCGCGCCAATTGCGCGGCCAATTGACCGACCAGCCCCAGGCCCATCACGACCACTTTATCGCCCAGTTCGATCTCGGCCAGCCGCACGCCCTGCATCGCGATCGCCCCGAGTGTGACGAAACAAGCGGCGTCGCATGAAAGTCCTTCCGGAATCTTCACCGCCAGGTTGCGCGGGACATAATTGACTTCGGCGTGGCTGGCGTAATTGAGTCCCGCGCAGGCGACGCGGTCTCCGACGCGAAATTCGGCGGCCTCCGCGCCCACCGCGATCACTTCGCCCGCCGAGGAGTAGCCCAACGGGATCGGCGAGCTGATCAAATTCCTGACCACCTGATAGGTGTTCCAGTAGCCTTCCTGCTTCGCTTTATTGATTACCTTGCGCGCCAGATCAGGACGCGCCCTGGCCTTACCGAGCGAGCCTTTGCCGGCCAGGTCAATGACCGCTTTCTCGGTCCCCAAACTGATCAACGAACGCCGCACACGGACGAGCACACCGCCCGGTCGCAACGCCGGCGCCGGGACTTCCGCGACTTGTAGCTTGCCGCTCTTGAGATTTTGAATTACTGACTTCATTTCTAACTCGCCAATAACTGCGAGGTGGCGACAAGTTGATACTCGCGCCTGACCAACTCCAACATTTGTTCGCAGCATTGAAGCTTGGTTCGAACATCGAGGTTCGAAAGCGTATAAATTCTGGCCATCAGATTGGGGAGTCGCTCTTCCGGCAACGGATCGGCGAAATCGGTCAGGTGGAAAAGAAGCGTAAGCGGCGCGCGCGAGCGCAGAAAACGCCGCAGTCCAAGGCGAAAATACCACATGCCCAGCGCGAGGCTGTAGCTCGGATGGAATGGAAACGGCAGCGGGCGATACGCCGGCATCGGCAATTCCACGAGGCGCCGGCCGCTGAACGGACGATGCGGCGCCTCGCTCAAATGATCAACTCCGATGCGGCGGGCGCGCCCGACGTTCGGAAAAAGCGATGAATCGTAAGCGTAGCCCGCTTCATCAATCAGCTCGAAAGACTCACGGTCCAGCGCGAAACCGGGCGCCCGGAACCCGCGCGTTTCAACGCCAAGCTCCCGCATCAATCGCTCGCGGCTCTCGAAAATCTCGCGGCGCTTTTCATCACGCCTGAGGGAGGTCAATTTGCGATGAGTGAGGGAATGGGAGGCGATCTCGTGCCCTCGCGTGACGGCATCCGCCAAAATCCCGCGCCTGCGCGGCACATCCAGATCTTCCGCGACCACAAACAGGGTCGCGGACACTCCGGCTTGCGCGAAAAAATCGAGCGCCCGCTTCAGACCGGTCTCGAAAAGCGGATCATCATCGGCCTCATACGACCACCCATGCGCGCGATAGACATGGACGCAACTGTCGAGGTCGAGATGTATCGTCGCGAGCGATTTGCTCGCATTCTGTGTCGTATTCATTGATGACAAGCTCATCATCCCACCCATCGGGTCACCAACCCGCCTACCCGGTCAACCACCGCCAGTGGCAATCGTCGCCATATCGCTTTGGTCATAGAGAAGTCCTCGAAGTAGTTTCCGGGCGCGGACGGCTTCGAACGAAGAGGATAGATGTAGAGGTATACAGGACAAGTCGTTCCCTGCCAGCCTTCCTTATAATGAATCAACCCGGCGTCGCCTCGCCCGGAGACGCCGTGATTGAAAAAACGACATCCCCTTTGCGCCGCATCGGACATCGCGCGCCATCGTAACGCGGCGCCGACGCGCAGATCCACCGCCGCCGGAGTCCCATAAGCGCCGCAACGCGCAAACACCGTCCGCCCGTCATCCAGCGTGAGCAGACCGCCAAGACAGACTTTCGACGCCCAAGCCAAAAGTAACCGATAGCGCGACCGCGCGAAGCGATGCAGGTTTTCAAAGAAGTTCCAGCCGGCTTGCGGAGCGCCTTGGCTACGCCCTTCGATCAGATACAGTCGCCGGAAAATTTTTAACTCCTCCAGGGTTTCGCCTTCCGTGATCGAAACTCCGTGTGCCCGCGCGCGCCTGACGCCGCGTTGATGATTCCTGCGGATCCGTTTGAAATCGAGACGCGTGAGCGGCGTCGTGGTCGTCACCAATTGCGAGTCCATCGGCGCAAACCCCAGCTCTTCCAGAAAAGGCTCGGGGGCGCGGCTCCGGATCTCCAGATAATCGGCGCCTGCGTCAGAAGCCTGGGCCAGAGCGCGTCTAACGAGTTCCGCCAATTCGCCCGGTTCGCCTGACGCGTTCTGATTCAGTGGCAGTCCGCTGTAATACTGATAGGGCATTGACACCATTTTCATCCCCAGGATAGGCAGCCGCATAGTAACCACCGGGAAGAGGCCGGTAATCCGCCGATCCGACCACACCGCCCAGTAAGCATGCTGATGCCCGTAGGTGGCTTCGATCACCTGTCCCCATTCCCAGGTGTGGAAGACCGTCGCCTCAGTGTTTTCCCGCAGGAAAATCTCCAACGCCGCGATGTCCGTTTGGCGTAGCCGCTCAACACTGACTTCAGTCGCCGCCGTTACCCGCATAATGATCCCGGAGCAACGCCGTCAAAGCGTCGCGTTGTCGTTGGTCAACTGTTGAGGCCGTAGGCAGCCCGATCAGGCGGCGCGCGGTCCCTTCGGCGACCGGACAGCTTCCAGGGCTGTAGCCATATGCCGGCAAGTCCGCCTCGCGCTCGACGGGGTAGATCGGCGTTTGTAACGGCCAGGGAATAATCTCCAACAAACGGCGGCGCGCCTGACGCAACAACTCACGCTTCTCCTCGACCAGCGCGGGAAAATAATAGAGCGGTTCCGCCGCGCCGGCGCATGGCGTCTTCAGGCCTTTGATCTCGCGCAAGGCGTCGGCGTAATTGGCGCAGTTTGACCGGCGGAGAGCGGCGTTCGCCGGGAGCCTGGACAGCCAACTCAACCCCGTTCGCGCCTGCGAAGCGCTGATCTGACAGGCGCGATCGTTGATCTCGCCGGCCATCTCCGCGGCCAGAGAGCGTGTTCGATATCCGGAGCCGAATGAGCGGTTGATTTCGAAAAGCGGCCAGTAGAGCTTCGGGCGAAGCAAATGGCGGTGAAGCTGTCTCTCAGCCCAAAGTCTCGCTTCCGCTAATCGTCCGCGCAGAGGGAGGCGGTCTCGGCGCTCGCGCACGGCGGCGGACAGGCGATGATTGTCTGTCACCGCGACACCGCCGCTCCCCGCGGGCATAGGCTTGAGCAAGTTGTTGCTGAAGATCGCCGCGTGTCCCAGGCGTCCGGCCCACTTTCCAGGATGATAACCGTCCGCCGCATAGGGCAGGCATTGCGCGCAATCTTCAACGAGCAGGAGGTGTTTCCGGGCGGCAATGGTCGCCGCCGCTTCAACGCCCGCCAGATGACCATAGGTATGCTGGAAAAGTATCGCGCGCGTGGCCGGGCCAATCGCGGATTCGACGCGCTGCGGATCGAGATTCAATGTCTCCGCCGAAATGTCCGCGTACACCGGCTTGAGCTTCATCGAAAGCAACGCGAGTGGAACAACCTTGCAGGTCAGCGGAGAGAGGATCACTTCGGCGCCTGCGCCCAATCCACAAGAGGGGGCGGCGTCAAGGACGCTGATCAACGCGTGTCGCGCGTATCCGAAAGCGACCCCGTACGCCGCGCCGGCCGTCCGAGCGATTGATTGTTCATACGCGCTGGATTCCGCGGGTGAAACCTTTGCCCGCCGCTCATCAATCATTGGCCATCGTTCGTTATCAGGTAATGCGGTAGACATAGACATTGACCTTGCCTTCCCGGTAGAAAGGCTCAGTCCTGACCAGTTCACAACCGACGCGGCTGTAGAACAAATTGCCGGCCTCGTTAGTCGCTTCGACCGCGCCGACTTTGACGGCGCCAATGCCGCGCGCTTTGAATTCGCGAGCCAGCGCGTTGAAGATCGCCTTGCCGACGCCTGATTGCCTGGCGCGCGGCCGCACGGCGAAACTCAAAACCTCGGCCTGAGGGTCATCGGGATGCGCTTCATGAAAATAGGTGAGGCCGCGCACAATGATCTCGATCCGCCACGGACGAAATATGTTCGGCGCCAGTTTGACCGCCGCCGCTAAACCATGTCGCAGTAGAAATTCCCGGTAGAATTTCCCCGTGTCGGCGCTCCACGCCGCATAGCCGAGAATGTCGCCGTCGCGCTCGGCGACCTGGCAGATCGCGTGGACCGAACCGATCATGTGGCGGTGCAGCAAGGTCATGAAGCCCTGACCCAGTTCGCTTAAGCGGCTCCACGTGATTACCTCCGACATTAACCGCGCCAGTTCTCCCGCCTCCGCCATGCGCGCGGGCCGGACGGTGAAACCATCCCGCGCCGATCGCTCCTCATCCGTTTTAGACAAGCTGCCCGACATTTTTTCAAGACGGAGCGGCGCCGGCCGCCTCACTGGTCTGGCCGACGCGATGCGCGCCGGTGATGTAGAGAGCGCAACCCAAACCGCATAGCGCAATCATTCCCGCGCGCCAGGCCAGGATCAATTGAGCCCCGTGGGAATAGCCGGCCAACCTAAACAAACCTTCAAACGCCGCTTCACCGACGCCCAGACCGCCCGGCGTAATCGGCAGCGCATTGGCCAGCAGTCCCAACAAGGCCAGCATGCTGACTGTGATCGCCGGCGCATTCGGCATGAACACTCTTCCGGCGGCGCTGAAGACGCAAAGCAGCGCCAAATGACCGATCACTGAGAGCGCGGCCGCTTTGGCGAGCGCCGTCTTGTTCTTGCGAAAGACGTAGAGCGCATCGGCCGCGCGCTCCAGGTAGCGATGCAGCGGCAATCTGGTATACCAGCGGCTAGCGCGCAGCCGCGTCGAACAGGCGACGGCTCCGCCGGCAAACAATCCGATCGCGCACAGGGCGGCGGTGGATACAAGGCCGCCGATCAGCGGGCGATCCCACACCAATCTTCCATCGAGCAACGCCAGCGCGACCGCCAGACAAAGCATACAGAAAAGCGCGACCGCGCGATCGACAAACAGCACTGTCGCAATCTCCACCCGCCGCCCGCGATTGCCCGCCGCCAGGTAATACAACTTCATCACGTCGCCGCCCGTGCCGCCCGGTATGCAAAAGTTGAACAACGCGCCGATGGCCACGACACGATAGCTATGAACGAATGACAACCGCATGCCCTGGGCGCCGAAGAGAAATCCGAGCCGCTTCGCTTCGATGGCGGCGCTGAAAATAGTCAAGCAGGACAGCCAGGGCAAAAGCCACCTGGTCGAAATCAATTGCTTCGCCGCCGCCCAGCCGCCCGTCACTTTAAGCACGTAATAAAGCAGCCCGACCCCAAGCGCCGCGCGAAGAATGGTGAATAGATGTTTGATCGAATGATTCACGATATATAGATGATCCTCTGTTTTTTATTGCGCATTCGCCCGGTTCAAGACATCGTGGCGCGCGTAGATGCGCACCGGCGGACAGACCGATGGGTTGTCTAACGGCGGGCGCAATCGCCAGCCGCCGAGCAAAGAGCGCGTCGGAAAAAAGGCCGCCTGCGAGTATCCAATGGCGCCTTCTCTCAATGCGTCATAGACTTCAGGCGGGCAATCCGCGCTTCGCTCCATTCCCGGCCGGCTCGTCCAATCGGGAATGATCGCCACGTATTCAGGGCCTTCCTTTGACAAATACCGGAGCACAGCCGGACCGTGGCCGAATTCCCCCACCCATTGCGCGCGTCCCGCGACGGGCCCGGAAATAATATTGGCCGGCAGGCCGGGCATAGTCTCGGCCGCGCCGAAATATTCGACCCGGGCGCCTCCTCTCGCCTCACGCTCAAGCCAGGCCGCCGCTTCATAGCGCGAGTCGTGGTATTGCGCGTATGTCAGATCAGCGCCAACCAGCAGTTGCCACCCGCACAGAATCACTAGCGACGGAACCCATAACGGACGCAGGCGTGAGCGGCGCATTTCCATCAACGCGTAAGCGGCGAACGCGCTGATGAGCAGGGCCAGCGGCAGAAGATAGCGCAACACGACGATCCCCGTCGGCCAAATCAAGATCAGGAAGAGCGCGGGAACGGGAAGCAGCAGGATCAGCAACCGAGGTTCGGATCGCAGCGCTAGTAATGCGCCGGCGCCGGCGGTCAGCAACACGGGCGGCGACGCCATCTCCGCCAGCTTTCTTAGATAATCGCCGAATAGATTGATCGTTCCAGCCAGTGTTCGCGGATGCGGCGGCCAGTAAGCGGAAGCCCCGCTGAGGCGTTGAGGGTCGAAGAGGAGGGCGTGGACGTGTGTGATGTGACGCTGTGGGTCCACGATCAGTCCTGTCCCAACGGCGTAGGCCGCAACCGAGGCCGCAAGCCCCGCCACTATTGGCCGCCAACGCGCCGACCGCTCAAGCGATTGGTCGAACCACGGCGTCGCCAGACAACAACCCAACGGCAAAAAGATCACGACAGCCTGATCCTTGGTCGCCATCGCCAACCCGGCGAATACTCCCAGCCACGCCGCGCGCCCGACGGTCAATCCGGCGCCCATGATTTTGGCGAAGATCGCCAGACCGACGCCGCTCCAGAAAAAAGCCGGCGCGTCGAGGTTACCGGTGCGGCTGTAATAGAACATCAGATAGTTGAGCATCGTGAGTGACGCCGTGACCACTCCGGCCAGTCGCCCCCACAAGATATTCGCGAAGTAATAGGCCGCGACCACCACTCCTGCGCCCATCAGGACGCTCACCATTCGACCAATCAACGTCAACCATCGCAGCGCCTGAACAGGGTCTCGCAATCCGAAAGGATATTCCGGCGACGGAGTCTGCAGTTCGCCCGAAACCTTCAGGTAAGCGAGATACGGCGCCTGCGCGACTGCGACGACGAAGTAATGCCACCAGGGATAGCCGTAATTTCGATCCGGCCTTGAGACTACGAAGGTATTGCGCATCTCGGCCAAAGCTTCGAGCGGGAGAATTTCATCGGTGGCGAAGGTCTTGACGCGGTTAGGAGCCGTCGCATGCGGCGCGCCCCAACCGATCAGCGGCGCGTAAAGCGCAATCGCCAGCGTCGCCAGGCCGAGCGCCGGCGCCCACGTTCGACGGCGAGTTTCAGGCGTATCCGTGATCATCTCGTCGCCTCCAACGCGTTTCGATTCAATCGGCGCCACAACCAGCCGATGCGTGGCGTCACCAGACGCCGGGCTTCAGCGTCAAACGCCAGCGCCAGCGCGGTCATCGAAGCCGCTCCCATTACGGCTCGCGCGATCGCGGAGGAGATCGGCATTGACCAGAGCCAGGTCGAAACAAGGATCAGCGCGAGCAATGGCCTCAGCAGCAATTTCGCATGTCCCTTCAATCCGAGCATCCGGACGCCGCAGCGCCACGCGATCATCCACACAGCCGTTTCAGCCATCAACATTCCCATCGCCGCGCCGCGCAACCCGAACCTGGAATATCCGAATGGGATCGCGACCA
>Ga0126383_10003494_pt1 | contig 10403 bp, 16 predicted proteins | sample PanSoiMetPlot_35_FD_96882 | JGI IMG/M metagenome (GOLD analysis project Ga0126383, IMG submission 96882) | Tropical forest soil microbial communities from Panama - MetaG Plot_35 | ecosystem: Environmental > Terrestrial > Soil > Tropical forest > Bulk soil | place: Panama | collected 2016-02-17
ATCGCCGCCCCAGACTGGGGCGAGAGTCCATCGGCAACTGCCTGATCTTCCGAAGGGGCCGGCGGCATAGATCTTGCCCTCCAAGCAGATAGTGCCGACGTAGTTAAGGATCCACGCAGAAAGGCGGCCGACCATGGAACTGCCCTGGCTAATGCAACAGATCGAGACGCACGCCGAGCAGCTGACCCAGCGGGTGATCAGCGCGGTGAGAACCAGCCCGCGGACGACGTTCCTTCGCGATGTGTCCGAGGAGGAGCTAAGGAGACGCTTCTTCGATCTCTTCCGCAACCTGGGTCGATGGCTCTCCGAGAAGAGCGAGGGCGAGATCGAGTCGATCTATGGCGACATCGGGCGGCGCCGCTGCCGCGAGGCCGTGCCCTTGAGCGAGCTCGTCTACGCTCTCGTCCTCGTGAAGCAGACCCTCTGGGACTACGTGCAGAAGAACGTGGTCGCCGTCTCGGAAACAACCCTCTACGAGGAAGAGCTGATCGCCGAGATGATGGGCCGGTTCTTCGACCGCGCCCTCTATCACACGGTCCGCGGGTACGAGGAGGTGTGGGCCAAGGACACCTCGCTCCGCCTGCTCGCGGGCTCGTCCTCCGAGCACGGCTGCGCCACTACCGGCATCGCCCGGGCCATTCTCGGCGAGCTCGAAGAGCGCCGAAACACGCTCGACGCGGACGACCGGCTCCGCACCGTCACCTTCACCGTGGAGCTCGATCCTCCCGGCACGGTGCGGTCACTCACCCTGCGGCAAGAGAGCGAGGGAGTGCGCGGCTGATACCGGCCGTAACGACACGGAGAACGCCGCGGCAATTTAATTTAGTTGCATCACTTCTAACTCAGGGCACTAGTCGCATTTCATCCGATCCGGCAGGGTAGGCGGTCGGTCCGTCTTTGCTCCACGAATCTGCTCGCAGGCAAGTCCCTTCACGTCAGTCAGGCTCGTGCTTCGGAGTTCCGTCGCGCTGAGGTTTGCGCCGGCAAAGTCGGCTCCTGTGAGGCGTGCTCCCGTGAGGTCGGCCTCCACGAGGTTGGTGCCGTTGAGGTCGGCCCCGGTGAGGTCAGCCAGCCCCCTTGAGATTGGCCCTGGCGAGGTTGGTCCCCTTGAGATTGGCTCCGGCAAGATCGGCGCCGGTGAGGTCGGACTCCGCAAGGTTGGCCCCTCTGAGATTGGCGTCGATGAGATTGATGCTACCGAGGTTGGCTCTCGGCAGGTTGGCCCCACTGAGGTTCGCCTTACACAAGGAGGGGCGCTGCGAGGAAGGCGCCTTGAGAATTTCATCCATCGGAGGGCGCCTGCCAGCGAATGGGCAAGTCCGCTCGCTTGCCGTCACTATGCCTGGCCAGGGAAGGACGAGCAGCAAGATGGAAGCGAGGGCCGCCCTGGTCTTCACTCGTGCTGCCGCATCTCCCATGATTCACTCCTGTCGTGTCAGTCCAACGTCAGGCCCCGGGTCCCACCCTACCCGGGGCCTGGCCCCGCCATCAGCTCACCCCATCCGATGCCCCGGCCCGCCGAACGGCATCACGTTTCCCCACGGAGTGACGTGGAGCACACGCAACTCGTCTTTCGGTCCTTTCAACTCGACGGAGTACATCGTCGCGCCCCGCCTGCCGGTGAAGGGCAAAACCTTGTCGACGGTGAAGCCCTTCAGGTACCGCTCGCCATACTGTTGGGCCAGTTCCTTGGCCTGGTCCTCGGTCACTGGAGTGGCCTCGGTCTGTCCAGCACCTGCAGCAAAGGGACAGCCTTGGCTTCCACCGTGCCAGTCGGGCCCCATGCCCATGCCTGGTCCCATCATCCCCGGATCCACGCGCCCGCCCATCTGGGCGGAGCCAACGCCAGCGAGCACCGCAACGATCGCTGCCCCGAACACTGCGATCAGTGCCCTCTTCATGTGAATCACCTCCTTTTCGAGCCTGCACTCCAGCCAGACACTCATGCGTCAGCTATGCCAGTCGAGAAAGTCTTGGGATTCGAAGCGTTGAACGACCGGGGTTGGACCGAGAACGGGGCGGCGCCACCTCACCTGGGACCTGGCTGCCACGCTCGTCAAAGGGTGACTACCTGCCGCATCGGATCTCGCGGCGGACGATGCCCGCGATCTCCATCCGCCCCGGCTGGCAACGGTGATTCGCGGACGGGCGAGTTCGTGGGGATACGAAATGCTCGCTACTTGGCCGCGAGAGAGCGAATGTACCGGATCAGGGCCCACCGATCGTTCTCGGGCAGATGCTTCCAGGCCGGCATGGCTCCGCGGCCGGTCGAGATCTTCCAGAAGATTTCCCCGTCCGATTCGTTCTGCACCTTCTTCGACGTCCAGTCGGCCGGCCTCGGGTTGAGGGCCACTGCGGCCACACCATCGCCCTTGCCCTTGGCACCATGACACGAGGCACAGTTGACCTGCGCCAGCTTCTGTCCCTGTGCAACACTCTTCGCATCGGCCGGCAGCGGATTCTTTTTGTTCGTCTCGGTGGCCGGCGCCGTCCACGGCGTCTGCGCCGTCGCGGGGCCGTACAGACTGGTGAGTGCGGCCACTCCGAGCGCCAGCATCGCGCCCCTCGTCATGTCCCTCACTCTCATCGTCACCAAGTCCCCCTTTCTACAGCTCCTACCACCGAGGGCTTCGCTGAGAACCCGCCGCTCGCAAGTATCTGCTTAGTGCCCGCCGGTGCCGCCCATCCCCTGCGTGAGCACGCGGAAGATGCTCGGCTGTTCCGCGCCGGCCACTTCGATGACCCCGAGCGCGCCCTTGTCCATGGCCCGGACGATGCTGTGGTCCACGAGCAGGAACCGGCCGGGCACCTCCATCTTCATCTCGACCACCACCGCACCGCCCGCCGGCACCAGCGTCGTCTGGATATTGCGCGCCGGTTGCCCGGTGATGGCCCCCTCCGTATACACGGCATCGAAGATCTCGCCGATCACGTGGAAGGAGGACACGAGATTCGGACCGCCGTTGCCCACGAAGAGCCGCACGGTCTCGCCCACTTTGGCCTTGAGAGTCTTCTCGCCCATGAGGGAGCCCATGCTGCCGTTGAAGACCACGTACTCCGGCCGCTCGTTCCGGTTCTTCTCGTGGTCGTAGGGCTGCAGGCCTTGCGCCAGCGTCTTGCCCTTGGTGTAGAACTCTCCCTGCATCACGTAGTACTCACGGTCCACCCGCGGGAGTCCGCCCGCCGGCTCCACAAGGATGAGCCCATACATGCCGTTGGCGATGTGCATGGGCACGCTCGGCGTTGCGCAGTGATAGACGTAGAGTCCGGGGTTCAGCGCCTTGAACTCGAAAGCGCCGGCCTGCCCCGGTCCGAGCTGGGTCACGGCTGCTCCGCCGCCCGGGCCCGTGACCGCGTGCAGATCGATCGAATGCGGGTTCCGGCTGCCGTGGTGGTTCTTGAGGTTGATCTGAACGACGTCGCCCGCCCGCACGCGAATGAAGGGCCCTGGCACGGTGCCGCCGAAGGTCCAGAAGGCATACTTGACGCCGTCGGCCAACGTGCCCGTTACCTCGGTCATCTCGATGTTGACGATGACGCGCGCATTGCCTTGGCGGTCAATGGGTGGTGGCACCTGCGGCGCTGTCGTGAGGATAGCTTTCACCTCGGGAAGCCCGACATTGCCGGCCGACTGCGCCCAGATCCTCATGCCTGCTCCCGCCATGGCGAGAGTCACCACGGTCGCGATCAATCCGGCTACAAGTGGCTTCTTCATATTTCACCCTCCTGATTGGACTGTGGCCCTCGCATCAGACCGGAGCAATCACCATGCCCAGTCCGCTTCTCCACGTCTTGCTCCGTTCGTTGCTCGCAGGTTAGCTCGCGTGCGCGGCCGGTGCGTATGACGGAGGTCATAAGGTCCACGCGGCTCCGAGGGGTGCCGCCGCCACAGGTTGGGGCGCGGCTGTCCCTATCCGAGGGAAGCTAGCGCAAGGGTTCCTTCCCGGCGAGCTGAATGCGATCGGGAGTCCAGGGCGGATCGAAAACCAGCTGCACGTCCACGCTCCGAACACCGGGCAGGGCCAGGACGGCTTCGCGGATCCAACCGAGCATCACGTCGTGCACCGGGCACCCCGGAGCCGTGAGGGTCATGGCGATCTTCACGGCGCCATCCGCAATCGCGACATCGTAGATGAGTCCGAGCTCCACCACCGACATGCCGAGCTCCGGATCGAGGACGCCGCCCAAGGCTGTGAGGACCTGCTCACGCGACACCAGATCGGATGAGCCGACGATGCACGGCACCCGACGGAATCTGTTCACGAGGCTCGCGCTCCGGCCATCGGGGCGGCTCTCCGTCCAGAGGGCGCCATGTGATGAAGGATGCGCGCCAGCGCTGCCGCGAAAGCGAGCGCGCCGGCGGCAAGGACGCTTCCCATGATGCCGATCAGCTGCGCGTTGCCCATGCCCGAAGCCAGGCCCAGCCCCGCGACGCCGCTCGTTAGTAGCCCGTACGCCAGACCTTCGACGCTCGACCAACCGAGCTGAGCCAGCGTCGGAACCTGGACGCGCCCCGCCAGTGGACTGTAGACCCGGTACCAGACAAGGAACGGAACGATCCTGAGCATCATCCCCACGATCGTCAAAGAGATCCATCCGCCTAGGGCCAGCACCGCGTAAGCGAGGGCTGCCCGAGGGCCTGAGATCACATCGCAGGCCAGTCCGAGGCCGAGCGCCCCGCCGACGGCGAGATATCCGGCTCCCGTCAGCACGAAGCGCAGGCCCCAGTCGAGCGCCGGCCGCTTCCGGGTGCGCGCCATGCGCACTACCCAGACGATGTGCACCGCCGTCGCGGCGACGACGCTCAGGGCACCCGGAATGAGAAAAGCAGGGACGCTCAGCAGACCGGCGACCAGGACGGGCACGCCGAGAGCGAGGCCCCAGAACTGTATGCGGCCGAGCCAGACACTGGGCTCGGGCCCCAGAATGAACATCGGATAGACGCGGGCCGAGACACCCAGGATCATGGGCGCCACCCAGCCAAGGAGCGCCAGGTGGAAGTGGGCGTGGAGCGTCGGGAAGAAAGCGCCGGGTAGGAATCTCCAGATCCGGTCGGCGCCGAGCAGCAGCCCGAAAGCGACGGTCAGTCCAAGTCCCATGAAGCCCATGACGATGAGACGCGCGGTGAGGCCCCAACGCTCAAGGCCGCGAAGCGTGAGTACGATGTTGACGAGATGCATCGTGACGCCCGCCGCCACCAATACCGCCGCCATGAGGAGGGCTGGCCATCGGCCGATGTAGAAGTGAGCCACCATTCCCGAGATGCCCACGACGAGCGTCCAGAGCTCCCAGCGGGCGAGACGTTGGCTCCAGACGGGGCGCGCGAGCACGACGGGGACAAACTGGTAGGAGGCGCCCAGAATAGCAAGCGTGATCCAGCCGAGCGTCACCGTGTGAGTCAGCGCGACCACGCGCGGGTGGTAGTAGTGGCCCGCCAGCTCGCCGGCCAATGCCGGCACGCCCGCGCAGGCCGGCACGAAGGCGGCGGCCGCGACGACCAGATAGGAGAGCGGCAGCATCGCGGATGGGGCGCGTTCGGTCTCGCGTCGACCGCTGGTCACGGCAGCGCCTCACCGTGGCGACGGATCACGATACGCACAAGGCCCGGCTCCAGCTCCTCCGTGTGATGAGCGAAGCCGCGCTCGTCGAGCTGGGGATAGAGGAAGATCGGCCGGCGCTCGTTGAGCACGGTGAGGGCCTGGCCCGACGCGAGCGCGTCGAGCCTTTCGAGCACGCGCACCATGGGCTCTGGAGGTTCGAGTCCACGAAGGTCGAGGAGGAGCTGATCGTTGTCGTCGGAGGCCGTCGCCCGCGGGGGGCCATCGGAGGCGTCCAGGGGGCGGGGTTCGCGATAGAACCACACGCTCCAATCGTCGGGCGCGCGCCGCTCGGTCCAGTGCGCGAAGCCGCGCTTGCCGAGGACCGCGTAGAGCGGCACCGGCTCGAAGGGCGCGCGCAGGACCAAGGCCTCCTTCGGGCCCAACTCCTTGACCGCTTGCATGATCTTACCGATCGGCTCCTGGGCCTGGCGTATGTCCTCCCGGACATCCAGATGGACCTCATTCGCCCTGGGCAGACGGGCAAGCGCTTCGGGACGGTCCGTGGCCACGCTCACACCTTCGCGGCGGCTGGGCGGTTGAGGTTGTCCAGCAGCGCCTCGAGCTCGATGCCCGCCGAAGCCGCCGCCTCTCGGAGCGAGAGATGTGCTCCACAGCAGTGATTGATGCCCATCGCCTTCATGGCCTGCAGGGCCTCCGGGTAGTTGTGAGCGACGTGGGCGACCGTGAGATCCGGGGTGATCGGGACGCCCACACCCCCAGCCGATTGAGCGTGGCAACCGCACTCGTGAGTCATGGCGTGCTTCCTCCTTGACGCCAGCCTACCTTCCCGTGCGAGAGGCGCTTATGACGGCCGTCATAGGCGGTGACACGAAGAGCAAGCCAGGTGGATCAGTGCTGGGCGGCGGCTGGAGGCATGCGAACGCGACGCCACGGTCGTCACCCAGTCGCTTCGGCAACCTCCGGGCGGCAATGGTGGTCATCCTTGACCGGGCGAGGAAAAATCCAGATCGCCACGGCCATCACCATCATCAGCATGAAGCCCACGTGCAGCAGCTGGACGTGGGCGTCATGTAAAGCCTCGGCGGGCAGCGACCCGCAACGAACTCGGAGATGGTAATCCAGCCGCCCGGGACGAGGCCGGCGAGCCGGAACACGAATCCTGTCCCGGTGTAACGGCGGACCCCAGGAGTCATAGGGAGTCAGTGCCGAGCTCGCCCGCCGCGATCTCGCGAAGGGCCGGCCCGTTCGCGATGACGAGGCGTCCGCCCTCATCGAGGACGAGTCCTGCCTTGAGCCAGCGGCTCATGACACGGATAGCCGTTTCCACCGTGGTCCCCGTCATGTCGGCCAGGCTCTGGCGCGTCAGGTGGAAAGGGAGGGCCAAGCCGACGTTGGTCCGCGCGCCATCGCGCTCGGCCAATCTCAAGAGCGCCGCGGCCAATCGAGCCTCGACGGGGTCCACCGAGAGCGACGTGACCGAGTCGTGGGCCCCGCGGAGCCTCCGCCCGATCATGAGCGCCATTTCCTTGATCATGGCCGGATGCCGCTCGCTCGCGGCAACCAGGGCCTCCGCTGGAATCTTGAGCACGGTGGTGGGCTCGACGGCCTGGGCCGCCGCGGGATAGGGCCGCTGCTCGATCACCGCCACCCCACCAAAAATCTCTCCGGGACCCAGCAGTTCGAGGATTACCTCCTTGCCCGCGCGCGAGTGCCTCACGATCTTCACCCGCCCCGCCTTCACCACACAGAGCCACTGCGCGCGGTCGCCCTCCATGAAGATGTATTCTCGGGCACGATAGCTGTCTTCCTGGGCGGCTCCGCTCAGCGCCTCGATTTCGTTCGCCGGCAGCTGGGCGAAGACGGGGTTGGACCTGAGCACCGCCGTGCGTTCCCTGGTGGCCATCGGCGAGAAGATATCACGCTGCCCTGCGCCCTGATCCGTGAGCGAGCCCCGTTTGCCTATCTCTTATGGCATCGCAGAATCGCTGCTACTTCTTCACCGCCGCCCCGGCGGCCTCGAGTTGCCACTGGCGAGCGTAGTCGATCGCTTCCCCCGGCATGCGCGCCATCTCCTGCGGGACGTGGAAGCCCATCGAGTTCTCGGCAGCCACGAAGTCGAGCCGCCAGTGCGCCCTCCGATGCAGCGCCGCAGCTTGCGCGAGCCCGGCCTCCAAGTGTGCCGGCCTTCCTTGCCGCGACCGACTTTCCGGACGTGAGTTCCTTCGTCCTTGCTAGACTCTCCGAGATCAAGAGGGGAGCATGCCGACCCTACGAGGCCGTGTCGTCCGCGCCGGCCCCCAAAGCCGCCATCCGCGCGAGCTGCCTGATCAGCGCAAGGGCCAGTCCCGGATGGGTTCGCACTATGTTCTCGAGACGGTGGGAGGGGAGCACAATCAGCGTGACCCGCTCCAAGGCCACCGCCGTCGCCGAGTGCGGCGCATCTCGGAACAGCGCAACCTCCCCGAGAAGATCGCCCCTCACGAGCGTCCTCAGCACGCGCTCATGCTCTCCATTCCGCCTCCGTATCTCGATCCGACCTCCGTCGACCAGATACGCTTCCGAGCACGAGAGATCTCCCTGATGAAAGATCACTTCACCGGGTCGGAACTTCTTCGAGGGAAACTCCCCGATATGGCCCGCCATCGGTCGACCTCGGTTGCTGTGTTGGCTCCGCGTTAGCGCGGATGAGCTACACAGTGTGTATCACGGCCGTCGATCGTCACGCGATGGCACTTGCCGAGCCGGATATACCCCGGCAATCCTGCGCCAGGTATTGAGATCAGCCCTAAACCGATGTCTATCAAACCCGCATGCCCGGCGTGTTCATGAGCGTCGCGGAAACGACCCTGGCGAGGGTCGTGCCCATATGCCACGACCAGCATGACGATAGCGAAGACCACTCAGGGACGTACTCGAACTCGGGGTTCCGCCCCTCTCGCATCGCGGTGGTGGTGCTTCGGCTAACGCAGGGCCGACAGCAGGGCCTCGAGCGCATCGGAAGTGGTCAAGATGCCGCAGATGGCATGTCCGTCGCGGACGGGCAGACAGCCGATCTTGCGCTCAAGCAGGACCCGTGCGGCGTCGGCCAACAGCATTTCCGGAGCCACCGTCACGGGGTCCTCGGTCATGATGCGCCGCACAGGCTGCTTCTCCCAACCGCGGGCGGCGGCCCCCATGGGAATCCGGCTCCAGTCTCGATGCGAGATGACGCCCACCAAGCGGTCGGCGTCCACGACGAGCAGGTGGCGAATACGCGCGCGTCGCATCCGCGTGATGGCCGCGCCCATTGAGCAGTCCGGCGTGACCGTGGCCGGCCGCCGTGTCATCCAGTCTCGAACCTCCCCGCACCGTCCACGTTCGAGTAGCACGGGCCATTTACCTCAGCGAGGCGAGGTAGGCCGCGAGGGCACGCGACTCGCCCTTGGTCAGCGCGAGCTTCGGCATATGGGCGGTCGGCTTCTGCGCCTTCGGATCCTCAAGCCATCGGAGGAGATATTCTTCCGAGCGCTTGGAGCCAATCTTGGAGAGGTCAAAGGCGATGGGCGTGCCACCCTTGCCCATCGTGGGACAGCCGTAGCAGCCTTGGTCGTTGAAAATCTGCTTGCCGCGGGCCACCAGCGCGCTGTCCTGTCCGAACGCCATTGGCGCGAAGAAGCCGAGCGCAGCGCCCATAGCGATCCCCACGATCCATCGGCTCCAGCCGCATGCCACCTCCTGCATCACGCACGCCGCTCCTGTCGGAACTGGCAGGCGAGGCAATGCCGAGCCCAAGGGATGGCGCGCAGGCGGGGAAGCGAGATCGAAGCACCACAGATCTCACAGGCGCCGAAGCTGCCCGTCTCGAGCCGAGCCATCGCTTCCTGAATCTCATCCAGCTCACGTTGCTCGCGGCCGTTGAGGGACGCCACGAGATCGGTGATAACCCCTCGTACCGAGTCTTCGCTGAGCGTGCCCGGCTCGCGGTCGCCCACGGCCCGCATCCCGTCGCCGGTGAGCAGCACGGTGCGCAGCAACTCTGCCCGCGCATTCCGAAGGCGCTCGCGAAATTCGACCACTGCGTCGGCTTCAAGCAATCCCGGGGTCTCTTTCATCGCCGGGCCTCCCGGTAGACCAGCAGTGCGCCCCACTATTCTTCCAGACGGTCGCGGATGACCTGCAAAACATCGATATAGCTCACGATGCCCAACACCTCGTACGTCTCCCAGGCGACCACCGGCAACGCCCCCACCTTGTGCCCGAGGAGCAGGTCCACGATCTCGCCCAGCCCCGTCTCCGGCTCGACACCGATTACATCCGGATGCATCACCTTCGCGACCGGAGTCGCCAGCTCCTGCCGAAACACTTCGGGGGCGTCCAAGGTGAGCATGCTCGTCATGTCGAGGTGGGCGAGATCTCCGTCGCTCAACATGCCGACGAGAGCACCGTTGGCGACCACGGGCATGTGCCGGATTTTCAGCTCGCGCATAAGATCCCAGGCCTCGGCGATGCATGCGAGCGGCGCCACGGTCACGGGATTTGGGGTCATGAGATCACGCGCTCTCATCATCCTCTCCTGTCCGACCCAGCTGTCTCGACGCCTCACGGCCTCGCCGCCCAGTACAAGAGCACCGAGACCGGCGGGGCCAGGGCTAGGTATGTGTCGTCCTCCCGCTTGCGCCCCTCCGCCGCGGGGCATGGGGCCCTGCCTTCAGAGCCTTGCTCGACTGGTCCCTCGCCGCCGTGCCGCATCCAGCCACGATGTGACTCAGGGGACGGCGGCCTCGCGTCCCGGGAGACGTCCGATCGCCGTCCCATCACGTCAGTCCGCCTTGATGGGGATGGTCGTGCCCTTGGCCGCGGTCG
>Ga0126383_10003495_pt1 | contig 10402 bp, 11 predicted proteins | sample PanSoiMetPlot_35_FD_96882 | JGI IMG/M metagenome (GOLD analysis project Ga0126383, IMG submission 96882) | Tropical forest soil microbial communities from Panama - MetaG Plot_35 | ecosystem: Environmental > Terrestrial > Soil > Tropical forest > Bulk soil | place: Panama | collected 2016-02-17
CTCGACTTTAGCTTTATCACGTGCCTTGTAGGGGCGCGCCGGCATGATGGCTACCCCGTAAAACTGCGCCATTTCCAGGTAGGTGCGATTCAGATCGGGTTCATAGCGGCAGGCACGCGTAACGCCGGTACGAGGATTGTCCGGCACGACTAATTTGCTGGTGCCCTGAAAGAACTCGAATGCCCGGATGTGACAGTCGATCCAGTTGGCTAGGTCCTGGCTCAGCGTAGCGTGCGCAAAGGTGTAGGAACTGGCTCCGAGTGCGGCCACAAAGAGCGAGGCCGCTTTGGCCTCGCCGCTTTCGCGATCGTAGATGGGAATGGTAGCACCGGCCCAGTCCACGAACATTTTTTCGCCGGCACGGTAGTCCTGGCGTAGGACCACGTCTAGTTTTTGGCGCCATCGCCGATAGAGCTCGCAGAACTGACTGTAGCGATATCCCGCGGGCTGGCTCTGGTGATACTCCTCCCAGAGCAGTTGTAACGTCACATGCTTGTTACTTTGCAGCTGGCGATGGACTTCCGCGAAGTCGACAGCTGGTTTGCGTACCGGTGAGCTACCACCTTCTGGTGCAGCAGGAAACAGCAGTTGGTTTAACCGCCGATCATCACAATCCTCGGGAAGGGGCCAGCTCAGGCCGCAAGCAGAAGCTCGTTGTAAGTAACGATTGACACTAGGTTGGCTGATGGAGCAACTGCGGGCGATTTCGTGCTGTAGCAGGCCCACATCGTACCGCAGACGCAGCACTTCTCTAATTTTGCGCATGGACAGACCTTTCTGTGGCATTCAGCTTCTCCTCTGGCTCGAGGAGAAAGCTGAAGCCGGTTGTCCAGCGCCGCTTTTTACTCCCAACAGAAAACACGATCCCGCGATGTCAATATCGATCCGGGTTCGACCAGCCTCCTTTGCGGCCGATATTCACATCGCCGGAATCCGTATTCACATCCGTCCGGAATCCTTATTCACATCGCTGCGGAATCCCTATTCACATCGTCCGGAATACGCATACAAAGCAGGTCACAGCCTGGCGCGCTGCCGGTCTTCTCCGCGGACACTTATGCAACGAGAAGGACGAGTATCTGTACGAGGATCCGGGACCCGATCCTCCACGGAAAGCCAAAGGCGTGAGGCTATCGAAAAGAGTACGATTCCAGAATGTCTCGCAACGACCAAGTGAGGTGCAGTGTGAAGCGTAAGCTATTACTACTTCCTCCACCTCCTGCTCGATCAGCCATTCCGACAGTAAACGCAGAGGCTACGCGGTACCACCAAACTTGCGCCGCTCAACGGTACTCGAAGCAGGCAATCGCGGAACGAAAGCTCTATCGGACCCTGATGCAGGAATGTTGCGAGACGCTAGAGGCCCTTTCTTATTTCCGATTCATTGCGCCACAAATCTTCCAAAACAGTGCAACGACTCCAGTAGAGGGAGCACGGTAGTGAGAACAGAAACCAACGAAAAACAAATTGAAAGTCTGATTGATGTGACCGAAGCAGCAAAGATACTAGGGCTTCATCCCGTAACGTTGCGCGAGTTCGCGCGAGAAAAACGCATCCCAGGCATACAAATTGGCCGCGCCTGGAGGTTTCGCCCTTCGAGTTTGAGTCGATGGCTCGATCAGCAGGAACAGGGAGCGTAGTATCATGCCGCTCGAAAGGACATATATGCGCAGACGGCGTCAACAGAATGGCGGGGTCTTCCTTCACAAACAACGTGGCATTTGGTATTACCGACGTTCGGTCAATGGCAAACGTAAGCTAACCCCCATTGGCAAACTGTCCGAATACCCGACCAAAGCGAAAGCCATCCGGCATCACGTTCGAGGGTGCTGCTCTGCGATACATGGCCGAGAGAATGCCAACGCACCCCCCGACAGCCGACGCATATCGCAATTACCTTGAAAAATATTGCATTCCAAAATGGGGCAGCCTCGAACTCACGGCACTTGCTGCTGCGCCGCTGGAAATTGAGAAGTGGCTCGATCGTGTAGATCGCGCACAGAAGACAAAGAGCCACATCAAGGGGGTGATGCGCCAAGTGTTCGAGTACGCTATGGCCGATGGCCTTTTTCCAATCTCACGCAACCCGCTCGAACTGATAAAGGTGAAGGGTGCCAGCAAGCGCAAGAAGCCAAAGCGAATCCTGACCTATGAAGAGTGGGAGCGATTCATCGGTAACGTGACTGCGGAGCCACAGCGCACAGCCATCATCACATCCTTGTGTCTCGGAGTGAGACGAGAAGAGGTGTGGGCGCTCAAGTGGTCCGATTTCAACTTCGTTGCCGGAACCGTCAGGATTCAGCGCACTATCATCGGCGGCAAAGTTTATGAGAGCGTTAAAAACGACGCGAGCGAGGCCGACCTCCCTCTGGATGAAGGCCTGGTTCGCTTATTGCTCGACTGGCGAAGCAAGTCAGAGTTCAACAAGGATTCGGATTGGGTGTGGGCATCCCCGTTCTCGGCTGGCGAGATGCCGCTGTACTTCAACGCCATACAGCGAGATTACATCATCCCTGCTTCGATGGCGGCTGGACTCGGGAAGATTGGCTGGCACATCCTGCGACACACGTATCGAGCATGGTTGAACGCGGCGGGCACGCCCCTGAGAGTTCAGAAGGATCTCATGCGCCACGCCAATATTGCGACCACAGCAAACGTGTACAGGGGTGGCGTGTTGCCCGCAATGCGGGAGTTTAATTCGCAAGTCGTGAAGCGTGTGATTCAGTAACTGGCTTACACCGCTTGTAAGTTATTGAAAATCTGGCGGAGAGACAGGGATTCGAACCCTGGATACGGTTTCCCGTATACACGCTTTCCAAGCGTGCGCCTTCAGCCACTCGGCCATCTCTCCGTGGGGAAGACTGCTGCGAAGCGGCGCTGACTGGCCGCGTCCTTTCATTGTAGCGCAGGGAGAGACTCTCGCTTATCGTCTGCTCGCCGCAGTACAGATAAAAAAGAAGGGCGAACTGCCGCATTTGCTCTATTCTTCCTCTTTGAGTTGTTGCGCGAGGTAATTCTGATAGCCCATCTCTTCGATGGCATGCAACTGCGCTTCGAGCCAATCGATATGATGCTCTTCGTCGCTGAGGATCTTCTCAGCCAATTCCCTTGATCCGCCGTCGCTCTTATCGATGCACAACTGAATTCCGTCATTCAGGCGCTTCACCGCCTCGTACTCCAGTTGCAGGTCGTTCTTGAACTGCTGCTCTACGGTGGCACCGATGTTGATTTTGAAATAGTCGCTCATGTTGGGCGTGCCGTCGAGGTAGAGAATGCGCTCCATCAACTTCTCCGCATGCTGCATTTCTTCGATCGACTCTTTGCGAATCAGTTTGGCAAGCCGTTCGTACTTCCAGTTCTCGCACATCTCCGCGTGCAAGAAATACTGATTGATGGCCGTTAGCTCGGCCTTCAGGACCTGGTTCAGAAAATCGATGACTTTGGCATCACCCTTCATGTGGCCTCACAGTGAGCAGGAATTGTCCTGATGGTCCCAACAAGGACTGACCATTGTAGCGCGGGCCGCGCGAAACAATTGATAGTCGCGAGGACTGAGGACACGAACATCTGCCAGCTTACTTTTTGGCCGCACCGTTCTGCCACTCGGGCAGGCTGGCAGAAGCTTCATTTCCTTCCGGCACCGCAACTCCGTTCAGCTGCACGGAAGGAATCTCCCGGCCAGGAGGAGGCACATAGCCCTCCAGCAGGCGCCGGTGCATGCTGTAGAGCGCCAGCTCCAGGCGGTCGGAAACGCCGAGCTTGTCATAAATCTTGCGCAGATAGTTCTTCACCACTTGCTCGGTGGTACCGACTTCCAGAGCGATATCTTTGTTCTTCAGACCCTGGGTTACGCCGCCGATGATGAGCATTTCCTTCTCGCTCAGGCGCAGCTGATGCTTCTGCGTGACCCCATGCTCGGCCTGATTACGGTATGCTTCGATGACCCAGTTGACGCCCTGATTGTCGAGCCAGGTTTCGCCTGCGGCGACTTTGCGAACGCAACGAACCAGCAGGTCGGGAGAAATGGAACGCGTCAGGATGCCGCGAACACCGCGCCGCAGGTAGTCCACCGTCTCTTCTTCGCCGGTAAAGTGCGCAATGATGATGATCTTCGTGCCCGGTTGCGCGCGGCGCATTATTTCCGTGACCGATTCGGCGGGATTAGGCGACAACCCCGCTTCGAACAGGATTATGTCGGCAGGCGTGGTCGATACAGCGTTCAGTGTTTGCTGCAGGTTCTCCGTTTGGGCGACGACCTCGAGATCTTTCTCCAGCGCGAAGATCTTTCCCATGCCCACCCGGAAGATGGCTTCCGAATCGGCAACGATCACCCGCACCGGTAGTCGCTTGGATTCTGAAGGGCCGGGTTGCTGTGACGAAGAAGTACGAAGAGGCGGGCGGTCCACATCCAGACGTGTTACCGCAGGCGAAACTTCAGAGGCGCTCAAACTTGTATTCATCGATGATTACCGCAATGCTCAAGCCAGATCGTTCGTGCGAACATCGCACGACCCGGCCGTTGCATTTGACCAGAATGTCGCGGTCTGATCCCAATACATCGCCTGGCATGGCGACGGTAAATTCCACCGCGGAGCCAACCTGAACCTCAGTTTCACTTCGGAACAGAATACCGCCGGCCGAAATATCAATGGTCTCAACCCGATGCTCATCCGTAGACGTTTTCAGCGTCACCGGGAGGTGCAACGGAAAACGAACCGCATTACGCAGATCAGGTTGAGTTTCCGGGTTCATAACGTTCGTGAACTCACAATACAACGGATTTCATCCCAACCTGAAGTTACTAAAGTACCACCGAGGTTACCTCACTGGCCACGAAAAAATTACCAGCTCCATCTAATCTTTCCTTTCTTGAGTAATATTATCAATCGGATACAGGTGATGCTTCGACTGTACCACTACTAGGGTAACCAATTCTCGCTGGTCCAGCCGAAATAGGGTCACCTTCTTCACCACTAAGGTGGATGACATAAAAGCGGGTTTGGCATGGGTCTCACCATGAGATTGATGAACATCGAAGAAGGTTCTCCGTCGATTCCCCAGGCACTCGCTCGGCTGGTTCAGGAAGTGCGATATGCGCAAGCAAGCAAAACCACCGCCCTGAAGGTCATTCATGGATATGGATCGTCAGGCGCCGGCGGCGATCTGAGGATTGCGTTGCAATCCGCGGTGCAGCAGATGTCACAGCGAGGTGAAATACGCGGCTGCATCTACGGCGAAAACTGGCGCAGAAGCGACGCAACCACGTGGGACTTGGTGAAGCGTTTCCCTGCCCTCAAGAATGATAAGGATTTCGAACGCGGCAACCGCGGAATCACGATTATCGTTCTGTAGTTGTTTGCAAGAAAAAAGGGCGGCAACGTACCGCCCGACTGATAACTGACTTCTGGCAACTGTAGTTACGTTCCTTCCGACCAACTTGCCAGATATTCTTCCTGCTCCAGGGTCAGGCGATCAATCTTGATGCCCATGGACTCCAGCTTCAGCTTGGCCACGCGCTTGTCGAGCTCTTCCGGAACCGGAAAGACCTTCTTCTGAAGAGTCGCATGGTTCTTCACCAGGTACTCGACCGACAGCGCCTGGTCGGCGAAGCTCATGTCCATCACAGAAGGCGGATGACCTTCGGCTGAGGCGAGGTTAATCAACCGGCCTTCGCCCAGCAGATTGATCTTGCGGCCATCCTTCAAGGAGTATTCCTCGACGAAAGCGCGGGTGGTGCGCTTCGAGGATGACATCTTCTCCAGGGCCGGGATGTCGATTTCCACGTTGAAGTGCCCGGAGTTGGAAATGATAGCGCCGTCCTTCATAGCTTCGAAGTGCTCTTTGCGAAGCACGCTCTTATTGCCGGTGACGGTGCAGAAGACGTCGCCGATTTTGGCGGCTTCGTCCATGCTCATCACGCGGTAGCCATCCATCACCGCCTCAATCGCCTTGGTTGGATCGATCTCGGTAACAATCACCTCAGCACCCAGACCACGAGCGCGGCTGGCCAATCCGCGCCCGCACCAGCCATAGCCGGCAACCACGAACTTCGATCCGGCGAGCAGGAAGTTCGTAGCGCGCACGATGCCGTCGATAGTGGACTGACCCGTGCCGTAGCGGTTATCGAAAAGGTGTTTGGTATCGGCATCGTTGACCGCGATGATCGGATAGCTCAACACTCCTTGCTTCGCCATAGCGCGCAGGCGGATCACACCGGTCGTCGTTTCCTCCGTGCCGGCGATGATGCCATCCAGGACTTCCTTGCGCTTGGTGAGCGCGGTCGTCACCAGGTCGGCGCCGTCATCCAGGGTGATGTGCGGCTTGTGGTCGAGTGCCGACATGATGTGGCTGTAGTATGTGTCGTTGTCCTCACCCTTGATGGCGTACACCGGGATGTTGTAGTCGCGCACCAGGCAGGCCGCCACGTCATCCTGTGTGGAAAGCGGATTGGAGGCGCACAGCACGACATCGGCGCCGCCGTCGCGTAGGGTGATGGCCAAGTTCGCGGTTTCCGCCGTGACGTGCAGACAAGCGGAGATGCGAATTCCCTTCAACGGCTGGTTCTTGATGAACTCCTTGCGAATGATCTGCAGCACCTTCATGGACTGGTTGGCCCAGTCAATGCGCTTCTTGCCAAGATCCGCGAGTTCAAGATTGGCGATGTCGCCTGCATTTTGCGTGGTAGTAGTCGTCGACATACTCTCCCTGTCTCTGTTGAACCTGGTGAGGCTTTGCCTGGGCGTCAGCCGGGGCTAGGCATAGGCAAAACAAAAAGTTTTGGGGCGCAGGCTGCGAGCGCCCCGAGGATACAAATCTACTGGGTGGCCGTCGTTGCCGCGAGCGGAGCCAGACCGGCCTGCTCCCGCAGCAGGGCCGCTTTATTGGTGGCTTCCCATGTGAATTCAGGCTCGTTGCGTCCGAAGTGGCCGTACGCAGCGGTCTTGCGGTAAATCGGGCGGCGCAAGTTCAAATACTCGATAATGCCCTTGGGAGTCAGCTGGAAGTTCCTGCGCACCAGTTCGGAGATTTTCTCCTCATCGATCTTTGCAGTACCAAACGTTTCGATCAGGATGCTCACCGGCTCAGCCACACCGATGGCGTAGGCTAACTGCACTTCGCAACGATCCGCAAGTCCGGCAGCCACAATGTTCTTGGCGATGTGGCGGGCCATGTAGCAAGCGGAACGGTCTACCTTGGTTGCGTCCTTACCGCTGAAAGCGCCGCCGCCGTGGCGGCCCATTCCGCCATAGGTGTCAACGATGATCTTGCGGCCAGTCAGCCCGGTGTCGCCCATGGGACCACCGATCACGAACCGGCCCGTGGGATTGATGTGGTACTTAGTGTCTTCATCCAGCAGTTCGGCCGGCAATGCTGCCTGAATCACGTGCTTCAGGATGTCAGCGCGGAGCTCTTCGTTCGTTACAGTCTCGGCGTGTTGCGAAGAGATGACGACGGCATCGATGCGAACCGGCTTGTGGTTCTCGTCATATTCGACAGTGACTTGAGATTTGCCGTCGGGCCGGAGGTAGGGAAGGGTGCCGTTCTTACGGACTTCTGAAAGGCGCTGCGTCAACTTGTGCGCCAAGAAGATCGGCGTAGGCATGTAGTTTTCATTTTCGTTCGTGGCGTAGCCGAACATCATGCCCTGGTCGCCGGCGCCGCCAGTGTCCACGCCCATCGCGATGTCGCCCGACTGTTTGTTAATGGACGAAATCACGGCGCAGGTATTCGAATCGAATCCATAGAGGGCGTTATCGTAGCCAATGGAGGCCACAACTCCCCGGACTAGTGTCTGGAAATCGACGTAGGCTTTGGTGGTAATTTCCCCGGCAATGACTACCAAACCGGTCGCCGTCAGGGTTTCGCAGGCTACGCGGCTGTAGGCGTCCTCTTTCAAACAGGCATCCAGGATGGCGTCAGAAATCTGGTCGGCAATTTTGTCCGGGTGACCTTCCGTCACCGATTCAGACGTAAACAGATATCGTTTTTTCGACAAGGGAAGCTCCTCTTGCTTTTTGCTATTTATGGCGTGGTCGACGAAGAGCAGTTCGACGGGACAAAACATCCTGTCGTGTCAGGCCGTTTTAAGAATACCAATCGAATACGACAGCGCCTCTTATTTTAACCTCAAAGGCGAATTTGCAGCATCGAATGGCACAATTTCTGGGTCAGTTTGACGCGACCTATGGGCGAATCGGACGGCAAGACCGTCAATGCAAGGACATTTTCTCAAGCACGTCAGTAGCACTGATCGCAATTAACGTGGCCACTGACGAAAACCATCGCAACTCGCTGCGACACGCTAAGCAGCCCAAGATAACCAGATGCATCTGACAGGTAAAGCGGGGCATGCGGATTTGCGTCAATCTGACGGGCAATTTAAGGTACCTGACCTGGCCGAGCTGCTATGGGGAGCTCTCTCGCGCATGCAATCGAAGGAGGGTCTCCGTCCAGACGACCCTGTGTTCCTCGAATTCAAACAGAATGTCCTGCGCATTATTGCCGACCTTGAAGTTCTCAGGTCGCACGAACGCACGGACGAGACGAAATGCGCCTAGTGCCCACTAGCCTCTGGTTACCCGCTTCGGTTAGGGACGCGTCACGGCGGCGTGAACTGCCACCAACTGATCCAACAATGAAGGCAGATTTTTCAAGTCCAGCGCATTCGCGCCGTCGGATTTTGCGCGCGGCGGATCGTCGTGCACCTCCACGAAGACACCGTCGACACCGGCGGCGACGGCCGCTCTGGCGAGCAAGGGAATGAATTCCGGCTGTCCACCACTCTGGTGCGCGGACTCTTGTCCGTCCGTCCTGCCCGCCGAAGGCAGTTGGACCGAGTGTGTGGCGTCGAACACAACCGGGGCAAACTGGCGCATTATGGCTAGCGACCGCATGTCCACGACAAGATTGTTGTACCCGAACGACGCCCCTCGCTCGGTGAGAAAGACGGCTGATCCACCGGCTTCACGTATTTTCTCCACGGCGTGCCGCATGTCCCAGGGGGAGACAAACTGCCCCTTCTTGATGTTCACGGCCCGTCCCGTCTGGGCTGCCGCCGCGAGAAGGTCCGTCTGGCGGCACAGAAACGCTGGAATTTGCAACACATCCACGTATTCGGCCGCAAGGGCAGCCTGGGCAGCTTCATGAATGTCGGTGAGAACCGGTAAGTTCAGGCTTTTGCGGATCGTGCCAAGTATTCGGAGACCTTCGTCTAGCCCGGGCCCCCGAAAACTGCGAATCGAAGTTCGATTCGCCTTGTCGTACGAGGCCTTGAAAATATAAGGAATGTTCTTCTCGGCGGCAATTCTTGCGATCGCCTCAGCCATCCCTGTCGCGTGTTGCTCGCTCTCGATGACACATGGCCCCGCAATGAGGAAGAGCTGCCTCGAACCCACCGCAACACCGCGCACCTGGAATCCGTCAGACATAGCAGAGCCTCAAGCATCGCACCAACGGCGGCATACTTCGATCCTACCGTACCAGCGTTCGCCAGTCATCGTGCACTGTCGATGTTGCCGGGCGGCCGTGCCCGAGGCAGAAAATACAGAGCAAAACAGAAAAGCGCCGGTAGTTGGAAACCACCAGCGCTGAAAGTCGCGCTGAGATTAGAGCCTAGCGTGGCTCAAAAGCCTGGAGTTACATCTTCCGGCGAATCAGCCCAGCCAATCCAAGTACCCCGGTTCCAATGAGAGCTAAAGTGGTCGGCTCAGGCACGGGAGCGGTCTGGAAAGTCATGGTACCGCTCCCAAATTGAGCAGAGGATGTTGTGCCTCCCGTCGTCCATGTATTGCTATGGGTGGTAAAGGCGATTCCGCCATTCGGGTTAACCGCTTGACCCGTATCGCCGAAGAACGCCAAGATAGCGGGACTCACGAACGTGACGTCGAACACGCCCCCAAAGCCTCCGCCGCTGCCCATTGCGGCGGTATAGGTTCCAAAAGCGTTCGTGCCCGACAGGCAGATGCCACCGGGACAAAACGAAGAGAGAACTTCAACCTGAGTCGCGCCGCTGCCAGCGTAGCTCGCGACCAACAAGGTGGTGGTAGTCAGGTAGGAACTGTTGGAGTCGCTCTGGATCATCCCGGTTGAGCCCGCAGGGAGACTCAAGGTCAGGGACGTATTCGTGTCTTTCACAGTGATGAGACCGCCTACCGGCCCGCCAGTCAATGACGGCGAACCAGTCTTGTCGGCGATGGTTGGCACCGTAGCAGAGCTAACCGAGTAGCTGAAGGTTAAGGCGTCGGCCATCGCGACGCTGCTGAAAGTGGCGAGTAACGCAAGGCATGCCAATGCGAAAACCATTTTTTTGGTCATTAGCTTCATTCTCCCCCGGAGGGGATCGACCAATCGCAGACTCCGCACGTTACATTCGTTCGTCTGTCTTCACGTCGCGGCTTATCAA
>Ga0126383_10003496_pt1 | contig 10401 bp, 5 predicted proteins | sample PanSoiMetPlot_35_FD_96882 | JGI IMG/M metagenome (GOLD analysis project Ga0126383, IMG submission 96882) | Tropical forest soil microbial communities from Panama - MetaG Plot_35 | ecosystem: Environmental > Terrestrial > Soil > Tropical forest > Bulk soil | place: Panama | collected 2016-02-17
TACCGGGAACTGAGCGGCGAATGGTCGGTCAACGAGCAATACAACTTCGGCTGGTTCATCCCATTTTTCGCGCTGTACCTTTTCTGGCTTCGCTGGCAGGATCGGCCGGAGCCAGAGATCAGAAGTCAGAAGTCAGTGGTCGATAGTCAATGGTCGATGGTCGGAATCGGCCTGATTGCGCTGGTTTTGCTACTGCCGATCCGGCTTTTTGAAATTGCGAACCCGGAATGGCGACTGCTCGCCTGGACTCACACCGCAGTAGTCGTAACGTTGACGCTTTTGCTGATCTGGTGGGCAGGCGGAAAAGCGTGGCTTCATCATTTTGCTTTCCCCGTCGCGTTCATCTTTGTTGCGGTCCCCTGGCCTACATCGGTAGAAACCCCAGTCATCCAAGGCCTGATGCGCGTCGTCGCCCACGTCGCTGCAGAAACGGCGATGCTTCTCGGAACTCCAGCGCATGTCGAAGGCAGCTTGATTCGGATCAGCAACGGTCTTGTCGGCGTAAACGAGGCGTGCAGCGGAATCCGTTCCTTGCAGACGTCGCTCATGATCGGCCTGCTCTTTGGCGAACTGAAACGCCTCTCGGTCTCCCGACGCGTGGCGCTCGTCTTATGTGCTGTAGCAATCGCCCTCTTCGCTAATTTTCTGCGCGCTGTTTTTCTCGTCCGAGTTGCCGCGACGGAAAACCTTTCTGAGGCTGGTCGCTGGCACGACATTGCTGGCTACAGCATCATCGCGCTCGTTTTTCTTGCCGCTATGGCCCTCGCGTATTTGCTCGGCCGTAGAAAGACCAACAATTTTGTGGTGGCAGGCGTGTCGCCGAAAATGCAACTGCAGCCGATACGGCTGCCTCTACAGTTTTCTGCTTGGTACGTGGCCGCAGCTCTTTGCTGGCTGTTGCTCGTAGAGATTGGAACAGCGAGCTGGTATCGCCTGCACGAACACAATCTCGTCAGCGGCATCCGCTGGAGTGTGCGATGGCCGGAGCAAGCGCCCAACTTTCGTAAACTCAAAATCGACAAAGAAATTCGCGCCGTCCTGCGGTTCGACCAGGGCGAGGCAGCAGCGTGGAGCGTGAGCTCCCCTGTGAACCGCACCGAGGGCAGTACTATCTCTTGTTCTCTGTTCGCTTTCCGCTGGAACCCAGGCAAAAACAGTGCGCTTCTGGCCAATTTGCATCGGCCGGATGTTTGTTTGCCTGCAAGCGGCTGGACCCAAGTGGCGGATGACGGCGTGCGCAACTACCCCATGACTGGTTCGTTTGAGTTACCGTTTCGCCATTTCGAATTCCAGCGCGGCTTCGAAGGTTCAGCGTTGCAGATAGCACATGCATTTTATTGTTTATCCGAAGATCGCATTTCAGGCACATCCACATTACTTGCCGACGCAAATTCACCCGGAATGCTTGGAAACCGTTCTGAATGGACGCGCGCCGAACGTTTTCGCGCCGTGTTGGAAGGACGGCGCCACCTGGGACAGCAAGTCATCCAAGCCATATTTATCAGCACTGAGCCATTGTCCGCATCAGACGCAGAGTCCATTCTGCGCGATCTCGTCCGCGAAGTCGTTGCCCACAGGTAGGGCGGGCAGTCCCTGCACGCCATTCGTGGCCCGTGGGAATCGGCGGGCACGGGAGTGCGCGCCCTACCATGATGCGCCGACGACGAAAGGCGGACCATCCGCCCAAAAGAATCCTAAAAAATGTCTTGCCATGCCAGCGGGAGTTGTTACAAGGGGCGTAATTCTTCGAGCCTTGGGAGGATACATGCGAAAAGCCAAGCAATTTCCGCGACGCGGTTTACGGTTTCGGTCGCTGCTGATTCTGACGGGCGCATTGATGCTGTTGGCCGCCTTCGCCCCGCGCGCGAAGGCCGATTTACTCGCTTATTTCAATTTCGAGGGTCCGCCGACACCGCCTTACCCAGTGAACTTGGAGTCCGAGGTTCCGCTAGGAATCGTGACGACGACGCTGATCCTCACTGATGAAAACGGGAACCCTTATCCCGCTGCGAACACGTCAGCCGAGGCGGGTCTGCCTTTGAACCGGGCTCCTGGTGACCCGGACCCCAACCTTACGTCGCTCGGTATCCACAGAGCCGGAGAACACACTTTGAACATGGATATTCCCATGTTCTCGTCGCAAGGTATCTTTGGTGTCACGGCCGTCAGCTTCGCGTACGCTGCCAATGGAAACGGCTACGCTTTTGTTCAGCTTCAGTTCAGCAGCAATGGCGGAGTTACCTTTCAAAATATTAGCGGCCTTATTGCACTGCCGCCCACCCCCGGAAGCGTTATAGCTATCTCGGTCCCTAACGGAACCACTATCCACGTGCCCGACCTCGTCCTGCGACTACAATTCAGCGGTGGGCAATCCAATGGCAACGATCTCCAGAACCAGTTCGATAACATCCAGGTATTAGGTTACATGATTCCTGAACCCGCCACGGTCGCGGGTGGGCTGCTCGGCGTTCTCGGGCTCTGCTGGCATCAGCGGCGGCGATTGATTCGCTCGGTGCGCTTCCTGCGGGTCTAAAAGCTCTCGGTTGCCGGGGAGCACAGGCTGCCAGCCTGTTCGTTTCGGTAGCTTGCCGAAACGCTTCGACGAACACTGGAACCGCTTTGAAGAAGTGTGTCGTCGGCAAGCTGCCGACGACTGCAGGCTAGCAGCCTGCGCTCCCCAGAGTTCGCGTCTGCGTTGCACAGCCCGCTACGCCATAGTAAACGTCTCGCGTGCCAAAGCAGTCGTCTCGTGCCGTTCCGAAGAAAGACGATCTCGATCTTACACCACCGGAAGAAGTTCGCGAGCGACGCATCAGGCGATTGATTCTTCTCGGCGCATTGGGCGCTTGCGCCCTGGGCGTCGCTATCTACTTCGCTGCTCCGCCGATCGGCGGAGCAATCAAGGCCTGGCAGTCGCGCCGGCTCGCGCGAGAGGCGTTCGCTCTCATCGACCAAAGAAAGTGGAGCGACGCTAACGCCAAGGCACGCGACGCCTACCTGCTGCGACCGACCGAACCTGAATCCTGGCGCGCTATTGCGCGGCTGGCCTCCCGGACAAGCCAATGGTCACCGGCGCTGGAATGGTGGAAAAAGGTGGATGACGCAAATCGCCTCACGGTGGAAGACCGACGAGATTATGTGGGGGCTGCGCTCGCGGGGGGTGAAATAGCAGTGGCCGCGAAGCAGGTGCAAGTCCTGATGGCACAACGCGAACCCGCGGCCATCGATCTCGTGTGGGCCAGTCAACTCGCGTCGCGCCAGAGCGATCCTGTTCTGGCACTCGATTATGCGGAGCGCGTGCTCGCGGACAAACGCGCAAAACCGTACGAAATCGCCTCCGCGGCAACGCTCGTTCTCTCGCTGACTAGCCCCGATTCGCAGCGGTACGCGGACGCGTGGAGGCAAATTGAAGCCATGGCGCGTGACCCAAAAAACCCAGCGTCGCTTGGCGCGCTCGTTCTTCTCGCAAACGAACAGGCTGTGCCGCCGATGCCCGCAATCGGCGGCAACACCTCGCTTTCGCTTGAGAGCCCTGGGCGTCGTAGCCTTGGCGAAGACGGCACCCCGGCGCCATCTCCAACACCTGCGACGCAGGAAGCCGCCTCCGCCGAAGCTACGGCGGCCAAGGCGGCGGTCTCCCCTGGCGCGTCCGTAGCCGCAGGCGAAGGCGGAAGTCAGCCGCCGACACTCTCGTTAGGCTCGAGCTCTCAACCAACACCTGCAACACAATCCGGCGATACCGTCACTCTCAAGTTGGCTGCCACTGCGCCGTCAACTCCAGTTGGACGGACAATGAGCCTGAAGGAAGTAGCGGACGCTCTTGAAAATCATCCTGATGCTCGCCCGGTTCACAAACTGTTGGCATTCGAAGTTCGTGCGCGGCAGGATCCAGCCCTGACGGACCAGTACGTTGCCGACGCAGTGGAGCGTTTCGGAAACGCCGCGCGTTTGGCACAAATTTACCCGGGCGGCGCGGACTTGGCCGATGAAACTCTGCTCGCCCTGGCCGCGTGGCTGAATAAAATTGGCCGGCCTGCAAAGACATTGGAGGTGCTGCCAGAGTCACGCGCGATCCAACGGCAGGACTTCTTCCTTCAATACGTGAACGCGCTCGCCGCTCTGCAACGCTGGAGTGAAGTCAAAGATCTGTTGATGAGTGAACACTCTGTCGTCGATCCCATGGCACAACACATGTACCTCGCCGTGGCGCAGGCGCATCTGGGCTCGGCAACTGCCGCGGCTAACGAATGGCAACGCGCTCTGCAGGTCGCGAATACCCCCGAAAAATTGCTGACGCTCGCAACTGACGGTGAGCAAAACTCTGCCAACGATATCGCCGATGCCGCGTATACTGAAGCGATCAAGATCGCGCCGACAAACCGGGCCGCCTATACTGGCCGGTTGCATCTTGCGCTGGCTGCCGGAAAGACGACTCAGGCGCAAGCGATCGCAGCGGAAATCGCGCGGCTCTGGCCCGATGATGCGGCAGCCCGCAATCAGGACGCGTATTTGCGACTGCTGCTCGGCGCATCAGATGGCGCAGCGGAAGCAGCGCAGCGCGAAGCGCACGTGCTCGTCGCAAAGGAACCGCGGAACTGGCAAGCACGAGCAACGCTTGGCCTAGCTTGTCTTCGTCTCGGGCGGAAGCAAGAAGCGCTGGCCGCAATCCGCGAGCCCCGGGTCACGGGCATCGAACCGCCGGGTCCGCTCGCGGTGCGCGCAGCGATTCTGGCGGCGAACGGTTATGAAGCTGGCGCCCGCAACGACGCGCGCTTGGTCAGCGCCAAACCGCTTTTACCCGAAGAACGCGCGCTGATCGCCCCGCTGTTGCAATAGCTGTAGCGTCCGCTGTCCTCAGCGGATTTTATTTGTTTCCTGGAGTGGTTTTCTGAATGCCTTCCAACTTTGCAAGGTTATTCCGAGCATCGACATACCCGGCGTCAATCTGTAACGCGGCTTTGACTTCTTTTATCGCCTCGGAAATTCGACCCATTTGTGCCAGAGCAGCTCCAAGATTGTTGTGCATGGAAGCGGAATTAGGAGTCATCCGCAGCGCCTGTTTAAAGTGGTCTATCGCCGCCGAAGCTTGGCCCGTTTGGACCAAAGCGCTGCCGAGATTGTTGTCCGCCTCGGCGTAACCAGGATTAATCCGCAACGCCTGCTTGTATTGGTCTATTGCTTCTGAGGTCCGCCCCGCGAAGAGCAAGGCGTTGCCGAGATTATTGTAAGCCTCGGCATAATCAGGGTTGATCCGCAATGCCTGGCGATATTCTTCTATTGCTTCAGAAGTGCGGCCTTTGTCTATAAGCGCGTTGCCGAGGCTGTAATGTGCTACCGCAGGTTTGATTCGTGAGGCTTGGCTAAACAGTTCCATTGCCTCGGGAATCTGGTTCGCTTTGTACAGGATGTTACCGAGGTTCACCTGCGCCATCCAACAAGCAGGATTACGCGCGATAGTAGTCCGATAAAGCGTGTCGATGTCGTTATACATCCTGCTTTGTTGCCAGGTTAGGACGAATAGCGCTCCGGCCAGTATGAGGGTGATTCCGGGCTCCAGCCAGGCTTGCAAAGATTTCAATCGCCCGGTCAGCAGAACAATCCCGCCGGCGCACGGCGTGATGATTCCCAGGCAAGCCAAGTATTGCCAGTGATCGGCTACAAATGAATAGATGAAAAAGTAAATGTTGAGAAAACCCAGCGTAGGCAACAACAGGAAAACATAGACAAGCCCGCCTGCGAACGGAGCGCGAGACCATCGTCGCAAACTCCACAAGATTACCAGCAATCCCACAGCAGCGATCGGAAATAGATACTGCCACCATACGGCGCCGTTAATTTCCCAGCGCGGATACACGAACATCAGGTTCGACGGCCAGAACAGTTTGCTCAGTTGAAACCAGAACGCCCGTCCGGCCATGAGGCAGCGGTCCACGACGGACAAGTCGAGCATCCGCGCTTTGTAACCCATGTTACCGTATTCCACCCAGGTGGTCATCAAGCCCGCTGCCGCCGAGAGTAAAAGAAACGGGACCACGGGCACGATGTCGCACCGGCGGAACATAGGGCTCTTGCCCTGTGCGCCCAGCGGAGCTGAACTCCGCTGCGCAGCGTACTTCGGACGGCAGCAGAAAGAGGTCGTGCTGCGTTTCCACCAGAAAATCACCAGCCAGGCTAAAGGCAGCGTCACGATCGCGGTTTTAGTCAGCAATCCCAAAAGGAATAGGCCGATGGCAAAAGCGTAACTTCGTCTGCTTGGGCTCTCGTCAAACCGAAGATACCAAAGCGTCGCCGCGAGGCCAAACACTCCCGACAGCGTATTCTTACGCTCTGCAATCCAGGCAACTGTTTCCACATTCACAGGGTGCAGCGCAAAGATGATCGCCGCCAACTCCGCTCCCGGGATTCGTAAAAAACGCAGGATCTTTAGCACCAGCACGACGCAGCCGATGTGCAGAAGAAGATTGACGACGTGATAGCCGGTGGGGGAATCGCCCACCACCCTTTCTTGGAGCCAGGAGGAACTATAATGAAGCGGTTGATATTGCTGGGTTGCCCTTGGCACGAACCAGATCCGCCTCAGCCCATCGAACGTACGCAGCTCGGGGCTTGCAATATTGGCTGCGTCATCCCATACAAATCCCCCGTGCCACGCGGGCTGATAAGCCAGCATCGTGACCACTGCCAGCATCAGGCAGAAAAACCAATCCCTTCGCCTTTGCCCCGCAGTCGCCGGGCTCCGGCGTGACATGGGTTTCCACCAACTCATGAACTCGGATTGTCGCGCGAACCTGGCTGAGATTCGAGCCCTATCGCGTAGATGTGGCAGTCCCAATTCATCTTGCCAAGCTGGGCCAGATTTTGGAATCCTCTGCGCATATGAAAACGACAACTCTCCCATCAAAGAATTCGATTGACCGCTGGCCTTGCCGTCTCGCTTTGCTGCTGATTCCACTCCTCATCGCCTGCTTTGCGCTTTCGCCGCAAGCGCGTGCGACTTGTCAAGACGCCTGCTTAACCAACGATAACACCGTCCAGGGTGATGATGCGCTCATTAGCAACACGACCGGCATGGACAACACGGCCCTCGGATTTAATGCGCTCTATAGCAACATCGACGGCTACGCCAACACGGCCACCGGTTCGTCTGCGCTCCATAGCAACACCCACGGCACCGGCAACACGGCCACTGGTTGGGAAGTGCTCTATAGCAACACCACCGGCACCTTCAACACGGCCAACGGTTCTCAAGCACTCACAGTCAACACAACCGGCGTTAACAATACCGCCACCGGTGCTAATGCGCTCACTAGCAACACATTCGGCGCCGACAACACGGCCACCGGTGCTCAAGTGCTCACTCGCAACACCACTGGCAACTCGAACACGGCCACCGGTACTGCTGCGCTAGAATTCAGCACAACCGGCAACGATAACACGGCGGACGGGGTTAGCGCACTCCAAAACAACACAACCGGCAGCTTCAACACGGCCACCGGCTTGAATGCGCTTTTTCTCAACACCACTGGGGTCAACAACACAGCAAACGGCGCTGGTGCGCTCGCAGACAGCACAACCGGCAGCAACAACACAGCCACCGGGTATGATGCGCTTCTCTTCAACACAACCGGTAGCAACAACATCGCAGTAGGTTATCAGGCCGGCCAGAATCTCACCACCGGCAATAACAATATCGATATCGGTAACACTGGGAATGCGGGAGAATCCAACACGATTCGCATCGGCAAGAGAGGGGTGCAGAACACGACTGTTATTGCTGGCATTCGGGGAACCACAATCTCCGGAGGTATCGCAGTGATGATCGATGCCAACGGCCGGTTGGGCACGACTACTTCCTCGGCGCGTTTCAAAGAGAATATCCAGCCGATGGACAAGGCGAGCGAAACTATCCTCTCGCTTAAACCAGTGACCTTCCGCTACAAGCAGGAGATTGACCCGAAAGGCATCCCGCAGTTTGGCCTAGCGGCGGAGGAAGTGGAAAAGGTAAACCCCGATTTAGTAGTCCGTGACGAACAGGGAAAGCCTTACACAGTTCGCTATGAGGCGGTCAATGCGATGTTGCTGAACGAGTTCCTTAAAGAGCACAAGGCATTTGTCGAAGAAAAGGGCAAAATGCAGGAGCAGGACGCGAACATTGCGCGCCAGCAGAAGCAAATCGATGCGCTTACCGATGGTTTACAAAAACTGAGCGCACAGGTTGAATTGAGCAAACCTGCACCGCAAACGGTTCTGAATAATCAGTAAAGCTCCCCGCGTCGAACAAAAATTCTCCCATTTCCGAAACTTGGTTCGGCCGTTTCCGTAGAAGAATGATGAGGCGGAACACGGTTTTGCTCGGTTTGCGTGAGCGTCTCCCCAACTACACGCGCCCAGATTCAGATCCGTTTTGGGCGCTACTAGCTTGGGCGAAATCCAAACCGAGCATCGCTCTTTCTGGGCTGTGTGTCAGCCGTGGATTCGAATGGGCGAACAATCTGGATTGCTGACGCGCATTGCGGCGACGGAAGGCGTTTCATCGTGCACGCCGATGAAAAGCTGACTGCGTTTTTGGAATTGGAAAGGGCGGTTTGTGTCCACCTATTGACTGAACGAAGCTGACGCACATCGCCGCGACGGGAAGCGATTCGTTGTGCGAGCGGATGAAAAGCCTCACTGCGTTTGTTGAAGTGGAATCGGCGGTTTGCGCTTGCCGCGAATTGCCTTGACACGCTGGCGAGCTTTTTGGCAAACCTATAGAAACCAAGGTCTGAATCCGGGAGAGGGCGCTTCTCCCGACAGCTTCTTTCCCTCTTTCAGGCCTGCACTCGCAGAATTAACCAATCGGGCGAACAGAAAGGTTTCTTTTATGAAAACGAAAACGTCAATTACAGAAAATTCCATTAGCCGGTCGCCTTTGCGACGCGGTTTGCTTCTGAATGCGCTTGCCCTCGCCTTCGCGTGCTTTGCACTTGCGCCGCAAGCGCGTGCGGTTTGTCAAGAAGGCTGCGCAACGAACCTAAACACCGTCCTAGGTGAGGACGCTCTCATCAGCCTCAATGGCGGAGTATCTAATACGGCGGTTGGCTTTGAAGCGCTCTATTCCAATACTGGGGGGTATTACAACACCGGTATCGGTGCTTTTGCGCTTCAATTCAACACAACCGGCGGCGAAAACACCGCGATTGGCTATGGCGCGCTTGCCGATAACACCACCGGTCTGTACAACACAGCGACCGGTGCTTATGCGCTCGATGTTAACACACGGGGCAGCGCCAACACGGCCAACGGTTGGGGAGCTCTCAGTAAGAACAAGACCGGAGAGCTCAACACTGCCACCGGTGCCGATGCGCTCATGAGCAACATAATCGGCAACCGAAACACGGCCGTTGGTAAAGCGGCACTCAAAGAGAACACAAGCGCTGACAATAACACGGCCATTGGTTTCAATGCACTCCGTACCAATCGAGTCGGCCGCGGCAATGTCGCATTAGGCTTTGAAGCCGGTTTTAATTTGAACACCAGTGACAATATCGATATCGCCAACAGAGCTGTGGCTGGCGACGTCGGAACTATCCGAATCGGCACAGAAGGAACCCAGACCGACACTTTCATCGCCGGGATTAACGGGGTCACCATTCCAACAGGTGTAGCGGTTATCGTGGATACCGACGGCCATCTTGGCACGACTACCTCCTCCGCGCGTTTCAAGGAAGCGATTAAGCCGATGGACAAGGCCAGCGACGCTATTCTCGCGCTCAAGCCGGTCACCTTCCGCTACAAGCACAATCTTGACCCAAACGGCATTCCACAATTCGGGCTCGTAGCCGAAGACGTGGCAAAAGTGAATCCCGATTTAGTGGCCCGTGATGATCACGGCAAGCCGTACACGGTTCGCTATGAAGCGGTGAACGCGATGTTGCTCAACGAGTTCCTCAAGGAGCACAGCAAAGTCGAACAGCAGCACAAAGATTTCGAGGCAGCTATTGCACAACAGCAGAAGGAAATTGAGGCGCTAACTGCAACTGTGAAACAGCAAGCCGCGCAAATCCAGAAAGTGAGCGCACAGCTTGAGGTCAACAAGTCCGCCCCGCAAACGGTTCTGAACAATCAATAAGAGTTGTCGAACGTAAGGACTTGGATGCAGCAAAAGCCTCGAAATGCACAAGCTCGCGGTCACGCTGCATTTCGGGGTCTATAACTTCTCTCGGAAGCATCACAGCCTCGGAACGACGCCAGCGGTAGCTGCGGGTCTGGAGGAAAAGCCGTGGAGCTTAGAACGGATCGTGGAAATGACTGCTGATTACATGCGGACGGAAAAGGATTGACAAAAATGAGTAGAACTGATCAGCATCGCGACGGTGCTACCTCGGGTGAGGATAGCTCAGAATGGGTTAGTTTTCATAA
>Ga0126383_10003497_pt1 | contig 10401 bp, 5 predicted proteins | sample PanSoiMetPlot_35_FD_96882 | JGI IMG/M metagenome (GOLD analysis project Ga0126383, IMG submission 96882) | Tropical forest soil microbial communities from Panama - MetaG Plot_35 | ecosystem: Environmental > Terrestrial > Soil > Tropical forest > Bulk soil | place: Panama | collected 2016-02-17
ACAGACCGATTCAGGCGGCTAAGAATGCGACCAAGACGATTCCGATCATTATGACTGGCAGTGGGCTTGATCCTGTGAAGGAGGGCCAAGTTGAAAGCCTGGCCCGCCCCGGCGGCAACGTCACCGGCATTACAAGCCTTAACAGAGAACTAGCCGGCAAGCGGCTGGAGCTGTTCAAAGAAGCGGTTCCCAAACTTGCTCGTGTTGCGGTTCTCTATGATCCGGCCATTCAAGGCATTACACGCGATTTGAAAGAGGATGTTACAGTCGCGGCGCGCGCGCTGGGATTGATTGTTCAGTCTTGGGAGGTACGAGAAACGGACGATTTCGAGAAGGTATTCGCTGCGCTTAACAGGCGGCGCCCGCATGGACTCCTCGAGCACGGGGGCGGCCCGCTAATGCGTGCTAACCAAAGACGGATCGCCGGCTTTGCATTGAAGAGCCGATTGCCGTCAATTTACTCACAGGACGAGTATGTCCATGCGGGCGGCCTCATGTCTTACGGGAATGACATCGCCGAGCAATACCGACGCATCGCATATTTCGTGGACAGGATTCTGAAAGGAGCCAAGCCTGCCGATTTGCCAGTGGAGCAGCCAACTAAGTTCGAGCTGGTGATCAATCTGAAAACGGCGAAGCAAATTGGCGTGACAATTCCGCCGGAGGTGCTCGCTAGAGCCAGTCGGCTCATCAAGTAGGCACGCGACGACGCTAGGATTGAACTGATTTCTCCTTCAGTTCCAATTGTAATTTTCCTGTCGTAAACCGAAAGCCGTTTTCCCTTTGGACATCCTCACCGTCCCGGAAGCCTGACAAATTCCGCGACCGGCCTCGCGTAGAAAATACGATACGCGCCCGTTTAACTTCTGCCCGGCCCGATTCAGCGAGCGAACCGGGACCAAACCCTTCGCCGGTACTATGCTCTCTTCTTATTGATTGACGCCACAATTCGCGGACAGCGATAACAACGCTTGTGAAGTAGTGGTTATAGCAAATTCAGAACGCGCTTGGCTGAAGGTGAATGTCCCCGCTTTGACCGCTGGCGATACGCAGAATCTTTTGACTCTCAGGACGAATGATAACTGCTGCTTCAGAAGTGCCACCGCCACAAAAAGTGTCGGTCGGGGTAGCACTGACAACGTGCTCACCGGGAGGAACGAAAAGCTCGACCTTTTCCGATGGTGCGAGATCGGCAACTGGCACCGTATCTATGAAGACCCGAATTGTGCACGCTGAACCCATAAAACCACTGTCACGTTTGATTATGAGGATGCCCGAGTATTGTGCTTGTGATAACAACTGCGGTGCCAGGATACGGGAGGATGGGACTGCAGACGCCTGATAGATGGATATTGGCTGTGTGGCACAGGCCGTGAGCGATAGAGCCAGGCATATAGCAAGGAATCGCATAAACCCTCCGGTTCGAAGCTGGCCAGTAATACACCAGGCGGCCTATGCGTGCAACGGCTTTAATACCGACTTTAATACCGACCTTTGGTTTGATTTTTCCTGAATAGTACGTCGATGGTCGTCGTTTTGCGGAGCACCTTGGAACCCGACTTTCCGGCACACGCACGCGCGATTCGGGCCTATCTTATCCCGTGACCACACTTCGGACGGGTTCCCTGGACATGGGTCCTCTTTCTGATCTGTGAGACTCTTTGGCAATTTTTCTTGTACGCGCAAGCTGCAAAACGCGGCTTAAACCCTGCGTGCTTGTGGAACCGTATCCTGGACGTGGGTCCTCTTTCTGATCTCTGCGACACGACAAGAACCTGGAATTCAAAGCGTGAGGCTCGCTCTTGACTCCGTACCTAGGTACAGGGTGTAAATTGATTCCAGAGGAAAACAAATGGATGGCTTTACCATTGGCGAACTCGCAAAGCAGGCAAAGGTCCACGTCGAAACCCTGCGTTACTACGAGCGAAGGGGGCTGATCCCAAGGCCTCGCCGGACTGTGTCGAATTACCGCGTGTATTCTTCCGAGAACCTTCGGCGGGTGAAGTTTATCAAGCAAGCGCAAGGCCTAGGTTTTTCTCTGAAGGAGATAAAGAAACTTCTGGCTTTGAGGGCAACTCCACGGGCGAGATGTGCTGATGTCCGAACGTATGCAGCGCACAAAATCGAAGACATTGAGGGGAAGATCCGTTCGTTGGCGCATATGCGCAAGACCCTTGAGAAACTCATCGCTGAGTGTTCCGGCGACGGACCGGTTACACGGTGTCCGATCCTTGAATCCCTTGACTCGGAGCCATCAAACGTTGTGTCAAAAGTCAAACCGTATCGAAAGGAGAAGTTTTTATGAGCAACAAACGAAAAATCGAAATCTTTAGCGCTGGATGTCCAGTATGTCAGGAAACAATAAATCTCATCAATAGAATTGCTTGCCCCTCCTGTGACGTAACGGTGCTCGACATGACGGACAGCGCAGTCGCTGATAGAGCCAAGACTCTAGCTGTTCGCAGCGTGCCAGCTGTCGTCATCGACGGGAAGGTTGCCGATTGTTGCGCGGGTCCAGGCATCAGTGAGGCGGCTCTAAGAGCTGAGGGGATAGGCCAGCCAAGACCATAGACGGGAATCTGGTATTTCGTCATGAGTGATAACGGAGCAAGAAAGTGCTTGAGGGTAGGAACCTGGGGAGCAGTTGTGACCGCGATATGCTGCTTTACGCCAATCTTGGTCGTCGGGCTTGGTATTGTGGGCTTGGGAATGCTCATCCCATATCTCGACTACGTGCTGCTGCCCGCTCTAGGTTTGTTCTTAGTCCTGGGAGCTTTCGGCCTATGGCAAAAAAGCGTGAGGAGTAAGTAGCTTTGCAAGAATGCTGCGGTTTTCCACAGGAACGACCCGGTGTCGTTTGTCCCAAGAACAATAAGGTCTGCAAACCCCTTCCGCGAATAACCGTGGAAGCGCTTATCAGACCGGAACACAAGCATTCTCTAGCTTTGCTGCCATACTATTTCTGCGATTCACCAAGCTGCGATGTTGTCTACGTATCCGCATCCGGAGAACAGCTAATCACCAAGAACCAGCTTCGGGTTCGTGTGGGGATAAAGGAAAACAAGGACCCGATACCGCTCTGTTATTGTTTTGACTTTGATAAAAAGGCAATTTGGGACGATATTCGCTTTAAGGGAAGGACGGACATTCCCCAGATAATCACTCAGCGAATCAAAGCCGGTGAATGCCGTTGCCAGGTCACCAATCCAAGCGGGAACTGTTGCTTAGGGGATGTCTATCGAGCTGTAAAGGAATACTCTAGTTTTCGCCGACTCTGAAAAGTCCAACGACAATTATTCAGAATTGACCGCATTCACCAACGAACATTCTTCCGCCGCATCGAACCCGACAAGCGTCCTCTCGCTTTGCGCCACTTGTGATGCACAAAATACAAATTTGGGTCGATTCCAGCAGCGTACAGAGCCTTACCCCAACTCCCAAAATGGGCTTCAGCAGCGCTTACCAAAGCCGAACCATCACGTCGTGCTCTCACGTAGGACAGGCTCTCTTTGGAGCGGTGCATCTGAGAAAGGACAGTGATAATTTTTCGCCTGTTCCAGCCAGGGAGCCGTTTCTCTTGCTTGTTTAGCGTCGAGATGGCCTTTTCAAGACTCCCGAAATAATGCGCAGCTTCGAGTTTGAGAGCTTGTGGCACATTCTTTACTGTGTATCGTTCAAGCACGTCGCTCAATGCATTGAGTAAACTTGGCCCGCCTCTGTAGAGCTTTTTTTTGCGTGGTTACTTGGTTACGCCGCTTGCAAGCAGGGCCTTGGCCCAAGAACCGAATTGGCGCAGCGCGCCTTGGAACAGCTTGCCATGGTTATTCATCACATATTTGGCGTAGAGGGGCAGTCGATTCTTGTGCATAGCGCGTATTTGCTCAACGATTTTCTCGTCCTCCCATATGCCACGCTCTCGCATTCTCTCCAGGTCAAATCCCGCTGCACGCAAAGCCCTATCCCAATCACCGAAGATCCAGATGCCTTGCTCGTATAAGTGTTTGTACTTGTCTTGGAGATATCCGGCAAAGACCTTGCCGTCCCTTTTGTAGACTTTCTTCACGGCAGCAATCCATTCGCTTTTGCCGTGCGGATAATAGCCTGGACGAGAACTTTGTATGACGCGAAAAGCCTTGGCGATCAGTTGATCAGGGGTGAGACGATACTCGGCCATATAAGTTTCACGATCGGTACCGTGCTTTGAAAGGTGTCGGCCACTAATTACGCGACGATGGTCGCCGCATATACGGCAGCAGACAAATTCGATGCCATCATCGCGATCGATGCTCCGACGGCACGATCCGAGTCGCTTTCGCCGTCTCATAAAATTGTCTTCAGCGATTTAGCGGAATCGGGAGAAGGTGTAAAGAGGGGTCAGTTCTGGCGTGAGATCCGTCTGAGGCGTCGTTCAGTTCAATCCTGCTCTCATCTTGCGAGGGTCCATTTTATGGATACTTCACCTGACCGTCACCAGTCTGTCATGCCGCTCTGCAAAGAATTCCCCCAACACGGCTATATCGAGGAGGTGAAATTCCCTGGGCATCGTGACGGTGCTGAAACCCTCGCTTGGCTACAAGCAGTGCGCCGAGATTGCCCGAGATTCGGCCGGGGCCGAAGGGCGAAGAGTCAGGCTTTTTGATTCTTGCGAATCTTACTAATTTCGTGACCACGCGCGTGAAGTTAGAGCGATTCGTGCAAGATGGTCTAGAATAGAAAGCCCGACCTGATGCGATTGCCTTTAATAGTGCTCAAACGGTCTTCGACATCGACATCGAACGCTTCCCGAGCTGCTGCGGCGCCTTGAAGATCATCGCCGCCATCGAAGATCCGCCGGTGATCATCAAAATCGTTAGCTATCTGGGCCTACCGACCCACGCCCCGCCACGCTCCCCGGCTCGTCCAGTCGATTTTATTCCAGACAATCTGACTGCCGAAAACTGCTTGCCAACGAAGCCGACGATACCGTTCGCTCTCACTTGGACCGAGCGGCACGATAACGCAACCCTTCGCGCGCGTCCCGTTCGCTTTCGTCTGAGCCGACCGGTACAAGAGAGGGTTTTTCATCCACCAAAAAAAATTTGACACCTCTCCCTGTCCTGCGATATAGCTCCGGGCCATAGAAAAACGTGGTTTAAAAATCCTATCCGCTTTATGTCTCAGCGACTTCGGACTGAATCGCAACAAAAGACGCAGCAGCGGATGTCGCACCGCGAGACTCGCCCGGCTTCAGCCCAGTCCTTGCAAGGTAGACTCCATCCTATCCTCCAACTGCAACGGATGATATGCAACCGGCGTGTGGCGCAGTTGATTCAAGCCAAGCGGCTTACACCGGACGGGAAGATGATTGGTTTGCAGCGCAAACTCACTGTCGGCGCCGCTGACGATCAGTACGAGCAGGAAGCCGACCGGGTGGCACGCCAAGTGCTGAACACATCGGATGCGGTAGCCGCGCACTCGATGCAACGCCCCGTGTCCCCGGAAGAAGACAAAGACCAGATGCTGCAAACCAAGCCCCTGGCTGCCTCAATCACCCCGTTCGTACAGCGGCGATTGGTGCATAATGAGGGATCGGAAGACAAGGAGAGGCCCGTCCAGGCGAAGTTTTTCAGCGAGACGAGCAGAGAACCCTTGCAGCGACAGCCCGACACAGAAGAGGACGAAACCGCGGGTGCACTGACTGAAAGCTTCGAGGCAGGAGCCGATGTTGAAACTCAGGTCAGTCAGAGTAAAGGACGTGGCAGTCCCGTGCCAGACGCTGTGCGTACCTACATGGAGCCACGGTTTGGTGTGGACTTCAGTCAGGTGCGTGTCCACACCGGTAGCGACGCTATACACATGAACCGGGATGTCGGTGCCCAAGCCTTCACCCACGGCTCCGACATTTACTTTGCCGAGGGTCATTGTCCCAGCAATTTAGAACTAACCGCACATGAGTTGACCCATGTCGTTCAACAAACCGGCGGCGCCGCCTTAACGCAGGGGTATAGGAAATACAAAGCTACTTTTCAAGCGAGCCCACCCTTCGGAGCCTCCCAGCACCCCGCCAGCGACCACCCCGCGCCACGGGGAGCCACCCCCCAAGCCTCGCCAGAGCACCAGCTGGGTAGCCTTGCAGGCAGTCAGCAGGCCGCCATCCGGCGGCCTGAGTATAGCAGCAGGCTGCCGGATGACGGCGGCAGGCAGGTCCTCGTGCTCCAGCGCGCGGCAGGCAACGTCGCCGCGGGCCAGGCTGTGCGCGCTCTCCTGCGCGAGCCGCTGGCGAGCGAGGCGCCGCCCGAGAACGCGACCGGGATGCCGGTGCCGGCCGCGGGCCCGGCCGCCGACGCGGCCGGCCTCTCCGACGAGGACCGCCGCAAGCTCGACTACGCGCGCACGACGCTCGCGAAGGTCAAGCCGCTCGCGAAGGACGACGAGGCGGTGCTGCGCAAGCTGCTCGCCGGCTCGCCGATCCACGCCCTGATCGAGCAGCGCAACGCCGTGCGCGACAACCTCGTGCGCCTCGTGATGACGGGCGAGGACGAGGAGCTGAAGCGCTCGTCGGAGATCGGCGGCAAGACCTACTGGGACCGCCTCGGCGAGCTCTCGACGCAGCTCCAGCAGCTCGAGGGCGGCATCGGCGGCGCGCTGAAGGCGATCGGCGTCGCCGACGAGGGCGAGCTGAAGGACCTCGTCAGCGACCGCTTCCCGACGCTCTTCCTGAAGCGGGCGGAGGAGATCGCGCTCACCCTGCTCGACCAGAACGCGGCCGTCGCGCGCGCCGAGGCGCCGCGCTTCGGGCTCATGCCCGACCAGGTCGGCGCGGGGCCCGGCGCCGCGGCGACGCTGAACGAGCGCATGTCGATCACCGAGCCCGGCGGGCACACGGCGGCGGCGAAGGGGATGAAGCTCGCCGCCGGCGAGCTCGCGGGCCTGCAGACTCTCGTGGACGCGGCGAAGCAGGACGTCGAGACGGCCCGCAAGGAGGCGATCGAGGCGCGCCGCGCGGCACCGAACCCCGACGACGACATGGACTGGCGCGTCGACGAGGGCTACGCCGACGAGGGCCTCGTCCGCGACGCCGCCAACGACCCCAACGTGAAGCAGGCCGAGGAGCGCCAGGCGCAGCAGGCGGCCGCCTTCGAGCAGCGCCGCAACCAGCTTGGGCTGCAGTACCCGGTGCTCTTCAAGGTCGACGACTACCGCGCGCTCGCGCTCGCGTCGGACGAGGAGGTGCAGGCGGTCGCGGGCGGCAAGCTCGCCGAGATCCTCGACAACATCGACAAGACGAAGCAGTACATCAAGGACGGCGACCTCAAGGTCTGGCACCTGCGCGAGGTCTTCGACATGACGATGCAGGACCTCGGCATCGGCCCCGACTCGCCGCTCTTCGCGGCCGTCGAGAAGCGCGTCGCCGACGAGGAGCACAAGGACTCGATCATCAAGATCGCGAAGGCGGCGATCGCGATCACGGCGGCGATCATCACGGCGATCCCGTCGGCGGGCGCGTCGCTGACCGCCGCCGCCTCGGTGACGATGTTTGCGATCAGCGCCTCGAGCCTGCACGAGAGCGTGACCGCCTACAACGCCGAGACGGCGGCGAGCAACGTGGCGCTCGACCCGGCGTTCGCGGACATCTCGGTGAAGTCGCCGGACATGAAGGCCGTCGCCTTCGACCTCGTCGCCTTCGGCCTCGACGCGGTACAGGTCGCGTCCGCGATAGCGAAGCTGAGCACGGTGATCCGCGCGGCGCGCGCAACCGGCGAGCTCGGCGAGCTGGCGGCCGCCGCGCGCGCGATCCCGCAGCTCGGCGAGGCCGGCGCGGAGCGGCTCGTCTCGAACGTCGCGCGGGAAAGTGAGGTCGCGTCGCGGATCGACCACGCCGTGAACGCGATCGGCGCGACCGTCGCGCCGCCCGCCGCCACGGCCGTCGAGCGGGAGCTGGCCCGCCTCGGCGACGAGGCCCTCCAGCTGGCCTACCGCGACCTTCAGGTCGCCGGCCGCATCTTCCCGCTGACCGAGGACGCGCTGCGCATGAAGTACGGGGCGCAGGCGGCCGAGCTGATCGGCGACGGTCGCACGCTGCGCGCGTCCGCCTTCTACGACCGCGAGACCGGCTGGCTCTTCATCCGCAACACGACGCTCGAGGGCTTCACGGCCGCGTTCCTGCACGAGGCGACGCACTACCTGCAGAACATCTACCGCCCCGGCATGACGCAGTTCATGCGCGAGTTCGAGGCCTACTCGGTGCAGCGCAGCTACCTGCAGCGGCTCGTCGCCGACGGCGCGAACCCGGACGTCGCCTTCCCGAACTACAAGTGGCTCGTCGACGCCGACAACGAGCGGATCGTTCAGCACATCTGGGACCGCTACCAGGTGGGGCCGCCGCCCGGCGCCGACCTCGAGGCCGCCGTCATGGAGGCGCTCGGCAACGTCGGGCGCATCGAGGTGCCGTAGCTAGAGGTCGTCGATCCCCGGGAACGCGGGGTCGAGACCGAGGCACGACCAGCTTGGAAACGCAGTGCTCGCGGCGGTCTGCGCAAATGCAGACACCGAGAGGCCAGAGTTAGCGAAGGCTAAGGCGTTCCTGACTAAGGGTGAGCTGATTTATAGATTTGCGATTTCCGGCCAATCCAAACCGAAAGCATAGGCGAAGAAAAGGAACAACTTTTTATTATTTGACACGATTGCCTAACGAAAGGTTGAAGTCCGACGCTCGAGAAACTCGTGCGGCTCACCCACGCGTTAGGCCGCCGGCCGGCGCAGCTGAAACCTAGTACGTTAGGGGAGGCGATGCGAATGCGAATTGCAGTCAGCGACTTTGTGACTAATACGTCGTTTCCCTTATTCGCTGCAGAAGAGCTAGGATTCTTTAAGGCCGATGGTCTCGATGTGCGGATCGAATTGATTACCCCTGTAACTAAAGCGATTTCCGCGTTACATGAAGGCACCACCGATGTCTTTGCGAGTGGCTCCGTCCATGCTGTTCTCAAGCATTTTCCCTGCTGGAAAGGAGTCAAGCTTATTGCTGCACTCTCTCAAGGGATTCCCTGGCTTTTAGTGGTGCGTGCCGACCTCCGCACAGAGCGCGGAGACATGAATGCACTGAGGGGGTTGCGGATTGGCGCAGATCAAGGACCAGACATGGCGCTCAAGCAATTGTTGATAGCAGCCGGACTCGACGCTGAGGGTGACAAAGTGCAGATCGTGCCTGTTCCAGGTGCCGGGGAACCCGGTGTCTCGTTTGGTGTGGCCGCAGCCAAGGCATTTGAGACAGGCCAAATTGATGCCTTCTGGGCCAACGCCATGGCAACCGAGATTGCAATACGGCGTGGCGTAGGAAAAGTTTTGCTAGATGTGCGACGCGGCGATGGTCCGTCTTCCGCTCGGAATTTCACCTTCGCTGGCCTTGTTACCACCGATGCATTAATCAATCGAGACCCGGAAAGAATCGCGGCCACTGTGCGGGCTATTGTCAAAGCCCACAAAGCACTTCGGGCGGATCCAACCCGAGCCACTGAAGTGGGAAAGCGGCGTTTCCCCCCGGATGCAGCAGAACTGATTGCCACAATCATTGAACGGGACATGCCATTCTACGATGCTGCTATATCTGAGGAGGCCGTAGATGGGCTCAACCGTTTCGCTCAATCGGTCGGCTTACTCGCTGAACCGGTAGCCTACGAGCAGATAGTAGCTGTTCAGTTCCGCAACCTTTGGCGATGAGATCGCGGGAGAGTTGAAGGCCCCTCGAGGTCGGGAGAGGTTTCAAAGCCGATGAAATCGTCTGGTACTAGATCGGCTCGCGTTCAGACTATGATAAACTCCTTTCACAGTCACGGCGCAGGCCCTAACCCTTATGAGGCTTGAAACCGACCGGGAAAACCGTCCGTCGGCTCAGCGTAGGCATTAAATGAAAGGATTGAACTGATTTGATCTCCTACCAACCAATACTTCTATTGTGGGCGCTGACTTTGCCACAACTTTGCCAGAACTATATGCTGCTATGTGTTCGAATCGGTAAAATGAAGGTCAGCGCACCGGCGTTAAACGCTTGAATAGATACCAATAGCGACCGATAGGCACACATAGTCCCGCTACGGCAAGAGGACTGAAAATCCTCGTGTCGGTCGGGTTTGATTTCGCTGCGTGTTGCCACGACAAAAACCGATTGCCTGCGCTTTGCCGGTTTGATACGCGTTGAGCCGGTCGCTTTTCACCAAGTGTGGAGTATCATCGACTAGTCGGCGCAACGGTAGGAGAATAACGAAAGCGTGGTCAAGGGACGAAGATTTGGGACTTTTACCAATGAGGAGTATTGTATGAAATTCAAAAACATGTGCCCGATTTCCGCTCTCTGTGTTGTCTTTGTTCTTGGGATGATTTCGACGGCGTTTGCGGTTGAGGTCGGAGAGAAGGCTCCCGACT
>Ga0126383_10003498_pt1 | contig 10399 bp, 10 predicted proteins | sample PanSoiMetPlot_35_FD_96882 | JGI IMG/M metagenome (GOLD analysis project Ga0126383, IMG submission 96882) | Tropical forest soil microbial communities from Panama - MetaG Plot_35 | ecosystem: Environmental > Terrestrial > Soil > Tropical forest > Bulk soil | place: Panama | collected 2016-02-17
GGGTTCCAGCTCTGGATCCGCCGCCACGACGAGTACGACAGCCCGTGATGCACCCGCGCGGGGATCGCAGATGGGGCAAGAGCTCCCGGCGCCCGGTGAAAGCACGTGCGAAAGACGGCGGTTAGCTTTGCAAATGGTGCCGTACCCCGCGTCCACCAGGCATTCGGTCCCTAGTTGACACGCTGCACCGAGGGGAACGACACTGGGTCGGGCGGGCTTCCTTGACACATATTCGGGGGAGGTGGTGCCGAGGGAACGGTTTTTGGCATCCTGGCGGTGACCTTCTCGGGAGTGGTTGTTCGCCACGTCACGGCCATGGCTGAACACTCGCCAGACAGCCCCGCCCGCTGTTTCTTTTGCCGTAGGGCAGCCATTGATTCGCGCCACAACGTAATTAGCTCATGACCGATAGTGTAAGGTGTGGCGCACTGGATCGGCGGACGGGTACGCCAAGAATCAAGTCGAGAAACAATCTGATATTGGAGGGCTTCATGTCACATCGAAGCCATGCTCACGGCGGCGTCCCGCGGCGGGCACGCGCGGCAGTGGGTGCGCTTGCCCTGGGGGCCGCACTGCTTGGCGGCACCGCCATCCTGGCCCCCACGGCGGCGTCGGCTATTCCGATCCCGCCGTCGACGTCAAGCTGCACGTACAACGGCAGCCCGGTGGGGTTCGCGGCCAGCAATACCGCGGGGACACCGGTGACCGTCGCGTGCACCGGCCTGCCGGCGAACACCACGCTGATCGTCGCCCAGACCAGTCCCCTTGCCGGGGTGATAAGCCCGGCATCGGCCGCGACGCGCGAGGCGGACCTCAACACCGGCGTGGCCGTCATGACGAGCGCCACCGGTACCCTCAGCGCCACGATCACCGTGACGGCCACCGGAGGCACACCCGGCTTCTCGGCCCTGGACAAGAAGGCGGTTTGCCCGCCTACGCAAGCTCAGGTGAACGCCGGTCTCACCAACTGCGTGGTGACCGTAGCCGATCTGGCCACCACGACCGGACTCAACTTCGGCAACATCATTTATGGCACCCAGCCATTGCCCCGCCGACCCACCCTGGCGCTTCACCCCAGGCGCATCGGCGAGCACAGGACGATGGTGGGCGCCAGCGACAAGGCCGGCGCCTGCCCGACACCGGTCCGCGCCACCAGCAGATGCTGGTGGGGGGCGGCGCTCACCGGGGCTCCCAACGCGGCCGCCGGTGTTCCCGGCTTCGTCGTGACCATAGGCGGGAAGCCGACCACCAACACCCTGGCGGCCAGCCCAGCCGTGTACTGCGCACAAGGGGCCACGGCCGCGGCTTGTACCGGGCTTGCCGTAGGCACCCTGGTCGGCCCGCACCTGAGCGGAACCTTTTTCGTTCCCCGCGCGATCCGCGAGAGCGAGGGCCCGCACACAGTGGCAGCCCTCGAGCCCAACACCACGCCCGCCCCGGGCAATGGCCCAGGCAATACGGTCAAGGCCAGGGCGACTTTGTGCGTAGTCGACTTCACGGCCACGCCTACGTGCTGACCGCTCCCCGGCTAAGCCGGGCGTTCTCAGCCGGTGGAAGGATCAATACCGCCGCCAGTGAGCGTCGTTGCCTTCGCAGGGGGGCACTGCCGAGAGGAGTCATGACATGAGCGTGTACAAGGTGATCGAGGTCATCGGGACAAGCAGCACATCATGGGAGGACGCAGCCGCGGAGGCGGTGAAGACTGCCGGGGAGACGATCCGCGATCTTCGGGTGGCCGAAGTCGTCAAGCAGGACATTCACCTGGAGGAGGGCGGGGCGATTACTTACCGCACCAAACTCCAGCTCTCGTTCAAGTACGAACCCGACCACTGATCCGGGGGCCCGCGCTGGCCGGGGTCGATCATCGACGCTGATCCCGCCCCGGCCAGCGCGGAGCCGCCGTCAGGCCAGCGCCAGGGCAATCGCGTGCAGGGCCAGCCCCACGCCCGCTCCCACCACCGTGCCGTTGATGCGGATGTACTGCAGATCGCGCCCGAGCAGCAGCTCCAGCTGGCTCGACGTCTCCTCGGCATCCCACCGCTGGATGGTCCCGGTGACAAGCCCGGCGAGTTCGTCGTGGAACTGGTCGGCGAGTGCCCTGGCTCCCGATTCGACCATGCGCTCCAGGCCTTCTTGGAGGCGGCGGTCTGACCCGAGGCGCTGGCCGGCCGCCACCAGCGCATCGGCCAGCCGGCGGCGCAGCTCAGACTCCGGGTCGGCGGCCTGGGCCCGCAGGGCGTCCTTGGCCTGCTGCCACAGCGAGGAGGACCAGTCCCGGACCGCGGTGCTGCTGAGGACGTCGCGCTTGAGACGCTCGCCGCGCTCGCGCAGCTCGGGGGATGTCTCAAGGCGGTCGGGGAGGCCGGCGAGCCATTCCTCGAACTGACGACGGGTCGGGTCATCGGGATCGGCAGCCATCGCCGCCAGGCGCTGGCGCACGCGGGCGTACAGGCGGTCGAAGACCAGCCGGTACACCGCGTCGGGCACCCAGCGGGGTGACTCGCCCTCGAACAGCTCACGCAGCTCCGCGTAATGGTCGGCCAGATAGCTGTCGGCGCCGGACACGATGGTGTTGAACAGCTCGGCGTGGTGATCTCCCGCGATGATGACCCGCAGGGCCCGTCCGGCCAGCGGCGCTACCTCGACGGCGTTCAGCGCCCGGGTCAGTTCGGCGGTGAGCACGCGCTGGACATCCTCATCGCGCATGGCCTCGGCCACCGTGACCCCCAGATCGGCGGCATGACCGGCAAAGCCGGCGGCGTTGTCCCGGTCGGCCAGCCAGGCGGCCAGGCGGGGAACGAGGTGAGCGGAGCGGATTCGCTCGGCAAGGACGTCGGCGTTGAGGAAGTTCTCCTGCACGAACTGGCCGAGGGTGGCGGCGAACTGATCCTTGCGCTCGACGATCAGCGCGGTGTGCGGTACCGGCAGGCCCAGGGGGTGGCGGAACAGGGCCGTCACCGCGAACCAGTCCGCCACGCCGCCGACCATGGCCGCCTCGGCGCCGGCCTGCACGAAGCCGAGGAGGGTTCCGTGGGCGCCGACCGCGGTCACGGCCACAAACAGCACCGTCACCGCCACGAGGAGCGCCGTGGCCCGGCGGCGCGCGGCGGCCAGGCGGCGCGCCCGCAACGCCACCGGCTCGTGCCCGGGCGCGGGTACCGGTGCGGGCGCGGGTACCGGCGAGGCGGGCATCGTCTTGACAGGTTCCATTTGGCAGTCCCCGGTTAGTCCACGCTGCACGGGCGGACCGCAGGCGTCACACGCAACGGCAACGGCGGCACTGCCTCCCGAACGCAGTGAATCGTCTCGGCGGTGTCCCGCGCCGTCAGCTGCGCCGCTCGCGGATCTGGCGCTTGATCCGGCCCAGCATGGCCGCCATGCCGCGCAGCCGCAACGGGCTCACCAGGTGCTGCAGGCCGAGCTGGCTGGTGAACTCGTCCGGCGTGGCCAGCACCTCGTCCGCGCTCAGCCCGTCCAGACCAGCGTGCAAGATGCCGGCGAACCCGCGAGTTGTCGGTGCTTCCTGCGGCGCATCGAAGAACAGGTGCACGGCCGCGTCCGGGTCGATCTCAACGGCCAAGAACAGCGGCGACTGGCATTCCGGCACCGGCTCGAGCAGGTCATGCTGCGTGGCGTAACGGTCCGGCAGGGGCGGCAGACCCTGGGCGAACTCCAGCAGCAACTGCAGCCGTTCGGATTCCGGGACGGCATTGAATTCGCCGGCGATCTCTTGCAGCCGGGGGTGGAGGGCCGTGGCGGTCACGGGTTCTCCCCGCGGGTGATGGGGACCCGGACACTGTTCCCCCACTCGGTCCAGGACCCGTCATAGTTCCGCACATGCGGGTACCCGAGCAGGTGATGGAGCACGAACCAGGTGTGGCTGGACCGCTCCCCGATGCGGCAGTAAACCACCACGTCATCGTCCGGGCGCAGCCCCGCTTCGTCCTGGTAGATCGCCTCAAGCTCGGCGCGGGGCCGGAAGGTGGCATCCTCGGCGGCCGCCCGCGACCAGGGGACGCTCTTGGCCCCGGGGATGTGCCCGCCGCGGAGCGCGCCTTCTTGGGGATAGTCGGGCATGTGCAGCAGCTCGCCGGTGTACTCACCGGGCGAGCGGACATCGATCAGCGGCTTGCCCAGGTGGGCCAGCACCTGGTCCTGGAACGCGCGGATCTGCGTGTCGTCACGCTCGACGACCGGGTAGTCGGTCAGCGGCCGCTGCGGCGCCTCGGTGGTGACCGGGCGGCCCTCGGCGAACCACTTGGCCCGCCCGCCATCCATCAGGCGCAGGTCAGGGTGTCCGAACAGGGAGCACACCCACAGCGCGTACGCCGCCCACCAATTGTTCCTGTCCCCGTAAAGCACCAGGGTGGTGTCCCGGGTGATGCCCTTGCTTGACATCAGCCGCGCGAAGGCGGCCCCGTCGACATAGTCGCGGGTGACCGGGTCGTTGAGCTCGGTGTGCCAGTCCAGCTTGACCGCGCCGGGGATGTGGCCGGTTTCATACAGCAGCACATCTTCATCGGACTCGGCCACCACCAGGCCAGGATCCTCAAGATGCCCGGCAACCCACTCGGTTGTTACCAGCATCCGCGGGTGAGCGTAATCGGCGAACTTCGCCGCGGAATCGTACGGCAGCGCCACGGTCCACCTCACCATCGCCCTTACCAGTGCCCGCGGCCAGGCGCCGCGGGGCAAACAATTACACCACGCACTGTAACGCGGCAGCCCGGCCCGGCCTTCCGCCTCGCTGAACCTTTGGGCCGTGATTTCCGTACCCGGGTACGGGTTTAGGGTGCGGGTGTGAGAGCTGGGGAGGTGGCGCGGCGGGCCGGCGTCAACGTCGGGGCGCTGCACGTCACCAACGGCGAGAGCGCGGGAAATACGCTACGCCAGACCTCGCTTGGCGGCGCGGTGCTGCCCTGGCAGGACGTGTTGCACGAGGGCCCGGTGCCGGCCGGGACGCGGCGGGAGCTGCTGAGCGCCCGGGCGGCTTTCCTGTCCGGCTGCGGCTGGGGCAGCAGGCGAGCGATCGCTGCTTCGCTGGCGCGGCGCGACCGCACGCTCATCGAGGCGCTGCGGGACCAGCAGCATGTGGTGCTGTGGTTCGAGCATGACCTGTATGACCAGCTCCAACTCCTCGACATCCTGGCCGTGGCGGCCACCGCGGATGGGGCGCTCGAGCTGGTCGTGGTCGGCTCGTTCCCCGGCAAGCCGTCATTCCGCGGCCTCGGCGAGCTGACCGCGAGCCAACTTGAGAGCTTGTGGCCGTCGCGCGTTGCCGCGACACCGGACATGCTCGCCGCGGCCGCCTCGGCCTGGGACGCGCTGCGCCAGCCCGAGCCTTCGGCGCTGGCGGCGCTGGCCACGGCCGGCGTGGCCGAGCTGCCGTTCCTCGGCGCGGCGCTGCGGCGGCTGCTGGAGGAACTTCCCGCACCCCAAGACGGCCTGTCGGGGACCGAGCGGCGGGCGCTACAGGCGATCGCGGCCGGCGCGGCAACTCCGATGGCGGCATTCCGCGCCGCGCAGGAGCTGGAGGCCGCGCCCTTCCTCGGCGACGCCTGGTTCTTTCGCGCCCTCACCGCCCTCGGCACCGGCCGGTCACGCCTGATCGAGACGGAGGCCGGCCAGGAGCTCCCGGCCGCCCCGCCGCTGGGCGAACCCCGCGCCTTCACCGCCCTTGCCCTCCGGCTGACCCCGGCCGGCGAACGCGTACTCGGGCAGAACGCCGACCGCGTCGAGCTTCTCGGTGTCGACCGCTGGATAGGCGGAACACACATCACCGCTGGCACGGCGTGGCGCTGGGACCCCGCCGCGCAACGGCTCAGCCGGCCCGGGCGGGGCCCGGCCAAGACGTAGCGGTTACGTCTCTGGGGATTCGCCTGTGCGTGGGCTGGGCGTCGGTCACTATGGCTGCTGGAACGAGGCAGCGGTATTCCGTGGGCGAGGAACGGCAGGGCGTGCATGCAGGAGAACAGGCGCAGGCGTCGGGTTCGGGGCGCGGTCCGGGCGGCCTCGCTAGTTACCGCCGTTGTGGCCAGCGTTGTGAGTGGCGGCGCCGGGCTGGCGGTGACCTTGCCCGCCGATGCGCACCGGGGCGCCGCGGCAGCGGGACACCGAATGGCCTTGATGCAGGCGGCGGCGCGGGAGTTCGGCGTGCCTGCCGGGCTGTTGCTGGCGATCTCCTACGACCAGACGCGGTGGGACCGCCCGGGTGGCTCACCGAGCGTCGATGGTGGCTTTGGGCTGATGGATCTGACCGCGAGCACGTCGCCGCCGGCCGATGGCCGCGGTGATCCGGCCCAGCCCGCCCCGCGGAAGGTGACCCTGCCCAGGACGCATTTCACGCTGGATGAGGCAGCACGCTTGCTGCACGTCCGCCGGGGGACGCTGATAGCGAGCGAGCGGCAGAATATCCGCGGGGCAGCGGCGGTGCTGGCGCATTACGCTCGCGAGCTGGGCCGGGGCAGGCTTCCTGGCTCGCTGGGCGGCTGGTATGGGGCGGTGGCCGAATACAGCGGCGACACCAGCGCGGCGGCGGCCCGGGCGTTCGCTGACGAGGTCTATGGGACGCTGCGCCGGGGGGCGTCGCTGACCACCGCAGACGGGCAGGCCCTCGATCTGGCACCGGTTCCTGGCGTGCGTCCCGACCGTGCTCAGCTGGGCCGGCTCGGGCTGCGCCCGGCCCAGGCGGCAGCGTCGTCCACCGCGGTCGATTGTCCCTCGGCGCTCACGTGCACCTTCGTGCCTGCGGCCTATGCGCAAGATTCCAGCGATCCGGGCAACTACGGCAACTACGACAAGGCGGGCAGGCCCGACCGGATGCTCACCCCGGCTAGGCAGACGGCCAGCATGAAGATCAACTACATCATCATTCATGACACCGAGGGTTCCTACAACAGTGCCATCAGCACGTTCCAGAACCCGGCTTCGTTTGTCAGCGCCAACTACGTCATCCGCTCCTCCGACGGCGCGGTCACCGAGATGGTCCGGCCTCGCAACGTGTCTTGGGGCGCCGGTGACTGGTACGTCAACATGCACGCCATCAACATCGAAAACGAGGGCTTCGCGGCCCAGGGGGCCACGTGGTACACCCAGGCCCTGTACCAGTCGTGTGCCACGCTGGTCCGTTATCTGGCGGCCAGGTACGGCATACCGCTCGACCGCCAGCACATTCTTGGCCACGAGGACGTGCCCGGGCCGACCGATTACTACACCTCGGCGCAGCACTGGGACCCGGGCCCGTTCTGGAAGTGGAATCATTTCATGGCGCTCGTGCGCGGGGTCAGCGACTCCGCCGAGCAGGCGAACGGCGGCTCGGTCTCCCGGGGTACCCATCAGCTGGTGACGATCGACCCCACATTTGCCAGCAACAAGCCCACCGTCACCGACTGCTCTGGCGGCAGCTGCGTCACCCTGCCCAAGCAGCCGGCCAACTTCGTCTACCTGCACACCGGGCCTGGCAACGGCTACCCCCTGGTCGGTGACCCGATCCTGCACCCCGGTGGCAACGGCACCACCGTCGACAACGACTGGGGTGACAAGGCCACCATCGAAGAGACCTTCACCTACGCGGGGCACAGCGGCAACTGGACGGCGATCTGGTTCTCCGGCCAGAAGGCCTGGTTCTACAACCCTTCCCGCGCGAATCAAACCGCACGGTACACCGGAGGCCAGGTGATTACGCCGAAGGCGGGACTGGCGTCGATCCCGGTGTACGGTGCCGCCTACCCCGAGGCTTCCGCCTATCCACCGGCGGTCCCGGTGACGCCGATTGTGAAGCTGTCCTATACCATTCCCGCTGGCCAGGAATATCCCACGATAAGCACGATTCCTGCCGACTTCTACTACGCTACGACAATCAATTCCAGCCTGCCAGACGACCACACGATCATCATCGGCAAGACCGCCTACGACCAGATCTCCTTCAACCACCGGAAATTCTTCGTTAAGGCCACGGATGTAACGGTCAAAAATCTTCCTTAGTCGTGAGCACACGCCCCGCGGCGGGCACCGGTAGCCTGGCAAGAGCTTCCAGCGTGACGGGAGATGAGGCCTGGTGGCGGACGACGCGGCTGCGCGGCCGGGCGCGAAGATCGACACAACGGTGTCGCATTCCGCCCGGATCTGGAACTACTGGCTGGGCGGCAAGGATAACTACGCCGTCGACCGGGAAGCGGGCGACAAGGTGGCCGCGATGCTGCCGAGCATCGTGGCCCAGGCCCGGGCAGACCGGGCCTTTTTGGGCAGGGCGATCCGGTACCTGGCCGGCGAAGAAGGCATCCGCCAGTTCCTCGACATCGGCACCGGGCTGCCGAGCGCCGACAACACCCACCAGGTGGCCCAGCGAGTGGCACCGGACTCGCGGATCGTGTACGCCGACAACGACCCGATGGTGCTGACGCACGCCCGCGCCCTGCTGACCAGCACCCCCGAGGGCTCCTGCGACTATGTCGATGGGGACCTGCGCGAGCCGGACGAGATCTTGGCCAAGGCGGCGCACACCCTGGACTTCACCAAGCCGGTGGCGCTGATGCTGCTGGGCGTCGTCCACCACATCCCCGACACCGAGCAGGCGTACTCGATCGTCCGGCACCTGGTAGCCGCGCTGGCGCCGGGGAGCTTCCTCGCGATCAACCACTCCACCAGCGCCGTCCACGGCGCGGCCATGGAAGAAGCGGTGGCGCACTGGAACCGGGTCGGCACACCATCGATGACCCTGCGCACCCCGGAGCAGATCGCTGCCTTCTTCGGCGGGCTGGACCTGGTGCCTCCGGGGGTGGTGTCGTGCTCCCGCTGGCGCCCCAGCCTCACCCCGGCGGGTGGCCAGCCCGTCGAGGTGGACGAATTCTGCGGCGTCGCCCGCAAGCCGCAAGCGCCCAGCCCCCCGCCAGCTTGAGCACGCCGGCTGACAGCCGGTGCCGGCGGCAACGGCCACGGCGAGACCCAGCGCTAGTGGAGCACGCGGTACCGCACGTGGGTCACTAGTTTGGTGTGCCGCGCGTCAGTGGGTTCCAGGGCGAGGCCGCCGGCGCTGAACAGGCGTTCGCCCTCGCCGAGGGTGACCGGGGCGATGTGCAGCCACAGGTCGTCGAGCAGCCCGGCGGCGAGGTACTGGTTAATGGTGGCTGCGCCACCGGCGATGTGCACGGGGCGGTCGCCGGCGGCCGCGCGTGCCTGGTCGAGGGCGGCTTGGATGCCGTCGGTGACGAAGGTGAATGTTGTGCCGCCTTGCATGGTCAGCCGGTCACGGGCGTGGTGGGTGAGCACGAATACCGGCGCGTGGTAGGGCGGGTCCTCGCCCCACCAGCCGCGCCAGTTCTCGTCCCAGGGGCCGCGGCCGGGCCCGAACATCTTGCGGCCCATGATGTAGGCGCCGGCCGAGGTGAGCGCGGCGATCTCGGCGGCGTTGGCGTCGGGCTGCTCGAACATCCACCGGTGCAGCCTGTCGCCCCCCTCCCCGATCGGATGGTCCAGGCTCTGGCGCGGGCCAGCGGCGAACCCATCGACGGAGACTGAGACGCCGGACATCACCGGCGGCAGCGTAGCCGACGAGGATGCCGATGATGCTGCGGGCTGCGGAGCGGATGTCATCTGATTTCCATTTCTCTTGGGGGCAGGTCCTGCCCTTTCACTTGCGTCAGATCCTGCCCTTCGTCTGGGAGCTGGTCAGGAGTGCTGGCGCTGGTGGCCGGCGGCCGCCAGGTAGGAGCCGAGCTGGCCGAGAAGCCCCCCGGTGCCTTCCTCGCGGCCCTCGACGCTGTCCAGGCCGTCGAAGTGGACGCTCTGCTCGGTGTAGGTCAGGTGGGTCTGACCGCCGTCGGGCTCCAGCGCGATCGTGGTCAGGGAGGTGGACAGGTGCTGACCGTCGGCCCACATGTCGTAGGTGAACACGATCCGCCGCAGGTGGACGATGTCGGTGTAGGTCGAGTAGAACCGGGACTGCGGCCCGCCGTGCCACTGGCCTTCCTCAATGCCGTGCCCGCCGACGCGGAACTCGTGCGACTTCTCGCGGATTTCGAACGCCGAGCCTGCGGTGAACCACTGGTCGCGTGCGTCGTTATCCGACAGCGCGTGCCAGACCGCCTCGACGGGCACCGGGTAGGTGCGCTCGATGACGAATGTCGCGTGGGTCTGGCTGCGCTCGATGGTGTCGTCCATCTCGGTTACTCCTCGGTCGTGGTGGTGCTCGGGCCGGTCGTGGTGCTCGGGCCGGTCGTGCTCGGGCGGTTCAAAAAGGTGCCAAGGCGGTCCAGGCGGCGTTCGGCCGGGAGCCGCTGCTGGCCGATCCAGTCCGCGGCCGGGTCCAAGGCCCCCGGGATCAGCTGGTAGGTGCGGACCCGGCCGGCTTTCGCCGAGGTGACGATCCCGGCCTTCTCCAGTACGCCCAGGTGCTGGACGA
>Ga0126383_10003500_pt1 | contig 10398 bp, 6 predicted proteins | sample PanSoiMetPlot_35_FD_96882 | JGI IMG/M metagenome (GOLD analysis project Ga0126383, IMG submission 96882) | Tropical forest soil microbial communities from Panama - MetaG Plot_35 | ecosystem: Environmental > Terrestrial > Soil > Tropical forest > Bulk soil | place: Panama | collected 2016-02-17
GCTGGAAGCTGACCAATAGATTCGGTGGCGGGATCGACGTCGAGGTCGCGACCTCAACGAAGGTGCTCCCCGGGCACGGCGAGCCGGATGTGCTGTAATAAAGGCGATAGAGGGCGAGATCGGTCAGGGCGCTGCCGTCGGTGTTCGTGCTGGGCGCGGTCCAGGACGCGATGAGGACGCCCGCGTCGCTCGACGCGACCATCGGGAGGATTCCGACGCACGTCAGTCCGATCGCACAAAACCGTGTCCGATCACGACGCGTCGACGTCGACTCGATTGAAGTTGATCTGAAGCTTGCGCAAGCGCTGGCTCACACGGCGCGACAGTCGGCAAACCTCGGTAGTGAAGCTTGCGCCACGCATCTTGACGAGGCCCTGTCGTCCCTAGAGAATTACGCTGCCGGGCGTCGTCGCGGAGGAGTCGTTTAGCAGCGAAGCGTGAGAAGTCTCGGAGAAGCCCCCGGTTCGCCGACCCGTTCGGCAGTCCCCGCAATCGCCGTCCCGGTCCGTTTCAGTGCCTTCATGAGCTTGCCCTCACGCCGACCCGTCTGTCGAGCGGGCGTCCTGCCCAGGCGCAATGGCACTGGCACACTCGAAGAATGCGAGGATGGCGAAGGAGTGGGCCGACGCACGTAATCGGCGCCGACACTCCAGCCGGAGGAGTCGTTGAGCGTCGTTCCCGGCGCTACCCAACGAACGCATAGGAAAGTTCGAGATACCCGGACAACCTGTTGGCCAGAAGCTTGCTGATGTCGTCGCCGAGGGTTTCATCAATTCACCATGCCGAGACCGCTGGCGGGAACTTCACCTTGAAGTACGGTGCGATCTCTGGGATGAACTTGGTCTCCTCGATCAGGACTAAAGAAACCTTCGTTAGTATCCCCGAGGCCACTTTCTGTGGTAGAGGTCGCCGGACGAGTCAGTTTTCCATTGCTCATTTTCCCATTACAGCCACGCCGCTGCCGGTAAATACGATGTTCTGTCCGGCCTGGTAGAGGTAGGGACAGTCAAGTTCAGCCAGAAGGTCGAAATGGTCGCACGCCTAGCTGTGACGGTTGGATGGTAGCGTAGTGCCTTTGCCGTTCCATAATCACCGACCCGATCCCGAGACGAGGCAGATGTGCCGTCATGAGCCTAGCGCGGAAAGGAGCGAAAGGTCGCCTAAAGGGACCGCTTTACACAGGACACGAAGAAAATTTCCATCGCTAAACTGCGGTCGCCGAGGTCAGCTTGGTGAAGTCGGTGTGGCGACGATGATAAGGTCACTGATGTCTCTCCAGTACTTGACGAGGGCTATCGCCTGAACGAACTCGAGCGACGCCGAGCCCTTTTTCGCCTTGACCGAATTGGCCAGCGCCATGAGTCCTCGCGCGGTGCCCGCGGCCTTGACCCGGGCGCCGTCATAGCCGAGCGCTTGAATCGAAATGTTAGCCACGTTCTGCTTACTCTGGAGTTCGGCCCTCTTTTCCATAGTCGTCGCTTCTTGTAGCAATTTTTCGACGCGACGCTCCGCCCCTGCCCGCTCGATCGGCGTCAGGGGGGATGAAACGTCGGCCGGGGCCGGGGAGACCGCAACCGCCCGCACCGGCAGATTCGGGGCTTTGACACTCGAGGCAACCGCCTCAGGCGTCGGCATGATCATTTGGGTGGTTTCAGACGGCCGTCTCAACTCAAAGCTGATGACCGTCACCAATGCGATCGCGAGAGACGTGATGGTGGCAGTCCCGGCGACGACGGCAATCAACCGGAACCGCTCGCGCCGTCGCTCGTCCTCGCGGTCACGGAGCTGCCACCACCTCAGCATCTCCCTGAGTTGAGCGTCTGTATACACACTCGACTCGATCTGCGGCTTTGCCACCTCACCCATCGTTGCGTCCTCCTACTGGCGTCGGGGCGATCTGGCCAGTACTCCGTCGGCACACCGTGCCCTCGATCCCGCCGACGCCCTTCTGGTGCCTACCGTCCGCTGACGTCGGGAAACGCCTGCTCTCTAGGCGTGAGTAGCCAATCGATGACGGCCGACGGGTCCGATTCACGTCCTTGCGAGTGAGGCGAGTCTTGGGCTCGTGTCGACGTCTCCCCATTTCCCGCTTCGTCTCGTGCAGGCGGTGCCCCGAGGCGCACACGGGTCCGCGGGTGAAAATCCGCAGTACCGCCTCCCGACCTCGGAGTGTCGCCATCCACACTCGGTCTGACACGCAGACTCGGACCCGGCGTGGGCATCTGAGCATGGGCGCCGTTAGGTGTTGACTGGCCGGAAGACCGCGCCGGGGTCAGCGACGCCGTATCAATGGTGTGCGAAGGATCGATTAGAGGCTGCGCAGCGTTCGGGCGCGTTCCGTCCTCAACGATCGGGGCGTCCTGGGTGGTCGACGCCTCCACGGACCATGCCAGGCGAGTGTCGTCCCGTCGCTCGTAAACGACCTTGACTTGCATCCCATCGCGCAGGTCGGCCAAGGCGCCTTCCGTGTTATCCACCGTGAGGCGCGTGTCGGCGGTAACAACAAATGCGGCGGCGCCGCGTCCAGATGGGGTGGTGCCGAGACGAATCATCTTCTTGTCGAGATCTATTCCACTCAGGGCTCCGGCAGCTTCAGTGACCACGCTGTCATGCTCGGCGTCAAGATTCGGCCAGCCCAGATTAGCCATCCAACCGAATGTGGTTAGCGCAACGGTGCCGGCGACAGCGAGCAGCGCGAAGATCGCTAAGATGCCTCCGCCTCTCGACAAGCGTGAGGAGGTCATCGCCTTCATGGTTAACGAAAAGGCCTTCGATGGGAGACCATGTTGGCTTCTCCTATGGAAAACTGCCGCGCGCGGCGTACGCTATCATAGGTAACGTCAGGACGAAATACCTCACGTAGCCAAGTCTCCTCGGCACCGATAGAGCAGTTCGCAATTCGTGACAGCCGCCCGTCCGGTGCGAGGATGGGCTGTCTCCCATCGCCATCTGAGAATCTCGACCCGAGTGCGTCTCAACCGCGCTCGTTCTTCAAACCCATCGCGGGCGCTCCGAGGATCGCCATTCTCATTCGGGTCGCTTTATAGCGAGAAGACAAGTGGCTGTTTCCCAGGGGTCTCGGATGCTTCTCGCCTTTAGTCGATGGCAGCGCCTCCATTGTGCAGCCAGTTCGATGATTTCGTTCGGCGCTGGCGGGCCCGCCCCTCGTCACATTGCGCGTGCCAGGCGGCACAGAAGGCGCACTTCCCGCGGCGCCGACGATGGCCAAGGGGGCTATAGGCATTCCCAGCAGTCGCTCTGCGGCTGGAAGACGAGTCCCGCCGGCGTACGCCGCAGAATGTTATATCCGACCAGCTTCCGCACTGACCGCTTGACACTGCCATAGTCGAGCCTAAGGAGTGTCGCGATCTGTCGAGCGTTCAATGGGCTCGAAGACCCGAGCACAATGGCCATCGTCCGCCAGTCGACTCCGTAAATCGTCGAATGCCGCGCCAGAGCATCGAGCAACTCTCCACGAATCGCGGTGAGTTCCGGAAAGCCACGCAGTGAGACGAACGCGCAGCCAGCCTCACTCAACTGGTTGTCGACCCTCCGGCGGGTTTCCCTGCGTCGCTCCGGAGTGAAAGGTGTGCGGCGCTGCCGCCGCTCCCCGAAGCGTCGGTCGAGAATGACGAGAATCGTCTCGATGTCGGCAAAGTCTTGCTTGAGATGCGGGTACAGGCGCGCATGGCTGCGCGCGACGATAACGAGGGTTCGTACAGTCTTCGCTACGGTGACGCTACGACTTTGGAAGCCTCGCTTTCTCATTCATGACATGCACGTGCGAAGAGCGTGCCAATCGTGGGCCCCGTTGGGCTCTCCTAGAGCCCTCGCCTCGTTGCATTGATTTTCGCCAGCGGCGCAGGAGCATCCCTCCGCTGCTGCATCCTCCAATGTGACTTGCTCAGCGTCCAATCTCGCCAAGCGTTTGAGTGTGACGGCGCGCCACGCAACCATCACGCAAGCCCTGGGGTGTTGGGCGCCAGCAAAGTTCTGTCCACCCTTGAACGCATGTCTTATACTGCACACGCGTTTCATAGCGTGCAGACGCTTTTTCAGGTGCTGCAACTACTTTCAGCCTCGAAGCGCAACAGGCACCGTGATGCATTTGAGCGTGAGTCACGAAGTTTCGCTTGTTCGCAGGCGCCCGCACGGGCGCTCGAAGAATCGGTAGAGCCGTCGCGATGAAGGACGCGCGTGAGCACCGGAAAGGGAGCGACGGCAAAGACCTGTGGCAGCTGGCCATGAAGGAAGAGGATTCCAAGAAGGAGAACCCATGAGATTCCTGCAGCGGTTCGCGCGACCTTTGCTAGTGACTATCGTTGCCTTCACTATCGCTGAAGCATCACAGGTTTCCCGGGCATCCGGAAATGAGTCTGGTCAGCCCGCTTCAGGCCCGGAGGCTGGTACGGCAGTCGAGTACGCGATCAGCCCGCCGGCCCGCCAACTGGCGCCGCCGGCCGTCGGCTCCCCTACTACATTCCGCCCTCCGCGCATCAACCCATTGGCCGGTGAACCAGACGGAGGGCAACGCGGTACATGGAACCGTCCTAGCGTCCCGCTCGATCCGCTGATCCAGGCACCAGTGGGTATCAATACTCCCACCCTCGACTTCAGCTTCGAAGGTGTTGGAAATCCCCTTGGCTGCGGGGGCTGCTCGCCGCCCGACACGAACGGTGATGTCGGCCCCAATCACTATGTGCAGATCGTCAATGCCACGAAGGTGGCGGTCTTCGACAAAACTGGCGTCCCTTTGGCGCCGCCGTTCAACCTGGGCAGCTTGTGGCCCGCCGGTAGCACGTGCGCGAGCAATGCGGGAGACCCGATCGTGCTGTACGACCGCCAGGCGGATCGCTGGGTGCTGGACCAGTTCGCCGACCCCAACCACATGTGCTTCGCCATCTCCCAGACACCGGATCCACTCGGTAGCTACTTCCTCTTTACCTTCAACGTGGGCAGCTTCCCCGACTACCAAAAGATCGGCGTATGGCCTGATGCCTACTACATGGGCGCGAACGAGAACACCTATACGGCCTATGCGTTCAATCGGACGAAGATGCTGGTCGGCGACCAGACTGCCAACTTCGTGAAGTTCACCGGGCAGACTAACTTCTTGCTGCCGGCCGATCTCGATGGCCCCACCGCACCCGCCGCAGGCAGTCCGGGGCTCTTCTATACGTTCAAGGACGACGTATTCCATGGCGGCGTCGATCGGATCGAGTTGTTTGCGCTCCACGCGGACTTCACGAATCCCGGGTCGAGCACCTTTACCATGACGGCGACTTTCCCGATCGCGTCGTTCACCTATACCGTGTGCGGATTCTTCAACTTCAACTGCGTGTCGCAACCGGGCACGAATCAGAAAATCGATGTAGTCAGCGAGTGGCCCATGCACCGCTTTCCGTATCGCAACTTCGGCAACCACGAGACCCTCGTGGGCAATTTCACTGTCGGCGGTGGCAGTGGCCAGGCCGGTGCCGCCATTCGCTGGTTCGAACTGCGCAACACGGGCGGCGGCTGGACCCTCTTTCAGCAGGGGACTTTGGACCCTGGCGATGGCAATGATCGGTTCATGGGCAGCATCGCGATGGACGGCTCCGGTAACATCGCCCTCGGCTACTCCGTCTCCAGCAGCGCGTTGTTTCCTTCCATCCACTACGCCACTCGTGCGGCCAGCGATCCAGTCGGAACGCTGCAGGCCGAGGCGGTGCTCATCAACGGCGGAGGCTCTCAGACCGCCTCGAACCGGTGGGGGGACTACAGTGGGATGTCCGTCGACCCGGCGGACGACTGTAGGTTCTGGTACACCAACGAATACTACCCGGTGAATGCCACCACCACTTGGAAGACCCGTGTCGGCGCGTTCAAGTATCCGACGTGCGGGGGTGGCGGCAATCAGCCGCCAGTGGCCAAGGCCAACGGACCCTACAGCGGTACGGTCGGTAACCCGATCAGCTTCAGTAGCGCGGGTTCGGCGGACCCGGACGGGACGATCGCAGACTTCGCGTGGAACTTCGGGGACGGCACGCGCCCGAGCCACGACCCCAATCCCGCGCACACATATGCCGTAGCCGGGACGTACACGGCCGCACTGACCGTGACGGACAACCTGGGCGCTACGGGAACCGCTACCGCGATGGTCACGGTCACCTCCGGCGGCGGTAACCAGCCGCCAGTCGCCAAGGCCAACGGGCCCTACAGCGGGACCGTGGGCAACCCGATCAGCTTCAGCAGCGCCGGCTCGACGGACCCCGACGGGACCATCGTGGCGTATTCGTGGAACTTCGGCGACGGCTCGCGCCCGAGCCCCGACCCCAACCCTATACACAGCTACGCCGTCGCCGGCACTTATACAGCCACGCTGACCGTGACGGACAACCTAGGGGCCACCGGAACAGCGACCGCGACGGTGACGATCGGCGGCGGCGGGCATTAGCAGCGAGGGCGCGAGGCATGCGTGATTCGGGCACTCACGAAGACGTAGAGCCATGCTGAAACTCCCCGCATACATTCTCGCCGCTTTGACGCTTGTGCTGGCAGTCTCGCCAGCACAAGCGCAAATCCCGGTCAACGACGAGTGGAAGGGAGCCTACGGACCTTACAAACAGGGAGAGTACAGCACTCTACCCCGCGAAATGACGCCCGAAGAGCGGCGCTTGTGGGATCTCAAACGACCCACACCCGTACCGTCGGTCGCTCCACCGCCACCGGCTCGACACGTGGCCGAGTTCGAACGAATGCAAGGTGTCCTCATCCGTTATCCGCTTGGCATTAGTACCCAGGTTGTCCGCGAAATGGCGCAGGACGCCATCGTCTACACGATCGTATCCAGCGAGGCGGTGCACATCGACGCCTTCAACACGTTCATGGGTAATGGCGTCAATATGGCGAACGTCCAATTTATCGTGGCCCCGACGGATAGTATCTACACGAGGGACTATGGGCCGTGGGGCATCTTCGAGGGCACCGATGGTTCCGCCATCGTCGATTTCACCTACAATCGGCCTCGTCCCAATGATGATCAGATCCCTGGGAAAGTGAGCGCCTACCTAAGTCTTCCGATGTTCACTATGGGTCTCATCCATTCGGGCGGAAATTTCATGAGCGACGGAATGGGTGTCGCGGCCTCCACAGACCTCGTAGTCAGCGAAAACCCCGACAAGACGGTCAACGACATCGGCCAGTCGGTCAAGGATTTTCTCGGCGTCGCGACCTACCATATCGTGCCGGATCCGACGGGCACCTACATCCAGCACATCGATACATGGGGGAAGTTTCTGGGCATCGACAAACTCTTGCTGCGCCAAGTTCCCCCATCGCATCCGCAGTTCGCGGCGACCGAGGCCACCGCGACCTATTTCGCGAATCAAACGTCCTCGTTCGGAAAACCGTACAAAATCTATCGCGTCAGCACGCCGAACGATGAGCCCTATACGAATGCCTTGATATTGAATAACAAGGTGCTGGTCCCGATAATGGGTACCGCATCGGATGCCGCGGCGATCGCCGCGTATCAAGCCGCCATGCCTGGGTATCAGGTCATCGGATTCACTGGTAGTTGGCTCTCAACTGATGCCCTTCATTGCCGTGTGATGGGCATACCAGACGCGCAAATGCTCTATATTCAACATTTCCCTCCTGTCAGCGCTCAGCAGATTGGTCAACCGATTGAGATTAGGGCAACCGTCGTTCCCTACAGCGGGCAGACGTTGACGATTAACTCACCAGTCGTCTACTGGAAAGGCGCCCTCGCCGCCAACTACGTCCCGCTCATCATGGCGGCCGTTTCAGCGACCGAGTATCAAGCGTTTATTCCACCTCAAACAGCGCCGGGCGAGATCTACTACTACATTCATGCTGACGACAACTCGGGAAAAAGTGAGAATCATCCGTTTATCGGCGCCTCCGATCCGCACGTGATCATGATTGCCGGTGGCGGCGGGTTGCCTGCACCGCCGAGCAATTTGATCGCGACGGCCGTGTCCACGACGCAAGTCAATCTCGTCTGGACGGATAATGCGAACAATGAGACGGGATTCAAGATCGAGCGGCGAACAGGACCTCGAGGCAGCTTTGACCCAATCGCGACGGTCAGATCCGATACGCAGAGCTACAGCGATAGCAGCGTAACGAGTGGCCAGCAATATTTCTATCGTGTGCGCGCGACCAATCCGAGCGGAGACTCGGCGTATTCGAACGTCGCGGACGCCCAACCATAGATGCTTGTACTTCGCCGTCCAGCCCCTTACGGAATTAGTACAGGATTCGAAACTGCGTCAGATCGCGCCGAAACTGACGCGCATCCGACCTGACCACCGTCAATGACAAGGGAATCCTCTAGCATCGCGTCTCGGCTGTCCGCGGCACTGGAGCAGCCGCTATCACGATGCCGTATTCGTCCGCTTCGCACCCCTACGGATTCCGGGTCGCGATCCGTTGACGCGCTTGATATCGTCGGTGTGTTGTGACGGGTACTCGTTCCGACAATAGCCGCAGCGGCCCCCATCGGCTCTGGCACGCCTGGAAGCGGATCGCCAGGAAGATCGGTGACTTTCAGGCCCGGGCACTCCTCACGGTGGTCTATTTCACGGTCGTTGCGCCGTTCGGCCTGGTGGTCCGCTGGGCCACCGACCCACTCGCCTTGAAACCGCGCACACCACGCGGGTGGCGCGCACGCGCCACCGCCGACGCCCACGACGCGATGGCAGCCGCTCGGCGGCAATTCTGATGCATGTCCTGGGCGTCTCCTGTTACTTCCACGATGCAGCCGCCGCCCTCTTGCATGATGGCCTGCTGGTCGCGGCGGCTGAGGAGGAGCGCTTCACGCGCCGGAAGCACGACTACGAGTTCCCGCGCCATGCAATCGACTTTTGCTTGCGCGCCGGCCGCCTGTGCGCCGCTGACCTCGACTACGTGGTTTTCTTCGAGAAACCGTTCGTCAAGTTCGAGCGGCTACTCCTGTCGAGCCTGCAGACGTTCCCGCGCTCACACGGCGTCTTCCGTGAATCGATGATCGCCTGGCTCGGCGACAAGCTCTGGATTCGGCATTTGCTTCAGCGCGAGCTCGGCATCCCGCTGGCCAGGATACTGTTCAGCGAGCACCACCTCTCGCACGCGGCAAGCGCGTTCTTCTGCTCACCCTTCGAGGAGGCCGCGGTGCTGACGGTGGACGGCGTGGGCGAGTGGACGACCGCCAGCATTGGGGTCGGCCGTGCGACCGATATCCGGTTGCTCAAGGAGATCCGATTCCCTCACTCGCTCGGCCTTCTCTACAGCGCCTTCACGGCCTTCCTGGGCTTCGAGGTGAACGAGGGCGAGTACAAAGTGATGGGCATGGCGCCATTCGGGACGCCGCGTTATATCGACCAGGTCAGGAAACTGATCCGGATCGCGCCAGATGGCAGCTTCGAGCTCGACATGGATTATTTCTCTTTTCACTATTCGACGTCGCGGACGTTCAATCGGAAGTTCGAGACGCTGTTCGGTCCCCCGCGCGACCCGCGAGCGAACTTCTTCACCCGTTTCAGCGGTTATCCCTCCTACTTCGGGGCACAGCCGCCAAACCACGACGCGTTGGCCCGGGACAATGAGCGCTACGCGGATATCGCGGCCAGCATCCAGGCGGTCACCGAGGATGCGCTGCTGACGATGGCCCGCGCCGCCCACCGCGAAACCGGGCTTCCGCGGCTCTGCATGGCCGGTGGTGTTGCTCTCAACAGCGTCGCGAACGGGCGCCTCCTGCGCGAGACGCCGTTCGACGAACTTTATATCCAGCCGGCCGCCGGTGACGGCGGCGGCGCCGTGGGCGCCGCGCTGTACGGTTACCACTCCATCCTCGGAAAGCCGCGAAGATTCGTGATGCAGCACGCCGCGTGGGGCGAGGCGCACGGGTCGGATGTCGTGGAAGGCTTCCTCCGGCGGGAAGGCATCGCCTACGAGCGGTTGGAGAACGAGGACAAGCTGATCGACCGCGTGGTCGACCACCTGGCCGCGGGCAAGGTCGTAGGCTGGTCACAGGGCCGGTTCGAATGGGGCCCCCGCGCGCTCGGGCACCGGAGTATTCTTGCGGATCCCCGGCGCGCCGATATGAAGGATCTGGTGAACGTCAAGATCAAGTTCCGGGAACCGTTCCGGCCCTTCGCACCCTCGGTGCTCGTCGAGCGCGCCGAGGACTACTTCGTGCTACCCGATGTCGCGCGGCACTATCCCGCCCGCTTCATGCTCTACGTTGTCGACGTCAAGTCCGACCAGCGCACGCGCCTACCCGCGATCACGCATGTCGACGGTACCGGTCGACTCCAGACGGTGTCCGCGGAAACGAATCCGCGGTACTACCGGCTCATCGAGCGCTTCGGCGCGGCGACGGGCGTGCCGGTCGTGCTGAACACCTCGTTCAAC
>Ga0126383_10003502_pt1 | contig 10397 bp, 11 predicted proteins | sample PanSoiMetPlot_35_FD_96882 | JGI IMG/M metagenome (GOLD analysis project Ga0126383, IMG submission 96882) | Tropical forest soil microbial communities from Panama - MetaG Plot_35 | ecosystem: Environmental > Terrestrial > Soil > Tropical forest > Bulk soil | place: Panama | collected 2016-02-17
AGAGTCGGAGAGCCGGCGACAATCTGCTGGAACAGGGTCAGGACATTGCGCTGCAGAGCTTCGACTTCCGAACTCTTGGGCGGAATCGCCTCGGGCACGGAATCGACGCGGGCACGCATGAACGGGGTCAACTGCTCAAACTCACCCAGGCGCACGCGCTCCAGGCCTTCGGCGAAGACAAACAGGCTCTGGTTGGGCATCTTCACGACCTTGTGCACCACGGCCAGAGTACCCACGGTATAGAGATCGCTGGGCTGCGGGGAGTCGACGCGTGCCTCGCGCTGTGCGACCACCACGATGGTTTTGTCCTCACCCAGGGAGTTGATCAACTGCACAGAACTTTCCCGGCCGACGGTCAGGGGCAGCACGGCGTGGGGGAAAAGAACCGTGTCCCGCACGGGGAGGATCGGTAGCGCGCGATCTTTCTCCTGCTCCGGCGGCTGTTCCTTAGCTTTGGGGGTGCGCTCAGGGCGCGACTTCTCTGTCATAAATCTCCTTGAGTGTGTTTCGCTCAAGTTTTGATGTCCCAGGGCCCTGGAAAGATGCAAACGGCGACGGCAGGGTCCCGCCGTAGACCGTTGGATTCTAATCCCGAAAGGCAGTTTTAGCTATCCCGATGGTACACCCGGGTAATCACCAGGTTGGGTAGTGCGCTGAGGGTTAATAGAGAGGCGGCGAGGAGGGGAGGGGGGCACAGCGGGAGGTATAGCGCGGGCAAATCGGCCGGCCCGAGTGCCCGCGGCCTGACCCTCCTTGCTCTTCGGAGAGTGTCCTAAAACAGGTGCTTTGCGGTGTCTCTGCGGAAGACGAGTTCGTGCAGGACGCGCTCGTTGGCGTCATTCAGCCCGTAGATCTGCTGCGTCTGATCGGCCTTCGCGGTCAAGGGCACGAGCGTGCACTTCACGCGGGCCTGGGCTGGGGTGGCCTTGGTGTTCACTTGTTTGAAAACCATGATGTGGTTTTCACCTTCCATGGTGTGGAGAACTTTGTATTCCCCCATCGGGAGCAGCACATCACCCACCCGCGTGGGACCGGTGAATTTGATGTCGCGGCTGTCGGAAACACCGAACCTGTTGGTCCGTAATTGTCCGACCAGGCTGGCGGCGAGGACGCAGAGTATGACCAAGGCAACTTTGCCAACACGCATGATTCCTCCCTTTCGAACTACGGTCCCGTAGGACGCTAGAACCATGCTAGGGGTTTGAGCGGGGCGGAAGCCGTGTGTTAGCTCACGGGAAGGTGTGACGGGTAAAACTGCGGCATTGAGCACTCGGCCTTCGGCCAGTCAGCAGTTCCGCGAGGCAGGGAGGCTCTGCACAGTGAGCTGTGGGCGCTGAATGCTGACCCCCGAGTGCTGAAGGCTTTATTTCGTGCCCGCGGGATAGACTCCCAAAACCTTCACAAATTCTGCTGAAGCGTCTAATTCCTGCAACGCCTGCCGTGCAATCGAGTCGTTGCCGAGGAGGTAGTCGGCGTAGAAGACGTATTCCCAGGGACGTCCGCGCATGGGCCGGGATTCGATTTTGCTCAGGCTGATGCCGCGCGACGCGAAGGCCTGCAAGGCGTGGAACAGCGCACCGGGCACGTTCTTCAGGCGGAAGGCGATCGAAGTCTTGTTGGCGCCGGGGAGGATGTGGCGAGAACGACGAATCAGGAAAAAGCGCGTGAAGTTGCGTTTGTCATCTTCGATGCCAGCTGCGAGGATCTTGCCGTTGTATTCCGTGGCGGCGCGGCGGCTGGCGATGCCGGCACTGTCGCGGAGTTTCTGCTCGATCACGTGTTTGACGCTGCCGGCGGTGTCATAAAAAGGGGAGGGTTCAAGGTCGGGATGGCGGCGGAAGAAGTCACGGCATTGCTCAAGTGCCACGGGATGGGAGAGAACGCGGCGGAGCTCGGAGCGCTTCACTCCGCGGGCAGCGATCAGGTTGTGGATGATTCGCAGCTGAAATTCCCGCTGGACGAAGACCTTGCGCGCGAACAGCAGATCGAAGTGCTCGGTGATCGATCCCGCGAGCGAGTTTTCAATGGGGATGACGGCGGCGGAGACAGATCCATTTTCCACCCGGTCAAAAACTTCCACGGAACGGGGGCAGGGGACAATCGTACCTCCGGGGACCAGGCGCCGCGCGGCCTCGTGGCTGAAGGAGCCGGTTTCTCCCTGAATGGCGATTTTCATGGGTAGATTATGGCGCGGCGTCAGCAGTTCTGACCCCTTCTTCCATCGTTTTTTCAGCCCACCGTGGGAACATTCTAGCTCTCGGCTCCTAGCTCTATCTTTCGTGGAATCGAACACTTACCGCACACAACCCACCGTCCGCGGTACCCCCGTCGAGGGCAAAGCAGGAATCTTCCCGAGCTTTTCATCCTCGGGTACGACAAGGGGCGAAGGTCGTGAAATCCTGCACCGTTCGACTACGACTCTTGGCAAAAAGAAAAGCTAAAAATAGAGCTTGACTTTAGTATTAGTGTTATAGTTAAGTATAACAGTATATCAAACAGGTGATGTCCGAAAAACAGAAAATTTTCAGATGCAGGAGACATATATGAAATCGCTTCGCTCTTTGGCAGTGGTGGCTGTGGCGGGATTCGCCAGCGTGATGTGCGCACAAGAAATGCAGAAACCGGAGGCGCCGAAGTCAGAGGCGCAGAAATCGTTTGAGCAACTGAAGTCGCTGGCGGGATCGTGGCAGGGATCAATGTCGATCGATCCCCCGTCCAAGGAATTTGACGGCAAGACGGTGCAAGTCTCATTGCGCCCGACTTCGATGGGGAATGCGCTCATGCACGAGATGAGAGTCTCGGGCCGGCCGGATGATCCGATTACCATGCTCTACCTGGACGGAGATCATTTGCTGCTGACTCACTATTGCGACGCAGGAAACCGGCCGCGCATGGTGGCCCGGACCTTGTCCGACGGGAAGACGGTAGAATTCGACTTTCTCGATCTCTCCGGCAGCAACGACTACGGGCACATGCATCATGCGACGTTCACGGCGATTGATGCCAATCATCATGTAGAAGAGTGGACGTACATGGAGCGGGGCGACAAGCCGGCGAAGGTGCGCTTCAATTTGCAGCGGGTGCAGTAAGCAACGATCTCGAAGGTGATCTGGAAATCAGGATGGACCGTGAGTGGAACGACAATCAACCGATTTACCGCCAGCTTCGCGACAGGGTGGTGGCGATGATCCTGGACGGAGTTTTGCAGGAAGGCGACCCGCTGCCGTCGGTGAGGACGGTGGCGGCCGACTACCGGGTCAATCCGCTCACGGTCCTGAAGGGTTACCAGGAGTTGGTGGACGAAGAGCTGGTGGAGAAGCGGCGGGGGCTGGGCATGTTCATCAAGGTGGGGGCCCGGAAGCTGCTGCTCGCGGGGGAACGGCAAAAGTTTCTGGCGGAGGAATGGCCGAGGATTCAGGAAACCATTGTGCGGCTGGGACTGACGCCACAAGAACTGCTGGAAAATGACCCCGGCTCGAATTCGAAGGATAAATAAAGAGGAGGAGCGCTGATGGCGTGCATTGAGGCACGCGGTCTTCGCAAAGCGTTCGGAGAGACCGTCGCGCTCGACGGAATCAACCTGCGCGTGGAAGAGGGGCGCATCGTGGGGCTGATCGGGCCGAACGGCGCCGGCAAGACCACCGCGCTCGGCGCGCTGCTGGGGCTGATTCCCTACGAAGGGGAGCTACGGGTGCTCGGGCGGGATCCCTGGACAGAACGCGACCGGCTGATGAGCGATGTGGCGTTCATCGCCGATGTGGCGGTGCTGCCGCGGTGGATACGGGTATCACATTTGCTGGATTACATGGCGGGAGTGCATCCGCGATTCGACCGTGCGAAGGCAGATGGATTCCTGGCGAAGACTTCGATCCGGCGCGCAAGCAAAGTGCGGCAACTGTCGAAGGGGATGGTGGCGCAGCTGCACCTGGCGCTGGTGATGGCAATTGACGCGAAGCTGCTGGTGCTCGATGAGCCGACTCTGGGGCTCGACATCCTGTATCGCAAGCAGTTTTACGATTCCCTGCTGAATGATTACTTCGATCGCAACCGCACCATTGTGGTGACGACGCACCAGGTAGAAGAGGTGGAGCACGTTCTCACCGACGTAGTGTTCATTCATCGCGGCCGCATCGTGCTCGAGTGCAGCATGGAGGAGTTTGAGGCGCGTTATGCGGAGGTGACGCTGCGTCCGGAGCAGATGCCGGCGGCGCGGGCGCTCAAGCCCATGCATGAGCGCCAGCGGTTTGGACAGAGCATTTTGTTGTTTGACCGGGTGGATCGCAAGCAGTTGTCGGCGCTGGGTGAGGTGCGTACGCCGAGCATCGCGGATCTGTTTGTGGCGGTGATGGATGGGCAGGGGGGGGCCGTCCGCTGAAGCGCCTCCCGGCGGTTCCTGCGCCGCTTCCCCCGGCTTGATTGGTTGTGTTTCATCCGCGGCTTCGGCCGTGGGCTTCATCCCTGGGCCGCTGTGCGCGGCCGCGGGGCGATCTGGAAGGAGTGGCGTGATGAATACTCCAGCGAATGCGATACCGGGATCTTTCGGCATGCCGACGGCGGCTCCCGTGACCGGTTCCGCCGTGCGGGCTTTTTACTGGTCGGTACGGCGGGAGGTGTGGGAGTACCGGTCGATCTACATGGCGCCGCTGATTGTGGCCGGGGTGATTGTGATTGCAAGCTCGCTGAGCACGCTGGCGGGGATCTGGGAACCCGCACTGCGGGCCAGACCCGGGCAAGATGGGGTTGCCGAGCCTTACGATTTCGCCGCCCTGCTGATAATGGGAGCGGCGTTTCTGGTAGCGATCTTCTACTGTGTGGATGCCCTGCATGGCGAACGCCGGGATCGCAGCATTCTGTTTTGGAAGTCGCTTCCCGTCTCGGATTGGACGGCGGTGCTGGCGAAGTTCAGCATTCCGGTGCTGGTTCTGCCGGCCGTGGCCTTCGTTGTCACTGTGGCGACGCACACCAGCATGCTGTTGTGGAGTACCTTCATCCACGCGGTGAGTGGCAGCGGGGCGGCGGGCACTCACCTACTGCTGGTCCAGATGTGGGTGATGCTCCTGTATCACCTTTTCGCGGTGCACGGATTGTGGTACGCGCCGTTTTATGGATGGCTGCTGCTGGTTTCGGCCTGGGCGAAGCGAGCGGCGCTGTTGTGGGCGGTGATTTCAGTGGCCGCGATCGCGGCCGCCGAGAGGATCCTTTTGGGGAGTCAGATTTTTCTCTCCCTGTTGGAAGAGCGCTTGATGGGGGGTACGGCGGGGCCGCGCGGGAACGTGCTGATGCCGCCGTTGTCGCAACTGACGCCAGGGCGATTCCTGATCAGCTCGGGATTGTGGGTGGGGTTGCTGCTCAGCGCGCTGTTCCTCACTTTGGCGGTGAGGCTGCGGCGGCAGCGGGGTCCGATCTAGGCGCAGGTGGAGTCAGGGTTTGGAAGGAGACCAGCAACATTGCTGACGCGGCAGACAATTCGCGTGCCCAAGCTGGAGCGTCATGTTCACACCGAGCCGTACGCGGCGCTCGTGCTCTGTGGCGGATACGAAGAGGCCGGGGACAACGGACGGTTCGCGGTAACGGCGGGCACGGTCGTCTTCCACGATCGCTTTGAAGCCCACCTCGATCGTTTCTCCCGAGAGGGCGCCACGGTGTTGAATCTGCGGCTGACGGACCACTGCGACTGTCCGGCCGGAATTGCGAGCGTGGCTGATCCGGATCTGGTGGCGCGAGTGGCGGAACGCAATCACGGAGCCGAAGTCGAGTTGTTGCTTTCCCAGGGGACGCGGTGGACACCGCAACCCTCTGACTGGCCGGACGAGTTGGCGGCACGACTCAGGCAAGACTCATGCCCGAGTCTGTCCGAGTGGGCCGAGGAGAAAGGGCTTGCTCCGTGGACGCTTTCCCGGGGATTTGCCCAGGTGTTCGGGATCTCGCCGGAGGGGTTTCGCGCGCGGGTCCGCGCCCGCCGTGCCTTGCAGCGGATCGAGCAAACGCAGATACCGCTCGCCACCATCGCCGTCGAACTCGGCTTTGCCGACCAGGCCCACATGAGCCGCAGCGTGCGGCTGCTCACCGGTCAGGGGCCGCAGGCACGGCGGAGAGCTGCAAATGGATTCAAGACGGCCGCGCCCGCGACTGTGTAAAAAGCAGGGATGCGCTTCCCTTGCCGGCAATTCTCGGTTCTTCCCGCCCTGGTCTTCTCGATCGCTTCTCTGCCCTTTCTTCACCCGCAGACGGCTCGTGCGGCGACGGACTGGCAGCTGAAACCTTCTCTCAAGTACGACGCGCTGTGTCTGCTGAATGCCTTGAGCGCCGATCCCTATTACCTGCACTACTACCAGGCCGAATACGACCACTTTCATCCTCTGTTCACGGCTCAGGAGCAGGCTGCGTTCGTTGAGCTGAAACGGGTCATCAAGGATGAGGGTCACGAAATCATCTCGGCCAAGCTGGCCCTTTACTACTCTGTGGTGAACGACGAGACGCTGCCCGAGATGATTGCGACCGCGCATGACAGCTCGCGCATGGAAGCGGAGTTGAGAAAGACTTCCTACTGGGACCAGGGTTCGTGGACGGGGTACGAGGCGGCGCGGCCGGCGCTGGAGACGGCGCTGCGGGCCCTCGACCGCGTCGGGTTTCCCGCTTATTGGGCGGAGAAGGCGCGGCCGGTGGTTGAGAAGCGCATCGCCGAGCTGGCTCCCGGACTTCCCGGGTACGACATCCTTCCCGTCATCGAAAGCTACCTGGGGTTTTCGTTGCCGTCACATACCATTCACGTCTACCTGCTTAACTATTCCGAGCCCCACGGCATCCGCATCACCGGGCTGCGGTTTCTGACCCACGTCTCGTATCCGTTCAGGATCGTGCTCCATAACGCGATTCATGAGTCGATGCACCCGCCCTACCACACCGACGACCCGAAGGTCGCGCGGGCGATCGAATTGCTGGGCCGCGACCCGCTGGTGGCCGACAAGGTTCAGCACCATAACCCGTCGTTTGGGTACAACACGACGGGAGGCTACATCGAGGAAGATTCCGTGCAGGCGCTGGAGCAGATTGTCAGCGAGCAGTTCGGAGTCGCGCATAACGCCTGCAAGTATTGGCAAGAGCAGGACGACGGTATGCACGTGCTCGCGGTGGCGATGTATGAGGGTTACAAGCAGGCGCGGGCGGCGAAACCACAGCCCTATTCCCAATGGTTCGCTCACGCCGTGGAAAAGGGGCAGCTGCGGGGAGATACGTTGAAAGCAACGATCCAGTCGTTCTTTTCCGCCCCCGCCTGTCACCAGCCGTGAATGGATGCTTGAGGCTCATGGCGTGACTGCCAGATCCTTGTGCATGACCAGCGCGTCGACGCCATTCGAGTAGTAGCGGGGGATGGTCTTCACCAGAAAGTAGCCGTGGTGTTTGTAGAAGGCGATGGCGGAGGCGTTGTCGACCGCGGTTTCGAGTGCTACCCGTTCCGATCCCGCCGCGCACAGGCGGGCTTCGGCGGCCTCGAGAAGCTCTGATCCGATTCCCAGACGCCGGGCCTCGGGCAGCACATCGATGGTGATGATGTGCCCGGCGCGGCGGCGTCCGGTCTCGGCGACGATAAAGCCGGCGATCGATCCGGAATCGAGTTCCGCGATCAAGGAAAAGCTGGTGCGGCGGCGGAGGTAGACCTTGAGCTCGAAGCGCGAATAGGCGATGCCCGGCGCAAAGCATTGCTGGTCGATTTTCCACAGGGTGTCGAAATCCTCGGGCTGGAAGTCACGCAGGCGGAAGGTCACAACGGTATTGTAGCGAGCGAGTATGCGGATCCGGTGCTCATCATTGATCTTAAAATACTTAGGCGCACCGAGGGTGGAGTGACGAGGGTACGGTTCTCAGCCTGGGGTTTGCTCGCCGGGGGCCGGAAGAAAAGGTTGCCCGGGTTGCACCTTGAGTCGTAGTATTCGCATCAGAGGACGTTGTGGGGCGCCTGATTGCCATCGACGCGCTGAGTTTTCTGGCAGTGCTGGTTACCTGGTATTTCTGCTTGCTGCGCTACAACCACAAAAAAGCGGCGGCGGCGTTACGTTGGGTGGAAGCGGCGTGTTCCGGACGAGGCAAGGTCGTCGATGCCCACTGGGAAGGATCGTCCCGTTTGCAGGCGCAGCTGCGGTTTGCCGCCCACTGGTTTGAGAATGCCCATGTCACCGTGCGGCTTCTGCCACGTCCGGTTCCCTTCCAATGGCTGTTCAGCCTTTACCGCAAGCAGCGCGAGACGCTCACCTTTGAAGCCGATCTGGACTGCGCGCCCAACTTCCGTCTGGAAGTGTTCCGTCATCGCTGGCTGACCCATAAAAAAGGAGACGTGAAGGACGCCCGCAACTGGACGATTTCGCGGCCTGGTCCGGTGGTGCTGACAACGCGCACGGAGTGGACGCAGGAACTGACTCCGGTGGTCAATACGCTGATGACCTCGCGCGGGCACAATCTGCTGGCGGTAAGGTTCCGTCCCGAGTCTCCGCACCTGGCGGCGACCATTCCTCTCGAGTCCCTTTCTGACGAAGAAGCTGCGGCAGGATTTGTCGGCATGCTGCGCGAGCTGGCGGCGGGGGCTTCGACGTCGCATCAGTAGTGCCGGGCCCTGGGCGGTCACTTCCGGTATCCCGAAGCAGGAAATTTGCGTGTCAGCGCGCCCCGGTGGTGCAGGGGGGCGCACGGAATCCTGTGTTTGTCCGAGACTGACCGGGCACACTGTGTCCGGCGAACCAAAGGAGCATTTCCGATGACTCGACCCAAGACGAAAATATTGGTAGATGGCGGCGACCCTCAGGAGACTCTGCGGGCCAAGGAATTGCTGGGGTTTGTGGATGGACAGACAACCAACCCTTCCCTGATTGCCAAAAACCCGCACATCAAGGAGCTAATCGCGTCGGGGCATAAACTTTCCGGTCGAGAGGAAATGGACGAGTACAAAAAGATCGTGCGGACTATCTCGCCACTGGTCGGCGATGCCGGCGTTTCTATCGAGGTATTCTCCGACGAGAAGACTTCGGCGCAGGAGATGTTCACTCAGGGCCAGGAAATGTATTCCTGGATCCCGAATGCGTACATCAAGTATCCCTGCACGGCAGAGGGCCTCCGAGCAGCGCAGATATCGGTGAAGCAGGGTATAAGGGTCAACATGACCCTCTGCTTTTCACAGCAACAGGCAGCCGCGGTGTACGCCGCTACCCGAGGGACAAGGGAGCCGGCTTACGTCTCGCCCTTTGTGGGCCGTCTAGACGACAGCGGTCAGAACGGGATGGATGTCGTAAAGAACATCAAACAGATGTTTTCGAAGGGCGACGGACACGTTCTGGTTCTGGCGGCGAGCATCCGCAGCCTTGAACACCTGCTCTACTGTTTCGCCCTCCAGACCGAGCTTGCGACCGTGCCTTCAAAAATCCTGGAGCTGTGGGCCAGCAAGAATTTGCCAATGCCCGACGAACATTTTCAGTACAAGGCTTCCGGCAAACCTATCCCCTACGAGGAGCTTGACCTGGGGCAAACCTGGGAATCGTTTGATATACAACACGACCTCACGCGCAAGGGCATCGAGAAATTCGCGGCTGATTATCGAGCAACACTCGCCCGACCCGCCTGAGCGAGCTGACTGCAGACTCCCTGGCGCCTTGCGCTTCGGAATGGTCGCGTTGCCCGGGGATGTGCTCGGCAATTGGGGTCATATTCTCATTTACGCTCGAGACCCCTGAGTGCGATTCTTGTCTTGTTCTTTGACGAAGCGCCTGCCTGCGCCGGCTTTGGGTCAGCAGTTGCACCGTTAAAAACTTGGCAGGGACCCTTCCATCGCCCCGCCTGTGCGATGCCGAAGGTCCGGATCGGTCAGTACGGGCCGCTGAAGCCATGCGTTACTCCCCTTTTGTCTTCGTAGGAACCGCACACCTCGCGGCAACAGGCCTGGCCTAACAGCGGAGTCGGGAGATGTACCGGTCAGCGTTACCGGGAATCCGCGTCGCCTCAAGGCCGCGACGACTCTATCACCACGAAGGTCCGCAAACCCGAGTGAAAGAGTCTTGATAGAGAGCGGTGCAGCATCAAGACTTATCACGGGGAGCGCAAATCAGTGGCGTCCGCCCGCGTCTGGATCGTGGCTACTTCTCTTCTCCACCACGAAGCGGTAGCCGACGCCTCTCACCGTCAGCAGGTGTTCCGGTTTGGCGGGATCGTCCTCGATGTAGCGGCGGAGGCGGACGATGAAGTTGTCGATGGCGCGCGTGTCGGTGTCTTCGTGCAGGCCCCAGACCTGCTCGAGAATTTCTTTGCGGGAGACGACGCGGCCAGCGTTGCGCACCAGGTGGCGCAGGAGTTCGGCTTCCATCAGCGTGAGCTTGACGGTGGAGCCTTTGGCGCGCAGCTCGAGCTTGCCGAAA
>Ga0126383_10003503_pt1 | contig 10395 bp, 8 predicted proteins | sample PanSoiMetPlot_35_FD_96882 | JGI IMG/M metagenome (GOLD analysis project Ga0126383, IMG submission 96882) | Tropical forest soil microbial communities from Panama - MetaG Plot_35 | ecosystem: Environmental > Terrestrial > Soil > Tropical forest > Bulk soil | place: Panama | collected 2016-02-17
AAGCGCGGTATCAAAGCGAGACGCAAGCGGGCGGGGTGGGATCGAGACTATCTCTTGCAAGTATTAACAGGGTAAGCCAAATGCGCTTACCCTGAGAGAGCGCTGACGATAATTGACTTTGATAGGGAAGTACGCTATAGTCTCCAGCAATTATGCATTATAACTTCTCTTGAATCAGATGCTAAGCGTATGGACGAGGGTGCCGAGGTGGTTATTTTGGGACCCCCCCCTCGCTACGTAGTCTGGTGCTTGGATGGACTGTGGGATAAGGAGTAAAGCATCTAGGGATAATGCTTTGCTTTCCTCTGGGGGTCGATCCTACTCAGTTTGGCTATGTTCTGTTCCCGCTCTTGGTAGACTATAGATTGACATAGCTTGGCGGTGTAGCTCAGTCGGTTAGAGCATGCGGCTCATATCCGCAGTGTCCGGGGTTCAAGTCCCTGCACCGCCATTTCCTACTTATTTCTCTCTAGAGCCTTGTGCCCTTTGTGACTGGGAAGTGAGGATGTTGATTGCTGAGGTTCAGGCATGTATTGAGGCACATGCAATGTTGTCCCGAGGGGCCAAAGTTATTGTTGCTGTATCTGGAGGGGCAGACTCCATGGCTTTACTGTTTGCCCTCTTTCAGTTACGTGTAGTATATAACGCAACCTTAGTGGTAGCTCATGTTAATCATCAACTGCGCGGAGAGGAGGCAGAACGCGATGCGCTCTTTGCAGAGCAACAGGCGGCACATTTAGGCCTCCCCTTTTATCAAACCCGCGTTGATGTCAAAACGTTGCAGCATAGTGCAAAGATGTCATTGCAACATGCTGCACGTCAGGTACGGTATCATTTCTTCCATGCTTTATGTCAAAAACTTGGGGCAACGCGGGTTGCGCTTGGGCATACGGCCGATGACCAGGCTGAAACGCTGCTCATGCGCTTAATACGCGGTAGTGGTCCTACGGCTTTGGCGGGTATCCCAGCTGTGCGCTTGCCATTCATACGGCCGTTGATTGCTATCTCTCGTCACACCATATATGCATATCTGCAGGCTGAGTCCATTCCATGGGTTGAAGACAGCTCTAATGCGCATCCTACCTATCTACGTAATCGTATACGCCTCGACTTGCTGCCAAAACTTCAGCAATACAACCCCCAGATTGTTAGACGTCTCAATGAGCTAGCAGATATGCTACGGCTTGAGAGTCAGGTGCTTGAGCAGCAGGTAGATGAATGGGCAGTGCATATGGTAGGTTGGCAAGGAAGCCACAGGGCAGAGCTACGGTGTGGGCTCTTTGAGACTGCCCCTCTAGCTATCCAGCGGCGTCTTCTGCGCCGGGTTATTGAGACGCTCTCAAATGCACCTGAAGCGGTGAGTTTCAGACACGTGGAGGTCTTGCGGCAGTTCATCCTTGCGACAAAGTATGGACGACGTTGTGCTCTCCCTGGTCAAGTGCTCGCTGAGCATCATACAGAAACTGTGCTACTCTGGAACGTGCTCCGCACCCCAACAGTCCCCTACGCTTTCGTGTTACCAGTACCAGGTGAAGTGGATATTTGCGCCCTCAATGTACGTTTGACGGCTGATATCATTGATAAGCCTCGCAGTCTTGGTGGGACGCTCCGGGAGGCCTTGCTTGATCTTGAACATATTGTGTGCCCGCTCCAAGTGCGCTTTTGCCAACCAGGCGACAGATTTTATCCTCTCGGGGCACCAGGCTCGAAAAAGCTTCAAGACTTTTTTAGAGATAGCAGGATTCCGCGCGCAGAGCGGCCATACGTGCCTTTAGTGGTGAGTGAGAGGGAGATTGTGTGGGTGGTGGGCTATCGTATTGCTCACTCTTTTAAGCTCCGTCCTGAGACAAAGCGTGTTTTGCATCTCCAATGCAGTGCTGTGTAAGAGGGTGAATGCTAGCCTGCGTTGTGCACAAAGTATGATGACGCTTGCACACTATGCTGATTGTAAGAGTAGCGCGTCCTGTGAGGACGCGTCGCAGTTTAAGGTGTGAGAGATATCCAGTATATCGAGGTCTTCGATGGTGCATGCAAGACATGCCAATAGAAGCCGCGAGAGGGTTGTGGGTGGCAGGTGCAACCTGTGAGTGAGGGGGTTGCATGAGAGAGCATTCCTCCCGCAGGTAAGGAGGTCCCTTTGAGTTCATTTTACCAAAAGGTTGCTTTGTGGCTAGTGTTTGGCCTTATCTTTGTCTTTATGTGGAATTACTTTAGTAAAGCGGGACAGTCTATAAGAGAGATTTCTTATAGCGATTTCTTAGAGCGAGTTGAGCAAGGCCATGTGCGTGCGATACGCATTGAAGGGGAAAAAATTACAGGAGAATATATTGGTGTAGAAGGAGTCAGTGGACATTTCAAAACATATATCCCTCGAGACACTGACCTCGTTCGTCTCCTGCGCGAAAAACGTGTGAATATAAAAGTTGATTTGCCAGAGAAGAATTCGTATGTCATGCAGTTTTTGCTGTCCTGGGCTCCTGTCTTACTGTTGATTGGCCTGTGGGTTTTCTTTATACGACAAATGCAAAGCGGGGGAAGTAAAGCTCTCTCTTTTGGCAAGAGTCGGGCGCGATTGCTTTCAGACCAGAAAAAGAAAGCCACCTTTGCAGACGTTGCGGGAGTGGATGAAGCGAAGGCCGAACTGGAGGAAATTATTGATTTCCTGAAAGATCCCCAGCGCTTTCAGAAATTGGGAGGGAAAATCCCCAAAGGGGTGCTCCTGATGGGGCCACCAGGTACCGGGAAGACCTTACTCGCCCGTGCTATTGCGGGTGAGGCGAATGTGCCTTTCTTCAGTATTAGTGGCTCTGATTTTGTGGAAATGTTTGTTGGAGTCGGGGCGTCTCGGGTCCGTGATCTCTTTGAGCAGGGTAAGAAGCACGCTCCGTGTATTATTTTCATTGACGAGATTGATGCTGTGGGACGGCACCGGGGTGCTGGGTTGGGAGGAGGTCATGATGAACGTGAGCAGACGTTGAATCAACTCTTAGTCGAGATGGATGGCTTTGAGTCGAATGATGGGGTGATTCTGATTGCTGCCACGAATCGTCCTGATGTGCTCGATCCGGCGCTCTTGCGCCCGGGGCGCTTTGATCGTCAAGTCGTGGTATCGCGGCCAGATGTGCGTGGGCGTGTCGGGATTCTGACGGTGCACACGAAAGATATTCCGTTGGCTGCCGATGTTGACCTTGCCGTGTTGGCCCGTGGTACTCCTGGGTTTTCGGGTGCTGATCTCTCGAACTTGGTGAATGAGGCAGCGCTCTATGCGGCACGACAGCATAAACTGCAGGTGGACATGCGGGATTTCGAAAGCGCTAAGGATAAAGTCATGATGGGGGTGGAACGCCGTAGCTTGGTCATTAGCGAGGAGGAAAAGCGCGTCACCGCTTATCATGAGGGCGGCCATACCTTGGTGGCAAAGTTTTTACCCGGTACAGATCCTATTCACAAAGTCACAATTATTCCGCGCGGCCTGGCATTAGGAGTGACTCAACAGCTCCCAGCAGAAGAAAAGCACGCCTATCCTCGTGAGTATCTCTTGAATAATTTGGCGATTTATATGGGAGGGAGAGCTGCGGAGGAACTCATTTTCAAAGATCCCACGACAGGGGCAGGTAATGATATTGAACGGGCGACCGAACTTGCTCGTAAGATGGTCTGTGAATGGGGGATGAGTGAACGTATGGGGCCTCTCGCCTTTGGGACAAAGGAAGAGCAAATCTTCCTAGGACGAGAAATCGCCCAGCACAAAGATTATAGTGAGGTGACAGCTATCGCTATCGATGAGGAAGTCAAACGTATGGTGATGCGGGGCTATGAAACGGCAAAGGCGATTCTCTCTGCCAACATTCATATTTTGCATGCTCTCGCGCAGGCACTCATCGAACGTGAAGAGCTCAATGCAGAAGAAATCGATTGTCTTGTGGTGGCGTGGAGTGATCCCAATGGCAATGGTGACGCCATGGCTGCTGTAGTCTAGTACTATCCATGCTGGTCACAGATTGAGTGCTGGACGTCCTAGGCAGAGGGGCACAACTGGCTGGGGCTTCTGTTCACCTCTCTTGTTGCTGGCTTCTAGAGGGGAGACCAGTTATGGCCCGGATGTTTGGAACAGATGGTATCCGCGGGACGGCAAATGTGACGCCTGTATCGCCAGAAATGGTTATGGCGCTTGGGCGGGCGGCTGTCCATGTCTTAGCACCCATTGGCACTGGGGTGAGGCCATCGTTGGTCGTTGGGCGTGATACACGTTTATCCAGCCCTATGCTTGAAGCTGCATTAACCGCCGGCATGTGTGCGGCAGGGGCTGACGTCCTTGCGGTAGGGGTAGTACCAACACCAGGGGTGGCTTATTTAATACGCCATTCTGGCGCTGTGGGAGGGGCTGTGATCTCCGCGTCCCATAATCCTTACATGGATAATGGGATCAAGTTTTTCTCCGACACAGGGGGAAAACTTGAAGATACGCTTGAAGAGGCAATTGAAGCTCAGATAAAGCTCGCAGGTGCGGAGGAGCCTCTGACAGGGAACGCTATTGGACGCCTGACCCTCTATGAGAATAGTATACAGGATTACACCGATTTTCTCAGACAGACCTGGCACTATGAAACACCTATCAATTTTCGTATCGGCTTGGACTGTGCGAATGGCGCAGCATCTGCTGTAGCGCCTGCGTTGTTTCGGCAGCTTGGCGCCACAGTGCGTGTCTGGCATGCGGCGCCCAATGGGCTCAATATCAATGCGCAATGCGGTGCAGTCTATCCTACGTTTTTGCAGCAGAAAGTCCTTGAGGAAAAGCTTGATGTAGGTTTCGCTTTTGATGGAGATGCTGACCGCCTGATTGCCATTGACCATACGGGTCGTGTCCTTGATGGCGATTATGTGCTAGCGGTGTGTGCGCAAGCATTTTTGGCAGAGCTCCAACCATCACAGCGTCTTGTGGTGAGTACGATCATGGCTAACCTGGGTCTGGATCAGGCTTTACGGCAGATGAGTATTGCGTTACACCGAACGCCAGTGGGAGACAAGTCTGTTGTTGCAGGGATGTGGCAGACAGGAGCCATACTGGGTGGGGAGCCATCGGGACATATTGTGTTTCGGCATTATCATACCACCGGGGATGGTCTGCTTACCGCTATACAACTTCTCAATGCCATGATGGCTAGACAGCTTCCCCTGGCCGTGTTAGCTGAGGTTTTACACAAATTTCCCCAGATAGTCTTGAATGTGCCGATTCGTGAGCGTCGTGATCCTCTCGATTCCTTGTCAGTGCAACAGATGGTGGAAGAGGCAGAGAGGGTGTTGGGTAGCGATGGTCGTGTAGTAGTGCGTTTGTCAGGTACAGAACCAGTAGTGCGGGTGATGGTTGAGGGGCCAAAACAGGACATTGTTGAATCTCTGGCGCACCGTATCGGACAAGCTATTACCCATGCACTCGGTAAGTCTTAAACGGAAGTTCTGTTCCATCTAAGAGGTAAAGGGGCATGCAGATAGCAACTGCCTCTGAAATGCGTCGTATCGACCAGCGTACTATTGAAGGATATCGTGTCCCTGGTATTGTCTTAATGGAAAATGCCGGCTTACAGTTGTTGCGTTGCATACAGACTTGTATCCCCGGCCTGGAGCGGTGTCATGTGACTATTGTGGCAGGGCGAGGGAATAATGGCGGAGATGGCTTGGTGCTAGCGCGCCATCTCTGGCATTTGGGCATCACCACACGCGTCTTATTACTGGCTGCGGGACGCAGCCTGCGTGGGGATGCGCGTAAAGCCTATGCCATGGCCCAAGCGTATGGGGTGCCGATGGTACGCTGTACGACTGTACAAGCTTGGCGTCGGGTTAGCCGTACACTACGGGACACGGATCTCATCGTTGATGCTCTACTCGGGACAGGGTTGAACAAGCCACCCACTGGACTCTATGCTGAGGCTATCGAGACCCTGAATGCTGTGCAGAAACCTATTGTAGCGGTAGATATCCCCTCAGGTCTCTCGGCCGATGATGGGCAGCTTTGTGGTGTATATGTGCGCGCCACCCATACAGTGACTTTTGCTTTGCCGAAACGAGGTCTACTGCTCTATCCAGCTGCGTCTGCGGTGGGAAAATTGCACATCGTTGATATAGGCATCCCCGCACAGGCGATTGAGGCGGAAGGGATCCAAGTTGCTCTATTGGGAGAAAGCCTTATACGCTTGATGCTACCGCAGCGTCGTCCTGACTCGCATAAGGGGAGTCATGGGCACTTACTCGTCGTCGCCGGATCCTTGGGGAAATCTGGGGCAGGAATCCTGGCGAGTCACGCTGCACTACGGGCTGGTGCTGGTTTGGTGACATGGGCTTTACCCAACTGTCTAGCGCCAGCCATGGCGTCGCGTTTGACGGAGGTGATGACCTTGCCAGTCACCGAGAATGCCGTTGGAGCCATCTCGGAAGCGGCGATGCCTGTGTTGGGTCCATTCTTGCAGAGAGCGAATGCGCTTGTGCTTGGTCCAGGGGTGGGCACACATCCAGAAACAGTGAGGTGCGTCCATGCCCTGGTACGAAACGCCTCAATACCGATGGTAATCGATGCTGATGGGCTCAACTGCCTTGTAGGTCATCTTGGCATCTTACAGCAGTGTGCCGCACCAGTTATTCTGACACCTCATCCAGGGGAAATGGCCCGTTTGCTAGAGACAGATACGGCTACGGTGCAGGCACAGCGTCTGGACATTGCCTGTCATGTGGCACAGTGGCTTGGTGTCTATGTAGTTTTGAAGGGAGCATACACAGTGATTTATGCTCCTGATGGTCAACGCTGGGTCAATCCGACGGGCAATGCGGCTATGGCCACGGCAGGGACTGGAGATGTGCTCGCGGGGATTATTGGGGCTCTGCTCTGTCAGGGTCTCAATCCTTTGCAGGCTACCCAGTGTGGGGTCTATTTACATGGTCTGGCGGGGGATCGCGTGCGAGACAGGCTTGGTGGGCAGGGGCTCATTGCTTCAGATGTGCTTGAAGAACTCCCCTATACTATGCATACTATGCGGGCAACGGCAAGGGGAGAGACATGCAGCCTCTAGCGGCACAACGTTGTGTGACTATGCGGGCTGAAGAGACGCGGGCACTTGGGATCCAATTAGGACGACGAGCGAGAGCTGGTGACTTTATAGCCTGTTGTGGTACTTTAGGGGCTGGCAAGACGACATTTGTGCAGGGATTTGCTGAGGGTTATGGTGTCGGAGCGCACGAGTATGTGCGGAGTCCAACGTTTGCTTTAGTACATGTGTATCACGGGCTTACTCCTTTGTATCATTTTGATTTTTATAGGATTTCTTGTTTTGCTGAGGTACAAGATATCGGTTTTGAGGAATATCTCGAGGCGAGGGGGGTTGTTCTTGTTGAGTGGGCAGATAAATTTCCTCAGCTTTTGCCAGCAGAACGTTTGGACGTTTCTCTCCGCATCGTTGCCTCAAGCAAGCGCTGCGTGCAGTGGATGGCCTATGATAAGTTATATGGTAGATATTTCCTCTCTGCTACCTGACACGTGGGCTTGGCCATGAAATGGTATGGTTTGATAGGGGGAAGTATCGCTACGAGTGTCCTTCTATTGGTGCTGGTTGGAGAAGTCTTCCTAGTAGAGCGAGCCCGTGTTGCGAGGTATGAGGCCCAGCAGAACGAGGCAGAGCCACCGGATATGCGTGTGCAAAACGTACATTTGATTGAGCAGTTGGAGGAGGGTGGAGCCGGATGGGAGTTGCTGGCTCACGGCGCGGAGTTTTATGACTTCAAGCATCTGGTTATGATACATCAAATGCGAGTCCATTTGCTTGCGCAGACAGCCCCACCCGTACAGATTGAAGCTGATCATGGGCAGATCGATAGTGCGACGGGGGATATGACGGTACAAGGAAACGTTCAGCTCCAGTATCTAGAAGACTATACTATAGAAACAGACGTGCTCTCGTGGCATGCTGCCCATCGTCTCCTGTGGACTGATGCTGCAGTAAAGATTAACAGCGCTTTGGTACACATTGCCGGGATAGGGCTGCGGGGTGATGTCGATCAGCAGCGCTTCGTCCTACAGGATGAGGTACATGCTGCCTTCCAGCTACGCTAAACGCTGCGAGAGAACACTAGAGTGGATCACGCCTGTGGTGATGGTTGTTGCCCTGGTATGCCTTGGGGAGAGAGGCTATAGTCAGAGTCTACAGGGCACACTTGAGAAGCTCCCAACTCAGAAGGGCTGTGAGGGCAATCTGACCACCTTGGATGTGTCTTCTGCACGGATGACTTTTGATAGCAAAACACGTACATTTATTTTTGAGGAAAAAGTACGTGTTCTACGCTGTACAATGGTTATTACCTGTGATCGTTTGCAGGTTGTCAACGATACAAGCGATCAAAATGTCGAACGGATTACCGCTACTGGTAACGTACATTTTAATCAGGGCAATCGCTCTGGGACAGCAGAGCGCGCCGATTATTTTGAGTCTGAGCAAAAACTTGTGCTGACGGGGAACCCACGCGTTTGGGATACGCAAGAGCACAATGACCTTACTGGTGAAGAGATTGTGGTCATGCTGCAGACAGAGAAAGTATTCGTAAAACAGGCACGTGTGCTATTTCACCCACGCAAAACTTCGCTCAAAACGCCATGACAATGCGAGCGCAGCAGGAGGTATTAGCAACCTACGCCGTATCGAAAACGTACCGGGGGCGTGTAGTTGTGCGCGATGTCAGCATTCAGGTGAGAGCGGGGGAAATTGTTGGGTTACTCGGACCGAATGGGGCGGGAAAAACAACCACATTCTATATTGTTGTAGGCCTCATTCAGCCAAACGAGGGTAGGGTGTGTTTGGATGATGTGGTCCTTACTCACCTGTCGATGCACCAACGAGCTCGACTCGGTATTGGGTATTTACCTCAGGAGGCATCTGTCTTTCGCAAAATGACCGTCGAGGAGAATATCTTAGCTATTCTGGAAACGCTGCCTCGTTGTCGCGCTGCAAAATATGAATATGCCGAGGAACTCTTGGCGGAATTTAATCTTACAGCGATACGGCGGATGCAAGGATATACCCTTTCTGGAGGGGAACGTCGCCGCGTTGAGTTGGCCCGCTTATTAGCGAGCTCTCCGCGTTTTGCCCTGTTGGATGAACCTTTTACAGGAATTGATCCGATTATGGTAGGTGAGGTGCAGACCTTAATCTTTCACTTGAAGCAGAAGGGGATAGGGGTCTTAATCACTGACCACCGTGTACGTGAAACTCTTGAGATTACCGATAGGGCCTATATCATGCATGAGGGCCGTATTCTCAAAAGCGGTGTGCCAAAGGAGTTGATTGAAAGTAGTGAGGTAAAACAAGTATATTTGGGTGAGAGATTCTCGTTATATTCTGATGGTCATTCGACTGTTTGAGGTTGAGTTGTGGCGCTCGAGACTAAACTACTTCTGAAGACCACACAAAAGCTTGTCATGACAGCTATGCTGCAGCAGGCGATCAAGCTGCTGCCGTTGTCTCGCCTTGAACTGATCCAGAAGGTGCATCAGGAGATCTTAGAAAATCCCCTTCTGGAAGAGATTGCTGCGCAAGAAATGAGTGATACCGCTCTTACAACTGAGGAACTCTCTCAAGAAGCGCCAGAGGAGTCGGAAGAGCCTACAGTTGATTGGGAAGCGTACTTGCAAGATTTTAACAGTAGCCCAGATTATATTGCTAGTGCCGGCAGAGAAGTTCCCTCTCTTGAGGCGACTTTAAAAAGTGAAACATCACTCGCTGAGCACTTGCTCTGGCAGCTTTCTCTGAGTATTCATGATGAGCTTGAGAAGCAGATAGGTACCTATCTTATTGGTAATATCGATGACGATGGGTATCTACAGTGTCAGATGGAAGAAGTGGCAACAGTGTTTGGTGTCAAGGAGGAGCAGGTCTGTGCTGTGCTTGACGTCATCCAATCCTTTGATCCACCAGGGGTTTGTGCTCGCGATCTCCAAGAATGTCTGCTGCTTCAACTGCATCAGCTTGAGATGGATGATTCGCTTGCCTGTAAGATTGTCCAGCAATACCTCTCTCAACTTGACGAACGTTATTTCCAGAAAATTGCTCGGGCTTTTGGGGTCGCTATTAAAGATATTATTACGGCAGTTGAACTTATTCGTACTCTTGATCCAAAACCTGGCAGTCGCTTTAACTCTCCGAGAGTCGAATATATTGTTCCTGATATTGTTGTTGTTAAGGTCGATGATGATTATCAAGTTGCGCTGAATGAAGATGGCATGCCTAGGCTCCGTATCAATGCATTATATCATAATATTTTGCGCCAGAGTGATGGGATGCAAAGTGATACGAGAGAGTATTTGGAAGAAAAGTTTCGTTCCGCTGTATGGCTTATGAAAAGCGTTGAACAACGTCG
>Ga0126383_10003504_pt1 | contig 10394 bp, 9 predicted proteins | sample PanSoiMetPlot_35_FD_96882 | JGI IMG/M metagenome (GOLD analysis project Ga0126383, IMG submission 96882) | Tropical forest soil microbial communities from Panama - MetaG Plot_35 | ecosystem: Environmental > Terrestrial > Soil > Tropical forest > Bulk soil | place: Panama | collected 2016-02-17
AAGTAGTCGGGCGGCAAGTAGATGCGGAACGTCATGTCCTGCTGCAGGGTCGGCGACCACATCTCGGCGTCGAACAGGTAGCCCATCAGGCCCGTCGAGTGCGCGTGGGCAGCGCCAGGCAACAGCAGCGGGACTGCCGCGAGGCTCACCATGATGCGCGCGACGAGTGTTGGCACAACGCCCCGCCCTATTCCGCCTCAGTCTGCACGCGAGTAGGCCACAAGCGAGGAACAAAGCAATAGCAAGCCGCGGGCCGTAATGGATTAAACAGGTGTTAGCGAATCGCGAAAGATAGCAAAGTGCTCCAGCGCGCGACCCGCGCCGATCGCCACGCACGTGAGCGGATCCTCGGCCACGTAGGCAGGCACCCCCGTTTCGATCGCCAGCAAGCGGTCCAGGTTGCGCAGCAGCGCGCCACCCCCGGTGAGAATCATGCCTTTGTCGGCAACGTCCGCGGCCAGCTCTGGCGGGGTGTCTTCGAGCACGCCCTTGACACTGGTGACGATCTGCGCCAGCGCTTCCGCGATGGCGTCGGTCACTTCGCCGGATGTGATCAGGCGCGTCTTGGGCAGGCCATCGATCGTGTCGCGACCACGGATCTCCACTTCGAGCTCACGTTGCAGCGGTAGGGCGCTGCCGATGGCCCACTTGATGTCCTCAGCCATGCGATCGCCGATGAACAGGTTGTACTTACGGCGGACGTAGGTGGCGATCATCTCGTCGATCTTGTTGCCACCGATGCGCAGCGACTTGGAGACGACGATGTCGTTGAGCGAGATCACCGCGGCTTCGCTGGTTCCGCCGCCGATGTCGACGATCATGTTCCCCGACGGGCTGGAGATCGGGATGTTGGCGCCAATCGCCGCCGCCAGCGGCTCGGCGATCAGGTGCGCTTCCTTGGCGCCCGCCTGAATGGTAGCGTCCAGCACTGCCCTGGACTCGACGTTGGTCACGCCCGCGGGAATGCACACCATCACGACGGGCCTGAACAGCGAGTACTTCCCGACCACTTTGCCGATGAAGTAGCGCAGCATCGCTTCCGTCACCAGGTAGTCGGCGATCACGCCGTCTCGCATTGGCCTGGAGACCGTGATCCTACTCGGTGTCCGGCCCAGCATCATCCGCGCCGCGCTGCCCACCGCCACTACGCGGTTGTCGCTCGCGCTGTAGGCAACAACGGACGGCTCGTTGAGCACGATGCCGCGGCCCTTCACATACACCAGCACATTGGCCGTGCCCAGGTCGATGCCGATGTACTTGGAGAACACCGGCGCGGAGTGTACAAAACCAGGGGTCAGGGTCAGGGATCAGGGGTCAGGGATCAAGGGTCCGGGGGTCAGACGTCAGGCCTTGGCGATTAGCGGACAGTCCTGATTGCCCACCCCGCTGACCCCTGATCCCTGACCCTGGTCCCTGGATTACGGCTCGGTCGTGCCCGGTGGTGGAGTGAAGCCGCGCGTGCCATGCCGCCGCCGCGCGAGGTGAACGCGCGCTTCGGCGCGCTGCAAGGCGAAACGCGCTGCTTCGGCCTGCAGCCGCTGGCCGCTCACGATGGCCTCCTGAAGGGTCTCGCGCGCGCGGCGACGCGCCTCCTCGGCGCGTGCCTCGTCGATCTCGTCTTCCCGCTCGGCGGTGTCGGCCAGGATCAGCACCTTGTCGCGCGCGACTTGCAGGAAACCGCCACCGACGACCATGGCCTGCTCAGTACCACCGCGCTTGATGCGCACCAGGCCCGGCTGCAACGTCGTCAACAGCGGCGCGTGCTTGGGCAAGATGCCGACGACGCCCTCGGTGCCGGGCGCGACCACCATGTCGACGGCTTCGTCGGAGAAGACTTCGCGTTCGGCGGTGACAATCTGCACCCGCAGCGGCATTGTGCAAGCAGCATAGCAACTCGTCATCCTGAGCGGAGCGAAGGGCCTATGCGCAAAATGTCATCCCAAGCTTGCGAGGGATCTTGGTGCGGTAATGTCATCCTGGGCGAAGCGAGGGATCTTGGTGCGGTAATGTCATCCCGAGCTTGCGAGGGATCTCACTACAACCCGCTTCATCCTGAGCGAAGCGAAGGATCTCGTTTTCTAACCGAGATCCTCCTCCTGAGCGTAGCGAAGGATCTGCCTCAGGATGAGGCGACTAGTAGGCGACCAGTCGATCCCTCGGCTTCCTTCGCTTCGCTCGAGGACAGGCTCCGGCTCGCCCCAGGATGACACGGGAGTTAGTTAAGATTTCAGAACGATGCGCTGGCTCCCGCTGCTAGCAGTCGTGCTGCTCGCGGCTGGTCTGCGCTTCTACCGCATCGACGCCCAGAGCCTGTGGTACGACGAGGGCATCAGCGCGTTCCAGCTTACGCGCTCCTTCCCGGACATCCTGTACGCGGCTGCCGGGGACACCCATCCGCCGCTGTACTACTGGACGCTCAAGGCGTGGGGTGAGACGGTCGGCTCCTCTGAGCTCGGCCTGCGTGCCCTGTCGGCGATGTGGGGCATCGTCGCGGTGGCGCTCACCTGGCTGATCGGACGGCGTCTGTTCGGACCACTCGTCGCCGTGATCGCCGCCGGGCTGCTGACGGTGGCGCCGCTGGCCGTCTACTACTCGCAGGAAGTGCGTATGTACGGCCAGGTCACTGCCCTTGGCCTGCTCGCCGCGTACGCCTATACGCGCCGCCAGTACTGGCTGTACGCGCTGGCTGGGGCTGCCACGCTGTACACCCAGTACCTCGGGCTGGCGATGCTCGCCGCGCTCAACCTGCACGCACTCCTGTTCATGCGCGAGCGGCGCGCGTGGCTGCGCTGGATCGCGGCGAATGCCGCGGTTGGTGTCGCCTTCTTGCCGTGGCTGCCGACCTTCATCGCGCAACAAACCCACGCTTTGAACACGCGGCCGCGCACCGCCGACGAGCTGGCGCTCCAGACGCTGAGTGCCTACGGCGGAGGCATCGCGCGCGCCGATCTCCTGCTGTGGACGGGCGCGGTGCTGGTCGGCCTGGCCTCGTTCGGCTTCGCGCTGAGCCGCTCGCGGGAGGCAACGTTGGCGCTGCTGCTGTGGCTGACGCCACTCGGCCTGGTCATCGGGCTGGGGTTCCGTTCCGGGTTGTTCGAACCGCGCTACCTGGTGCTGGGCATCCCAGGCTTGATGCTGCTGGCTGCGCTTGGCATCGTGCGCCTGGTCAGGCAGCCCGCGCTCGCCGCCACGCTCGCCGCCCTGTTCGTGGTCCCGGCTGGGCTGGCGCTCAACGAGCAGTACTTCGACGCCACGCTGGCGCGCGACGACTATCGGGGTCTCGTCGAGTCCATCGAGGCCAACGCGCGACCAACCGATGCGGTGGTCCTCTCCGCCCCCAACCAGGTGGAGATTTTCACGTACTACTACAAGGGGCCACTGCCGATGATCGGCCTGCCGGCGCAGCGGCCCATCGACACCGCCGACACGCTGTCCCGGCTGACCGACATCAAGAAGCGCTATCAGCGCGTATGGCTGGTGTCGTGGGCGATGAACGAGGCCGACCCGCGCGGCGTGATCTCGGCATGGCTTGCCGAGAATGGCTTTAAAGCGACGCATCAGTGGTATGGCACGGTGCAGTTGTCGCTGGTCGGCTTCCAGTCCGACGCGGGTGCCACCGAGCGGTTGGATGTGCCGCTGGACAACGGTGTTGTGCTGGAGGGCTACCGCTTGCCGACTCGTTCTCTGAAAGCTGGTGAGTCGCTGGCGTTGACGCTGGTCTGGCGAGCGCCTTCCGGACCGACGTCAATGCCGTGGAAAGTCTTCACCCACCTGGTGGACGCGAAGCCCAGCGTCGTGGCGCAGCGTGATGCCGAACCGGCCGACAACCTTCGGCCTACCACATCGTGGCAGGTGGGCGAGCACATCGACGACAACTACGGCATCCTGCTGCCCGACGACTTGCCGCCAGGCACGTACGCCCTGGAGATCGGCATGTACAACGGCGACCACCGAGCAACCTTCGCCGGCGGCGACGATCACTTGGTGCTGGGCCAGGTCCAGGTCACACGCTGACCCGCACATGGTTCGACAGGCTCACCATGAGCGCGTTCGACAGGCTCACCATGAGCCGGTTCGACAGGCGCACCATGAGCGGTCGAAGGACGCGCGGGTCCTTCTTACGCCGAGGAGCCTCGCACCGCGGCAGCGACGGGCTCCTTGGGCAGCGCGACGTAGAACGTGGTGCCACGGCCGGGCTCGCTTTCGGCCCAGATGCGCCCACCGTGTCGGGTGATGATCTCCTTGCTGATATACAGGCCGAGGCCCATGCCACCAGTGCGCCGCGAGACGGGATCCTCGGCCTGGTAGAACAAACCGAACACGGCTTCCAGCTGGCTCTTGGGTATGCCGATGCCGGGATCGTGCACCGTCAGCTCGAGTATCTCGGGCTGCTCCTGTAGCCGCACATCGATCGGCCCACCGTCAGGCGAGAACTTGATGGCGTTCGCAACCAGGTTGTCGAGCACCTGTTCGAGATGGTCGGGGTCGCCCGTAAGGGATGTCGACGCGGCATCGCCCAGATCCACCTTGATCTGGTGCTGCGTGGTCGTGAGCTGCTGCCGGTCAGCCACTTGTTGCACCAGTTCGCCGATGGGCACGGCTGCCCAGCGGAACTCCAACTTGCCCGACTCGATGCGCGATACATCCAGCAGCTCGTCCACGAGCCGACCCAAGCGAGCTGTCTGCGAGTTCAGCAGGTCCAACCGTTCGAGGTGCGCGTGCTGTTCCTCCACCCACGTTTGCGAGTCCGGCTGACCTTGATCCAGTCGCCGCCGCATGCGCCTCACGAGTACCTGTGCCAGCCCGGAAATAGAAGTCAATGGCGTCTTCAGCTCATGCGAGGCCATCGACAGGAAGCGTGACTTGAGCTGATCCAACTCCCGCAGCTGCTTCAGGTGCTCCTGTGCGTCGCGGTACAGCGAAGCAATTTCTTCGTTGGCGCGGGCCAGATCATCCATGCGTTGCTGCAGCTCGGCGGTCGCCTCGTCGATGCGCTGCTGCAGGTCGCGGTTCAGCTCGCGGATGGTCGAATTGGCCGCCTCGAGCTCGCCCAGCCGCGCCTTCAGCTGAATTCCGAGCTGCCGCCGCTCGATCCCCCGCGCGACCACCGCGCGCAGCTCATCGACGTCGCACGGCTTGATCAAATAGTCGTAGGCGCCTTCGCGCAGCGCTTTAATCGCCGATTCCAGCGACGCGTAGCCGGTCAGTATGATCGACACGGTGTCGGGTTGGCTGCGGCATACCTCGCTGACAATGCTCAAGCCATCGACATCGTCCAGCCGCAAGTCGGTCAAGACCAGATCGAACGACGCGTCCTGGATCTTCTGGAGGGCTTCGCTGCCGCTGATCGAGATCTCGACGTCGTAGCCATCCATCTCCAGGACGGCACCCATCGTGACTGCCACGCTCTCTTCGTCGTCGACGACGAGCAACTTACCCCTGGGCATGTTCCGCCGGACCGCGAATGGGCAGAGCCACGTTGAACGTGCTGCCGCGCCCCTCGCGACTGCGCAGCTTGATCGAACCGCCATGTGCCTGCACGATGCCTTGCGAGACCCACAAGCCGAGGCCGGTGCCCTTCTCGTCCTTGGTCGAGAAGAAGGGTTCGAAGATGTGTGGCACGTATTCTTCCGGGATCCCCTTGCCGGTGTCGCGGATCTGGATGTGGACTGCGTCGGACATCAGAAAATCGGGGTCCGCGCCGTGCGACACGCGCGTCGAGACGAAGATGGTCCCGCCGTCGGGCATCGCCTGCTGCGCGTTGAACATCAGGTTCAGCACCACCTGCTTGATCTGATCACCTGAAGCGATCACCAGCGGTAGCCGGGGCTCCAGGTCCTTTTCGAGTCGAACATGGTTCTGCCGCAGGTGTTTCTCGATCAGTCCTTCGGCTTCCTCGACCAGCCGATTGATGTCCGTGGGCTCCATCTTGGGCGGGCGATAGAAGCCCAACATCTGGCGCAAGATGCGTGAGACGCGATCGGTCTCCTTGGTCGCGATCTGCAGGAACTTGTAATTGGCATCCGCGGACGGGATCTTGTTGGTCAGCAGATACAGCGAGTTCTTGATCGCTTCGAGCGGATTGTTGATCTCGTGCGCGATCGACGCCGCCAGCCGACCCGTCGCGGCCAGCTTTTCCGAATCGAACAGGATCTGCTCCACGCGCCGCCGTTCCAGCTCGCGCAGGCGCGAGACGTCCTGCATGACCGTGACGGTCGCCACGACTGCACCGACGTCGTCGCGCACCTCAGTGGAGGTGACTTGCATCGTGAGCTGCTCGCGCGAGTCGGGGTCGGTCAGGATCAGCTCACCACTCATCCCCTGCGCCGGATCGAGCCGCAGCTTCGACACGAAGGAGATGAAGCGCGCCTCGTTGTTGATGCACACCTGAGCGCGCCTCCCCCGCGCGCTGTCCAGGGGTGAGGCCTGGAACACGCGCAGCGCCTCGTGATTCATGAGGATGGGCTGGTTCTCGACATCGAGCAGCAGAATCGGATTGGGCACGCTGCGCATGATGAGGTTGAGTCGGTCGCGTTCCAGGCGGATCTCCTCTTGCGCGGTTTGAAGGCGGTGCACGTTCTGGCTGACCTGCTCGGTTGCGTGGCGCAGATCGGTGATGTTCTTGAGCACGGCGAGGGTGCCCCGCGCACCATTGAAGTAGTTAGTGGCGGGCATGGTGATCATCTCGAACAGCAAGTCGCTGCCTTCGATCGGGTCGACCAGCACCAGGTCAGGCCGGCTGGCCGGTTGATTCGGCTGCAGTTTGGCCGTGCTTAGCGCCGCGGTGAACATGAAGTTGTTCATCTGGATAGCGCGCCGCTTGCCCTCGCTATCGCCAGCGCTGCTCTTGAACAGAGTCTCCGCACGCACGTTCTGCAAGATGATGTCGTTGTTGGCATCGGTCAGGATGACCGGGTCGCCGACTCCGTTGACCATCCAGAACAGCCATTCCTTCTGGACCGCGTACTGCTCGCTCGAGTCCCTGAGACGCTCGACATCGCTCGCCCGAACCAGCGCTTCACCAGCGCTCGCGGCGAAGGGCATCAGCCGCTCGATATCAGCCTCAGATGTCGGCCCTTCCTTGCTCAGGATGACCACCCCGACCGCCGGAACGTCGCGCCCCTGCCACGTCGCTAGCCCGAACTGCTCGGAGGGACTGCGCAGCGGTAGGGCGACGAAGTTGGTCATCTCCATCTCGACGAGCAGCCCTTGCAGATGCTCGCGCACACGTGGGTCTGATTTGATGCCATCGACCCGCTGCGGGATGCCTTCGCGCAGTGCGATGACCAGCGGGTTATCGATCTCGGCCAGCGAGACGTCGATGGACTCCGCGATAGGATCCGGCACGTTCAAAGCAACCGAGCCGCGCAAGGCGCCGCGGGCCGGGTCGTACAACGCCACCACGGCACGTTGGTAGCCCAGCGCCCGGGCCAGGCCTTCCAGCACCGGAATCAACGTCTCACGAGGGTCGACCAGCTGGAGGACAGCGCTCTGGACCGACTGCGGTGGCCCCGGCAACTGGCCGATCTGACTGCTCTGCGAAGCCTGCGGCGACGCGGCGCGAGATTCCGTCGCTTGGCTGAGCATCGCTGCCTTTGGCTAGACAGCGCGTTCCGGCGGAATGCGCTCGACGCCCGACTCGCCTGGGATGAGCTCTTCCCGAGGCTGGGTCACCAGCGCCGGTGGCCGAGCGACTGGCGCGGTGATGCCCATCGCCTCGGCGTAGCGCAGATACGTGTCGATCGAAGCAACGACAATGCGCGCCTCGACGGTGATCAGGTCGATGCCCACCAGCGAAACGCGCACCCATGCGTCGATGACGATGCCTTTGTCCAGGACGCGATCCAGAACGTCGATGAGACTGGTGCCACCTGGGGCTCGTTCAACTGCTGGCATGGCTCGGTTACCTCTTTCGTTGCCGGGTAGATCGGGAGCGTGGCGCTGCCGAGGGAGTCGCCGGGGTCGACGAGGTCGCTGGCGCTGTGCTGGTCCCACTCAGCGCGAGCAGACGCTCGAGCTCGGCAATCCGGCTTTCAAGTCGGGCGATGGTGGTCGTGGTCTCCTCCTGAGCAACGAGTGCAGTGTCGTACCGCCACCAGTTCAAGCCGATTTGTTCAGCTTTGTCGATCGAACACACCAACAGACGAATCCGAATGGTCAGCAGCTCGACATTGGCGAGGGATATCCGGATATCACCGGCAACGACCAGACCTTTGTCGAGAATGCGATCGAGGATGTCGATGAGCGACGTGCTATTGACGCGCCTTGGCTCAATCGTCACCGAGCGATCACAGCAGGTCGCCTAATGGACCGAGATTGATGTTCAAGTCGCTAGGATGTAGCCCGAACTGCTCCGCCAACTCGTGCACCTTCTCTTCCAGCTTCATCAATGCGACTCCGACGCGTTCTACCTCCTCGTCACTCAGGCTACCGCCCTCCATGCGGCGCACCGCCTGTCGCTCCAGCAGTTGACGCAAGAACTCCACTAACGTCAGCACCAACTGGGCCAGGCCCTGCTCCACCCCCTCGCTATCGACGTCGATGCGGCTCGGGAGCGCTCCATGCAGCCGCGGTAACTGATCGGCCACGGCCGCAACGTCCTGCTTCATTCCTCCTTCTCGCCCTGCCAAGCGGCGCTGTGGTCCAGTCCAGTGAAGCTATACGGCGGCCATGGACCACTGACCAGTATACGAACGCCGTCCTGGGGTTCCAGGCCAGACAACCGTTTCACAACCACCGCGGTGCTCTCGCGCGGCACCAGCACCGCGAGCGACACCGCTGTACCGGGTCGCGGATTGAGCGCGCGCTGCACGCTCTGGGCTTCTGGCCGTGCTACGCGTTCCAGCTCATCCGCGACCTCGCGCGCGACGCGCTGCTGCCACTGCCGCTGCAGCAAGTAGCGCCGCCCGGGCCCGCCGTCAGCCACGGTGGGTACGCGTGTCCACATCGCCGTGACAGCGAGCTCGGACCGCCCGCGGACACGCTCCAGCGCTGCGCACAGCGCTTCCTCACGGTCAGTCAGCAGCGTGCGCAGCGTCTCGGCGTCTTCGACGTAGGTCGGAAAGCGTGCCGGCAGGCACGCGCTGAAGTGTTCGTGCAGCTCCTGGACCACACGGTGGTGTTCCAGCATGTCGGTGTCCTCGGCCGTTGCAATACCAAGCAGTGGTCCTGCCACGGTCCCCAGCAGCGGCTGACGAAGCGCCATGTCCTCAGCTGGGACGACGGCGTGTAGTAGAAGCGGCATCGTCGCGCGGTCTGCTCAGGTTCTCGACAGTGGACAACACGACGTTCAGCCCCAGGTAGATCAGGTCCACGCCCGCGACCGAAATCGTGGCTTCACCGGTCAGGACCACGCCGCGATTGATGAGCCGATCTGTGAGCTCCAGGAGCGACACCTCTTGATCGGGTGCCCTGACCAGGCTAACTGGTTGCTGTGACACGCTGTTGTTCCAACCCCGCGAAGCGGTACGCTGGCCACGGTCCGGTCAGCAACACCTGGTACCAGCTGGTCTGGAGCCCGTCGATCGCGGCGACGAACTCTTTTTCGCGCGCGCGGTTCACCAACACGCTCGCCCGCAGCAGTGGCCGGTCCAGCGTATCGCTCGGCACTGGCTCCGCGTACACCTCCCTTGCCATCCCGCGTAACGCCTGCTCGACGCGCCCGACCGCGTCGCGCTCCACGTCGGCCAGCCGCTTGCGCAGCAGGTGCGCGCGCCCCGGCGCTGCGTCGGCAATCTGCTGTTGAAGCGCTTGGACGGCCGACGATTGGCCCGTATCGGGCTTGGCCACGCGGTGCACCGCAACGACCCACTCGCTGCACCCGCGGACCCGTTCGAGCCGCTCGCCCAGCGAGGTTCGCTGCTCGCGCAGCATGGCCTGTACCCGCGCATCGTCGCGAAACACGGTGCCGAAGGCTAACGGGATGAGCGCCTCCGCGGCTTCGTGGAGCTGCCGATTCACCTCTTGATGCGCGAGCGCGCGTGGCCCCAGCCAGGTCATGTCGGTCACGCCCGCGTTCAGCTGCTGCTCGCCAAACTCTTCTTCGGGCACGTTGCTGACTGCCGCGTACAGGCCGTCTGCGTGTAGCCATCGGACAGACGCGCCGTTGATGCCGTGCACACCAGTGCGAGTCTGGGCCGCCGCTATGGCGTAGACGTAGACCAGCGAGCTCACTGTTCGTCGAACGGTGTTTCGACAATGGCCCGCCGCCGCGCATCAACATCAGCTTCCGCTGGCTCTTGTTGAGTGCGGGCCCGGATGTCGCGCAGCCGAGCCATCAGCTCCGCCTCGCGCTGGGCGTACTCGTCCTCGTCGATGTCGCCGTCCTCCAGCTGGACGTGTAGGAGCAACAGCTGCTCATGCACCACTGACGGGTCGTATAGCTCCTGGTCCGC
>Ga0126383_10003505_pt1 | contig 10393 bp, 10 predicted proteins | sample PanSoiMetPlot_35_FD_96882 | JGI IMG/M metagenome (GOLD analysis project Ga0126383, IMG submission 96882) | Tropical forest soil microbial communities from Panama - MetaG Plot_35 | ecosystem: Environmental > Terrestrial > Soil > Tropical forest > Bulk soil | place: Panama | collected 2016-02-17
CCGGCGTCTCCGGGTGCGCCTGCTCGAAGACCCGGCCCGCATGCAGGCGCATCGTGACCTGGTGAGCCGGACAACAGCCTTCCTGGAGCGGCTGGGCCTGATCCAAGCGGACGCGGCTGCGCGGTGAGCATTCAGGGAGAGCAGGCGCCGCCCGACCGGGGCCTGCACGAGTGGTTCATGTGCGGGCTGGCTGCCGCCCCTGACGGCACCGCCCTGCGGATCGGCGACCGTAGCTGGACATATGCCCAGATGCACGAGATGGCTCTCTCCTGGGCCGGCACCCTGCAGGCCGCATCGCCCGGGCGGCTCGGGGCGGTCGGCGTTCTGGCCTCACAGACGCCCGAGTGTTACATCGGGGTTCTCGCCGCGCTGTACGCGGGGGCCGTTGCGGTTCCGCTCAGCCCGACGTTTCCGGCCGAGCGCACCGCCGCCATGGCGGTGGCGGCATCGGTAGACGCGTTCGTGGCGGACGGCCGGGGCGCTGACCTGCTCGGCCGGACCAGCCTCGCTGGCCAGCGGCCTGTGCTGGTTCCCGACACCAACGCCACCGGGCCCGCCGCAGCCAGCATCCACAACCAGCCAAGCCGCGCCCTGACCCACCCGTCGGCGGTTCGTCCCGGCGATGTGGCCTACGTGCTTTTCACGTCGGGTTCAACGGGACGGCCCAAAGGCGTGCCTGTCAGCCACGGGAACGTGGACCAATTCCTGCGGTTCAACCAGCAGCGGTACGGGTTCACGCCGGCTGACGTCTGCTCCCAGACGTTCGCGGCCACCTTTGACCTAGCCATGTTCGACATGTTCATGGCCTGGGGCGCCGGCGCCACGCTGGAGAGCACGCCCGTGCACGCGTTCGTCGCTCTCGCGGAGTTCATCGAGCGCAAGAAGATGACCGTCTGGTTCTCGGTGCCAAGCGCGATCTCCGTCGCCCGCCGCCGGGGAGCATTGCGCCCTGGCTCCCTGCCGTCGCTGCGCTGGAGCCTGTTCTGCGGCGAAGCCCTGATGCGACAGGACGCCGAGGACTGGCAACGGTCGGCCGACCGGTCCACCCTGGAGAACCTGTACGGGCCGACGGAACTCACTATCGCTTGCAGCTCATATCGCTGGCAGCCGGAGCACTCACCCTCGCGGTGCCGGAACGACGTGGTCCCGATCGGCGCCATCTACCCATCGCTGCGTTACGTGCTGATCGACCAAGACGGGCAGCCGGACCCGGCCGGGGGTGAGCTGTGCGTGACCGGCCCCCAGATGTTCTCTGGCTACCTCGATCCCAGCGACGATGAGAACAGGTTCCTGGCCTACGAGGGCAGCCGGTGGTACCGCACAGGCGACCGGGTCCGGCTTGATGGGGCAGGGCCGGGGGAGACCGGTGCCGCCGGGGCAGTCCTGCAGTATCTCGGACGTGTCGATCACCAGGTGAAGATCCGCGGCTACCGGGTCGAGCTGGCCGAGATCGAGCATGCGGCGCGGGCCCTTCCCGGCATCCTGCAGGTGGTCGCGGTGCCCGTGCGCTACCAGGGCATCATGGAACTCGCGATCTTTTACAACGGCTCCCATCTCACCCCCGCCGACGTCACCGTCGCGCTCGCGCGGTCGCTGCCCGACTACATGGTGCCGCGCTGGGCCTGGCGCATGGACGACCTGCCGCTCAACGCCAATCGGAAGGTCGACCGCCCAGCCCTGGCGGACATGGCCGCCGCGAATATCTCCCGGCCATAGCGGTGAGCGATGCCCGTGCTGCGGCACGCCCGGCCGTCCTGTGTGAGCAGGCGCGAGTTCGCTGAGGAGTTACCGCCGAGCATCCAGACGGTGGGAAACCGACGCCCGGCCAGTAATAAAAAGTAAATCCGGTAATAAAAAGGTAAATGGCTGCCGCAATGCTTGACTGTTTCGCGCCTGCGGGCGGACAATGATTGCTTGGCTGCTCAGGTGCCCCGTGCTGCGCCGAAACCGGCCATACTTTGGGAAGATCCGGGAAATGACCGTCGAGCTCACTCCCATCACTGACGCGGACATAGCGGCGGTGGCGGACTTCCTGCATACCAACTACAATGACCAGATTCCCTGGGCCCGCTCATGCATAGCAGTGCCGTGGAAGGTGGAGGCGCCCAATCACGGGTTCATGCTCAGGGACGGGCCGCGAGTCGTCGGCGCGCAGCTGGCCTTCTACTCCGAGCGCCCAGTAGCGGGGCGGATGGAACGGTTCTGCGACCTCGGGACCTGGTACGTGCTGCCGGGCTTCCGGTTCCACAGCATCGGGCTCCTCATGGCCGTGCTAGCGCAGGACGGCTACCACCTCACCAGCCTGTCGCCCAGTGACAAGGCACTGTCGATCCTCACCCGGCTCAAGTTCCGTTCTCTCGATACATCCGCGGCCCTCTTTCCCAATCTGCCGTGGCCGAGCCTCCTGAGCCGGACAAGGGTCAGCGCCGACCCGGATGTCATCGAAAGCACGCTCGCCGGGAGAGAGCTCGAGCTCTACCGTGATCACGCACAAGCGCTGGCCGCGCGTCACCTGGTCGTGATCCGTGGCCAGGAATCCTGCTACGTGATGTATCGGGAGACGCGGCCCAAGGGCATCCCGTCCGCCGTCATCGTCTACGTCAGCCATCGCGCGTTGTTCCGGCGCAGCCTGATCCCCCTGACCCGTCATCTGCTGCTCCGTCACCGGTTACTGGCCACCCTGGCGGAGCTGCGGATAACCGGGCACCGGCCCCTCTTTTCAGTGAAGGTGAGTTCCTGGCCCAAGATGTACCGCAGCGCCAGCCTGGAACCGGAGGAGATCGACGACCTGTACAGCGAACCCGTGTGCGTGCCCTGGTAGGGCCGCCCATGTCTCCCGGCAACGCGTACATCCCCTCGCGTTCTGGTCAGTACGTCCCTGCAGCCAGGCCTGCCACACATGGCGCAGGGGCCTGCTCCGGGATACCTGGTTGCTGGCTTATGCACCTTTGATGCCCGTTAACATCGGCGTGGCCGTCTCCGGGTCGGCTGGCTAGGGCACGTCAGGTAGAGAGGATAAACAACAAGCTAGGAGATTTGCTGCTGTCCGGGCAGTAGGTACACTTCGGGCACGACAGGGATCTTCCCTCCGGGAAAAAGTGTATCGACCTGTGTCCGGTACGCGCGTATAAGTGGCAGCTTAGAAGCGAGATCGTGAGACCATTTCGCCTGCACAGAAGGATTTCTCTGAACAAAGGATAGATCAACGCTATATCGCATGTTATATGGGAAATCGCTGTAGTAGACCACCCGCTTCCGGCTCAGCTCGGCAGCCGTGCGCACGAGTACGTGATCCTTGTGACCGCCAACGCCTAGCGGCGCGAGGAAAAGCGTAGATGACGTCGGCGAGAGCTGATCAATAGTGTCAATCATGCGGCGTATCGTGCTGAAATCATCCGGCGATATACCGCCACGGATGACATGCAGACGGTAAGTAGGATAGAGGTGAGATAGTTCGGGTATCAGCCTACTGGCCCATGGAAGCCGGTTGAGCAGCGGCCGTGCCCGACGGCGGAACAGTATTTCTGTAAGCCCAACGTGCACATAGCTGATGCCGGCACCTTCAAGAGCCGCCTGATCCTCCGCTCGCCTCGCGACGAAGAGGCTGTTCGCGGTACGATCTCGGGTTTGATGGAGATAGCGTCGAGCTTGAAAAGTATACGGCGGCGCGCTGCCTTCGGTGAAAAATGTCACGACCGTCACGGACATCTCCTTGCGGGCATGGTTCATCAGCGCACCGCACGACAGCACAGCGTCATCCAGATGGGCTGACAAGACGATAAGGTGTGAGACGCCATTCATAACCTCGATGAGCGGCTCATCCCCTATATATTCATCCCTGCCCTCATAGTCCTCAGCCAACCGGTCAACCACCTTCCACTGGGAAGAGCCCCCAGGAACCATCCATAACTCGCAGTCCAAGCTGTGCCCTGCAGCGGCCACGGAGCTCGGCTGGATGGGACGGTCGGGCCCCGTCTAATATGGCAGGCATACGAGTTCGCTGTACAGATCGTCGATCTGATTAGGTTCCAGGCTGGCACTGCGGTACAGCTTGGGCGGCGGAGGCATCTTGAACGCGAGGGAGGGCTTGTACCCAATGATCCGTAGCTGAGCCGAAGTCGCTAGCAGCCGATGCCGGACCAGCAGATGGCGGGTCAGTGGCAAAATGGCACTATGGAACAGCTCGGGATTGCTGACATGGACGATTCCGGCAACCGGTACGCCCTTGATCCTGGTCTCCCGGTACATTACGTAACAGGAGTCCGGGCCACGGATCAGCACTATATGGCGCACTGCAAGCGCCTGTGCGTGGTCATGGTAGAGTTCTAGCTCAATCCCGTTGAGCGCGCTCCCGATAACATCTGGGTCGAGGCTGATCGTCGTTTGGCCCGGCGGCGTCGGCCATGGCAGATTGGGAATGAGATACGCAGACGTGTCCAGGAAACGGAATCCGAGCCGGGCGAGGATCGGCACGACCTTGTCGTTCGGTGTAAGGCTGGTGAAGTGGTAACCATCTTGCGCCAGCAACGCCTTGAGGAGCCGGATGCTGTGGAACCGAAATTCAGGTAGCACGTACCACGAGCCCAGGTCGCAGAAGCGTTCCACCTTCCCCGCTACTCGGCGCTCTGAGTAGAAAGCCAGGAATGCACCAAGGATGCGCTGCCCTTCGCGCAGCATGAATCCGTGATTAGGCGCATCCACCTTCCATGGCCCTGCCAAGCGTGAGCGGGCCCAGGGAATCCGGTCCTGGTAGTTGACGTGTAGAAAGTCCGCCACCGCCGCTATATCGGCGTCAGTGATAGGACTGAGTTCAACGCTCATTCCCGAAGACCTCCGCGGCAGCCGCTTCCCGCCAGCCGCGAGCGGTCGATCTTTCGATCGGCGCTGAGCGGCAGGTTATTGAGGCTCCAAGCCCAGCGCGGCACCACACCCCCAGCTGTGGCGAGTGTCAATTCGCGTTCGGGGATGTTACCACCTCCAAGGCGACCCGGCAAGGTGGGCTGACTTCGCGCAACCCGGCCGAAAATGTTCGTGCGGCTGTTTTATATTCGAGGTAGCAGCCTGGCTTTCGAGATGATTGAGGCATGTCGGTCACAACCACTTGCGTTCCTGGGCGCGGCCGGTGCCGTTGGTCTGGTCGAGCGCGTCGAGCTCGGCCATGTCCTCATCGGACAGGGAGAAGTCGAAGATCTGCGCGTTCTCGGCGATTCGCTCCCGGTGGACCGACTTGGGGATGACCAGCAGATCGTGCTGCAGGCACCAGCGCAACAGCACCTGCGGGGGGGTCCGTCCGATGCGCTGCGCGACCCGGTTGACAGTTCCGTTAGACAGGTGCCGTCCGGTTCCGAGCGGGCTATAGGCCTCGACTGCGACGTTCCGCCGCCGGCAGGCGTCGAGCAGCGCCCGCCGGTATTCCAGCGGACTGAATTGGACTTGGTTGACGGCCGGGGGAATCGTCCCGGCCACGATCACGTCTTCGAGCTCGCTGATGCCGAAGTTGGAGACGCCAATAGAGCGTGCGAGCCCAAGCTTGCGCGCCTGCTCCATCCTAGGCCATGCCCAGGTGCGGCCACCTTGGGGCCAGTGGACGAGGTACAAGTCCACCTGGTCGACGCCGAGCCGTCGGAGGCTCTGCTCGGCTGCGGCGACCGGGTCATTACGGCTCCACGGGCGGAACCTGAGCCCCGGATAGAGTTTTGTGGTGAGAAATATCTCGTGGCGCGGCACGCCGCTGTCGCGCAGCGCCCGTCCGACGCTTTCCTCGTTGCCGTATATCTGGGCCGTGTCAATATGGCGATACCCCAGGTCGAGCGCCCAGCGTACGGCGTTCACGCACGCCGCTCCGTTGGGCACCTGCCAGACGCCTAAGCCGAGCAGGGGCATCTGGTTTCCGTCGGCGAGGACGCGGGCGAGCCCGTCTGGGGTGGCTGCGCCGAATGTCATGGGTGGCTGCTCCTTCGCTCATCTACGACCGGCCCCACGCCATCATGCGTCAAGTCCATAGTTGGCGAGCATAGTTGCTCGGCGCCGTCACCTGCGCGTCCACCCCACACGGCCGGCTGATCCGGGCATACTCCCCAGCCTGATCCCCCCAGACCCGCCCGCTCAGCAAGGACCGCCGCCGGGACTGAGCCCGCACGTGACACAAGGTGCGAGTCATCAAACGTCCCGTGGATCCTCGCCAGCCCATGCAACCATCGCACTTGCCAGGTGTCTCTCACCCCGACGGCGGTAGCTTCAGCAACCCCCATCGTCCCGAGCTAGAGGGCATCTTCCCGTCGACGCGCCTCAACGGGCACCTATTTACGCGGCGGATCGAGGCTAAGGGCCTGTTTGCTCATTATGAACTTGGTAAGGTTGGAGACACTGCCCAGATTCTCTGGCACCGTCTCGGATTCGGACACCTCGACCCCGAAGCGGGACTCAAGGAACTCGATGAGCTCCAGGATGCCGGTGGAGTCAATGATGCCCTGTTCGACAAAGGAATCATCGTCTCGCGGCATTCCTGCGACGTCTCCGAAGAGGTAATTTTTAACGATGAACTCGGTCAACTCCGCCCGGATCTGCGTTTCCACACTCTCTCCAATGCATTGATTCTTTTCGCCAGCTCCGGACCTTTGCGCACGCCCTATACTGTGCAGGCATCCATCAGGGTTTGCGCGCGTGCCCGATCTCGGGGACGTCGCCGGCCAGTTGCGGGCCCAGCTGGAGGTACTGCGTCGTCTGGCGTTTGTGGTCGATGTCGCGGAAGACGCGGTTCAGCTGCTCGGCGGTCAGGCCGGTGGCAGCGGCGACGTCCTCGATGGGCACGCCGTTGTTTTTGCCGAACAGGCACAGGTCCATGAGGGCGTACGGCAGCGAGAAGTAGAACTCCTCCTGCGACTGCGGCAGCGAGTAGGTATCGGTGGTCGGGGGACGGGTCTGGATCTCCTCCGGGACGCCCAGGTACTCCGCCAGCGCGTAGACCTGCGACTTGTACAGGTGGGCGATCGGTTTCACGTCCGCCGCCCCGTCGCCGAGCTTGACGAAGAAGCCCTGGTCGTATTCCAGCCGGTTCGGCGTCCCGGCGACGACGTAGTTGAGCCGGTCCGCGTGGTAGTACTCGAGCATCTTGCGGACGCGCTGCTTGAAGTTGGTCGCGGCGACGATCCCAAGGTAGGACTCCGGTGTGAGCCGGTGCTTGGTCTGGGTGCCGTCGGGGGCCATGACGACGGCGGAGTACAGGCGGAAGCTGTCGGAGTCGATCACGCTGGGCAGCACGATCTTAGACTTGTAGCCGGGCCCGTAGTCCGGGCACACCTTGCGGATCGCGTCGTCGCGGCGCTGGTAGCACCCGGCGGCCTCCAGGATCGGCGAGATCTCCTCCAGCGCGGAGTCGATGCCCAGCGAGTCGGCCACCATCCTGCTCAGCATGATGGTGTCGGACGATGACTCCCGCTCCGGCATGTGCAGCCCGAAGACCCGCTCCTTGCCGACGGCCGCCGCGCACACGGCCGCCACCGTGCTCGAGTCGATCCCGCCGGACAGCGCGACCACGACACCCCGCCGCTTCGAGCGCGCCAGGTAGGCAGTCAGGCTTGCGGAGATCTTCGCCGTCTCGGCCTCGGCGTCGATCCGCAGGCTCGCGGGCCCGAACGGGGCAGTCGATGTTGTCATGGCACGCTCCTGTCCTCGGTAACGAGGTCGACGGCGACGCAGGGATCGGGAAGGGCCCGTTCCTGGGCCCGGCCCCCGCCTCCGGCGATGAAGTACTCGTGCGTGAGCTGTGTGGAAACGATGGCAAGGACCCGCATGTTGTCGGTGTTGCTCATCTTCTCCCCGCCGGTCCGCGTGCACTTGGCCAGCAGGCCGGCCACCACCGACGGCTCGAACACCCCGGCCGCCGCGATAGCCCGCTCCGACATGACCTCCTCGAACCAGGCGGGACGGTCCGCCCCGAAGAAGCTCGCCGCATCCGGGGCCCGGTAGGGCTGCTTCGGGCGGTGAACGATGTCGTCCGGCACGAGATCGGCGAAGGCGCGCTTGAGCAGGTACTTCTCCTCCAGGCCGAACAGCTTGTGCCGTGCGGGCAGCGCGTTGGTGAAATCGACGACATCACGGTCGAGGAACGGGAACCGCCCCTCCACGGAGTTGGCCATGAGCATCCGGTCGCCCTGGGAGGCGAGGATGTAGCCGGCGAGCAGCGTCGTCATCTCCAGCCACTGACCCCGGCTCAGCGGATCCCAGCATTCGCTGCCGGGCGGCATCGCCGCGACGACATCCTCGGCATCGGCGCGACCGATCTCATTCTGCAGGTCACTTGACAGCATGTTCTTGATCACCGACGTCGAGTCCCACCGCGGCCGGTGCGACAGAGCCGGATCGCCCGGGTCCAGGTGGCGGCCGAAGAAGCTGCGGGCGAACGCCGGCATCCGGCCGGGGGACCGGGCCATCCACGGATAGAGCAGCTCCGCCGCCCGGCTACGCTTCGCCGATCCCGGGTCCCGCGACCAGAACAGCCGCACCCGCGCCTCGCGGAAGATGTCGTACCCGGCGAGGACCTCGTCGGCCCCCTCTCCCGTCACCACCACCTTGTAGCCGTTCTCCCGCACCAGCTTTGAGAGCAGGAACAGCGGCGCGGGCGCCGCGCGCAGAATCGGGGTCTCGGCGTGCCGGATGACGTCAGGGAAAACATCCGCGATGTCGGACGGGCTGACCATGATGTCCTGGTGCTCCGTCCCGAGCATGGCCGACATCTGCTTCTGGTAATGCCCCTCGTCGAACTCGCTATCGGAGAAACGCAGCGAGAACGTGTGCAGCGGGGCGTCCGTGTAGCGCGAGATGATGGCGGCCGTTACGGACGAGTCGAGACCACCCGACAGGTACGCCCCAACCGGCACGTCGCTGCGCAGGAACCGCAGGCGGGCCGCCTCGATGAGCCGTTCCCGCAGCGCCTCGGCGTTCTCCTGGGCGTCCTGCCCGGGCTCGTGGCCCCGCTCGGGGAACGTAATCCGCCAGTAGGCTGCCTTCCGGAACCCGCCGGCGTCGAGGACCGCGAAGTACCCCGGCTCGAGCTGCTCGATGCCGCCGAACACCGTGCGGGGCGCGACCGGCGACCAGTAGGTGAAGGTCTGGTCGAGACCGGCGGGGTCAAAGGCGCGCTCCACCGAGGGGTCGGCGAAGATGGACTTCACCTCGGACGCAAACAGCAGGCCCGTCGGCAGCCGGATGAAGAACAGCGGGCGCACCCCGAGCCGGTCGCGGGAAAGCACCAGCCGTTCCGCGCGCCGGTCCCACAGCGCGATGGCCCACTGGCCGTTGAAACGGGCGAAGCACTCCTCGCCCCACTCCTCCCAGGCGTGCACGATCACCTCGGTGTCGCTGGCCGTCCGGAAGGTGTGACCGCGGTGCCGCAGCTCCTCGCCGAGCTCGACGTAGTTGAAGATCTCCCCGTTGAACGTCACCCACACGGTGCCGTCCTCGTTACACAGCGGCTGGGCACCGCCCGAGGTATCGATGATCGCGAGCCTGGTGTGACCCAGCGCGGCGCGCCGGTCACGGTAGTACCCATTGCCGTCCGGCCCCCGGTGCCCGAGCCGGCCCATCATCCGGCGCAGCAGCTCCAAGTCCGGCGGGGCGCCGTAACTCACGATCCCGCACACGCCACACATCAGCGGGCTCCCCGTCGGCGGGCGACCAGGGCGGCCACGGCGGATGGGTCGGCGACTACCGCGGGGTCGATCTCGGCGTCGGACAGCGTGACCCCAAAGACGTCCTCAAGGAGGACCGCGGCACGCACCGCCTCCAGTTCGGGGTCGGTGCCCGGGCGGCGCAGGGCGTTGTAGTCCCGGAGTACCTGCTCGACGGTGTCACGGTTCACTGGATGGCCTCACGTCCGTGGGCACGGTTCGTGGCCTTCGCCCGATCACCGGTGACGGCCACCAGGGCGACCGCGGTGGCGTACTGGTCGCAGTGCGACAGGGACACCCTGATCTCGCCGACCCCCGCCCCGCTCGCCGCGTCACCGATAGCGCCGGACAGGCTGACCGAGGGAACGCCGCGCGGGTCATTGACGATCTCGATGGACCGCCAGGGCAACGGCCCGTCCCACGTCACCGGCAGCGCCTTGGCAACGGCCTCCTTCGCAGCGAACCGGGCCGCGAAATGACGGCTCGGGACCGCCTTGCCGGAGCAGTACTCGATCTCACGCGCCGTGAACCACCGCTCCAGAAACACCGCCCCACGGTCCCGAATCAACGCCGCGATCCGGCCGACCGCGACAATGTCAGTACCGACCTCACTATGCACGGGCTGCGGCCATCTCACGCAGCTGCGGTTTGGCGATCTTCCCGGCCGCAGTGAGGGGCAGCGCGTCCAGGATCAGCACCGAGTGGGGCACCATGTACCTCGGGAG
>Ga0126383_10003506_pt1 | contig 10393 bp, 17 predicted proteins | sample PanSoiMetPlot_35_FD_96882 | JGI IMG/M metagenome (GOLD analysis project Ga0126383, IMG submission 96882) | Tropical forest soil microbial communities from Panama - MetaG Plot_35 | ecosystem: Environmental > Terrestrial > Soil > Tropical forest > Bulk soil | place: Panama | collected 2016-02-17
CCCGGCGAACGGCCGATCAGCTCGAGCACCTTCGACGTGGCAGTTTGGTATTCCAAAGCCTGCTGCAGCTGCATTGTTCGCGCCTGCTCGGCTTCGAACAGCCGTGTGTTCTCGATGGCGATCACGGCTTGGTCCGCAAAGGTTTTGAGTAGCGCGACCTGCTTGTCACTGAACAGCCTGGCTTCAGGCCGTCGAATGCTAATCACACCGATGGCCGTGCCCGCACGGATGAGAGGTACGCTCAAATTGGTGCGGAAGCCAAGGCGTCGGGCATTGTCGCTACCCTCTGGGTATTCATCCCTTTCGGCCTGCAAATCAGCGACCTGAATCGTTTGCCGGTCGAGGACGGCGCGCCCGGCGACAACCCCACGCGCGAGAGGTAACGAGTCGCCCGGCGGAACCGGCCCATGGTGGGCGACGAGTGGGAGCGCATCGCCGTCCACCTGATGGATCGCCGCATCATAGGCATCGCAGAGGCGGGCCGCGCTCATTGCTATCTCTACAAACACCCGCCTCAGGTCCATCGGCGAGCTTGAGATCACGTGAAGGATCTCCGCGGTGGCGTCCTGCTGCGAGCGCGCCTCCGCAAGCTCACCCCTGGCCTGGGAAAGCTTGCCCCTGGCTTGGGAGACTTCTTTGGTCAGCTCCTGGATCCTGCGTTCCGCATAGGCAAGATCGTCGGTGGGCGAAGCTGTCATGACTACACGCGCTTCCCATGCAACTTGCCCGCGTGGCTTCGGGCTACCCCATGGCGCCGGCTATTCAATTAGGGCGCACGCGGATGCTACGCGATATGGTGGCGCGATGGAAACCGCACGACCTGATAGTGCTCCCCGCCACTTTCTAGCTCAGAGCTGTACGTTTTGACGATGCGTTTGGCATGATGCCCACCGTTCGCCTTGCCGTTGGCCTTGAACTCCGGCCACAGGCCGCGATTGCGCGAGGCGCTGATGACAAGGCGCAAAGCGCTAGTCATGGCGAACCACCCATTCGCGAAGTTGAAACTGCGCGAATGAAGACAAGCTCGCGGAGGGCATAAAAAGGGGGTGTTTTTGTCCTTTCGGGTGGGCGAGGCCCCTCAGCGGGCAGGCGGACGCATATAGAGAGCAACGGCGATCAGTTCATCAGCCCTGGCCTCGAGGATGTCCCCAAAGCGATTGCCGCCCCGTGGCGTGGTCGCTGACGACGGTGGCGGGGGTCGCCTCAACCGCACCGGATGCTCGTCGTGCTCAACATGGGGATGGCGAGCATGACGACGTGGTTGAGGCGATGGGGCACAGCAACTGCCGCCACCGTACACCTATCAGCCCCCGCCACCCTCAGTAATGGGAACGACGATAAGCCCGACGAATTTGCCGCCGACCCTGCCGGATATTACTACCGTAGTACATTGGCCTCGCGTGTCTGATGGTCGTGCGTGCTCTAGCTCGCGGCGTAGTCGAGGGCATCGATGGCATCGTGGTCTGTGGTGCGCTTGGTGTCGAGGGGGTCGGGGTCTGTGCTATAGTTACGGACCCAAAACCAATAAAGGCGGTAGCTGCTATAATCAGCATACTGGCTTTCATCGGTATTCTCCTTTTCGCTTTCTCCCCAAGCGAGTAAGATTACCGCCGACCCCAAATCTAGGAACTAGGGGCAAACCCTGAGAATGCCGAAGTCGTTGCCTGCATTTCCATCTGTATACTGATGATGTAGGCCGACATCACAATGCGCCAGCTCTAGGGATCAGTTCCGCTCTCGCCGCCATCAGGCGCCTTGAACGTTGAAGAGGGGCGCCGCCGTGAGTTGGGGATGGGTGGCGGCGGCGCCCGCGCTGGTGCGGGACGAGCACCTGCGAATCGTAACGTGGGTGATTCGGGGTTTACAAATTGTAAAACGGCCATAGGCGCCGAGTGCTGCGTCCGACACCAACGGTGCGCTCGTCAGGGGAAGCCCTCGTTCGCCAGATGAGCTCCAAAGCGGCTGCTGAGAAACAGCAGGTCGCAGTGTCCACAACGCCATTGGTGCAGGCGCCCGAAGAGCGCGTCCCTGCTCAGGATGAGGTGCAGAAGGCGGCGCAGGCGCAGCGTAATGCGAGGAAGGTGATCGCCACTATTTTTACGAGAACGGATTGGGCGTCGATAGGGACTACATCAAGGCGCGGCAGTGGTACGCGGCATCCCTTGCGGGCGGAAACACCTACGGCATGGTCAATCTGGGGCGTCTTTACCGCGAGGGCACAGGCACGGATCTAAAACGGCAATTGGCCCGCCTCGGGCATTATAAGGGTCCCATCGATGATACGTGGGACCGCGCCGCGAAAACGGCTGCCGGAAGGTATTTTGGCTGGGGACGCTAACGTCCTCTCCCCGTCAAGATTTAGCGCAACTGCGCCGTACATCCGTTTCCAGAACTATTACGGACGATGGGAAATCCGCAGGCCAGCTCAGCGCTCAAACTTCTCAGCGCATCATCCCTACGAGGTGCCCACCTTGCGTGACCATCCCGAACTCCGCTTGGGCCAGTTCCATAAGAAATCCCGCATTGCGAGGGGCCGCGCAGCGGGCTGGCAGAGACATTCCACTTCGAACGACTTGGCGATTGTCCTAGCGCTCTCGCACGGCTCGTAGCCTGCGCCGGCTTCCTGGCGTTGATGCTCTGAGAGCTTGGGCTTAGGGCCCGGCTTGATGAGCCCAGCTCGACAAGAACCCCTAGGTAATGCGGCGAGCATAAATCGGGGATCGTACCGATTTTGTCTCTCTTTGCAGGACGCTAGTGGTGCAAGAGGAGCCATTTGCGCGCCCCTGCTTTCAACGCAGAAGTTGGGAGTTATTTGGATGCTTAAGCTACTCACCATTGCAGCGTTGGCCGCAGCTATTACAGCGCCGGCATTCGCGCAGACCGTACCCTCACGTAGGGCAGTGATTGTAGCTCCAGCATTCGCGCATACTGTGCCCCCACGTACGGGAGGCATTGGAGCGGGGCCATTGCAGGATGGACCCGTTGTGCCCGGCACATCAAGTGTTCCCGGCCCGGTTTTCCCGAACATGCCACAGAAGTCGCTCGACACCCCGAGTGGCCACTAAACGCGGACTTCTTGTTACGCATGGTTTGGATGCGGCTGTCTTAATGCCCACGCACCTCGTGTGTGATGCTCGTCTTGGCAGGAGAACGGCAATGGCTCATCTGATGTCTCTCGTTGCGGCCGCGCTGGCCCTGGTTTCGTCGACGATCGTCGCCGAGTCGCAGTCTTTCACAAATACCTCACGGGGAGGTGGTTCAACATCCACTACAGGCATTGGCGCCTTAGCCGCTCCTCGGTCCAGTACAACCCTGTCATCACCCCCAGCAAGTTCATTGAGATCAGTTGGAGTCATAACCCCTCCGGCTAGTGCAGCGACGTCGCCTCCGCCTGCCATAGGAAGACCGCTGAATCAGGTCAATCAAGGCACCACCCCCCTCAATCAAGCCGATACTCTTTTGACGACGCCAGTCGGTCCCCTACCACCAGCACCCACGACGGTCACGACCGCGACCACAGGCGGAAGCAGCGGAATACCGTTGCAAGGTGGTGGCCGCGACACCTTGGAGGGGTGCATTAGTTTTTGGGACCGCGCGACGCATATGACTAAGGCGGAATGGAAGGTGGCCTGTCAGCGCTCGATCGTCCACCGCGAGGAGATTAAGAAGTCGTACCAGAAGTTGAGATAGGCCATTCACGCGATGTCGGTCCCACTCGGAGCCCAACCCCGATTACGAATGACAAGCTCGCTCACTCGAAAACCTCATCGGAGCGCTCAGGCAACGTGGGAGCGATAGTGAGGCCGAGGCCCTTGGAGGTCTTCATGTTGATTACGAGGTCCATCTTTGTGACCTGCATCACCGGCAGGGTTGCGGGCTTTTCGCCGTTCAGTATCCTATCCAGATAGTCACCTGCTTGTCGGAGGGCCCCGGGCCAATTCCTTCCCAAGCGCACCAATTCGCCAGAGCAACGCGTTGCTTGGATGTGCGAGTTTCTTGCGCCGAGCTGCCAGACCAACAAGCGCTTCGCGATTAATAAGCATCAATGTGTCGTGCGACCTTCCTCGCAGCGGTGCAGCTTGGCGGTCACCAGGGCGAGCTCGCTTTCGTTGAGATGCAGCCGAGCTTCTACAACCCATCATGCTTCAAGCGGCCGGCCCCCCGCACTTTTCGGAGCAATGACGGCGGTGAGTGCTCCCTTGCACGACCGAAGCAACATACCGGGCCCACTTATCCAGCGCCTCCCGCTTCTCTTCCGCCTATTTGGTGAAGCTGGTAGACGCCGGCGATGCCACCCTTTGATCCCGCCGTATGACCAAGGAGCGCTTCAGTGACCTGCAGGGGCACGCCGAGGCGCTGAGACCGGTCGCCGCGGTCCTTCTAAATGGCCGCGTAGATCAATGAGTGATGATCGGCTTCCTTGGCGACCCAGCTAAAGCCCACATCGATTGTGTCTCGAGAGCATGTCTCGTCTGTCACGGGACCCGATGATACCAATCCATGAACGCTTCGCGCCCATCAGGCGGTGCTAAGACCATTAGGTCATAGCTCGTGGTGTGGCGTGTGTGGGTCCCCTCCGCCAATGCAAACAGGAACCAAGCCGATTTCTAAGCCGCGAGCTGGGCCGCTTTATGCCTTGCCGGAGGCACCATTCCGTTGGGCCAACGGATAGCGTCGTATCTCGATCGCATCGGTCAGGGCCGCGAGTTCAGCCACCTCGGGCGAGCCTTCAGTGCAACCTTCAAGCGCGTCTGCTCGCGTGACAAGCAGTGCGTGCATGCGGTCGGTGATGGCCGTCGGGCCTGCATGGCTCCATTCAAGGCCGGTAAGCCCGCTGGGATCTCTCCAATGGTTGGCACGCCCATTCGCGCCGGCCTCCCTGGCCCAAGGCGTCCAGATCCTGGCCCGATGTGTCGATCTTCGCTTCCAGGCTCGTCACCTCCGCTTCGAATCGCTGCATCCACGTGGGATACGCGTTCGACGGGGCAGGATCGCGACGCAACGCGTCCGCCACAAAGGGAACATCGATGAGTCGTGACGTGGGTCGCGGAAGGGGTCGGTCTGCTTGTTACCTCGAGAGACGCCAGTCGCAAATGGGGGTGGAAGAATAGCGTGCAACTGAGGCTCTCGATCGCGCTCGTAGCGCTCGCCTGCGTCGTCATGGGCTGCGCGCAGAACGTCACCCCAGTCATCCCTGAGCCCACCCTTAGGCCGGACGACAGAGCGCATAGCGTCATGCCCGAGCCGTCGCCTAGGCCGGACGATAAATCAGAGATCGCCTTGGATTGCTCGGGGCTGCTGCAGGGCTGGAACAACTGCATGTTAACGGCCAGTAATACCTGCGGGTCGCGTGGCTATACGATCCTGGATCGTAGCGACCAAAACCCCACGCTGCCCAATGAGTCGTTGTTCACACGGTCTATGCACATCCGCTGCAATAGCTAATCCAGGAGGTCATCCCCTGCGGAGTGCCATGCGTTACAACGTTTGACGATCCAACAAGGACAAAGCCGATCGCTTCGGTTACGCCTTGCTGACTGCCAAGCGCTATGATGAAGCCCTGCAACCACTTACGGAGTTCGTCAATAACGACGGACAGAAGCACCAATCGGTGAAAAGTTTTGGTTCAGCGAGCGCGCGCTGAGATCCAGGGACGGCCATATCATGGCAGTGCTGAATGGATACAGACGGTGCTGCGGCCCGCATGAGCGGGGCGACCGCACACTTTCTGATCAGTAGGGTGCGCTCTTCCTTTGGGCCTGACCTTGGCAATGATCCTCGTGGGGGCGGCACCGTCAGCAATTTCGCCGACTTGCAGCTTTTGGTGGGCGCCCGCATTCCACCTCTTCGTTAACCACGTGCATATGTTTCGGGGTAGCCCGGTACGGTTTCGTACGAAGAGCACTGCGGGCCGTGTTACCGACCCAAATATGGAGGGTCAAATCGGATGTAGCGGGGTCGATAGTCTCTGCGGGCAAGACACATGGCTTTTCTGCGCGCCAGCTCCACTCAGCACAATAGGCTGCTTAGCAGCCTCCCAGAGCGCGATCGGGCGCGTTTGGAGCGATACTTAGAACCCATCACTCTCAAGCGACGGCAGCGGCTCGAAGCCGCCAATCGCAAAATCGAGCACGCCTGCTTCGTCGAGGAGGGGTTAGTTTCGATCGTCGCAGTGGAACCTTCTAAACGCCGTCAGGTCGAAATTGCTCTAATTGGGCACGAGGGTCTGACCGGTATTCCTCTTATCCTCGGCGCAGAATCTTCACCGCTCGAAGCATTGGTGCAAGTCGAAGGTCGTGGGCGACGCATTCCTGCTTCCGTGTTGCGCGGTTTCGTACAAGAGAGCTCCTCACTCCTGCCCTGCTTGTTGCGCTACGTCTCCTTATTTGCCAATCAGGTCCAAGCAACCGCGCGTGCAAATGCTCATGGCACTATTGAAGAGCGCCTGGCACGCTGGTTGTTGCTGGCGCATGACCTCTTAGAGCGGGATGAGCTTCGAATCACGCACCAGCATCTTTCGTACGCGCTAGGTGTCCGGCGTGCAGGCATTGACCCAGCGCTGCACGAGTTTGAGAGTTCTGCACTGATCGCAAGCTCGCGCCGATGCGTAACAATTCTAGATCGCGCGGGGCTGAGAGAACGAGCAAATGGTCTCTATCAGACACCAGAGGTAGAGTAAGGCAATTTCCGCAGGCTTCGTGGTCCGATTGTCGGATCCGCTCACGGCTAATTTGTGTGAATAGGTGAGTTCTCAGCGTTGCCGATCTGCCCTCGCGCCAAAATTTGCGCGCACAAAGGAGGTGAGCCGTCGTCGACCTCTCTGATGCCGACCCCCGCCTGGCGAGTGCGGTCGAGGCCTATTTTTCTTGCGATAAATGCAGATGCAACCGCGGCGGTAGGCGCGTCAAGCTGCGTCTTGATCCAGAGGCGGCCGTGTTCGCCAGAGCCCCAGTGCGCCGATCGGTCTTGGCTCACCATGGTAAGGCCACAGTGCTGCTCGTTGGAAACGATCTGGGGGACGCAGGATGTATCAAACGCGCAACAAGTAAGGCCGGCTCATTACACATCTGTTCTGCCGACCTGGACAGGGACTCGCGAATCACGGACCAGAACTCAATAGAGCACTGCCGTGGGGAGCCCCGACCATGACGAGATTGAACGCCACAGCCATAGTGAGTAGTGTTGCAATTGGCCTGCTCGCAGGAACGACGTCCATCGCCCTAGCGGATGGCTATGGACGCGCGGCACCATCTGCGCCAGCCATCTACAATTGGACCGGCTTTTACATCGGCGGCAGTGTCGGAGGCGCTTGGGAGAACTTCGACTGGCGCTTCGTCAATCCGCCGCTGACAACTGTCCACTCATTTTCGGCGACTAGGGACCAAGGGACCTTTGGTGGTCACGTCGGCGCCCAAATACAGTTTGGGTCCATTGTGGTTGGCGTGGAGGCCGGTGGGATCGGCAACTTCGACCGCGAATTCGCAACTCGAGTCGCCGTGTCCCCCACGGGACCATGTAACGGAATACCCGGTCAGATTTGCGAGGGCCGAATGAGTGACGTGTTTACTATTGGCCCGCGGCTCGGCTTAGCCTGGGACAAGTGGTTGGTCTATGGGACCGGCGGCTGGGCCACGGGAACGGTTGAAACACAGGTGTTAAGTGGTACTGGTACCGTTTCTCTTGACAGGACATCGCACGACCAGGACGGTTGGTTCGCCGGTGGTGGCGTCGAATATGCCCTCACACAGAACTTGATCTTCGGCGTCGAGTATCAGCACATCGACCTAGGAGACGACTTCCATAGGTCAACGGCTGATGCGGGTCTTCCATGTCCACCCATAGGTTATCATTGTCGCGACATTGGTGCCAGCGAGGACATCGTCCGTGCGCGGCTGAGCTACAAATTCTCTGGCAATGAATGGCGCGCCGCACCCGCGCCGCTCAAGTGACTTGCCAGAACGCAGCGCATAGATCGCTGCTTAAGGCGTTGTTTGGTGGCGAGCACGAGGCGCTCACGGCAGTTCGGCGCCTGCCGATGCCGCCACCAATACGGAGCTTGCGGCGATTATGGTGTCCGCGCGCTGAGCTATCCAGGCCGGCGAAAGCCTGTGGCGGTCGCATCGTGAAAAAGGTGGGGAGAACGCTCTTCCGGCCACCTCATTTGCTGCCGCAGGATGTGCACTTTCAGTGCAACTTTTGAGCTCCGGCGGCGGAAACGCGTCGCCGGACCAAATGCGTTCTTGCCGACCAATACTTCGACGCCACCACCGGCGAACCAGCTGTTCTGGGAGTTACCCGCATCAAATAGCGGTGTCGCACCACTCAACATCGCCTTTGGGCCAATGGCTGTGCGTGCCCAACCACCAGTTCTGTAGAGCAGCAAGTTGGAATGGGCAAACCCGAGCCGTGGCCCCGCGGCGACGAGGTTCTTCAGCCGGACCTGCGAACCCTGGCTCCGCGGCCCCAATTGGTCCGACCGATACTGCTCGGGCCGTACTCACTTGTGATTTATGGCTATACAACACATGGCCTTTGCCGATTTCCCAAAGGCCACCGAGGATGTGAGATCGGCATGTGCGTCTGCCAGTGGTGCCCAGACATCAGGCAGGGAAGACCTCAGCCAATCTCTGGCGCTGTTCGCTGGCGGTAGGGGCTGAGCGGTTGATCTGCCTCGTTTCATGCAGCCCTGCCGGCTTCGCTCACGCCCGCAGATTTGGCTTTGCCGTCAAAAGGAGGGCTCGCCCGTGTCGGCTCGCCAACCGCCTGGCGGCATGCCAGGGCACGAAATACCATCGCATGAACGAAATGTGGAACGGTCCGCTCATCGGCTAATCTTGGGCGCCCTTCAAGAACTCGGTAAGGCACCACACGAAGGTGGGGAAGTTCTGCCGGACACCGATCTCGCCGGCACCATGCTCAATACCCTCGGCGATTTTTGGGACCGCGCGCTTGAATCGATCAAAAGCCCCAACGAGTGCCGTGCGCCCAGGCAAGGGCTTACCCCTTCGGGCGGTCTGCAGAAAATCCCGTACGATCATGAGGACCTGATGGGGATTTTCGTGGTGCGCGTCTGGATCGTTGCCACCGAGGTCGGAGAGATATTCGGGCAGCTTGTAGGGCTCACTCACCATGATCTTGATTTTGTCGTGTCGATGCGAAGCGCTGAACCGTCTCGCCCCCATGCATAGACCGAGCTCGAACGGCATGTTGAAACGGGGCAGCTCACTCGCCTGCTGCCTAACGGGCTTTATGCGCGACAAATCGTGGATCGAACGCGGACTCTCGTCGATCAAGCGTACCAATTTGTCGAGACGAATGTCGCCGCTGTCATTCTCTTCAAGAGCGCAGCGGGCCCGAAAGCCGGCCGCATGGATCATGAAGACCATCGCCTCAAGCAGGGGATCGTAGGCGGGATCGAAGGGTGCGTTGACAAAAACGTTGAGCGCGTCGCGTCTTGAGCGCGCCATGCGAGCTTCGTCTCACGCGCTCTTGCGCACCGCGGCGACAGCTTCACGGATCTTCTTGACCGTCGTGCCGCGGGGTTTCACAGCCGGATCGGCAACCGGTATGCCCATGAATGTGAAATGCTGTGCCTCGGCCTTCAACGCCCGACGTTTCTTCGCCGCGGCGTCCACAATCGCTCCTTTGTTCGCTTCCTTCTTAGCGCTTTTGTTGGTGCTTTTCTTGAGCATGGCTTAGCCTAGCATCGCCGGCCCGCTCGTCAAATGAGTGCCATCGCTCTCCATCGGTTGCCTGCCGCTCGCCTGCATCCGAGCGCTGGTCTGCATACCTAGCAGGCATGACAGCGGCCGCACGCGTGGTCTTGCTGAGCAACAGACACGCGGCGGCCGGAACCAGTCTTGGCAGTCAAGGCTGCCTAGAAGTCCATACCTCCCATGCCGCCCATACCGCCCATGCCGCCAGGCGGCGGCATCGGTGGAGCTGCCTCCTTCGGACGCTCGGCCACCATGGCTTCGGTCGTAATGAGCAGGCCGGCAATGGAGGCAGCATCCTGCAGCGCGCAGCGCACGACCTTGGCTGGGTCGATCACGCCCTCGCCGACGAGATCGCCATAGGCGCCCGATTGGGCGTTGTAGCCGTAGGTGTACTTGGCGTTTTCCAGAATCTTGTTGACTACAACCGAGCCGTCGTCACCGGCATTCTGCACGATCTGCCTGGCGGGAGACAGCAGCGCCTTGCGCACGATGTTGATGCCAACCTTCTGGTCGTCGTTGTCGGTCTTGAGATTCTCGAGAGACTTCACCGCACGCAAGAGCGCAACCCCACCCCCAGGCACGATGCCTTCCTCGACCGCGGCGCGCGTGGCATGCAGTGCATCCTCAACCCGATCTTTGCGCTCCTTGACCTCGGTCTCGGTGGCACCGCCGACGCG
>Ga0126383_10003507_pt1 | contig 10393 bp, 8 predicted proteins | sample PanSoiMetPlot_35_FD_96882 | JGI IMG/M metagenome (GOLD analysis project Ga0126383, IMG submission 96882) | Tropical forest soil microbial communities from Panama - MetaG Plot_35 | ecosystem: Environmental > Terrestrial > Soil > Tropical forest > Bulk soil | place: Panama | collected 2016-02-17
CATTCACCTGCACCACCAGCGGCTGGCCGAGAGCGGAGCCCACGAAGCCCAGCTGCTTTCCGCCGCTCGACTCGACGATGGCGCTGCCATAAGCTTGAGGAGAGGGAGTTCCGGGAGATACGGTTTTTCGCGCGCAACCCGAAAGCACCAATGGCACGAGAACTCCGGCGATCATGCAGCCTGCGCGTGTCATTTTTTTACCCCCGTACCTCCACCCTTGAGCGTGCTCAGGAATGCAGTCAGGGCGCTGGCATCTTCGTCGCTCATGTTGCGGTTGGGCTCGGCCGTGCCCGGACGCAACGCTTGAGGATCTTTCAGCCAGTGATACATCCACGCCGCATTCAGGCGCGAGCCAACCTGCGTCAGCGTCGGACCGATGTACCCTTTGTCGGTTTTCGTATCCACGATGTGACAGGACTGGCAGGCATACTTGGAGTAGAAGAGCTGGCGCCCCTGCTCGATCTGTGCCGGTGGATAGCCGCCCTGGGGCAGCGAGTCGCGATCGAACGCCGGAGTCTGGTAGACGGTCATGATGTAATCGCTGAGTTCATTGATTTCGCCATCGGTCAGGTTGAACTTTGGCATGCGACGGATCAGCGCCGGACGCAGGGTGTTGGGGTTCCTGAGGAACTCCGCCAGCCACGGGCGTTGCACCGAACTCCCTTCCCAGGTGAGGTCGGGGGCCATGTCGTCTCCTCGGCCGTTGATACGATGACAGCTGAAGCAAGCCAGGTCTTCGATCAGCTGGCCCGCCTTACCTGCCGGACGGTAGTTGGAAAGCGGCGGGCCTGCCACCGTCAGCGCCGGCGGCAGCGTCTGCGCCCGGTCGTTCAGCGCCAACAGAGCATTGGTCAAAGCATCCACCTGCATGGGTGTGAATGTGTACTGCGGCATCTTCAGGTTTGGTGCGAAGGCGCGTGGCTGCCGGATCTTGTTCGCAATGTAGTCGGGTAGCGTGTGTTCCATGCCCGGCAGGAAAATGAGCTGCGTCACCGGCTTGCTCCCGATGCGCGTGAGCTCAGGCGCGAAGTTGTCGGGCTTTTTGACGCCCGCGATCTCGTGGCAGGCCGCGCATCCGTACTCGGTGACCAGGCGTTTGCCATGCGCAACCTGTTCCGGCGTCGCGGTATCCAGGTGAACATTGGCCAACAGGTCGGAATCGGTTTTCGCCTCCAGGAATCCCGCCAGCACCGCAACCTGCTGCTCATTGAAGCGGTAGTGAGGCATGGCCGTGCCGGGATCGTAGGTGCGTGGATCCTTGATCCAGGCATTCAGCCATGCCGGTTTCACCTTGCTTCCGATGCGTGTGAGTTCGGGGCCTACATCGCCGCCCACCACATTTCCTGCGGCGTTCTCGACCGCGTGGCAGGAGGCACAAAACGATTCGCCGTAAAGACTGGCTCCGGCCGTCGGGTCCTGCGACTTCGCCGCCGGCGTACTGTCCAAGGAGTCTCCCGCCAAGGGAGTGCTGTTCGCGATCAGGAACGCCGAGACGTCGCGCGCGTTTTCATCGCTCAACTTGAAGTTCGGCATCGTCGCAGTCACGGCGTACGCCTGCGGGTCCTTCAGGAAGGCATAAATCCATTCGCGCGTGGTCTTGTCGGCGATGTGCGAGAGACTCGGCGGATCATCCGTAGCCTGCATGGTTCCGCCACCGGGCAATTTGACGGTGTGGCAGTGCACGCAACCGCGACTGGCGAGAAGTCTGCGGCCGCTATTCAGTTGCGGCGTCCCCTCCACTGGCCCGCGGTGGCACGTGCCGCAGGACGATTCGGTGTATCGCGCCGGAAGCAGCGGCTGCTCCCAAGCCAGCGTGCTGCTGTGCGCCTCTTCCACCGTGGTCGCCGCGCCCTGCCCGCGATGGCACATGACGCAGCCAAACTGGTCGAGCGTGTGCGGGATCGCTGGATGCCGCCGAAACGGCTGCGTGCTGACATCGGTCAGGCTCGCCTCCTTCGAGCCCACGTGGCAGGTTGTGCAGCGGTCCACCACTCCCAACTCCGGCCGCCAGGTCTGCTGGATACCGCCTTGAAAATGCCGCTGCAGGGTAACAGCATCGCCGCGCCGGCGAATCAACTTCAGATATTGCTTTTGGTAGTGGCGCCATTCGCTGAAATGATTCTTCGCCGGGGCGATCGCCAGTGAAAGTAACAAGAGAAGGCTGACCACGCCGAAGGCGCGCACCGGATCTCCGAACAACATCTGCCACAAGGGGGACGACTTATCCTGTGATGGCACTTAACTCCTCCACGGCAAGACCCAGGACCATCCCGGGCCGCGAAAGAGGGTTCCCACCGCGGTGAGGACCACGAGTTCGAACAAAAACCACGTCATGACCCAATAGGAAAGCGGTTTCGAAGCCAGATACCTGCGAAAAGCCGACGGCGATTGCGGCGAACTGTACGCCGCCACCACCATGAACGCCGCCACAATGAGAGTCGGGCCCAGGGCTACATACACGTCAAAGAGCAGTAGAAAAATCACCAGCGCCGCCACCACCATGGAGAAGATCTGCGAACGCCGCGCGCGATCTTTCAGAAACAATCCTTCCGCCTCGATGTTGATGCGGAAGTATGGGATCACGATCAGCGCCATGACCACCAGCGTTGGCACCAGCACACCCGCCACCACGGGAGGAAAGTAATGCAACATCTCCTGCAGCCCCAGAAAATACCAGGGCGCTTTGGCCGGATTCGGAGTATGCGAGGGATCCGCCAGCCCTTCGAGCGGCGCATTAAACAGCAATGCGAACAGCACCAGCGCAATCGCCAGCAACTCGACGGCAATCGCCGCGCGAAACAACACCTCCGGGTAGGTTTGCAGTTTCTCTTCGTCGGTTGCCTTTACCTGGGCCGAAGTGCGGCGCGTGATGAAAGCGATACGCAGCGGTGTTTTGCGGGCGTTAGAATCCATTCCACCCGTGAAGTCCGCGCTCATGGCATCACCTTTCCCGCCGCGGCCGCACGCCCCGCCAGACTCTTGGGTTCGCTCTGGTGCGCATACAAGCCGCCGTCCTTGCGGATTCGCCAGAAATGAACTGCGATGAAGAAGATCGCCGTCAGTGGCAGGATCATGCAGTGCAGAACATAAAACCGCAGCAGCGCGTTCGCGTTCACCTGGTTCCCGCCCAGCATGAGGAAATGAACTTTGTTGCCCAGCACCGGCACCGCGGAAGCGATGTTCGATCCCACGGTAATCGCCCAGTACGCCAGCTGATCCCAGGGCAGCAGATATCCCGTGTAACTCAGCAGCAGGGTAATGATCAGCAGGATGACTCCGATCACCCAGTTGAATTCACGCGGCGGTCGGTACGCGCCGCGATAGAACACCTTGAACATGTGCGCGAACACCAGGAACACCATGGCATGCGCCGACCAGCGATGCAGATTGCGCAGAAACATTCCCGACGACACCACGAACTCCAAGTCCTTCGTGTCCGCGTAGGCCTGCGGCACCGAAGGGTGATAGTAAAGCATCAAGAAAATCCCGGTCGTCACCAGGATCAGAAAAGTTCCCAGCGTCAGCGTGCCCAGGTACCATGTGGCGCTGAAGCTCACCATGCGGCGCCGCACTTTGGTGGAGAACAGGTGCAGGAACACGTTCTGCTGGATGGCCATCGAGCGCCGCAGCGTGCTCGAACCCGTCCCGCCGCGGAAGATCGAGCGCCACACCCTGGTGGCGCGCAACTCGTCGAAGTAATGGGGGATGGTTTTCGGCATCCTTATACCCTCACAAATTCCAGCGGGCGCACGGTGGTTGAACGGTCCACCATCAGGTCGCCGTCATCGCTCACCCAGGTCTTCAGCCACGGCAAAGCCTTGGGTGCCGGGCCCTCGATCTTCTCTCCATCCTGCTTGAACTTGCTGCCGTGGCAGGGACAGGCAATCATCCCCAACTCCGGCTTCCACGCCGTGAGGCAGCCGAGGTGCGTGCACACCGCGCTCAGCGAGAAGAATCCCTCTTGCGAATGGACCAGATAAATTCCCGAGTTCACGTCAAGCGTCACCGAGTCCAGCGGATAGCTCTCCGGCTTGCCCGCATTAATGATGGGCGACGGCTCGAACAGCACGTTGGGAGAGAGAAACTGGTAGGCGAAGACGGCCGTGCCGGCCCCGGCGATGGCCAACGATCCCAGCCCCAGCTTCACAAAAAACTCCCTGCGGCTCACCTCGCTGGTAAACCCGTGGCTCACAGCTTTCTGGTCATGGTTCGTGTCATCTTGCATGTCTTACCTCACGGGCGCGGCCGCCTTCGGACGAAACGGCTCGTCGATGCTCTGAATCGAAATCAGCCCTGTCGCTTCCGCCGGAATCAGGTTGTACGACTCCATGGTGATGGTGCCCACCGGGCAGCGCGCCGCGCACAATCCGCAGCGGATGCAGCGCGTCTCGTCCTTCAGCATGGCCGAACCGGTTACCACGCCCAGTTCGCCGGCCTTCACCTCGTCCAGCTCCACCCCGAACAGCTCCTGCTCCTCGCGGATCTTCTCCACCGTCTCCGGCGCAAATTCAATGCGGTCGAGCGACACCAGCTGCAGGCAGTCCTCCGGGCAAACATCCACGCAGCCGCCGCACAAGATGCACATGGTCCCGTCTTCCCGCGTGCCTTCGAATATCGTGTTTACCCAGCAGTGCAGGCAGCGCCGGGCTTCTGCCATCGCCGCCGCCGCGTCGTACCCGATCTCTACTTCGGTTACGCCCGTGCGCCGCTCGAGCGGCAGCACGGGAACCGGTTGACGAACCAGGTCGAGCAGTTCCTGCGGCATGCGGTGGCGGTTGAAGACTTCGACCTCGACAACCGGATCGGGATGTTTTTCTCGCCGCAGATACTCGTCTATCCCCACTGCCGCGCGCTTCCCATCGGCCACGCTGTCGATGATCAGTCGCGGACCGAACACGCAGTCGCCCCCGGCGAAGATCCCCGGCGCCGAGGTCATCAATGTCTCGGGATTCACCGCAATCAGCCCCCGTGGCGAGATTTCGACCTTGTCTTCCGGCTGCAGAAAATCGAGCTTGGGAGCCTGCCCGATCGCCATGATGATGGTGTCGCATTCCAGTTGCGACTCGCTGCCTTGATAGAACGCCGGATTGAATCGCCGGTTCTCGTCGAACACACACCGGGTGCGCAGTGTTTCGAGCGCCACTACCCGCCCCTCTTTGCCGATCACCCGCTGCGGTCCCAGCCCGGGATGAATGATGATGCCCTCTTCTTCCGCCTCTTCGATCTCTTCCAGCGCCGCCGGCATCTCCGCGCGCTTCTCCAGACACACCAGGTGCACTTCCTGCGCGCCCAAACGCAGCGCCGACAACGACACATCCACCATCTCTTTGGTGGCCACGGCGCTCACATTCTCATCCGAGGGCACCAGGTCTTCGACTCCGGCTACGTGTTGCCGCACTACCTCGCGCGCTGCCGAGCGGGCCACGTCCATGGCGACGTTGCCGCCGCCGATGACGATCACTTTCTTGCCGATGGTGAACTTGTAGCCCAGGTTGACGTTGAGCAGAAAGTCAATTCCCTTGTGCACCCCATCGAGATCAACTCCGGGAATCGAAAGATCGCGGCTGCGGTGCGCTCCCACCGCCACCAGAACCGCGTCAAATCCCAGCCGCCGCAAGTCGGAGATCTGGAAGTCGCGTCCCGCTGCCTGGTTCAGCAGCAGCGTGATGTCGCCGCACTCGAGAATCTCCCGCACCTGGGCTTCCACCACATCGCGCGGCAGCCGATATTCCGGAATGCCCAAGTAGAGCATGCCACCCGCCACCGGAGAGGCTTCAAAGATGGTGACCGAATATCCCATCAGTGCCAGGTCGTGCGCCGCCGACAATCCCACCGGGCCGCCGCCCACCACGGCAACTTTGAACGGCAGTTTCTTCTGCTCGCGCCCCAGGTTGATATCGATTGCGTGCTTCGACTCCGGCCCGTAGCGCTCGGTCAGAAACCGCTTCAGAGCGCGGATCGCAATCGGCCGGTCAATCTCTCCACGCCGGCACGCCGTCTCGCAAGGATGCGCACACACCCGGCCGCAAATGCTGGCCAGGGGATTGGGACTGCGCGCGTAAAGATAGGCTTCTTCCAAGCGTCCTTCCGCGATCAGCCCCACGTAGCGCCCGGCGTTGGTGTGGGCCGGGCAGGCCATCATGCAGGGAAAGTTGGAATTCAACCAGTTCCGGTCCACCTTTTTGTCTATGTATCGTTTGAGCATGATGGTCGAGCCCGTTCTTTCTTTCTCTACGTTTCAGCGGTGTCTGTGATGCGAAACAATCCGGGAGCGGTGGAGCTCGGGTGCGCCGCTCCCGGTCTCCGGACTACTTGCTCAGGGTGAAATCGGCTTTGGTGTCGCCGCTCACGCTCACCGGCTTTGACTGGTTCTTGGCGCCTTCGTGCCAGGCCGTCACCGTGTAGCTGCCGTCGGGTACGTTCTCGATCTTGTACTCGCCCGACTTGTCGGTGGTGGTGAAGTAGGGCGTCGGAACGACGACCACATAGCCTGCCATCTCCGGGTGGACGTTGCACAGCAGCGGCACCGCTCCCGGACTGTCGAACTTGAAAGGGCGCTTCTCGCCCTTGGGCCACGTGCCCAGGTTGTGGCCCAGTTTCTTGTTTCCACCGACTGAAGTCCAGAAGACGTTATGTGCGACGTTGTCGCTATTCAGGAACTCGACTGTGGTTCCCACTTGCACGACGGTGATGTGCGGTTGAAACAGCAGCCCCTTCTGATCCACCACCGGGCTCTTGTCAGGTGCGGGAAAGGTTTTCACCGCGATCGTGTCGACGTAAACCACCGACTCGCCCGATACGCCGGAAACCTTGCCGCTGATGGTCCCGGCTTGCGCCGCCAGGCTCAACGTCACCAGAACTACGAATGCGATTACAAGATTGCGCTTCATAATCTCTCCTGTCTGAACTGCAGGGAGGGCGTGCCCCCCGATGGTTAGTAAACGAACTCCAGCCCGGCCACCGCTGTGTTAGTGCGGAACGGACTGGTGAGCCTGACGTTGCTGGCGGGCGCATACACCACTTGCTGTGGCCGGATCTGGTACTCAAACGAAGTCTTGATGTTGGCGTGAATCAGGAACTGCACTCCAGGCGTGAAGCGGTTGCGCATCGCCGAAACCGGAGAAACGAACCCGCCGATGCTGCTGTCGGGTGTCGATCCCACGCCATTGAGCAGATCGGCCTTGGAGTGCACCGCATCCCAGCGCATGATCAACATCATCCAGGGCAGCGCGAGGTAATCGCTCTCTAGGAATCCGCCGCTGTAACTGACCGGGTGCCCTGTGGCCAGGCCGGCAGGAAGGACGAAACCGGCGGGCAGGATCGGAAGCAGGTTCTGATCGCGCCCGTAAACGTATTGGCCGAAGAAGTTAAAGGTGCGGTAGTTGAAACTGAAATCGCTACCCACGCGGTAGAACGGCTCGCGCGCGGTGAGCACAAGGTTGTTTCCAGCCGAGTCCTGTCCCTGGAATCGTTGCACCGACCGCCCGTAGAAGTACAGCGTCCCCACGTTGAGGTAGGTGTGGTCCCGCGGACCGGTCGTGCCCGCCGCCTGGATCTCGTTACGGCTCGCCTTGTCCCGCTCCAGGTTGAAGCGGTATGACAGGCGCCCGTACAGGTCCTTGAAATTGGAATCCGAGGTGTAGGAGACAATTGGCGGGACATTGTTGCCCGCACCCGGCGTTCCTCCCGTATTCTGGTTCACGATCGCCAGCGAGTAGTGGTAGCCGCGATAGGTATGCCCGCCGCTGAACTCCACCCCCTGCGCGGCATTGGAAAGGGCGAAGGCATTGTTCACCGTGGGCGTCCCCAGTGTGGGATTCGCCAGGCCTATGTTGGGCTGGTCATAAATGTCCCAGCCACTCAGGTTCCAGGTTCGCGCCTGGCTGAAAGGCAAGTCCAGTTCGAATTGCCCCACCCGCAGGCTCAGGGCATCGGTCGGCAACTTCAGAAAACGGCCGAGGTTGACGAATTTCAGGTAACCATCGCCCAGCCCGCCGGCGCCGCCAGCCCCACCCACGCTGATGTCATCGTCGACCCAGAAGGCAATGTCACTGCCGAAATTCCCGGCCATGAAAATGCTGAACAATCCCGACTGAAAATCGGTGCGCGGAATGAACGGCGCCGTCGCATTGCCCGGTTGCTGCAGGTTGAAGTTGTTGCGGTTATTGCTTACCACCTGGAGAAAGGTGTTGTAACGCAAGCCGACCGGCGGCAGGCCGGGGATCGTGCCCGGCCAGATGCTGTGGGGCCACAGTTCCTTTTGCGCCGGGGCGCCCAGCATCACCGGCGGAACCTTGATGAACGTCTCGTCGTCCTTGGGGAACTTGAAGCCTGCATCTTTGAATGCCTTGCCGAAGTCGTTCAGCTTGGGAAAGTTCAGGTGACAGGTGCTGCACGATGTGCCGTACTGGCGGGAAAAAGCGGGGATGGCAAAGCTGCTCGAGCACAGCGCCGCCAGCAGGAAAAGCAAGATGAGAACGCGATTGTTTCGACGCGACCGCATGTCGTCGCCTCCTGATGAATTTCGGCTTTCGCCTCGTTACGCCCACTGCCAGAATGGGGTGATTGTCGCTGAGGGACGAACATTGCTCTGTGGTTCTCGTCACGGAACGTTGTGATATGCGTCACATAGGAAAGGTCGTCAGAGACCGGACGTCGTTTCCACGGTTTGCGGGTGCAGACCGGCCGTCGAGCAAGCCCCCTGCATAAATTTCGTGGATGCCCTACATAAGCCGTTTTTATTGGCAGGCGGCACCCCCGCCTGATAGCCTGTTTTGTTGTTCCCCCGTACAAGAGAAATCATCGCGGGGCCAGTCGCCCCTGCCGAAGGAGATTCATGTCAAACGAACTTCGCAATTTTCTGGCGCTCTCCTATGACCAACTGGAGGAGATGAACCTCAAAGCCAAGGAGCAACGCAAGGCTCGCCTCGCTGCTCACAAGCTGCAGGAAGAACGCCTGAAATACCTCACCGATGAGAAGCGTATCAAGGCGGTGACCGTGCTCTTCAGCGATCTCGAAGGCCGGCTCCACATGCTCGACTACGACAAGAAGTTTCTCATCAAGAGTTTCGACAACCTCACGTTTGACGGCTCATCCATACGCGGCTTCACCGCGCAGCGCGAAAGCGACCTGCGGCTGGGCATCGATTGGGGTGCATTTTACTGGGCTCCCGCCGATGTCTTCGGCTCAGGCAAGGTGCTGGTCTTCGGAGAGGTCATCGACAAGAGCGGCACGCCCTACGTCGGCGACATTCGCGGCGTGCTCAAAGGCTACGCCGAAAGCCTGCACAAGAAGCATGGCTACACCTTGAACGCCGCCAATGAGATTGAAGGCTTTCTCTTTCAGGGACGGGATGCCGAGCGCCGCTACCACGAGACCATGAAGTTTGAGTACGTCAACACCGGCGGCTACTATCACTCCTTGCCTGGCGATCCCTTGCGCACCTTCATCGATACCACCGCCGAGGTGCAGCGCTCGATGGGCTTCCAGAATGAAAAAGATCATCCCGAGGTCGCGCCGTCGCAGTTTGAAATCAACTATGGCTACGGGGAAGTGGTGGCCGCGGCTGACCAGATCCAGCTCTACAAGTTGATCTGCCGCCAGGTGGCGACCAACATGGGATTGACCGCTTGCTTCCTGCCCAAGCCGGTGGTGGGCGTCAATGGCAACGGCATGCACACCAACGTCTCCATCAGTGAGGACCGCAAGAATCTCTTCTGGGACGCCAAGGGAGAAGAGAAGCTCAGCAAGATGGGCTGGGCCTTCTTGGACCGCATTCTCACTCACGGCAACGACATCTGTCTCCTGCTCAATTCGAGCGTCAACGCTTATCGTCGCCTCGACCCGCACTTCGAAGCGCCCAACCAGCTCAAGGCCTCGCCCACCGACCGTGGCTCCATGATCCGCATCCCCATCGGCAACGAGCGCAGCATGCGTGTCGAAGTTCGCTCGGTCGCGCCCGACGCCAATCCTTACATGGTGATGTACTCGGTCTTCAAGACCGGCATTGACGGTGAAACCGCGAACATCAAGAATCTCCGCCAGGCACAACGCTACCTGCCGGACAACGTCTACACCGCGCTCGAAAACTTCCGCAAGGCCGACTGGATTACTGAGATCCTGGGAGAGGACGTGAAGGAACGCTACGCCGACCTCAAAGAAGCCGCGGCCGACCGCTGTCCGAGAGCCCTGGGCACGTTCGTGAAGGCTCCCGAGGTGCAGTACCACCACGAGGTCTACAACCAGTTCCTCTGGAATCTGTTCTAGAGAAGAAGAGAAAAACCGTGGAGGACGGGTGTCCGCGCCCGTCCTTTGTTTCTCGAGAGGTGCCGCTCGCCTGCGTCTCTACGGTGGTGATGTGGTTTGCGGGAAGGCAGGCGTTATTCGCTTACG
>Ga0126383_10003509_pt1 | contig 10390 bp, 9 predicted proteins | sample PanSoiMetPlot_35_FD_96882 | JGI IMG/M metagenome (GOLD analysis project Ga0126383, IMG submission 96882) | Tropical forest soil microbial communities from Panama - MetaG Plot_35 | ecosystem: Environmental > Terrestrial > Soil > Tropical forest > Bulk soil | place: Panama | collected 2016-02-17
AATTTGTCGAGCTTGCGATACGCTTCGAACAAAGCCTCTTGCGCCACATCTTCGCCGTCCATAACCGAGCCCGTCATGCGGGCACAGTAGCGGTGTAAGCTCGGCCGCAGCGTCGCGATGGTCTCAAGAAAGGCCTTGTAGCGCGCTTCAAATGGGCCGTCGAGAATAACGTACTCATCCATAGAGCTTCCTGGGCAAACGCTTCTGGCTTAGCTTTACGTCGTGATGATCAGTCGGCGCAAGTCGCCGGTTATGAGCATGCCCCGTGCGTTCGAAAAGCTCCGCTATTAATCGCTGCAAAAACTTCTTCAGCAGGTTCGTTTACCGTAAAAGTAGTAGTGTAATTCTGATTCATTCTCTCTTTTTGCCTGTCGGGCCAGTCATGCAGGCTCCCAAGGGTTAATTCTCTCGTCCACTGATATTACGGATGCGGCAGACGCGAGGATACGTGGAATTCAGATTTTGAGGGAATGCCAGGGTGATACGCAAATCTTTGAAAGCTGTTTCAACTTCTAAGAAATGCGCGAGAGGTCTTTACTGTGCCGCGGCCGACGCGAACTTTAGTTGTTTATACTCTCGCCGGGCGGTGACCAATATCGGAATATCCGAATCAGCATCTCGCCAGACCTTCAGCTGTTCGGCCGAATTTAACGAGAATTAAACGGCACTTTCACAACTTTCATCACGGCGTTACGTAGTTTAAGTCAGATCAGCGAATCTTAAGTGACAGGAAGCTTGTGTTCTTCAGTTCGCAAAGGAGACTATTTTGATGCTGAGGCTAATTGAGATGGATGACTCGGTCACACTGCAACAGCAGATGATGACTGAAACCGGCCCAGTGATCCTGATCAACCAGTTCAAGGTAAGACCTAATGAGGCGGATCAGCTGGTCCGTGCGTGGACGCGCGACGCGTCCTTTCTCAAGCAGCAACCGGGCTTCATTTCAGCGCAGCTCCACCGAGGTATCGGGGGAAGCAGCGTCTTTGTAAACGTCGCCGTCTGGCAGTCGGTCGCCGATTTCCGCCAGGCATTCAGCAAGCCGGAATTTCGCAAGTCTTTGGAGGCATACCCACCCAGCACCATAGCTTCACCTCATCTTTTCCAGAAGATTGCCGTGCCGAATGTTTGTGTGGCTTAGAAAGACGATTAATAAGATGAAGGCCGTGACCTTCCGGGACTCAGGGAGGGCAACCTTGGATTAGTAATATTCGTAGATATGGGTTAAGAATTAAAATTTGCGAGGCTGGTATCCTCCACAAGAAGTCTTTCATGCGCTCTAACTTTTCCCCAATAAATGCGGATTCTGAGATTACTCAGATAATGCCTCGCGGCGAAACGAATCCGAGCTCGATCATCCCAGGCGTCGTGTTGCGCCAGCGCTACCGCCTCGAAAACGAGATCGGCCGAGGTGGTATGGGTGTCGTCTACCGCGCGACGGACCTCGAGCTAAAGCGTACGGTCGCGGTCAAGCTCTTGTCCGAGGCTGCTCTGCCGGAGGCTCGCCAGCGTCTAATGCGAGAGGCCCGCGCGGCCGCTGCCCTCAATCACCCGCACATCATTTCAGTTTATGACGTCGGAGAGTCGGAGGGTACACCGTTTTTTGTAATGGAGTTGGTTCAGGGCCCCAGTCTGGCACAGGCGCCGCCCACCGAATTCTCGGCGATTGTCGAAGTCGCTTCGCAGATCTGTACGGCTCTGGAACACGCGCACAGCAGCAACATCGTGCATCGCGATCTCAAACCAGAAAATGTGCTCTTGTCCGGGTCGGGAGCGCCGAGCGTTAAGCTGGCCGATCTTGGTTTAGCCCTTCCGGGTTACGGCGCTCGAATTTCGCGTGCCGGGCTGATTGTGGGTACAGCCTCATACATGGCGCCCGAGCAGGCGCTGGGCCAGAAGGTAGATGGACGCGCCGACCTTTATGCGTTGGGGGTCCTGCTTTATCAGCTCACCACCGGTCGCTTGCCATTTGCAGCAGACGATCCCCTGTCTGTGGTTTCGCAACACGTGCACGCTCCCGTGGTTCCTCCCCGCGTGCTCAGGCCCGATCTGCCGCGAAAGCTTGAAGATGTGATCCTGCGTCTGCTGCAGAAGAATCCTGTCGATCGATTCTCGAGCGCCCTTGAAACGGCCGCGGCTCTAGCTGGCTCGCTCGTTTTGTCTGATCAGGTCGAAGAGAGCGAGGCCGTCGATACAGTTGCGATTCTTGATGCGCTCGCGCGCGGCCGTTTAGTAGGGCGCGCCGCAGAGCTGTCTGAGGCGCGCGAATTGTGGCGCAAAGCTCGGGAGAGCCGCGGACACGCAATTCTTTTTAGCGGTGAGCCCGGCGTCGGCAAAACCCGGCTGGCGCGCGAAATTACGATCCAGGCCGCGGTTGATGGCGCAGCGGTTTTGCGAGGCGGCTGTTATGAATACGAGGCGACTACTCCTTACTTGCCTTTCGTGGAAGCCTTTCGACGTTGGGTACGTGACCAAAGAGATGACGCAACCTTGCGGGCAACGCTGGGCGACGCTGCGCCGCAGATTGCCAAACTCGCTCCCGAAATTGAATCCCGCCTGGGCCCCTTTCCGACATCACACGAGTTGCCACCGCACGAAGAACGGCTGCTCTTCTTCGACGCCGTCGCTCAGGTGTTTGCTAATCTCGCCCGGCAAAGCGGCCTTCTTTTTTATGCCGATGACCTGCACTGGGCTGACCGCGGCACGCTTTGGCTGCTGGCGCACCTGTTACGTCAAACACGCGAGCAGCGTGTATTGATCGTCGGCTGCTACCGGGAAACCGAGCTTGATCGGGCTCACCCTCTGGCGAAGGCTTTGGTTGATTGGAATCGCGAACGGTTGATTACGCGGATCACTCTGCGTCGCTTCGATGCGGACGAAACCTCAGCGCAGTTAGGGGCCTTGTTAGGCGAAGAGGTGAGCGCTGAATTTGGCACAGCGGTACATCGTGAAACCGAAGGTAATCCTTTCTTCGTCGAGGAAGTTCTGAAGGCCCTCATTGAGCAGGGCTCACTGCATCGTGAGAGCGGGCGATGGAAGCGTTGTGCCGTTCGCGAACTGGTTATTCCGCAAAGTGTTAAGGAAGCCATCGGCAATCGTTTGAACCGGGTAAGCGACCAAACGAACGAGGTCCTGCGCGCGGCGGCGGTGCTGGGAAAGACCTTTAGTTTCGAAGAACTTAAAGCGACCGCTACTAATAGTTCGGAAGATGTCTTGCTTGACTCGTTAGATGAATCGACCGGGGCTCAATTGATCGTTGCCGGAAGTGACGACTTGTTTACTTTCACTCATGACAAGATTCGTGAGGTGCTATATGAAGAACTGAACCCGATCCGGCGCCGGCGATTGCATCGCAATGCCGCCGAAGGACTCGAGCGTCACTGCGGGCCGGGTGGATGTGCAGTCGAAAGACTCGCTTATCACTACATTCATGCGGGCGAGTACGAAAGCGGACTCAAGTACGCGAAGCAGGCTGCCCGCGAGGCTGTCAGGGTATTTGCCTTTGATGAAGCAGTCGCTGCATACAGCCGGGCTCTGGAGTGTGCCGAAGCGTTGGGGCTGGTCGATGAACAACTGGCTCAGGAAGAGATGATCGGCAAAGTGTACATGCTTCACGGTGAGACCATCGCCGCCGGTGAACACTTCGAGCGCGCTCTTTCATTTCCGGCCGAGCCTCAGGTGCGCGCCAGGTTGCAGGTCCACGCCGCCGGCTCTTTGGTGGCCACCGGAGACCAACGCGGACTCGATTACATCCGCGAAGCGTTGGCAGTGCTGGATCCCAAGTCGAATCCGCTGGAAACGGCTAACGCTCTATCAATCCAGGGTCGGTTTCATCATTTGGCCGGCCGTCATGTAAGAGCCAAAGAGCTGTTGCAGCAGGCTGCGGACCTGGTTGCGCCAATTGTGGCTGCAAAGGAGATGTCTAATTTCGCGGCACCGATTGTTTCTCGGATCTACAGCTTCCTCGCCGGCGCCAACCAACACTACGGCCTGTACACGAAGGCCGATCGATGGGCGCGGAAGGCGCTCGATTTCGGCACCGCTCACAATTTGCTCTTCGCGCAGGCAGCAGGCTTTGAGTTTCTGAGTGAGGATGCCATCCACGCCGGCAACTACCAGGCCGGATTAGAATATGCCGAACGTGAATTGGAGGTAATCGAAAAGTTGCAATCGCGCGAGCGAAAAACCTGGGCCCGCTTCGCTGCGGGTATGTGTTCGTTCTTAGGTGGTGACTCAGTTCGAGCCGAGCGCGAGTTTACAGAGGGTCTGGCGCTGGCTGAATTTATCGGCGAGCGACGCGCTACCTCACTGCTAAAGGGAAACCTGGCGGTCCTTTTGGCCGATAAGGCAAACGGATCAAATGGGGGCGAGACTCATGTGTCTCGTCAGAAGCTCCTCGATGAAGCCCTGACCATGGCGCAGGAGAATTTTCAGGAAAGTGAGAATTTGGGATTGCTCTATTCGCGGTTCGAGGGACATCGTTGCCTTGCCGAAGTACATTTTCGGAGGGGTGAGCTGGATGAGGCTGAGCGTGTGTGCGCCACGACCGCTGAACTCTTATCGGGGACAGACTCGCGCGTCTGTCAGCTTTGGCTGGAACCGCTCTATATGGATGTGTTCCTGGCTCAAGCGAGGGAAGCTGATAACGCCATGGAGCCTGACATCGCTGCGGGTAAGCGCCAGTTCGCGCGCGCGCGACTGGAAAGCTATCGCCAGCTGGTTGCCGAGTGCGAGTCTCCACGCTTCACGCGCGAGGCAGAGCGTCTGACGAAGGTACTAAGTCCCTAAGGAACTCATATCCCTGCCTTTCGGTGTAAACCATGGGGAATTTTGACTGGATCAGTGCGGGGTTGCGGTACGGCGGGAGCGGATTAGAGCCAGCCCAGCGAGAGCCATCGCAATCAGCCCCAGCACCAGCGCGGCAGCGGCACCGATTACTCCGTTGCCGGTGCCGGGACCACCGGTGGCGACGGCCAAATTCAGCGCGCCGTTGACGACCGCGATCAGCCCCGCCAGGAAGGCCACGACAGGACCCACTCTCCGGTTACTGGTGCCGTGAAAGCCGCAACAAGTGCGTCACTGACCACGGAAGTTGTGATCGTTGAATCCGAGAGCGACGAACTTTCGAGTAAACAATGTGGTATTGCGGGCCCCAAACTTGATAGATGCCTGTCAAGCTGTTACGGGCGAGAAACGAATCGCGGTATTTCTTAATGTCCTCAAGAAACAGATCGCCAAAGACAATCGAGTCAATTCCGAGATCTTTGTCTTCCTTGCAGGCTTCAATCGTCTTTCCAACTTGAATCTTCTACCATGACTTTCAGCACTGGCGGCCGTGAGCAACTCTGTCATAATCAAAAGCTGTGCACACCAAGTTACCTGGTTCGCGCTCCTATCACCGTGTCTTGCGGGGCGTCGGCATCGGGACATGGATTTTTCTCGGATTGCCGATCCTCGACAGTTCAACACGTAGCGGATATTCCCTGACCCCCTGGCTGTGGCGAACGTGGCTTGTCTTCTTCCTGCTCTTTGGCCCGGCATTTTGGTACAGCTCCAGCTCGAAAACTCGTCCGCTAGCGGCCAGGATCAGCGCTCTCGTGATCGAAGTAGTCGCCATACTGGGAATGACCTTTTTCCTGTTTGACTACTTCGTGGGATTCCTGCTGGTGATCGTGTCCTGGCAGGTGGCTCTCTTGCTTCCCTTGAGAATCGCGATCATCTGGATGCTCGTCGCTTCCGCATTGCTGCTTTACTTTCTTGATCCTCACTACTACATGGGTTGGCGGTGGGGTGCCACCGGCGCACTTCTCGGTTTCCAGGCCTTCGCAATCGTCACGGCCGCATTGGCAAAAGCAGAGTCAGAGTTACGCCAGGACCAGGCTAGGATTAACGCGGAGTTGGTCTCGACCCGTGAGCTGTTGCGAGAGAGCAGCAAGTTAGGAGAACGCGTGCGGATCTCCCGAGAGCTTCATGACAGCGTGGGCCACCATCTCACTGCGCTTTGCCTGCACCTGGAGGCGGCTTTGAACGGCTCTCCGGATCAGCAAGGCGAAAGGATTCAAAGTGCACAGGTCGCCGCCAGAAAGGCCCTTGAAGAAGTGCGTGGAGTGGTTTCCAACATGCAGGGAGGCGAAGACATTCACTTGCATTCAGCGTTAAGCCTGCTCGCAGAAAGAATCCCTCGGGTTCGATTGCATCTTTCGATCGCCGAGGCGTTGCGAATAACTGACGCGGCCAGGGCCAATTCAGTGTTGCGATGCGTGCAGGAAATAACCACGAATACGCTTAAACATTCAGACGCAGCAAACTTGTGGATTGTCTTGCGGTTGAATGATGGCGGTATTGAGATTGAAGCCCGTGACGACGGTCACGGTACACAAAGAGCCGAACCGGGATTTGGTTTAACGGCAATGAGAGAGCGGTTCGCGGAACTGGGGGGCGTCGTTTCCTTCGAGACTCTTAGTGAACAAGGATTTCTGGTGCGGGCCTGGCTGCCCGCCGTTGAAGCCGGTGCGATGAAATGATTCGTGTATTGATCGTCGAAGACCAAACCCTGGTGCGCGAGGGGATCGAAAAGTTACTGGATCTCGCAGATGACATCACCGTGGTCGACCGGGCGATAGATGGAGAGGATGGTTTGCAGAAACTTCGACAGTCATCGCCGGATGTGGTCCTGCTCGATGTGCGCATGCCGAAAATGAACGGAATTGAATTTCTTGAGTCTCTACAAAAAGCAGGGGATCCAACACCAACGATTCTGCTGACGACCTTCGATGACGATGTGGCATTGCTTAGTGGCATCCGGCTGGGTGCCAAAGGCTACCTGCTAAAAGACGTTTCGCTGACGAAGTTGACTGAAGCGATCCGGTTGGTAGCTGGTGGCGGAACGATGATCAATCCGGTGGTCACGGAACGTCTCAGGCGCGGATTGACGACTGCGCCTCTTTCGGCGTCGCCGGATTACGAAGAAGAGTTGACGCCGCGCGAAACTGAGATTCTCCGTCTGATGACCGGAGGATACAGTAATCGTGAGATCGCCTCCGCGTTGGCTCTCTCTGAAGGAACCGTCAAAAATTATGTATCCAACATCCTCGGGAAGCTGGGTGTCCGCGATCGCACCCGCGCCGTCCTGAAAGCGATTGAGAAAGGTTACGTCTAACAGATCACGAAAACCTGGAGAGAGAGAGGACAAATGAACAGAATCCACCATTGGTACTGCCGCTCATCAGCATGGAAGTGCAGAGTGGACACCGAATTAGTGCCCTGGGCTCTGGCCGGCGTTAAGCTGGCAGGACCAGCTCTCGAAATTGGACCGGGCCCGGGCATCACCACAGATTACATTCGGACAAAGGTTGATTCACTAACGGCCCTCGAGGCTGATCCGATCCTCGCCGAGCGGCTGCGTCAGCGATTTCAGAACACCAATGTTAATGTCATCGAAGGAGATGCCACCGCGATACCCTTTGAGCGCGACGCATTTCGCACGGTCTTCTGTTTCACCATGCTACACCATGTGCCGTCCCTCGCACTGCAGAACAAATTAATTGCCGAGGTGCGTCGGGTCCTTGCTCCGGGCGGCGTATTTGTGGGAACAGACAGTCGCACGAGCTGGCGGATGAAAGTGTTCCATTGGTTCGACACGATGGTCATTGTCGATCCATTGGCCTTTCCCCAGCGACTCCTTGAAGCGGGCTTTATGGACCCCCAAATTGAGCTCGGCGAGGGAGCCTTTCGCTTTCGCGCGGTGCGCGATTCATAAAGCATGACTTTCGGCACTTGGCGACATTTCCGTCACTGACTATCCTCCATGCTTAAAGTTAGACAATCGATTAAATCAGGTCATGCACGAACGCGCGGAGGAAAGGGATGACAGAGCAAACGATCTCACGACGCACAATCATCCAGGGCGGCGCCGCATTGGCGGGCAGTCTGGCCCTGGGAACCTTGCTTGATACATCGGCGCATAAGCCGGCAGAGCAACCGACGTTGGTGGTCTTCTGGCTCAATGGCGGGCCCGCCGGTCTCTTCAATAGCGCTAACTCATTCCTGAGAAGCGGCTCCTTCGGAGTAACCGAGAGGAACATTCGCGATTTGGGTAACGGCCTCTTCGTTGATGCTGGTTCGTTCGGGGCTTTGGCACCGGCGGCGTGCGCGCATATGGCTTCGATAAACTTCCGGCACGGCATTGTCCGCCCGCACGATCATGCGCGGGCGGCCGTGATCGAGAACGGGAAGCGCAATCAGCTCCTGCGCATGGCTGCGGCGATGCCGGCGGGCGCGGCGAACCGATGTGCGTTGGTTAACGACCTGGGATTTCCCAAGGGCGTCTCGGCTGGACCGCCGGCCGAGTCCGGGGTGACACTCGATTTCATCATGGACTTCGAGGCGATTCAGGGCCGGGGTCTGGATGAGGTTCGCTCCGTTTACGGCGTGACGTCCGAAGCCATATTCATTCGCGACCAGGGCTCCACCTTTGCTGCGGTCGAGGGATTGGTGCGTGCCGGCGCAGGCGTGATCTTCGCTCAGCCCGCCTACACCGGGCAGCCCGATCGGCAGTTCGACACCCACCGCGACAGCAGCGGTGAGGTCGCGCGCAGGATCATGTCGCCAATTACCCCGATGCTGGCCACTTTCGTTGACCGCGTGATGGCAATGCCGGATCGAAACGTGGTTACGATGCTCGTCGGCGAATGGAGCCGTACGAATCCGGAATCGGATCATGAGCCGGGTGGCACTGCCACCATTATCGGAAAGTACGTGAAAACGGGCACCGCCGGGCCACAAAACGCCGACGGCTCACCACCGGCAAACGCGCCACCCCCTGAAGCACTTTGGGCCTACGCCGCTGCCGCTTTGGGCCTTGACAAGGCGCCATTCGGACGCAATCCGAACCCTGAGTTGATTATGCGACGAGTGACGTGACCTCGTTCCCTTGATCTCTGCCAACCAGAAGCTTAGTGCGTTGATTATGCGATGCTTCCTGGCTCGAGCTTCCTCGTTATTGTCGCGTGGCTTGGTAGACTGGCGTGCGCTTCTGGAAATGGGCAGGTCCTCCTTCGCCTCTCTTATACTTATCCAAACCCCGTTATGTCACTGTTGATACCTTCTCTAATAATGGTGATAAAAGGAGTTGAGGTGGAGTTCAGCTGGTCATACATCTTCGTTCGGCCGCTCGGTTGTCCGGATCCTACTCTTCGTGTGGGGACAGCGATGTCACATTCCGAGGCCCTACGTCGTCTCACTTACGAGAGGACATGGACATGATTAGATGGGTTTTGCGCAAAGCTATTAATAAGTTCGAGCGGGATTGGAACTACGACGCCGGCTACATGCACGACGTTATTGACGCGAGTCCGCGTGCGGCATGGCTCTTTTCCCGCGTCGCTGCCCTGGGACAGTTCCGGCGTGATCTCCCGATCGACGTATGGTGCGCTGCCGGGATTACCGCGGTGCGCCACGAAGACTGCGGCCCATGTACGCAACTCGGCGTCACCATGGCAGAACGTGCCGGGGTCAGTACTGCGGTGCTGCACGCTGTGCTCACCGATAACCCCGAGGCAATGCCGCCTGACGTTGCCATGGTCTGGAAATTCACTCGCGCCACTCTCGCGCACGATGCGGCGGCCGACGCGTATCGCGAGTTGATCGTAAGGCGTTGGGGACGCCGCGCCCTCGTGAGTCTGGCTTTTGCCATCACCGCCGCGCGAATCTATCCAACAGTAAAGTACGCCCTTGGGCACGGCCAGGCCTGCACGCGCATCGTCGTTGGCGGCAAGCCAGTGACGTTCGATCACGGCCCGGTGCCGGTGCCGGCGGATGTGGAGGTGCGCGTGGCGTGAGATCCTCGAACGCTTTGCCGAATCCTGCCGCGAGCTTCGAGCCGTACCGCGGGCGCCTGCTCGGTCTCGCATACCGCATGCTTGGGTCGATGGCTGACACCGAGGACGCGGTACAGGAGACGTACTTGCGCTGGCATGGGGTCGACCAGGACAAAGTGTCGGACCCGAGAGCGTTTCTTATGACCACGACGACGCGAATCTGTCTCGATATGCTGACCTCGGCGCGCGCACGGCGCGAGGAGTACGTCGGTCCATGGCTGCCGGAGCCGGTTGTTGACACGGCAGCGCTCGCGCCCGACAGCCGCACGGAACTGGCCGAGGACCTGTCGATAGCACTGCTGTTGACGCTCGATCGGTTGTCGCCGCTGGAGCGCGGCGCCTTCCTGCTGCACGACGTATTCGATTTCTCTTTCAGCGAGGTGGCCACAGCACTGGAGCGGAATGAGGCTGCCTGCCGTCAGCTTGCTGCCCGCGCACGCGCGCATGTGCGCGCCGTAAGACCTCGCGGCACAACCCCGCCGGAACCTGCGAGCGAGATCGACGCCAGGCACGCT
>Ga0126383_10003511_pt1 | contig 10389 bp, 14 predicted proteins | sample PanSoiMetPlot_35_FD_96882 | JGI IMG/M metagenome (GOLD analysis project Ga0126383, IMG submission 96882) | Tropical forest soil microbial communities from Panama - MetaG Plot_35 | ecosystem: Environmental > Terrestrial > Soil > Tropical forest > Bulk soil | place: Panama | collected 2016-02-17
GCTGTGCCGTGGATCAACAGCACCTTGCGCTTCGCCGCAGTGACCCCGCGTTTGGCCTTGTCTGCTGCTTTGTGTGATGTACTTGGATCGGTATGTCGGGTGAACAAATCGCCGAAAAGACAACCACCAATTTGATCTTTCATTCTGCTCATTTTCCCTCCTCTTCATAGTAATATTTGATGATCGGCGGTCCATGATGCCGCCAATCAAAACAGAACCATGCGTGATTCGAACTTGGTGAAGCAATCATCGGCCTGAACCATACGATGCGTTTCGTCAGCACAATCTTCTTCGCGAACTGTGGACATCCACCAAAGAGATGCCGCCGACCCTTCGCATGATCGAAGTCGGTGGCCAGCAGCATAGCCACGAAACCACGGCTTCTCTCTGTCATCAAAAGTGCGCGGGCGATGAACTCATTCGCCAACTTGAATGGAGGATTGGTGACCACAGCTTGAACATCGTATCGTGTCTGAAAGAAATCATCGCCACGGGCGAGGTCGGTAGCTGTTATCTTGAAGCCAGCTTTATTCAGCACAGTCGCAATCGCACCGCGACCAGAAGCTGGTTCCCAAATCGTACTTACTCGGCTCGGGATGTGCGAAATCAGTGCCTGCGTCACCCACTCGGGCGTGTAGTAAGCATCATCCTTCTTGCGAGCGTAGCCGCTTTCACGCTGCGCCATCAATTCGCTCCGCGCATATAAAACTCACGACATGCACGGAGGCTTTCCTCCCTGAACTCTGCAAGCATGATGCGAACCTCTGGACTATTCTGGTCACCACCATTGGCGATCACAGTCATGATGATCTCATCCGCCTTCTCCTGAATGCGCCGTTCCCACTCAGCATCAAATTCAGCCTGCTCTTCCGATGATGGTTCACGATAGGTCATCGTCGATTCTCTCCCCAGACTCATCTCTCCTCTTGGAGAGTCTCTCAGTAAGAGTTCTTTCTTTCCTTCGAATTCCTCTTTGTGGATAGAAAGAAAGAATTCTTTTTCAACAATCCCTCACGTCAGTGAGGCCACGAGCCACCCTAAAGCCCGGATATAAAAAATCCCGGCTTACGGCGCAGTCGTCGCGATCTCGACTGTGTGGCTATCGCCACGCTGTGCCTTTTATGGCGTCCCGTCGCGATTGGGTCGCCTGCTCCTTCGGGGCGCACAGTTCCGCCAACCCCTTGCCCTTGGTAGCTCCCATCCATCGGGCCTTGATCGATGCAGCCGGACCGGTGTGCGTGTGAGCTGCACCGCAACGCAATGTCACGCCGCTGACATAACCCGTTGGGGATGATGGGTGGGAGGGGTTTGAAAATCGAGCTAGATGTGGTATTTCGATTCTCAGACCCGAAGGCGACCACCAGTCACCACCATGATCGGGTTATGCGCCCTGTCAGCCAGGTGTAACTGACGGGGCGCTTCTATATTCGGCGTGATTCGCGAGGAAAGGCAAGGAGGCAGGATCGGGCTTCCCACGCTATGCACAGTTGTGCCAGCAAAAATAGTTCCCGCTATGTCGGGTTCCGTACTATTATAAAAAGATACCCCCGATATGATTCGGGGGTCTAGCGCCCGGAGGTGTGGTCACCTCACTGGTGCGCGGAGTGAGCCTGCTCAGAAAGGCACTGGCGAGCGGTTAGTTGTGGTTGCGTTTTGGTAGTGAGGACCGCTCGTTCATTGGCCCGCTCGGTCCGTCCGCCGCAGTTCGGACTGGGCGGGCTTCTTATTAAAGCGCTAGGCCAATGGCCGGTCAACGCCCAGAATCGATTCCTGATTCGTCGTTGATTCGTTCCAGCTCTGCACAAAAAGAAACCCCCAGCCCGTGAGAGCTGGGGGAGGGGATTAACCCTTAGTCGGTCGGAAGCCCATCGCCTTCATGCGCTTCCGTTTCTCATCGCGCTTGGCTTCAGCCAGATGCACCGCCTGCTCACGGTCCTTCTCGCTGAGCTTCGCCTGCTTCCCGAGAGGGAACAGCGAAGACAGACGAGGCAGATCGCTTTGCGCAAGCTCCTCGGCGGCAGCTTTCACTTCCGCCGTGGGTGCCTTGGCCTTGCGTTGCCGCTTGGCCTTCAGCCGACCATTGGCCTCATCCACCATCTTCTCGGCGAGCTGCTCGAAGGCGGGCTCGGGGAGATGATCGGTTTCGACCGTGACCGGCTCGACCAGGGCGCTGGCAGCTTCGGCTTTCGCTTTCGCGATTGCCTTGTCCGCTCTTCGCTTCTTGCCGTTCATCACGGCCAGACGCTTGAGCCAGCGCTTGGCTGCCTTGTCGTGTTTCTCGAACGTGCGCTCGGCGCGCTCGATGGTCACGAGAAGCTTTTCGCGTCGGGCTTCCATCCGGCTCAACCTTTGTCCAGGGTTGACAACTGGTGCGGGAGAGCGTTCCATCTCCCACCTCGTTTCCAGAACCAACTAAGTTGATCCGGGCCTCCGGGCGCACTACCGCCCGGAGGTTTCTGTTCGCGTGGTTCACAATGTCAAACAGCCCGGCCAATCGAGACGACCTCGACTGAACGACCCATTATAGCAAATCGACTCTGCGATTTTTCGTTTTGGAGTGATTCGCGTTCAAGTTATGCCGATGGTATGCTGGTCAAAATCGATTTTTGGGAAACTTGACTCGCATGGGAGTAGGACAACTTCGCTGTCATAAATAGAACGCATCGTGAATTGATGCGCGTTTGCTGGGCAAACTATTTTTGAAAAGATGCTTTTGCTGTAGTTGCCAATTAGATTTTTTGCGAGCATTATTCACACAACCTGTCAGGGACATTCTTTCACAATCCGCGCAGCGCGTGATGGCGGCCCCAGGTTCTCCCTGACAGGTGGCCTGGGGCCGTTCACGTCATGGAGATATTCCAATGGCTAAGAAAGCCACTCGTAAGACCATCAATACGGAAACGACAAAGACAAGTTCTGAGCGCATTGCATTGGGTGAGTTGCTTTCCGAGAAAGCACCAAGTGTGGAATTCCAATTCTGGATCATCGGCAATACACCGCTGATCGTTCATGCCTGGAGTGAAAAGGCGAAGCTCGAAATGCTCCGCAAGCAAACCGGAGCAACGCGAGTCGCAAAAGAACGGCGTGATCCCGAAGAGGATTTTCGAAACTCACTCTATGAGATGACGCCGGGAGTATACGGATTTCCGATAACAGCGGTAAAGAAAGCGATCCTGGCCTGCGCTCACAAGGATCGTGGTGTGCCACGCAGCGATGTGATGTCGGCACTATGGCTTGACGCTGAGATGATCCGTACACGCCCTGCATTAGCCGGTGCAATTTGCGATATGCCGCTCGTTCGCATCTATGGTAGTAAGCCGGAAATGCGCGAGGACATGGTGCGGATTGGCACTGGACTTCGCAAAACGGCAAACCTTGCATATCGTGGACAATTCACTACCTGGGCAATTCGCGTTACCGGCAGTGTCAATCCGGATGTGGTTGCTCCGCATGCACTTGCCTTTTTGACGCGCCAAGCTGGCACTGCGATCGGCATTGGCGATTGGCGCAACGAAAAGGCCGGATGGTTCGGCTCTTTCCGAATCGCAAATCCACAGGAACAGAAAGCTTGGGAGGCATTTGCCGCTGGCAAAGGGCCACTTCCGGTTTCTGAGAAAGCACTCACATCGAAGGCAGCATAGAGGAGAGCGTCCAATGTTAAGGTTTTCATTCAAGGAAACTCCGTTCGTAATCAAGAACGCCAAGGATGCCGATGCGCAAGCCATCGGCACAGAGCTGACACGAATCAGCGATCAAAACGGTGGCTTGCTCACTCCAGACAATGCATGGGAAGCGGCACGCAATAGAAGAAACCCGCTGCATCGGCATGTCGAATGGAATGTCGAGATTGCTGCAAAAGCATACCAGCTCGATCAATGCCGTGAGCTGATCCGCATTATTCGTGTGGTCGATACTGATCGTGACGATAAAAAGCGCCGCGCATTTGTATCGATTAATGATGGTGGTCGAGCTTATAGAAGCACTGGCGAAGTTCTCGATTCACGCGACCTCCAACTCCTCGTATTAGAACAAGCTGAAAAAGACTTGAAAGCCTGGGAAGCGAGATACGGCGACCTACTTGAAATTTGTGCAATGGTGCGTCAAGCGCGGCTACGACTTGCTGAAATTCGAGACACACAACAAGCGGAGGTGCGCCCACAATAATTGGGGATGGAGAACCCCAAAGATGCAGGCACGGCACTGTCAGTCGAAATGCGGCGTAGTGCAGCGCGGTATTGTCCGGCACGATAAGGCAATGCAAGGCTGGCTCGGCAGGACTCTGTTCGTCGCATTAGGTCACAGCGTAGTGCGGCGCGGGCTGCAAATCCGATCCGTGCATGACAGGGCAAGGCTGGCGAGGTTGAGTTCGGCACAACGTGGCGCAGTGCGGCAGAGCACAGCAGAGCACGGCTGAGCTGGCAATGTTCGGCAAGGCGGAGCCTGGTCCGGCGTGGCTCGTTGGTGCTTGGTACGGCAAGGCTGGCTAGTCATCGCTCGGTCTATTTTGGCGATTCTTGGCCTTGCGCGTCGTTTGTTCGGCTAGGCAGCCTCTGCGAGGCTTAGCCTGGCAAAGCGTGATGTTGCGTGGCTTGGCATTGCTGGCAGAGCAGAGCCCAAACCCGGTCAGCGGGGCCAGGTATGGCGCTGCATGGCTGGCAAGGCCGGTCGCTGTCTTGGCGGAGCCAAGCTATGCGCTGCATTGGCTCGGCTCGGCAGTGCAGAGCTGGCAAAGCTTTGCACTACCAGTCGTGGCAAAGTGCGGTCGAAGCGTTGCGAGGCAAGGCACGGCTGGCGGGGTTTTGTTTGGCGCGTCCAAGCATTAGCCCGTCCCGGTTCGGCAAGGCTGGCATGTCGGAGCAGAATCTGGCGAGGCGTTGCGGATTCGCGACGTGGCGATGCAACGCTGGCAAGGCGAGGCAAAGCGAGTCGGCATTGAGGCGCGGTTTAAGCGCAGCGGTGTTGGGCAGAGCTAGGCTGGCGTTGCTAGGCACAGCCCGGCCTATCGCCATACTGCCGATTGCGGGCTAGGCGAGGCTCGGCTTCAAGATCGTTGGCGGCAGGCTGGTCAAACAGTCTGCCGTCAACATTTTCTGGCACGACTGTGATAACGAGACCGGGCTTAGGGCCATATCTTTTGCGGATGACAACTGTGGTGAGCTGTCTGTCATCGTGCCAAACGATTCCGTTACACCCATCACCGATGATTTTCAGAATGTTATCTGAATCTGGTTTACTCGCAGGCAAGGTTGCACCAGCTACGGCTCGATCAAATTGTCGTCGTGACCAACTCGCCGGAATTGGCATCCACGCTTCAATGGAAACCGAGAGTGGTCCGCTGAGTGGCCTTCTCGGACCCATTACGACGAGCGCCTGGTTACGCAAAGCAGTTTCATAATCACGAGTTCGCGCTGGCGTATAAGCGCGAACAAACCCATGTGCGCTTGAAAATCGAGGCCGCCCCTTACCTTGAGGCGGCCCCGGCAATTCAACCACAATTGTCTCGGTCAATGTGCAGTCTCTTGCTGCCGTTCAAGCTCATCGGCAGCTTGAAGGAGGTGCGGCGGATTCTCGACCGGCTGATCTTCGCCAAGTGTCATCTCCGCTTGCTTCGGTGTGCGCTTGCGCTTCTGCCCACTCTCTTCCGCCGTGAACATTCCCTCCGGCGCAATGCGATTGAAGTCGGTGCATTCGAGCAGGTAGTAGAGCGTGTCCTCCCAAAGGACCCGCCCCTTGATCGCATCCTGCTTGGCTTTGCTGAGGAGCCGAGCTGCAATCCTGGCTGCCGGGATATTGACCCCCTGATCAGAGGCTCGTTTGGTGGCCGTACTCAGCTCTTGACCGGCCTCACTGGTGGCATTCTTGCTGGCGATGACCTCATTGATAAAGGACCGGACTACCCGTTCTGGGGCCAGCTGGCGGAGGTGATCGCCGCCCGATTCGGTTGCCCGCTTCTTTTGCTTGTTGTTTGATTTCTTTTGGGAATTTCCCTTCTTTGCCGCTTTTGCCATTACCCATCTCCATAGTGTGCTGGAGCTGGATACGTACCACATCTTGTGTGGCTTTTCGATATTTTCTGGGGTTTCCCCTGGATAAATGCTTGCAGCGAAATTAAATTTTCGCTAGCAATAATGCCAACTGGTGAGTCGCATGTCAGCGCTTGTTAAGACGCTTTCCAAATTGCAGCCACAGGAGTGGACCGGGCAACCGATCAAGATGCCCGGCATCTATTCCGGCATTCCGTTAGAGAAATACCACGAAGGCGATATCTGCGTTGAGCCGTCGATCTCCTCGTCCGGTCTGCGCAAGCTCTATAACCCATCACCCAATGTGAAGGCATCACCAGCGCATTATTGGATGAATAGTCCGTACAATGAAGAGCGCGTCGAGGATGACGACACCGAATGGATGATTCTAGGACGCGCCGCCCATCATCTGTTGTTCGGTGAGAAAGATTTTGATCAAGTGTTTGTAGCAAAGCCAGCAACTATCAACGGCGTCAAATGCGACCGCACCACGACACAAGGTAAACTCTGGTACAAGGAGCAAGGTGCGCTCGGCCTGACTATCATAACGATGGGTCAGCTCAAAGCGATCAGGGGCATCGCGCGTGAGCTGGCAAAAGAACCTCTCATCATTGATCCGGCGGGGAAACGCGAGGGCATTCTCAACGGCCTGATTGAGCATTCGATGTTTGCGAAGCATCGCAGCGGACTCTGGTTGAAGATTAGACCAGATGCGATGCCCAATGATTCGCTCGATTACGTCGATCTGAAGCTCACTCGCTCGATCATGTGGCCAGACTTGCAGCGGAGCATCAGAGACTACGGATATTTCATGCAAGCCGGATTGACGGCGATGGTCGTGCAAGCCGTGCTCGGCCAGCCACTCAATTCATACACGCTGGTATTTGCCGAAGATCGCGAACCTCATTGTGTCGAAATCGTCACGCTCAAAGAGAACGAAATCCAGCGTGGCATTCAGGCATGCGAGATTGCGCTCGCTAAATTCGTGCAGTGCTGGAAGGCCAAGCGCTGGCCCGGCCCGCGTGGTGATCGTGAGGATGCGCAATATATCGAGATGAGTGAGTACGACCAAAAGAGAATGGATGAAACTCTCTCGCTCGATAGGAAAGGGTAAGCAGATGAGTCTCCACCAAATTGTTGAAGATACCAAGATTGAGACATATCGCGAAGCGGCGGCTAAGCGCATCAAACAGTTGATGCACAATTGGACTGCCAACACGCTGGCGCTTGGTGCCGAGTTGAACGAAGCGAGAAGCACTTTTCCTGAAAATCTCAAGCGGCCGGGACATTGGCCAGGGTTCACCAAGTGGGCAAAGCAAATAACCGGGCTCTCCGAGCAGCATATTAATTCACTGATCCGAATTCATGAGAAGTTTGGTCGAACCCGTGGTTCGGTTCAGATTGCCCAGCGCGTAATGAAAATGCTTGTCCAAAAGGATGTACCGGAATCAGCGCGAATTGAGGTGATCAGTCGCACCGAACGCGGTGAACATATCGGCACTAAAGAAGCAAAAAAGATCGTTAAGGTTCACAAGCTGCCCACAGCCAAGGATGCCAATCTTCAGGCCAAAGATGAGGGCCGTCCGATTCTGGCGCGCGATGGCTATATCTATTTCGGTACTGATCCAAGCCGAGCAAAGGAAGGGGAGGATCGCCGCACGATGGTGTACGGCGTTCGCAAGGCGCTCGATACGCTCGGCAACATTCAACTGAGCGGAAAACAATTCCTCGACTACGCAATGCCTCATCAACTCTGGGATAAGGACGAGGCAAAAATCATCAAACAGGCCCTACGCTGGCTCACGCAATTAAGTGAAGCGTGGGACACGCGAGAATAACAATGCAAGCTCCGGAGATGCTGATCAAGGCAGTGCGTAGCGTGCTGCATACCAAGGCGCGAGAAGGCAAAACCACAAAACGCTCTGCAGTGCTTTTGGTTATGGGAAAGATCGATAGGGCTGGAGGTCCAACTAAGTTTGGTATCGGAGCTGCGGCGATGCGAATGGCATTGACGCACATCATCGATGTGGAAGTCTCCCGACAACTCAAGCTAACGCTAACCGATCATGAATACAAACACGTTCTACCGGCAAGCACGCCGATGGAGATTATTGCAGCATTAGGCAAGGTGCCGCGCTGGATCGCGATCAGCGATGGCACAGAAGCTGTATGGGTGCCAGCACTTCAGGCAACTCCAATACATTGGATGGATAACTCGGCGTTGAAAGAAAAGAAGGCGCAACAGACACAGAGAAAGGCTGATCTATCCACGGATATCGCTCGCTTCCTGATGATGAACAAATTCAATTCTCTCGAAGAAGCTTTCAAAAAAGGAACATGAGATGGCGCACATGTTTCATCTTGAATTCATTACCAATCATGCAAACGGTCAGGTCGAGACTGGCACCGTGCTCGTGCTTGCGGATAGCCACGAGCAGGCACGCGATTTCGTTTGCATGCAACTAAACCTACCGCCATCGCGCACTCGAATTGCTGAATGCTTCAAGGTCAAGCCGCCATGTCATGTGCTATCCAATCGGCAGTTTCATCAATCCTCCGGATCACATCAACCACGCGACGGACAGCGTGGTTTACCGGAACGGTACAATTTTTTCATCCAGGTCAGCAACGTCATCGGCCACAGTGAACAGCAGGCTCTTCGTAAGATAGGCGAAGAGCTACAGGCTCGCGGCAGTCAACGCGCACTCAAGCACAATCTTGAAATAGCAATTGATGCAACAACGGTTGGGCCAACCTCCGGGAAGCGCAGCACACTTGAGACAATCGAGTTTTATCGACCAGCATCAAAGCCGATGCAGGGCGGTCGCGTGGCGAGGAAATAATATGGGCCGGAAGAAACGAAGTGTACGAAACAGGCTTGGTCTTCCCACACCACCCGCTGGAATGGTGCGGCACGAAACCGAGATGAATCAAAAACGTGGATTACGAGAACGTATTGTTGGTGAGGAACAATTGGAGCTGGTGAAAGATATTGGCGAGCAAGCTGGTCTTGGCCAACCTTGCTCGATCTGCGGCGGACCGATCGCGATACTTGGCAGTTGGAAACTCGGCAATAATGCACAGCCGATCAATAATGGGCGCTGCTGCGATAAATGCGACAAGGAAGTTGTCATTCCTGCGCGGATGAAGCGAGCGAAAGAAGGATGGGATGATCTGCGGGCAGTTGAACCGAATTGGCAGATTATGGGCCAGACAGTACTCGAAGATATCCGTCGTGATGCAGTGCAGGACAAGCTTGAGCAGGCGCTGCTCAATGCCGGATTGGTTAAGCCGCCAGGTATTGACCCTACTCCGACCGAATTGGCAACACTTAGATCGTTCCGCAATTCCGGGCGTGGCAAAGCGTTCGATCTTAAAAACCCTGGAATGCCTGACGACAAAACAGATGTCACCGGATTGCTCAAATGGCTAGCGAGCGGTGGCTTCAAACTCAAAGCGCCACAACATCCATTAATGCATAAGGCGCTCAGAGCATTAACGATCGATGAGTATCTTGAACCAACAGCATGCGTGCAGAGCATCCTGGTCCGCCATGACTGGGCTGCGGTACTCGGTGACTCGCTTGACATTCAAGGTGAGTGGACAGCACCATACGACCATCAGATATTTGAGCTGCTCATTGAAGGAACATGGCGTACCGCGCCACTTGATGGCCAGCGCGTTGCACTTCCCGTGCTAGCGCTGATGGCAACCAAGCCGCAATCGATGTTGCTGCTACTGCGTACCGGGAAGGACAAATGGGTTTGCGATAAGTATTTGCTCCAACTATTGCCGGATGGATTTCGGGAATACCCTGACACTCGGATTAATGAAATCGGTACCGATCTATCACCACTTCGTAAGCTGGTCTATCGCCAGGTCCGTGCCTGCTCGATCATGATCGAAGCGCGAGTGGCGGAGACCAAGCCGCTGCGCGATATGACATATAAGCGCAATGTGCCGCCGAAGGACAACAGCGCGCCATTACCGAAGCTCGGCTACAACATCGTCGAGTTAGCTGATCGACATAGAGTAGAGCGGCTGCCGCCAGGACCGATCACGTCGTCAATGCGCCGCCGTCCACGCCTGCATTTCCGCTGCGCGCACTGGCGTCACTTCGCGACACATCGCACACGTATCCCATGGACACTCGCGGGTAATCCGGAATTGGGATTCGTGGAGAAAGAATACCGGCTGTGAGCGATATCATCCCGTTTGGCAAGTATCGCGGTCAACCAATCGCCGAGATCGTTCAGCGTGATCCGGCCTATATTCAGTGGTTAATGCAGCAGGCATGGTTCCCAGAAAAGTTTGCGCCGATATATCAACTCGTCGTCAATAACTTCGCACCGCCATCCGAGGAAAC
>Ga0126383_10003514_pt1 | contig 10384 bp, 10 predicted proteins | sample PanSoiMetPlot_35_FD_96882 | JGI IMG/M metagenome (GOLD analysis project Ga0126383, IMG submission 96882) | Tropical forest soil microbial communities from Panama - MetaG Plot_35 | ecosystem: Environmental > Terrestrial > Soil > Tropical forest > Bulk soil | place: Panama | collected 2016-02-17
AACGCGAGGCGCCCGACCGGACCGCCGCAATGTGGCGCGCATCCTTGAGGAGGCGGGCGTGGGCAAGGTCTCCAGCCGCACCTTCCAGCGCTGAGTTCGCACGCGCCGGTCTCAACCTGCGCCCTGACGGGACGGTGGCCCACGCCTACAGCCGCTTCGAGGCCTCCGAGTTTGGCGAGCTCTGGACCGGCGACGGCCTGCACGGTCCGGTAGCCGACGGCGCCACCGCCGTCCTGTTCGTCTTCATCGACGACTTCAGCCGGGCGGTGGTGGGCTGGCGCTGGGGCCACGCCGAGGACACCGTCCGCCTGGAGGCTGCCTTCCGCCGGGGCCTGGAGTCCGCCGGAGTCCCGCGTGCGGTCTTCGTAGACCGCGGCAGCGCGTTCATGTCGGCCGCCTTCCACCGCACCCTGGCCACGCTCGGCATCCGCATTATCCACTCGCGCGCCGGCTACCCTGCCTCGCGGGGAAAGGTCGAGAGGTTCTTCGCCACCCGTCCGCAGTCAGTTCTTGGTCGAGCTCGCAGCGCGCGGCGGAGCCAAAGACCTTAGCGAACTCAACGAGCTCCTCGGTGCCTGGCTGGACGGTGTCCACGTGTCCCGTTACATAGCCAGCGTCACCTCGTCACCGCGCCGGGCTGTACTCGTGGATCCAGGCCACCGAGACAGTCGAGACGTACGACCGCGTCGTCGCGGCGAGCTGGGCTAGCAGGCGCCAGGCGCAGGTTCCGGACTGTGTTGCTTGCCCGGAACGTGCGTTCGCGCTTGAAACGTCCGATCTTCGTCCAGACGAGTCGGAGGCGAACATAGGACTATTCAAAGCGGGACAGGCTTTGTCCCCGTGTACGTCGACAACCGTTTGACAATGGTCTGGCGTGACGAAAGGCTTCTCGCCGGCTCGTCCTCCCCACTCCGGGCCTCGGCCAGGGGGATACGCGGGTTGCGGGCCACGACCGGCTGGGAGGTTTACTCCAGGAACGCCCCTGGGCCGCCTGATCGAGTCGACCGAATTCGGTTTACGGCACCCTTGCATCGATTCGTCTTCACGACACGCCGGCCGGAGAACCGGCTCAGTTCGGCACGGCTTGGGCGATTTCTTTTATGGCGTGGCCGATGTACAGGATCGAGGTGTCCCCACACGATTCCATGACGGCGCGCTCGCCGAGCTCAACCTGCGTTAGGTGCCCTCGCTTGTGCTGGCGAAGGACGCGCAAAAGGGTGAGCGCGTTAGCACGAGGTTTCAAGCCCGCGTACCCGAGGCTGCGCAGCCCGTGACGTTGCATGATGCCGACGAGCTCGGCCGGCCTGATGAACTGGTGCCAGTCGTGCAGATTCGATGGCATGAAGCGCGTCCAGGCAAAATCCTGAAAAAGCTTGATGAGGACCAGCCGGCTAGCGAATGTGCGGTTGATCGTCTCATAGAGGTACAGGCCGCCCGGCCTGAGGACGCGGCTGGTCTCTGATATGACTCTCTCGAGATCGTGCACATGCTCGAGGACGTCGCAGCAGCAAGCGATGTCGAAGGAAGCGTCCGAAAGGGGGAGCGCCTCACCTGTGCCACCCAGATATTCGACCTGCAACCCGTCCGTTTCAGCATGCTCTCGTGCCACGGTCAGCGCAGCTGCGGAGGGATCGACGCCGGTGACGCGGCAACCGAGACGCGCGAGCTCCTCTGCAAGAAGGCCACCACCACACCCGACATCAAGAACGGTCTGGTCTTGGGGATCGATGGACAAGTCGACGAAGACCCGACCGAAGTACTCCATCCGGCCCGGGTTGAGCGCGGTGCGGATCGCCGAGAGGGGACCGTCGGCGCTCCACCAGGGGTCGCCGGGCTGATCGTAGATTGCGTTGTCGACTGGCATCCCGTACGTGCGTCCCTACCAGCACCGAGTTAGCTCGGCCGTCGCTATTTGCAACCGGCCACGAGCGGAGAAACATAAGGGCGACTCGTTAGGGTGCTGATTAGAACCTGTCCCGTTAGCCTCCGCCACGTCAGTTTGTTTCATCTGGTCCCTTATTAGCCCGCGACCAACCCTCCGCTCACGGCGCCCAATTCGTGGCCCAACGACGACAAGAGCCCACGGGGTAGGACGCTCCTCCCGTGCAAACGACCTGCCCGCTGGCCAGCGAGTAGGCCTTGACCTCGCGGGCGCGAGCCTGGGTCTCAAGCGATTCACCGCAATACGCCGCCGCCATGATGCGATCGCGCGCAACCGCGACCGAAACGCATGCAGGATGTTAAAAGCTTGCCGATGGTCGCCAGTCTGGACGCTCCCGATAGGGGGGATCGTCGGAGCTAGAATGCGGCGTTGAACGCGTTCCCGAGATCAATGGGCGCAAGACGGACGCCCAGATGTTCGTCAAGTCTACTGATGGCGGCACTCGCTACGATGCGTCCGAGCAGGACTTACCCGAAGGGATCTCCGACCTCGAGTGAGGACCGAAGCACGTGGTCAATGAAGGTCTCAATCCCGAGCGACGAGGAAGGCTACTTCGGTCGCCTGTGCCCAGGTTGTGGAGGTTTCTTCAAGCTGGGTGTGGCTGATTTCAAAGCCGCGCCGGATGGGCTGCAGCTGTACTGCTCGTACTGCGGGCACCATGCTGACGCCGGCGACTACTTGACCCCGGACCAGCGAGAGCGCGCACTCTCCGCCGCGCAGGCGATCGCCATCGCGAAGATCCAGGAAATGCTCGGGGAGCTTCCCAGTGGACCGATCGGCGGCGTGTGCCGTTAAACGTGATCAGTCGGTTCAGCGGGAGCAGGGCAGGAATGTGATCCGCGGACTAGCTGACCCCCTTACGCACACACGTTCGCGCTTTGAAACGTCCGATCTTCGTCCAGACGAGTCGACGACAAACATCGGACTGTTCAAAGCGGGACAGGCTCCGTCCCAAGTACTTCGACAAGCCGTTGTTGACCCTGGTCGGGCCCTGACACAAAGGCTTCTCGCCCGGCTCCTACTCCCCGCCGCGGACCCCTCGTTCGAGTGCCACGGCCCAGCGCGCCGGATAAATGCACCCCACGGGCCTTCGTTCAGGACCAGAAGCCAGTCCAGCGCCTCGCGGCGAGCTGAGGCGATCCAGCGCTCGGCGATCGAGTTCGCCAGGTTTACTCCACGAGTACGCCTGGGCCGCCTGATCGAGATGACGGATGATAAGTCTACCCCACAGGTCAACTCAGAGTAGACGACACAGGCGATTTTCGAACTGACTCTAGGGGTTAATCACACACCACATCGTCCGGCGGTGAGAGGCACCTCAGCGGAGGGCGCGATCACCGGCGGCCCGGACGCGACCGATCACAATTCTTGACCGTGCACCGCCAGGTGAGGTTAACGGTGGGCTAACGGAACCTTAATCGTATTTCCTCGCAGATTAGCCCAGCTCGTAGAGTCTCCTTTTCAGGCGTCGTCTCCAAGCTGCCGCCTCGCGTATTGCAGCCTTTGTCGCTCGGCTGGCGACAGATCGTTCTCGATCTGGCTATAGGCCTCAGAGACCCTATACCAGTCGCCGGCGTGCCAAGCTGTATCCGCTGCAGAACGCGCCACCCGACCGCGCATTTGTTGACCGAACTCACACGCGGCAGCCTCGCGGACAGCCGACAGCTGATCATAGAATCCAGGATCGTTCCTAAGAGCTCTGCTTCCGTACCCACGCGTCTCCTGGGCCAGCTTCCTCAAACCCCGCCCGAGAGCGCGACTGGTTGCCGCGAACCTCCGGTACCGTCTGGCCGCCGCCGGATCAGCAACTCTCATTAGGTCGCTGATCGAATAGGGCCTTCGATGTCCGCGCCATGCGGCCGCCGATCGAAGACTTCCTGGAGCGCGAGCTTCAGGCCCTTATGGAGCGACCCGCGGCCACCGCCCGCTGGCACGTCTACTTCCGATGCGAGTGGTGCGAATGGTTCCAGCGGGCAACGCCTAGAGCGCGCCAACGATGCCCATCTGAAGGCCTGAGCCGGTCAGTGCAAGCACGAGCAGCGGCATGGCCGTAAAGCTGACCGCGTCGCCGACCGCGGAGACCCCCTGTCCCAGGAGCACGACGCGAAAGTCGCGGACGCCAGCGGCCAGCTCCGGCCGAGGACCGCTCGCTACGACGATACTGGTGGTCATCGTCCCGCATGAGTCACGCGGGAACGACCGCAATCGCGTCGATCTCGACCAGGAAGTCCGGATGGGCGAGGCCTTTGACGACGGCGGCGGTGATGAGAGGTGGGTTGGGTCGGTCGCCCCATACGCGCTGGAACGCCGAGTAGCCGGACCGGAAGTCCTGGCCCTCGACGATGAAGACGTTCCATTTCACGACGTGCTCAGGCCGAGCACCAGCTGCCGTCAGGGCCGTGAGCACGTTGTGCAAGACCTGTTCCGTCTGTACGCCAAGATCGCCGATCCCGACGATGTTCCCGTTGGCGTCGACCGCGTCCTGGCCGCCGACGTAGATCGTTCGGACGCTGCCAGAGACCACCGCGACATTGCTGAATGCCGGGTTTTGGTGCAGGCCATCTGGGTTGAGGAACTGCACTTGCCCGAGCCTGCCACTCGATGCTGCTGCCATCACTCGCTGCTCTCCTTTGTTCGGCGGCGATGGGCCGCCACCTTGGCGCGATTGCCGCAGCGCTCCATGGAGCACCAGCGCCGGTGTCCGGACCGCGACGTGTCGACGAACAGCAGCGCGCAGCGCGATCCCTCGCACCGCTTGAGTCGTGCAGCGCGCGGCCCACCGAGGAGATCGATGGCGTCCCGAGCAGTAGAGGACAAGAGGCTTCGCACGCCGTGCGTACCCACCCACGCCCGGCTCGAACCGGGCAGCAGCTGGGGAATGAGGCACGGCTGCGCGGCCAGGTCGTTCAGGACCTCGCGGGCGGCCTCCGGGACGGGCCGGCCATCGATGTGCGCGTCGGACGCGCTCCAGATCGCGGCCTGCAGCCGGACGGCCATCTCGATGTCATCGTCCGTGGCATGCAGGCCGGCCACGCCCACCACGTCAGCAGCCCAGCGGTCGAGGTCGGACGGTCGCCTGAGCGACTGGAACCTGGCCAGCGGCCCCACGTAGGTTCCCGGCCCGGTCATAGCAAGGGCCAGCGCCAGGCTTCCGGGATCGAACGTGAAGACCTGTCCGTCGGGGTGATGCACCTTGTGCGCGCCGACCTCGATCATGTAACTATAATAACCGGTTACAGACTGGTTCATGCCCATGGCCGAGCTCTCGAGGCCTACTAGCGGACCTTTAGCAACGCCATCCAAGGAAGGAGCGAATTCACGATGGGAAGGATTGTCGCGAGCGACAACGTCTCGCTCGACGGAGTCATTGAAGACCCGGCCGGTGATGAAGGCTTCGAGCGCGGCGGCTGGGTCGGCCTGATCGCGGACCGGCCGGACCTCGGCGAGGTCACGCTCCGCGAGGCTCTGGGTGCCGAGGCGATGCTGATGGGTCGGCGGACCTACGAATGGCTCGCCCAGCGGTGGCCATCGCGGAGTGGCGAGCTGGCCGACAGGTTGAACAGCATGCCGAAGTACGTCGTGTCATCGACCCTCGAAGATCTGAAGTGGAGCAACACTACGGTCCTATATGGCGAGGCGCTCGACGATGTCTCGCGGTTGAAGGCGGAGCTCACTGGGGAGATAGTTGTCCCGGCCAGCTTCACGCTGGTGCGCATGCTGATAGAGCACGACCTGGTTGACGAGCTACGACTCAAGGTCTTCCCGGTCGTGCTCGGCGCCGGGAAGCGCCTCTTCGGCGAGACCAGCGGCAAGAAGTCGTTGCGCCTCGTGGACGTTCGGACGCTCGACGGAGACACGACGTTCCTGACCTTTGCATGCGCGTAGCGGCGCTCCGCGTACGGCTCCGCCGTCAGAGGCGACTTGAGTTCAAAAACTGGTCGGGGGCCTGGGGTTTGAACCCGGGGCCTCACGGTCCCGAACCCTACGTAGTTCGTGTCCTCCCGTGTCCCGCCGGTTCCTTCAGTGTCCCCCTGTGCTCAATTTCGACCGCGGTCGTGTCCTCTCGTGTCCTCCTGTATCCTCCTGGTTCCGCGAATGCGTGACACGTCTGTGACACGGCGGGCCGCTCTGGGCTTCGGAACTGAGCGCGCACGCCACGATGCAGAGGTGTCGTATCCCCTACGTACACTCAGGCCGTACGCGGCGCGCGCTTGCCCAAGGTCCATCTGCGTCTCGTTGCCAGGCTGTACCGAAAGACGCTTCCAGCCGCTGCTCTTCCATCAAGTAAGCCCACTTCTGGACGATCTCGTGCTCCCACTGCGACTCGCTCAATCCGGTCTCCGGAGTCCATGGAAGGACGACCGCCACCAGCGAGGATCAGACTGCTATTTCGCAGGCGGCGGCGCGGTCGTCGCTGGCGCATCCGGAAGCGTATGTGGAGAACATGGCCAGCCCAACAGTGACGATTGGGAAGTCGATGGGGGGAAGCTGGCTTGTTCGCATAGCCAATGTATGGTCCCTTGTCGAGAAGTCCTACCCCACCCACCTGAAGACTGAACTATCGTGTGCCGTTACATGTGGTCAGTCGGTTCGTTTCAGGGCGCCGCAAGGCTGGGCATGAGCGTCAGGCGTCAATCGCGGATCATCTCTGCTCAAATCACCCCGCGGGGTAGACCAGCGGCCCGGCTCCCGTCAGGCAGCCCTGCCGGTAGATGGGATCGTCAGCAACTAAGCCAGGGGTGGGAGCTGTACAACCGCGTTTGCAGCCTCACTTACGGGCAAACCCAGCCGCCCGAACGAGGTGATGCTGGCGGTGAACAGCATCACGTCGATCCACCGCGGCCTCCGCGGCGGCTCGGCTCGGCTCGGCTGATGACCACCAAGACGGGGACGCCGCGGCGGGCGGTGACCGTGGTCGGCAACGAGACCGTCAAAGGGCTGCGGCATGGCTGGAGCGAGCGGCTCAAGATTCTCATTCAGCTGCCGCTGTTCGTACGTTGGTGCTGCCGCCCGGCTTCACCGTCGGCTGGGGCGAGACAATCGCCGACGGCAGCGAACTCGCCTGGACCCTCGACCCGCGCCAGGCCAGCTGGCTGCTGCTGGGCGTGGCCGCCTTCACCTACACCTGGCCCTGCACTGGCGCATCGAGGAGGTGCTGCCACCCCCCTGCTCGTCGTGGGCGCAGCCAAGCTGGCGCTGGCCATCGCAGGGATCACCACGGGGTGGAAAGGATTGCGGCGCCCGCGACGCTCGCACAAAGGGCAGCCTATCCGCACCTAGGAGGCTGCCCGGTAGCGCCGGTCGGCGGCCAGGGCCAAGTCGAGCAGCCGCCCGGCGATCGCCTTCTCCTGCCAGAACAGCGTGGCTAGCACCAGATCCGGTGCCACCAGCCGTCGACCGGTCATTTCATGCCTGGGCCGCCACGGCTGCACGGAGACGCGGGTCCACCAGCGGGTCTGGTAGTAGCTGGCAACCTCGCCCGGGTTGAGCGGGTCGGCCACGTGCTGACAGGCCAGGTACTCGCAGGCGACCACCCTGACGCAGGCCTCCTCGGCGACCTCCCGCACGAGCGCTTGCTCAACGGTCTCGCCGGGCTCGACGCTGCCGCCGGGAAACGTCCAATGCTCGTCATCCCAGGTCACCATGACCACCCGGCCGTCCGCGGTGACACAGATACCCAGCGCCTGAGTGACCTGCCCCGCCGGAGGCATCCAGCCCGGCGCCATCAGCGTGAACCAGGCTGGCCGCGCCACCTCCAGCACCGGCTGCGGCGCCACCGTCGCATCGACCGGGCCACCCGGTACCGGCATCGGCGCACCACCGATCGGAATGTCGGAGGAAGTGTGGGTCACGACGAGCATTGTGCCTGGCGCCAGGCGAGGCGCCTTCCCGGGCGGTCGCTCACCTGTCCCGTTAATCTCCGCCGCGTCACTGCGTTTCGGGCGGGTGGCGAGTCCAGCTTGGCCATCGGTCGCAGGACCCTTGTCATCCATGTTGACCTGCGTCGATGCTTGGAGCATTCGTTCGCGCTTTGAAACGTCCGATCTTCGTCCAGACGAGTCCACGACAAACATCGGACTGATCAAAGCGGAACCGGCTCCGACCTCAAGCCCGTCGACCTGCCGTCGTTGACACTGGCCGTGCCCTTACGAGGGCTTCTTGTCTCAACCCGGCTTCGGCGCCTAGTGAAGACCCGGCAAGCGCCGCCGCCGCCACCTCCCGGGCCTGGAGCCCAGGGGCACGGCCTGGGCAGTTGGCGACAGCGGGAATCGCGACCGGCTCCCGGTGGCCGCATGCAGCACGGAGACCGATCATTCATCGAGCACCCCAGCGGAGTTCAGGCCAGCCCTGCTGACCTACAGGACCCGCGGGCGACGGCCAGTGAATTACCGGTAGAGGTCCGATTTGGGCAGTTCCGGCGAGCTCACCGGGATTAAAGTAGATTCGCTATCAGAGTCGGCTCGGAGGTGATTCTCATGCAGGCGGCCGAGAAGAAGATCGAGCGCTCCAGCGCCACGGTGACCGACTTCGGAGCTTATCTCGAGCCCGTGCTCCGGGTCCAGCCCGGTGAGCGCTTTACCGTGGAGACACAGGACAACCTCTTCGGCAGGATCACGAGCGAGGAGGTTCTACCGTCTCCGGAGCACCTCGACATCCTGCGCACAACCCCCTGGACGGTGAACCCAGTGGCTGGTCCTATCTACATCGAGGGCTCTAAGGCCGGTGACCTGCTGGTGGTGGAAATCGAGGAGATGGTCCCCACCGACACAGGCTGGACTGGGTTCCTCGCCACCTTTGGCAACCTTGCCCAACGTCACGACTTCCCCGAGTTACAGCAGTTCTATTCGCGGATGACCCGGCACGAGCCCGGACCGAGCGGCACCACCTCGGATGGGAGCGGCAGCTTTACCGTCACACGAGAAGTGAGATACCCCCTTCGTCCCTTCCTGGGGACGATCGTGACAGCCCCAGAGAGAGGGGTTCACAACACGCTCGTCACTCAGGGATCCTGGGGCGGCAACATCGACTGCAAACACGTGTGCAAGGGCCACCGCGTCATGCTCAACACTTACCACGACGGTGGGTTGCTTTTCTTCGGCGACGGCCACGCAGCTCAGGGCGACAGCGAGTACACAGGAATTGCTGACGAGAGCGCCATGGACACCACTGTCCGCTGCCACGTGATCGAGAAGAAGCGGATCCCCGGCGTGCTTCGAATCGAGACTCCCGGCAGCCTCATCCAGGTGGACAGCGCGCGGAATACCGGCAGCATGGATCGGGCATTGAACGGAGCCTTCATTGGCATGATGGACTGGCTGACCAAGGATCACGGCATGGATACCAGGGAGGCCTACTTGCACTTCACTGCCAATCCAGACGTCGTTGTCCACACATACCAGTTTGTCGGCCCTGCCTTCTACGTCGTCGGAGTCGAGTTTCCGAAGCGCTACATCTGAGCCCGTTGGCTGTTTGGGAGGGTAAGCCATGGATCTTGGCTTGACCGGCAAGGCGGCTTTGGTCACGGCAGCAAGCCGAGGCATTGGCAAGGGAGTGGCTCGAGAGCTTGCTGCCGAAGGAGCCCGGGTCTTGATCTGCGCACGCGGCCGCCACGACCTGGACAAGACTGCCCAGGAGATCCGGGACTTGGGCGGGGAGGTGCACGCCGTCCAAGCCGACGTGGCCAACATGGAGGATCCTCCGAGGGTCGTAGAAGAGACTGTCCGCCAATTAGGAAGGATCGACATACTGGTCAACAACGCGGGAGACGCCTGGCTCGGCCGTTCAGTCGATACGACGGATGACGAGTGGCGCTACAGCATGGACGTGACCTTCTTCAGCGCGGTCCGATTCACCCGTGCTGTGGTGCCGCACATGCGTCGGCAGGGCGGTGGACGCGTCGTCAACATTGCCTCGGTCAGCGGCCACACCATGTTGGGCGGTCTCGCCGATTACCAGTCAGCAAAGGCAGCCATGCTTGCCTTTTCGAAGACAATGGCGATCGACCTGGCGGCGGATAACATCCTCGTCAACTGTGTCTGCCCCGCGCTGATCCATACCCCACTCTGGGACAGGCTCGCCGACGCGATGGTACCTACGGTCGGCAAGACCAGAGAGGAGGTTTTCCAGAACCTTGCCAGTCAGCTCCTGATGCTGAAGCGCTACGGCAGGGCTGACGAAGTCTCTGGCCTGGTGGCCTTCCTGGCCTCCGATCGGGCCTCGTTCATAACGGGCGCCGCTTATGACGTTGATGGGGGATTCACCAAGTCCATCCTCTGATCACCCATGGACCAGCTCGGCAGAACCCAGGTAGTGCCCGACGCACACTTGAGCCGAGCACGCTGCTGACCAGCCGGCGGACGGTCGACCACTGCCGCTGGCAGACCGGTGCCGTTACACCCGCCGCGTCACCTCGGTCACGCGGCCCAGCCGTACTCGTGGATC
>Ga0126383_10003518_pt1 | contig 10381 bp, 6 predicted proteins | sample PanSoiMetPlot_35_FD_96882 | JGI IMG/M metagenome (GOLD analysis project Ga0126383, IMG submission 96882) | Tropical forest soil microbial communities from Panama - MetaG Plot_35 | ecosystem: Environmental > Terrestrial > Soil > Tropical forest > Bulk soil | place: Panama | collected 2016-02-17
GCGCTCCACGGGAAGCGCGACCAGATTTGCATCATAAGTTTCGTCTTTGCAGGAAATCGGAAGCAGCGCGCCCCTGGCAGCAATGACGAACCACTGGTAGTCCATGCGAATCAGGAATTGCAGGATTTCGCGTCCGGCATAGCCCCAGGGACGTGTTCGGGTGTCCTGCACTTCCACGAGCATCGCGGGGCGCGACTTGCCATTCAGAAGCTTCAGCGCGCCGCACAGGACGGAAAGCTCCGCGCCTTCCACGTCCAGTTTCAAGAAATCGACTTTCGAGATTTCCAATTCAGAAAAGATGTCGTCCAGCCGGCGAACCGGTACCCGCACCGTTCTTACCGGCTCCGCTGTGGCCGGAGTATGCAGGCTGTTGTACCAATCATTGAATCCATCAACCACACGAAGATCTGCTTGCCCCGGATCTTCTCCTGCTGCGCACGGCATTAATTCCACATTCGAGCAGCGGTTGAGTTTCAGGTGTTTTTCCAGCCGCGCACATTCCCGCGGGGAGGGTTCGATGGCAACGACCCGGCCATTCCAGCCGACGCACTTCGAGGCGAGGAGCGTATAAATCCCGTGATGCGCACCGACGTCGACGACGGTCATGTCGCGCCGAAGCAGCCTTTTCACGAATTTCATCTCCCTATTTTCGAACTCGCCGTGGAGGAGTTGGTGGTCCAAAGCGCTTTCTTGGGCCAGCCACCATGCGCCAAAGGGAAGCCGCAAGGGAATCGGCATACTCGGGAAAATCAACCGTGCGCGGTTCGCCAGCGTGATGTATTTCTTGCGCGTCGGGCTTGCCAGGAATCGACGAACGCGTTGAAACAGCGTCATTTTTTTCGGGGTTTTTGCCCAGGGGTCTTCCGTTTCTTGAGGTTCCAGGAGCAGCCAAAAGCCCGCCAAGTCAATGGGCACTAGCGAAGCGAGCAAGACCGTGCGGCGCTGCGCGTGTTCGCGGGTTTCGCGAAAATCGTCGTGGTCGGGGAGCGGCGTGACGCGATAGACTTTTGCGAAGCCCGCACGATAAAGCATCTTTACCAGGCTGTTCTCGCTGGCGTAGCAGGCAATTTCTGAGAGGCTTTGGTCTTCTTGCCGCGGCTCTTGGCGCAGGAGAAACGAGCATCTCTCTTCCGGCAAGCAAATGCTTTCCAACAAGAGGCACTTCTCGGTGATCGCGCGCAAGTTTCGAATCGCCTGCAGCGGATTCTCCAGGTGATAGAGCAGGCCGAAACACAACACGAAATCAGACTGCCCCAGTTTCGAGACCTCGCGGTCCTCAACGTCTGCCTGCCCGAATGGGATTCCGGGAAAACGCTTGCGCGCTTCGGTCACGTTTTCGGCGCGAGCGTCAAAGCCGCAAACCTGAAGGCCATATTCCGCAAGCGTTTGAGAGAAGAAGCCAACGCCGCACCCCACATCCACGGCACTTGCGAGGCCCAACGCCGGCTTCAGCTTCTTCACAATTCGCCGAAGCGTTTGCTCTCGCGCCTCGATGAGCGCGCGGTACTCCTTGCGGTCAAACGTCGTGAGCTTGATGGTGATCTCGGGGCTCTGCCGAGTCGGGTGCACATTGAGAGGGCTCGGTTCGAACCAAGGACTGGCTTGCACGACAGTCTCCTTGTTATGACTACTCGCGTTTAGTATTCACTGCTAGAAGTGTAGGGATAGTAACTAACTCTGATTTGCCATGCAAGGAAATTATTTTTCAGTATATGGAAAGTGCGTAGAGCGGCTTTAGCCTTATGGAAAGTTGAGAGTAGGCAATAGTGCCGGTTTCGCCAATTGTTTTCCCCTGACGATTAGAGGATGCTTATGCAGTTCCAACTGCCCGGCGACCAGAGTCAGGTCTCAGAGGACGGACGGATCACACAGTGCATTGGTGGATACTGATTCCGATTGCGGCTGCCGTTGTCATGGCGCTTTACGGATTGTTCCGCTGGGCGTCTGGCGATCCGGGCCTTGACGAGGAGTCAGGCAGGGAACACTTTCGAACGGAACAGGACTGGCGAGGCTTGCGACGCTCCACCATTGACCGGACCCCGTCCGGCAGCCATAAGCCTCTTTGAGCCTTATTATCCCCCTCAATTTCAGAGTGGCGACCTTCTCTAGTAATCCTGCAACGGCTGCAGTGCTGACGCGCAGGCGGCCAATGCAAGGCCTTCTCTGAAACGCGTCAGGGGCGCAGCACGTCTCATGGCCAAGCGTGTGTTGGCTGCTTATGGAGTGGCCAGGCTTCGATGTGGAGTGACTCCATCTCCACTCCAGCGTCGGCCTGGCCACTATCATTTGCAATTCATAATTCCACCGCGCGGCCTGGAAAGCGTAAAATAAACCATCAAAACACGGGATTCCAAACCTTGAGATGATTCGTCTTCTTAAAGAAAGAATTTTTGGCGGCAATGCCAACCCGGCAGCGGCAACGCTCGGGCCTCTGGAATTGCAATTGATGAAGATTCTGTGGTCTCGCGGCGCACGCAACGTTCGCGAGGTTGTCACCCACCTCGACCGTACCCTCGCCTACACTACGGTGATGACTACCCTCGACCGCCTTTACAAAAAAGGTTTTCTCGACCGCCGAATGCACGACCGCGCCTTTATTTACTCCCCGCGCTTCTCGATGGAGGAATGGGAACGCCGGCGGGCGGAAAGTGTTGTTGCCAGATGGCTAACGGGCCCGCGGCCGTCTCGCGAGTTATTGTTCTCTTCGTTTCTCGACGCCGTCGGAGAGCATGACGTCAAGCTCCTTGACGAATTGGAAAAAAAGATTCGCAGGAAGCGTCTCGAGATTCGCCGGAAGGAGCGCTCGTGAACGCGGCATACTTGTTTCGATTGCTGTGTCTGAGCCTGGCATCGTTCTTCCTGGTTAACGGCGTTGCGGGTGCGGCAACAACGATGTTTTCCAACGCTGCGATTCGTATCGCGGAGACGATGCAGCCCCGCTCCGCCGCGCGTTTTCTGTTTATTCTGCGTATGCTTCCATCGGTTCTTGGATTGTCGGTGGTGCTTGGGCTTTGCATCCCGAGTTACCTCTGGCTCGAGCCACCGACTGCGTCGGAACGCGTGGGCTTTGCGTGCCTTTTGCTGACGGGGCTGGCAGTGATTGCGTGTTTTTCCTCCCTGACGCGGACAGCACGCGCCATCAGAGCTTCGGCCCGCCTCAGGAATGATTGGCGGCATTCGGGGAACGACGCGTTGCTAACGGAGAAACAATCGCAAGCCGTTACAAACGAAAAGGCCTTGGTCGTACACAAAGAAGAGCCGCTCCTGGCGCTGAGCGGTGTTTTCCGGCCACACATGGTAATTTCTCGCGGTGTGCTTACGGAGCTTTCGAAAGAACAACTTGATGTTGCTGTGCGTCACGAAATTGCACACCGGGATTCGCGCGACAACCTGAAGCGGCTTTTCCTTGTTCTTAGCCCGGAGTTTTTCCCTTTCGCCAATGGCTTCGCCTCACTTGAAAAGATGTGGGCAAGATTCTCTGAGTGGGCTGCGGATGACGAAGCGGTGCAGGGAGATTCTGAGCGGGCTTTGGCTCTCGCGGCTGCGCTGTTGCGAGTAGCCCGAATGGGCGGACTGCCCCGACTTTCAATACTGCACACTTCGCTGCTCCCCGGGGATCACGATCTTTCAGCCCGCGTAGACCGATTGTTGGAATCTCTTCCTTTGGAGAAGGTTCCCCACACTCGGTCTCGCGCCCTCATCCGGGGCCTATGCCTTGCTGCTTGTGCACTGATGTTGGCGGGTGTCCCCGCGGCTCTTTCCTCCGTACATCGTTTGTTGGAGCTTTTTCTCAGCGGAGCTAGCTAACTACGACCTGTGGTAGTAGACCGTGCGGTTCCTTAGCCTATTGTCCATTATGAAAATTCCGTTGCTTTCGCAACATCCTCCTGTCGCGCGGCTGACGCGCCTTTTTCTGGCTGTTCTCCTGTTGCCTATCGCCTTAATCGCGCAGAATCCGCGAGGAACACTACGCGGCGTTGTCCAAGATACGAGTGGAGCTCGCGCTCCTGGCGCACGCATCCTGGTGCAGGCGGCTGACTCTTCTTTGCAGCGGGAGGTTCTGTCTGACGCCAGCGGCGAGTTTCGCATCGATGAATTGCAGCCGGACTTGTATCGCGTGACTGTGCAAGCAAAAGGGTTTGCGGACGCCAGCGCGGACGTGAAAGTAGAGGTGAGTACGGTGCGCGAAATCACGGTGACGCTGAAGCTAGCCACTGTGCAACAGCAAACCATCACGCGGGACGGGGCGGAGTCCATCACCACGCAGCGAATCGATACCGAACAGGCGGTACATCAGACTGTCATCACCTCTCAGGACCTACAAACTATCCCTCTTGCCTCGCGCAGTTTCGCAAATATCGCTTATATGGCGCCAGGAACGGAGCCGGTCGAGCCTTCCGATCCTACGAAAGCGCGTATTACCGCTGTTTCCACGGGTGGCAGCTCCGGACTGAACAATGATCTTTCTGTGGACGGCGGCGACAACTCCGACGATTGGATCGGGGGGTTCCTGCAAAATTATTCGCCCGAAGCGCTTCAGGAATTCGCGGTGGCTACTGCGCAAGAGGGCGCAGAGGTCGGCCGGACCACGGCCGCGGCCGTTGTGATCTCCACGAAGAGCGGCACCAATCGGTGGCACGGCGACGAAGCGTTTTACGAGCGCGACGCTTCCCTGAACGCGCGCTTTCCGATTGACAATCCTGCGCCCAATCTCAAGCAGCCGTTCTCGCGGCAGAACTATGTGGGGACGCTCGGGGGACCGATCATCAGGGACAAGCTCTGGGTGTTTGGTTCGCTGGAGTACGTGCACGAGAACGCGAGTATCGCTTACAGCGCGAATAGCCTGACGGAGTTCAATGCACTTTCACAGCTCGCGCAACAGGGGCTTGTTCCAGGCGTGAATGCGATTGCCGTGCCGAGCAGCGTGCCGATTCCATTTCGCGATTATCTTGGTTTGCTGCGGTTTGATTGGGCACAATCGGATCGCTCGCACTGGTTTTTGCGCACGTCATTCGACAGCTACACGACCCACGATGCGCTCGTCCAGCAGGCAACGCTTCCTTCTACAGGAGCCACCACGCACAACAATTACTTCAGTCTCGTGGCGAGCAATCAGTTTTCGTTCAGCCCTTCGTGGGTTGGCTCGTTCCTATTCGGCGCGAGCGGGCTGCACTTGACGCAATCGCGCAACTCGAACCTGGGTTTCGCCCTGGCGTTTCCCTTCAGCACAACGACCAGCACGATTTCGGGGTCCGAGACGTTTGGCGACCAGCAGTTCGTCACGCCGATCACGGCGTTTCCCGTTTTGCGAAATCAAGAGAAATATCAGTTTCGCTATGACTTAAGCCACGCTGCCGGCGAGCATGCCGTGCGCTTCGGCGTGAACTTTATTCACGAGCCGGTGATGAGCGGGGCGCTGGCCAGCAATCTCGAAACGGTTATCACTTATCCGCAAGATCCGAGTTTCTATGTCGCGAATCCGGGTGTGCTGCCAGTATGTCCAAATCCGCCGCCGGCCCAAGCCAATCCAAATTTTCCGGATTGTCCCACGTCCAACCAAACCGGCGGCAGCGATGGCTCATTCTCCCAAAGCGTCCGGCGTCTGGGCCTCTACGCGCAAGATTCCTGGCACGCCACGGAAAAGCTCACTATCAACTATGGGTTGCGCTACGACACGACGTATGGCTTGTTCATTGCCTCGGGACACGATCAAAGTTTTAATCCGGCGCTGGCGGGGAACGGCATTGTTTCGGGGATCCCACACGACTACCGGAAGGCGTTCGCGCCGCGGCTGGGAGTGGCGTTTGCGCCGGGTGGTTCATCTTCCACTGTGCTGCGCGGGGGAGTTGGGCTTTATTACAGCGACTTGGCGCAAAATGGCTGGGTGGAGGCGTTCACTGCGGTCAATAGGGGCAACCTGACGGGCGGCACGAGCCCAGCGTCCCTGATCGATCCTAACTACAGGACACCGTACGCCCTGCAAGCAACAGCCGGGGTGCAGCATGCCTTCAATGCCAACTGGACGCTAAGCACGGACTTCACGCTCGAAACCGGAATGCACGGCTACCGGCGCTACGACTATCCCATCGTGTCGATCTTCCGCACCAACAACCGGTCCAGCTACAAGGCGCTCATGTTTCATTTACAGGGGAATATTGCCAGCCGGCTGAACCTGGTGGCTAATTACACCCTCGCTAGCGCGAAAACGTGGGGCTGCCAGATTGGCGAGCTCTTCGATTATGTGAATGGCGTGTGCGACCCGTTCAACCCTTTTGCCTCGGGTGACTATGGGCCTTCAGGAGAAGATGTGCGGCATCGCGGCGCGATTATCGGCACGGTACGTGCCCCAGCAGGATTTGAAGTTTCCTGGCTGTTTCAGGCGGAAAGCGCTCGGCCGATTACTTTGATCACCCCCGCTACCGGCAATCGCGCAGTGATCAACGGCGTGAAAACTTCGCTCGATGAATTTCGCGGAACGCCATACATCCAGATGGACCTGCGCGTCAGCCGCCCGCTTCAGTTCCGAGAGCGCTGGACGGTTTCTCCGTTCGTGGAATTCTTTAATCTCTTCAATCGCAACAACCCTGGAAACAACTTTGTTCCCGACATCAGCGCGATTCCGACGCCGGTGAACGACACTGCCAATGTGACTTCGGTTTGCCTCGATCCGCCCGCTTGCTCGCAGAATCGTTCCGTAACCAGTGGCAACCAGCTCCTCTTCCCCGCGGGCGCGCTTGGCGATTTCTTCGGTCCCGGCACGACTGTCGGCATTCCGTTCGCCGCCCAACTCGGTCTGAAACTCACTTTCTAGCTGGGTCTTTTCCTGCGCGGCAAATTTTCTTCATTGAAACTCCCTAACCTTGAACAAAGCAGTGCAGCACGTTCTGCGACGCGAAAGTCACGACCGGGTAGCTGTCTGTCGCCAGAAGCTTCTGGAAAATTTCCACAGTCAATTCGAATAGCTACTTAGTAAAGATAACTTTATACTAGACACACCCCTTCCTTCCATGCTATCCTTTTCCGGGTTTGTCAGCATCCATCACCGCTCCTCGCATTTTCGCTTGCCCCTATCGTGCCGCACTGCATCTAGTCTCTATGCCGCTCGGCTTGCATTCGGATCTCGACTCCTCCTCGGCTCGCAGTCGCGTCCGATAATAATTCAGCTAAACCCTTTAGAATCAGCACTTATAGGCCTCCCTGTAACTGCGCATTCTAAAGGGTTTAGCGAACGACTTAAGTCCTTTAGAATGCGCACTTACGCAAAACCCCAGGGGGGTGAGGCCGTTATGGTTAACCAGGTTACGGTTAACCAGCCCTCTTGCCCCAGCCTTGCTGTCGCCGTGGATGATATCCTCTATCTTATGGAACGGAACCACCGGACAGCGAGTGCCGAACTTTCGTGTGAATCATGTTTGAGAACCTGACAGAGAAACTGCAACGAGCGTTCAAGAACTTGCGCGGGCAGGGCAAGCTCACCGAAGAGCACCTGGAAGCAGCGTTGGGGGAAATCCGCGAAGCCTTGCTCGAAGGCGACGTCAACGTGGGCGTGGCCGACGAGTTGCTCGCGAACATCCGCAAACAAGCCATCGGCAGCGAAGTGATGCTGCAACTCTCGCCCGACCAGCAAGTCGTTAAAGTCGTGCGCGATGAGTTGACCGCACTGCTCGGCAGGCACGCGAAGCCACTCTTCGCGTCGCGGCCGCCCTCGGTATGGATGATCGTGGGCCTCCAAGGCTCCGGCAAAACCACCACGACCGGAAAACTTGCGAAATGGCTTTCACTTCACGGCCACCGCCCCATCGTCGTTTCGACGGACGTCTACCGTCCCGCCGCGCGCGAACAGTTGACTCAAGTGGCTAAGGCGATTGGCACCGCGATCTGGCCCGGCGCTGGAACAGACAAACCGCTCGAAATCGTGAAAGGTGCAATCAAGGAAGCCAAACTTTCTGCAAGCGACGTCATTCTCGTGGACACGGCTGGCCGCTTGCACATTGACGATGAGCTGATGAACGAGCTGAGCATACTCAAAAAGGAGCTCCAGCCCAGCGAAATTCTCTTCATCGCGGACGCCATGATCGGTCAGGACGCGGTCCGCTCCGCGGGAGAATTTCACAAGCGCCTGGGTCTTACCGGAGTGATTCTGACCAAGCTCGACGGCGATGCGCGCGGCGGTGCGGCACTGAGCATTAGCAAAGTCTCCGGCGCCCCAGTAAAGTTCGTGGGCCTGGGTGAAAAGTACGACGCGCTGGAAGGGTTTTACCCAGAGCGGATTGTCTCGCGCGTTTTGGGCATGGGCGACATTCTCTCGCTGATTGAGCGCGCCGAACAAGCTGTCGACCGAAAGGCGGCAGAAGAGCTGGAGCGCAAGCTCCGTAAGTCGGAGTTTACGCTTGAAGATTTTCGGGATCAGCTCCGGCAGGTGCGCAAAATGGGTCCGCTCGAACAGATTGTGGACATGTTGCCGAAGATGGGGCCGCTCGCGAATTTACCCAAAGACGCCAGCGTGGACGAGAAAAAGCTCAAACAAGTGGAAGCCATCATCAATTCCATGACCAACGAAGAGCGGCGCGATCACAACGTCATCGATGGCAAAAGGCGCAAGCGCATCGCGAAAGGCAGCGGCGCCACCGTTCAGGACGTCAACACCGTCCTCAAGCAATACCTTCAAATGCGGACCATGATGAAGCAATACGGCGCCATGGCGTTGCGCAGCAAAGTGAAAGGCCTCGGCAAACTCTCGGGATTGTCGTGAACCGCTAGAAGATCAACTTCAAAGCTAGTTGCACGACGCGCGGCGAAACGATTGTGGAATTGATGATTCCAAAGTTAGGCAAGCCGAACGTCGTCGGTGGGTCGCCAAACTGCGGGTTGTTGAAGAGGTTGAAAAACTCCGCGCGAAACTCCACGTTTCGCGTCTCGGATGCCCCCCATGCAGTTCGCTTGCGGAGCGAGAAATCGAAATTCACCTGTCCAGGCCCCGAAACAATACCGGGCCCGGCGTCTCCGAAGGCCGTCGCGCCGTCCGCCGAAATCACTGGCGGCGTAGTCAGACAGGCAGCATTGAAATAGTTGCTGAGCTTGCTCTGCGTGGATCCGGGGGTGACTAGTTGGCTCGCTTTACAGTTTGCTGCGAGCTGGGCAGGAATGGGGTTCAATCCCGCGCCCGTAATTCCAAAGGCATTTGTGGGATCTACTGTCGTAAGCGTCAGCCGGCGTCCTGATTGAATGGTGGTAACCCCGGACACACCCCAACCCGAGAGAAAACGCCCACCGAGCGAGGACCTGTTCCGAGGACCGGGAAGGTCGTACAGATAACTGACAACAAATCGATTCGGGCGAATGAAACCATCAGGACCGTATCGGGCCCGCGGGTTGTTTTGATCTCCGATGAGGTTTGCGCCTTGACCGATTCCAGTGCTTGAACCGCTTGCGTCCGTCAAGGATCTCGCCCAGGTATAGGAAGCGAGAAGCTGCAACCCGCGACTGAACCGCTTATTCAGAGTGACGTCAAGCGCGTTGTACCAAGAACTGCCTTCGGTCTGAAGTTCAATTGCCCCATTGGAGAACCCCTGGAACGGCGTACGGAGCCCCAAATTCGCGAGAGTGTTGGTGGTTTGCCCACGAATTGGAGTGACTGTCGCGTCTAAAGCTTGATTGAAAGCGCGCTCCTCGGCGAGTTTCGTGCCTCTTGCCCCGTTGTAGCCGATTTCCAGCGACAAGTCACGAGTCAGCTCTGTCTGTAAGCCCGTGCTGTATTCCTGCACGACGGACGGGCGATAATTTGGCGAGAACACCTGCGGTGCCTGAGCGGTTGTCGGTGAATAAGCCAGCGAACTGAAATCCGGAAATGTCGGTACTGGGTCAAAGGGATTGGCCGAAGTTTTGCCGAACGAAGGAAGCAGGACCCGAAAGCTCGAAAAGGGCGGAACCGCAATCAGTTGCAGGAACAACTGGCCCGTCGATCGGGTGAAATACATGCCGTAACCACCGCGAAGGACGAAGCGGTTGGTCCAGGGCAGCTTGTATGCGTACCCGACTCGTGGGGCGAACAGGTTCTGGCCGTCGCCATTAATCGCCGCAGTATTTGATCCCCGAATGACCCCTGGCGGCAGAGCCCCTTGGAATTTTGACGAAACAACTACTCCCTGGAGCGTGCCTGCCGCCGGCGGATTGGGGTTGAGAAGCAGAGGGTCGATGTTCGATGATCGGCCGAGCGCGTCGCCGATAACGCCCTGCCGTTCATACCGCCCGCCAAGCGAAACCGTCAGACTTGACGTAAGCCGAATATTGTCCTGCGCATAGAGGTCACCATTCTTCGCTCGCCAAGCCCGGTCGACCAAGCCCTGCAGGTCCGCCACGAGAAACGGGTTACCCGTCAAAA
>Ga0126383_10003519_pt1 | contig 10381 bp, 4 predicted proteins | sample PanSoiMetPlot_35_FD_96882 | JGI IMG/M metagenome (GOLD analysis project Ga0126383, IMG submission 96882) | Tropical forest soil microbial communities from Panama - MetaG Plot_35 | ecosystem: Environmental > Terrestrial > Soil > Tropical forest > Bulk soil | place: Panama | collected 2016-02-17
GTGGTGTTCGCAGATTGTCACGAAGGCAACCGTCTGCCTGAACCAACTAATGATCAGGACCCGATGGTGCGGGCCGACCGCGCCTATCAAACTGCCGCCGCCAATTTCTACGCGACCAATTATGACGTGGCGAAGCAGCAGTTCGATGTGATCGCTAAAGACAAGAGCTCGCCGTATAGAATCGTCGCTCCGTATCTGGCGGCCCGCACGATGCTGCGCAAGGGCAGTTTTGCGGAAAAACCCGAAGACGGAAAGCCGTCTTTCGCAGACGCCGAAGAACGCCTCAACGCGATTCTGAAGGATCCTTCGTTGAGGTTATCGCACCATGGAGCAGCCCGGCTCCTCAATCTCGTGCGAGTTCGTTTCCGTCCCCAGGATAAGGCCCACGAACTGGCGCAGCAGATTATGAAGAAGGACGCCGTGGAGGATTTCAAACAGGGTGTTTGGGATTACACGTACCTGCTCGACAAACTCGTGGGTGAAGACGACGAAGGCAAGAAGCCGCCGGTGCCAGCCGGAATGACTGCGGACGATCTGACAGATTGGATTATCGCCGTGCAAAGTGACGACGCTAACATCGGCGCGCATTCAATGGAGCGTTGGCAGAAAACAAAGTCCGTGCCCTGGCTCGTCGCGGCTATGCTCAACGGTGACGGCAAGGACGCAAAGCTAAACGATCTGCTGGCCGCCGCGGCCGCGGTCGACGCGTCTTCGCCGGCTTTTGCCACGGTCGCGTTCCACCGCGCCCGTCTACTGAAAGCCTCGGGCCGTGCCGATGAAGGTCGCGCCGTGCTCGATCAAGTTCTGGCTGGCGATCGCAAACAATTCACCACCTCGACGGTCAATATATTTCTCAGCCAGCGTATGCTGTTCGCCAGGAATCTCGAGGCTTTTTTGCGCGATGCGCAACGCGAAGCCGCAGGCTTCAGTGATAACAATGACGGCCGCGAGATTCCTGATGATCCAAAAGACGCAGCCCAGATCGCAAAGGGCGCGAAGTTCTTCTTTGATCTCGATGCGGCCAACGTCTTCAATCGCGCCATGCCCGCGGCCATGATTAAAGATGCGGCGCGTTTGAACGTCCTGCCGCCCAACCTGCGGAAGGATGTAGCCCAGGCCGCTTTTGCGCGCGCGGCGCTCGTGGACGATCACGAATCAGCGGTGCAGGCTGCGGCCGTGGTTCAGGAATACTATCCGCAGATGAAGGAGTTTTTGACGGCTTATCAAAGCGCCGCGACTCCCGAAGCCAGGCGCTTCGCCGCCGTCTTTCTGAGTCTCAAGTTTCCAGGCGTGCGGCCCTTTGTTTCAGCTGGGGTTGGGCGCACGACGCCTATGGATGGCGTCGACAGTTATCGCGATAACTATTGGTGCACGCAACCTCCGGTGCCGCAATCAGTTCCTTTCTCCGACGAAGATCCTGAGGAAGCGAATAAGAAGCGCCCGGTGCCCGTGCCGGATTTCCTGAAAGCCGGTCAGGCGCTGGGTGCCCGTCAATTCGCCGCGCTGCAGGCCCTGGGCACTGCGCCCAACTATTTATGTAAGGTGGCCATTGAATGGGCGACGGCCAATCCCAACGATCCGCGCTCGCCCGAAGCCTTGCATCTGGCCGTGAGATCGACTCGCTACGGATGTACCGACAAGGAAACTGGACGATGGTCCAAAGCTGCCTTCGATCTACTCCACAAGCGTTACCCCAACACCAAGTGGGCCAACGCCACGAAGTATTGGTTCAACGGTTAGTTGCGAGTGGCAACAGACTTTAGTCTGTGGTGCCTGGTTGAAAACATCTCTGAACTGAAGTCTGTACCACAGGACAAGGGTGAGCGAACACAAACATACCAACGCGCTGATTCACGAGACCAGTCCTTATCTCCTGCAGCACGCACATAATCCTGTCGACTGGCATCCCTGGGGTGTGGAAGCCTTAGCCAAGGCGCGCGCCGAAAGCAAACCCATCCTGCTGAGTATCGGATACTCAGCGTGTCACTGGTGTCACGTGATGGAGCACGAGTCCTTTGAGAACGAGGACATCGCCCGCTTGATGAATGAAAACTTCGTCAACATCAAAGTCGATCGCGAGGAGCGCCCTGATCTCGATCAAATCTATATGGCCGCGGTCCAGATGATGACCGGTCAGGGCGGCTGGCCCATGACCATGTTCCTGACACCCGAAGGCGTTCCTTTCTACGGCGGCACTTACTTTCCGCCGACGGACCGTTACAACATGCCCGGATTTCCGCGGATCCTCTTCAGCGTGGCGGAAGCTTATCGGTCCCAACCCGAGCAAGTGGCTAACACCGTCACCTCGATGCTGGGGGAATTGCGACGCATTGGTATGGCAGAAGAGTCTCGCGAACTGTTAACCACCGAAGTCCTGGATAGCGCCTACCGGCGGATTGCGAAGAATTACGATCGCACGCACGGTGGTTTTGGGGGCGCGCCCAAGTTCCCGCCTTCCATGACGCTCGAGTTCTTCCTGCACAACTTTTACCGCACACAGGATCCTGAGGCTCTCGAGATTGTCGAGCAGACGGCGCGAAAAATGGCCGAAGGCGGGATGTACGATCAATTAGGCGGCGGGTTTCACCGCTACTCGGTCGATGCTAAGTGGCTGGTGCCGCATTTCGAGAAGATGCTCTACGACAATGCGCTGCTGGCTCGTCTCTACCTGCATCTGTACCAGTTGACCAAAGATGAGTTCCCGCGTCGTATCGCCGAAGAGATTCTCGATTATGTAACTCGTGAAATGACGGACCCCTCGGGCGGGTTTTACTCGAGTCAGGACGCTGACTCAGAAGGTGAGGAGGGTAAGTTTTTTGTCTGGTCGCGTGCAGAAATTGCCGGCATCGTCGGCACCGCTGAGGCCGCAATCTTCTGTGACTATTATGATGTGACCGAGAGCGGCAACTTTGAAGGCAAGAACATTCTGCACGTCACCGCCAGTCTCGACGACATCGCCGGGAAACACCAGGTAACCGTGGAGCAAGCGCGCGAAGTAATTCGGAAGTGTCGCGAGCAGCTTTTTGCGCTGCGCGAACAACGGGTGAAACCTCACCGTGATGAAAAGGTGCTCACCGCCTGGAATGGCTTGATGTTGACAAGTTTCGCCGAGGCATCGGCAATCCTGGACCGAGCGGACTATCGCGAGACCGCTCGTAAGAACGCTTCGTTCCTGCTCGCGGAACTACAACAGAACGGCAGGCTGCTGCGAACCTATAAGAACGGTGCGGCGAAACTGAACGGCTATCTGGAGGACTATGCGTGTCTCATCGACGGGCTGGTTTCGCTTTACGAAGCCACGGGCGAGCTCAGCTGGATCGAGGCCGCGGTTAGGCTCGCTGGCACTATGATCGATGAGTTTTGGGATGAGGAGGCCGGAGGATTCTTCTTTACCGGTCGCAGTCACGAAGAGCTGATTGTCAGATCGAAGGAGTGGCTCGACAATGCAACGCCCTCCGGGAATTCGATTGCGGCGCTGATCCTTCTAAGATTGAACGCCTTAACCGCGCACGATGATTACCGGCGGCGGGCGACGACGGTGCTCCGTCTGCTGTCGGACCAGCTTCGCAGATATCCGTCGGCATTCGGGTTGGCGTTGCAGACGCTCGACTTTTATCTGAGCTCGCCGCTGGAGATCGCCATTGTTGGCGAAGGAGCGGACTCTCAGCTGGCTCAGATGAAGCAAGCAGTTTGGGAAACATATTTGCCAAACCGTGTGATTGCCCTTCTCACCGCGGAGTTCGACCGAGCTCCCGAGGTGATTCCGCTGTTCAATGGCCGAAACCACGTTGACCGCCAGGCAACAGCGTATGTTTGCCGGTCACACGCTTGTGAAGCTCCCGTCTTTTCTTCGGACGATCTACGACGCCAGCTTAATCGACAGACCTGAATCCCCCCATCCAAGCCTTTTTTCGGCAATTCTCCGCAAAAAAGCCGTTGACGAACGAGTATTCGCCCGCTATTCTCTAGGTGGCCAACAATGTTGGCTACTGCTTATCAATGCAGGCTACGGATAAAGCAGATTACCAAACAATCCTCGCTTAACTCTGTTCCTTCAATAAACTCGGGGAAATTCATGCCAAGGCTTAATTGGAAGAGTCTTTTACTGCTGGCAGCTGTCGCTGTTGCCGGCTCACTCATGCTGTTGTCGGGCATCCTGTCAACAATTCACCTGCCGCTGCTGGGGTGGAGCGGTATCGCTCCTCTGGTAGTTTTAGTGGGTCTGACCGTCGCCTCCAGCCGCTTTATCGTGCCCGTTACCAGCGTTGACGGTACTAATCAAACCAACAAATCAGTCGCCGACGCGTTCGTTTTTCTCGCGGTGATCATGTACGCCACGGCCCCGGCAAACAGTTTCGGGCCGGCAATTCTGCTCGCGGGCGTTGGCGGGTTCATCGCCTCGTTGCCTCATAAAGATAAGTGGGCGCGAGTCTTCGCCATCGGCACTGCGATTGTCTCCACCTTTGTAGCGGCGCTGGTCTATAAGGTCACGCTCATGGCGATCGCCGGCAGCTCGGTTTCGGTGGGCCAGGGTGGCTTTGACGTCCTGCTGCTGCCATTGTGCGCCTTCGGACTGGTCCAGTACGCCCTGAGCACTTTCGGAACCATCGCCTTCACTTCGCTTTCAGCGGGCGTAAGCAAGCTCGACGTTTCGAAAGAGAGCATCGTCTGGACTCTGATCACTCAGGTTGCCAGCGTTACTTCAGCGGCCCTTTTCTTTTCCGCGATTCACGGAGCGGGCCTCCCCTTCCTTTTCGTCGGCGCGTTGATCATCACGCTGGTCCATTTGCTGTTTCGATTCAATGAAAAGCGCGTCAGCGAAGTCACTCGCGCGCAGGCGGAGAAACTCAAATACATTGAAGAGATCGCCGACCTGCACATGAATACGATCGAGTCGCTGGCGATTGCGATCGACGCCAAGGATCAGACAACCCATGGTCACGTGCGGCGCACGCAGATCTATGCGACCGAAATGGGCAAGTTGTTGAAAGTCTCTGAGTCGGAATTGCGGGCCCTGGTGGCCGGCGCGCTGTTGCACGACATCGGCAAGCTGGCGGTCCCTGAATACATTTTGAATAAGCCGGGCAAGCTCACCGAATCTGAATTCGCCAAGATGAAGATTCACCCAACCGTGGGTGGTGACATCCTTAAGCGCGTTAACTTCCCTTACCCGGTGGAAGACATCGTTCGTTACCATCACGAAAAGTGGGACGGGAGCGGCTATCCGAAAGGTCTGCGCACTGATCGGATTCCTTTGGTCGCGCGCATTATTTCGGTGGTTGATTTCTATGATGCCACGCGTTGCGATCGGCCCTATCGCAAAGGAATGAAGCGCGAGGATTCACTGGCGCTCCTGCAAAAGATGTCGGGTACGGCTTTCGATCCCAAAGTCGTCGACCTGTTCCAAAAGCACGTGATCGAGTTCGACAACCTAATCGGCCAGGAAGACATTCAGGAGCAGGTCGCCTCTCAGATCATCGACCTGACCACCAAGACTCGTCCGGATGCGGGTCTGGCTTCAGATGTGCTCGGAGTCCAGGATGACGCGAGCGGCTTCCGTTCGATCACTGAGGCCCAGCGTGAAGTTTTCGCCCTCCACGAAATTGCCCAGACTATAGGTTCATCGCTTAACCTCAACGACACGGTGACGCTGATTTCGAACAAGCTCCGCGCCATCGTACCGTTCGATACTTGTGTGATATTTATCGTCGACGATCGATCCGGCAAGGCCATTGCCATCCATGTAGTCGGTGATCACAAAGAATTGTTCAAGCTGCGCCGGATGAATGTGGGTGACGGCATCACCGGCTGGGTCATCGCCAATTCGCGCTCCATGTGCAATTCGTCGCCGGAGCTGGACATGGTGGGGCTGCCTGACGAGATCTCGCGCGCTTACCGCGGTGTCCTGGTTTCTCCCCTGATTCGCGAAGATGGCGCCTTTGGCGCGATCGCTCTCTACGCCAAGGGCCGCACTTCATACACGACTGAGCACGTGCGCCTTTTGGAATCTGTCGCGCAGCATGCAGCTTCGGCCTTGAATAATGCGCTGACCTTCGAAAAGACGAAGGAGAGCGCGTTGACCGATCCGTTGACTGAGCTTCCGAATGCCCGCGGCTTCTACATGATGCTCGAACAACGCCTGGCGGAATGCGAACGTCTCGGTCGCGAGTCGCTTTCGGTCATTTGCATGGACATCGATGACTTCAAGGAAATTAATGATCGATATGGTCATCCGATGGGTGATCGCATGTTGGCCAGCGTTGCGCGCGTGATCCGTAAGGAACTAAGACAGATGGATATCCTGTCCCGCTATGCCGGCGATGAATTTGTCGCGATCATGCCGATGGCTTCGCAAGCCATGGCTGAGGGCATCGCCGACCGCATCTCGAAGGCAGTCGCGGAACATCAATTTGCGGTGCGTGCCGGAAAGCAGGTCACGGTGGGAATCAGTCTCGGGATTGCCTGTTTCCCGAATGACGGCGAGACCACAGAAGAGTTGTTGACCGCCGCCGCGCGCAACATGCAACGCGACAAGCATTCGCGCAAGAATCTTCATAACCTCTCGACCTTACCGACGCCGGCCCGCATTGATCACTACACCTAAAGGCAAGCTCGCAGGTGTAATTCATCGGCACGCTCAATGCCCCGGGCGTGCCTTTTCTTTTTTGGAGTGCGGGGACTGGTCACCGTTTTGGTTTGCCGCCGTGAGCGGTGGCCAGTGGGCAGTGGGCAGTGAGCAGCATTTCGGAACCCAGGATTTAGGTCAGCACTGGTCTCGAGTTGTTGCCGGATGGTTACACCTCTTGGCTGCCCACTGCTCACTGCCCACAGCGCCGGACTACTGTCCCGAGGCGAGCAACACGTTACTGGAAAGTTACCGCTTTCTGTTTAGCGTTTTGCCGCTCACCGCGTCTCGCGTATAATCGCTTCCGTTCAAACCGAACCGTTTTCCAGGCCAGCTCCAGCTGGCCGATTCAATTAGGTGACAAGTCGAAACGATGAGTAGCCAAGCGAGCGAGCGTAGCCCATCACAATCTTCATCAGCAGGTGGCGCCGTAGTACTCGATCAAGCGGAAAATTCAACCCCCTTGTTAGCGGAGGACCGCGGTACATTGGTGAAGATACTTCACCAGATGATCCTGATCCGGCGCTTCGAAGAGAAATGTGCCGAGTCCTATAGCCTCGGCAAAATAGGCGGATTCTGTCATTTGTATATCGGTTAGGAAGCCGTCGGCGTGGGCGCCATTTCTGCTCAGCGGCAGGACGATTATGTCCTGACCAGCTATCGCGAGCATGGGCAGGCGCTGGCGAAGGGCATGTCGCCGGACGCAATCATGGCCGAGCTTTATGGCAAAGCCACCGGGTGTTCGCGGGGCAAGGGTGGGTCGATGCACCTGTTCGACGTTGAGCTTGGCTTCCTCGGCGGCCACGCCATTGTCGGCGGACAGATTCCTTTAGCCACCGGCGTCGCTTTTGCCGCCAAGTACAAAGAGACGGATCAGGTGACCCTCTGTTTCTTCGGCGAAGCAGCAGTCAATCAGGGCGCTTTCCATGAATCGCTTAACATGGCCCAGTTGTGGAAGCTGCCCTGCATCTACATCTGTGAAAACAATATGTACGGCATGGGCACTTCGCTGCAGCGCGCCATGTCATTCCAGAATGTCGCCTTGAAGTCCTGCGCCTACGAGGTGGCCTCTGAAGCGGTCGACGGCATGGATGTCCTGGCGATGCGAGCGGCCGTGCAACGCGCCGTGAAGCGCGCGCGCGAAGAGTCTCTGCCGACTTTGCTGGAAGCGCGGACTTATCGCTATATGGGCCACTCGATGTCGGACCCGGGCAACTATCGCACGCGCGCCGAGATTGAGAAGTATCAGGAACGCGATCCGATTAAGATCTTCACCAATAAGCTCAAGGAAGCGAATATCATCAGCGAGAACGAACTTGCGGAGATCGAGGCGCAGGTCAAAGAGGACGTGGAGCGATCGGCGAAGTTTGCGGATGAAAGTCCGTTGCCCGATGCCCAGGAACTGTTTACCGACGTGTACGCTGAGCCGCTGAACTCGAACCAATAAACACATGGCCGTGATGACAATGCGCGATGCTCTGAATCAGGCTCTGAAAGAAGAGCTCGCTCGCGACAGTTCTGTCTTTTTAATGGGTGAGGAAGTCGCCGAATATCAGGGCGCCTACAAAGTAACACGCGGCCTGCTGGAAGAGTTTGGGCCCAAGCGCGTGATCGACACGCCGATTACCGAACTCGGTTTTGCAGGTCTCGGTGTCGGCGCCGCCATGATTGGCCTGCGTCCGATTGTCGAGTTCATGACTTTCAATTTTTCGATTCTGGCCACTGACCAGATTATTAATTCGGCGGCCAAAATGCGTTACATGTCGGGCGGCCAATTCAAGATGCCGCTTGTCTTTCGCGGACCGAACGGCTCCGCCTATCAGGTTTCGTCACAACACTCGCAAGCGCTCGAGTCCTGGTATGCATATTTTCCCGGCTTAAAGGTAGTCATGCCGGCGACGCCGGCGGACGCCAAAGGACTCTTGAAGAGCGCCATTCGCGACGATGATCCGGTTATCTTCCTCGAACAGGAACGGATGTATGGCATGAAGGGCGAAGTTCCTGAAGACGAGAACTTCACCATCCCGCTGGGCGTCGCCGATGTGAAGCGCGAAGGAACGGACGCCACGATCATTGCGCGCTCGCTGATGGTGCCCACGGCGCTGCAGGCCGCCGAGCAACTCGAGAAAGAAGGCGTCTCAACCGAAGTAATCGATCTGCGCACCATTCGTCCGCTTGACCTCCAGACCATTATTGAGTCCGTTAAGAAGACGAACCGCGCAGTCGTCGCCGAAGAGTCGCACCCCTTTGCCAGTGTCGGCGCGGAAATCAGCGCCGCCATCAACGAGCACGCGTTTGATTATCTCGATGCTCCGGTAAAGCGCGTTTCGGGCGCTGACGTGCCCATGCCCTACGCCAAAAATCTCGAGCAACTTGCGATTCCTGACGTGTCCGCCATCGTCGCTGCTGTCAAAGAAGTTTCTTATCTCTAATACTGGCTGCCCACTGCTTACTGCTCACTGCACACTGATATGGCCACTCAAGTTGTCATGCCGAAGCTTTCGCCCACGATGGAGGAGGGGCAGCTTGCGCGCTGGCTGAAAAAAGAAGGCGATAAGGTTTCGATGGGAGAACCGCTCGCCGAAATCGACACCGACAAAGCCACGATGGAAATGCAGGCGCTCTCAAACGGCGTCTTGCGCAAAATCCTGATTAAGGAGGGCGAAAGCGCCCCGCTGGGCCAACCGATTGCCATCATCGGCGAAGCTGACGAGGATATTGCGGAGCTCTTGAAGACGACGGGCTCGCCCAGGCCGGCTAAAGCTGAAAGCGCGCCGCCACAAATGCCCGAATCAGATGCTGCGCCGGCGGTCGAAGCCAAGCCGGGTGAAACTGAAGCGCCGGCGCCGGCCACTGCTGGTGGCGACGGTCGCCACGCATCGCCCGCTCCCGCGGGTCGCGTGTTCATTTCGCCAATCGCCGCCCGGATGGCCAGCGACGCGGGCATCGACTTCAAATCAATTCAGGGCAGCGGTCCCGGTGGCCGCATTGTCAAACGCGATATCGAAACAGCTATCAACGAGAAGCAGCAGGCGCCGAAAACAAAGGGTGGCGTTGGCCGACTCACTCTGCCACGCCGTGCCGAGAAAGGCCTGGTGGCCGGGCCCTCGGCTTATCGGGATGAACCGGTCAGCGAGATGCGCCGCACCATTGCGCGCCGCCTGGTGACTTCGCTCGGCCCGATTCCCCATTTCTTCCTCACCAGCGAAATCGACATGGAGCGGGCCGCCGAGACGCGTCGTTCCATCAATGAACTCTATCCGGATCTGAAGCTGAGCGTTAATGATCTGATCATCAAAGTTGCGGCGGTTAGTTTGATTCAGCATCCGCAAGTCAACGCTTCGTTCCAGGACAAGACAATTCGTTACTATGAGCACGCTGACATCGGCGTGGCCGTGGCCACTGAGAATGGTTTGATCACGCCGATTGTTCGCGCCGCGGACGTCAAGTCGCTAATCGATATTGCTGCTGAAGTGCGCGAACTTGCTGAGCGCGCCCGTGCCCGCAAGCTCAAGCCCGAAGAATACCTCGGCGCCACTTTCTCTATCAGCAACCTGGGGATGTTCGGCATCGAGGAGTTCACGGCGGTAATCAACCCGCCCGAAGGTGCGATTATGGCGGTAGGCGCGATGGCGCCGAAGGCAGTCGCCAGAGATGGCCAGGTGGTGGTCCGGCAAACCATGCGCGTGACGCTCTCTTGCGATCATCGGGCGATCGACGGCGCCACGGGTGCAAAGTTCCTCCAGACTTTCAAAC
>Ga0126383_10003520_pt1 | contig 10376 bp, 9 predicted proteins | sample PanSoiMetPlot_35_FD_96882 | JGI IMG/M metagenome (GOLD analysis project Ga0126383, IMG submission 96882) | Tropical forest soil microbial communities from Panama - MetaG Plot_35 | ecosystem: Environmental > Terrestrial > Soil > Tropical forest > Bulk soil | place: Panama | collected 2016-02-17
AACCGCGGTGCCGCGCGAGAAGATTTACTTCGGCAATTACGAGGTTCAGCCCATGAGCACCATGCGCCAGCGAATCGCGGAGCACATGGTTGCGTCGAAGCGCGTCTCAGCTCACGTCTATTCGGTGGATGAAATTGACATGAGCACAGTGGCCGCTTTGCGTGCCAAGTCGAAGGACGAATTCGAGAAGCGCTATGAGACCAAGCTGACCTTCATGCCCTTCGTAGTGAAGGCCGCAGTCGCGGGATTGCGCGCGTACCCGACGCTGAACGCTTCGCTCGACGGCACGAATGTCGTTGTTCACAAGGACATCAACATCGGCATCGCCGTGGCCCTCGATTGGGGTCTGATTGTTCCCGTAGTGAAGAATGCTGATGAAAAAAACCTTCTCGGCATCCAGCGCACGATGAACGACCTCGCCGAGCGCGCGCGGTCCAAGAAGCTGAAGCCCGAGGAGGTCCAAGAAGGCACCTTCTCTATCACCAATCCGGGGGTTTTCGGCGGACTGTTCGGCCTTCCTGTAATCAGCCAGCCGAACGTAGGCATCCTCGGGCTGGGCGCCATCGAAAAGCGGCCGGTTGTCGTGGATGATGCGATCGCCATCCGCTCGATGTGTTACGTTACCTTGAGTTACGACCACCGTGTAGTGGATGGGGCGATCGCGCACCAGTTTCTGCACAAGATCAAGGAGACCCTGGAAAACTGGTCAGAGCCTGTGTTGTAAATCATGTCGCCGCACCTTATGCACTCTGCCCGGAAATGGGACGGGCGTTCCCGCAAGCGGCCAAGCTGGGCTTTAGCTCGAAACCAAACCCGCGCTCAAGTAGTCAAAAGTCAATAGGTTAAGGGGCTTAAACCGTGGCGATCAGTCTGCCTCTAATAGGGCCAAGATGGGGTGGGAACAATGACCGCAACTCTGATCGAGACAGCGGCAGATTGCGAGACGATGCAGCAACGAATTCTCATTGCCGATGATCAGAAAGACGTGCTGGACGCCTTACAGCTGCTCCTCAAGGGCCAAGGCTACCTGCTGGAGACCGTGAGCACCCCTGCTGACCTGCTTGCGGCGCTGGCGGAGCGAGAATTCGATCTCCTGCTTATGGACTTGAACTACGCGCGGGATACGACATCTGGGCGAGAAGGGCTGGATGTGCTCGGGCATTTGCAGGAGATGGCAGATGCTCCTCCCGTGGTGGCCATGACGGGCTGGGCCACCGTGGGTCTCGCCGTGGCCGCCATGCAGCACGGCGTGAGTGATTTCGTGGAAAAACCCTGGGACAACTTGCGGCTGCTGGAGATTCTGAAAAAACAGATCTCGTTGGGCCGGGAGCGCCGGGAATCACGCCGGCGGGCCAGCGAGGAAAAACAAGCGCGGGAAGAAGCCATTCACCATCTCCATGAACAGGAACGTGAGATCGCCGAAGCCAAGGCGATTCAGGAAAAGCTTCTCCCGCGCGAGATTCCTCAAGTGGCGGGCTACGAAATCGCAAGTTCCTGGCAGTCGGCAGAGGCGGTGGGCGGAGATTATTTCGACGTTCTCGCACTGGGCGGAGCCACGCTAGGCCTCTGCATCGCGGACGTGGCCGGAAAGGGAATCCCGGCAGCTCTGCTGATGTCCAACTTACAGGCGGCGGTTCGCGGCCTCTCCTCTCCATCCCTCTCGCCTGACCTCCTGTGCAACAGCTTGAATTCTTTGGTTTGCAGGAACACCCGCACCGACCGTTTCATCACCCTTTTCTATGCGCAACTGGATGTTGCCACCCGGCGCCTGCGCTACGTCAACGCGGGCCACAACCCGCCAATAGTCATCCACGCGGACGGCTCCTACGAGCGATTGCACGAAGGTGGCGGAGTCCTCGGAGTCTTCGAGGAGCAAAGTTATGCAATGGGGCTCGCGCAGCTTGCGCCAGGCGATCGGCTAGTCCTTTTTACGGACGGTGTGACGGAAGCCGGCATCGCCCGAGGCGAAGAATTTGGGGATCAGAGACTCCTGTTTCTGCTTGAAGAGCACCGCGAGTTGCCTGCTGCCGCGTTACGAGAAAAAATTGCCGCAGCGATCTCCGAGTTTAGCGGGGGGCATCTGACTGACGATGCAACTCTTTTGGTGCTTGCGGTCTGCGAATAGACTCTTAGACTCTCAGGCAGGATTCCTCTTCTTTTTTCCACCTGCTACTGAATCATCGGCTTGAGCTTAGCTACCCACACGGCGAAGTGCTCTAGCGGGATGGGCTCGATGCCCGCGTCGCGCAGCGTGTCGCGGACGAAGCAATGGCGTTCGTTGTCCAACTCTAGCGGCAAGTCTGTCACTGCCGCGAATTGAGAGGCAAACGGGGCGCGCAGAGCGATGCGTTGCGCAGTGTAGGCATACAGCTTGCAGTCTGCAGGCGACCGAGAAACGCTAAGTGCCTGCACAAAACCTCGTGTGCCATTTTGCCTGTAGACATAATCCAGCCGCATCGGATCTCCCGGAAATGTGAAAGGGCTGACGCGAACTGCCTTCTCCAGGCGGTCCCAGAGTCCGGCTTGCCGCCACACTTGCGCGCAATAACCCCGGATTGCTGCTCGGCTTCCTGGAGCGCCCACGCGAGTGCCCCTGCGGGGCGGCGCGACATGGTGCTCATATAGTCGCTCCAGTTCCACATCCAGGTCTTCGGCATACAGCCCTTTCTGCGGTGTGAGGCGCACGGAGTTCGATAGCGTGTTGTCCCACTTTTCCACGAGCTTCAGCGCTTCTGTCTCGGTAGCGATGGCCGAGCCGTATTGCGGCTTTCCCTCTGTGAAAAAGCTCTCAAAACGATCTTCCAGGTGATCGCGCAAGTACTGCAAAAGTATTTCGCCTGCGGGAGGCTGCAATCGCTGCACCCGCCTAATCTCATCTTGTTCCTCGATGAGCCGGAGCCGGTGTCGGCCCGTGGTGCGGTCAATCAACAATACGCCGATGTTCACCCATTCGTCCCGGACCAGGTCCGACGTGTACCGCAGAATGCGGTAGACAAATTTCGGCTCACCTCTGTACTCCTTCGCTTCGGTCATGATCACACCCAATTCGGAAAAGGGCGGCGGCTCGATTGCCGTGCTGCCAATAACAGCTCTGGCACCCGAATTCGCCGCCAATTCAACTGGTCTCCGAGGTGCATTAATGCATCCAGGTCGTCCGCATACCACTCCGGTGGAACCTCCTGCATCAGTTCGCCGAGCACGCGGTCCGTCAAGCGCTTTTCCAGGCGTTCCAGCCAAGGCCCGAATGATTCGCGTCCGGTTACGCCCTCATAAACTCGGTTCCTCGCGTAGAGCCCGCGAAGAGGAGCATCCGGGAAATTCCATTCACCCGCGTTGAAGCAGAACCCCTGATCGATCATGACTGCTTTGTAGCGCGCCTCCGCGTCTCCATTGTGCCCTACCCGACTTAGGAAAAAGAGGGTTTGCCGCCCGTTGGTGTTGCAAGTCCATTTGTCGAAAACTAGCATGCCGGCAAAGTCGTGTAAGTTCTCGACTCGGTCCAGAAGGGGATCTGGTAGGAAATCATGCATGGTCACCCGGTGGGGATCTCCAGGATAGCGCGATCCGAATTGCAGTCCTCCTTGACAGGCAACGCGAGCCCGAGGCGTTTCTATGCAAAGTTCCGGCGTGAGCCGAATCAGCTCCTTGCTCACCTCTACGACCGCCACTGGAGTGGTAGGCAGTCCCATCCGTGCCGCTAGCCTTGTGCCTAGCAACTCGTTCACCAATACTCTGGAGTGCTGGGGGTTATTCTGGAATTTCACTACGTAGTAGTGCCCATCCGAACAGCGCATCATGTGCGATTGTGCGCCACCGCGCATCCGACGAATGTGCTCAAGCGCGTGCAACATAGCGGTTTTATGTTAGTGATACTGTACCCCTTTGGCAAGAAGGGGGTTCTGCGTCCAAAGAGATTCCGACATCGAAAACGCGATGGCCAAAGTGGGCAGACTCCAGCCGCGCACAAGTTCCAATTTGGGAACCCAATTCCTCAACAAAAAAAGAGCTGGGACTTCCTCCCGGCTCCTTCGGTAACTTCTAATGCAGCGTAAGAAAACGCTTAGCGCCGTTTTTTCTTCTTTGCTGCCTTCCGAGCGGGCTTTTTGGCTTTCTTTTTGGGTTTCGCTTTTTTGGCTTTCTTCCTGGGCGCGGCTTTCTTTTTCGCAGTTTTTTTCTGTGCGGGCCGGGCCGCAGGCGCTGGCCTTGGTGCCGGTGCTTCCTCTTCCGGCTCCTCGCCTACGATCGCCAGCTCCTCTTCCTCGGTCTCGACGATTTCCTGCGACTCGCCGCCCAGCTCTTCGTCTTCTTCCAGCCGTGACAGCTCGTTGTCGTCCTCGAATCCTTCTTTCTCGAAATCCATTCCGTCCTCCCCTGGGGGAATCTGTTCAGCCCCGTTGCTGCATGGGCCAGTGCGTTGCTGTTTTGGCCGGAGTTCTACTCGAACACTCCGCCCCTGCGCCGTTGTTTGTTATCGTACTCGCTGGAAGTTGTCAAGTAGTCTGCGAGTTCCTGAAGAAAAGAACCGGAAACATAGGCAACAGGCGCAATCCGTAGCAGGATGGCGATTGGGTTGGCTTCTCTGCGTCTTCCTTAACTATATGAGAGTAAAAGATTTAATGCGCGCTGCCCCCGGTGGGGGCGCTGGCGGTCTTCGCGGGTGCCGAAACCGCAGTCTTTCTCTTTGAACGAGGTCGCGTACGGCCGTGGTAGGCTTCCGGGGCGCCGCCAACTGTGTAAATGCGCAGTACCATACCGCGGCTCACGTGGTTCGACCTCAAGCGGTTCCACTTGCGCACGTCTTCGGAGTTCACACTGAAGCGGTCGGCGATTCCCAAGAGCGTGTCGCCCCTACGCACGCGATAACTCACCAGCATCCGTTTTGTCTCCGATGACGGCTGCGTCGCAGGAATAGTGAGCTTGCTGCCAGGCTCCAGAGTTGCGGTGCGCTCCATGTGGTTGGCGTCGGCAATGGCTGCAGGCGTCACGCGGTATTTTTTCGCAATGGAAGCCAGTGTCTCGCCGGGTTCCACGCGGTGGCGCCGCCAACTAACCCACTTGTCGGGCGGGATTGCCGCGATCTCTGCTCCGAACTTTTCTCCCGCGCCCTGCGGAAGGCGCAACTCGAAGGAAGGATCATCCGGCGTCGCCATGCGCAACAGCGAAGGATTCAAAGTCCTGAGCGTCTCCACGTCTACGTCTATGGATTCCGCTACCAACCGCAGATCAATCGGGCGGCCTGGTTTCACGATTTCGGTAGGAACCGGCGTCTCCGGATCAGCCTGGATGTTGTAATGCGCAGCGTCCTTCGCGATCAGCGTGAGCGCGATGATGATGGGCACGTAGTTTTTCGTTTCGCGAGGGAGGACCTTGCGTTTGTACAACTCCCAGAAATCCGCGTAGCCAGTGCGCTCGATGGCTTTCTGGACATTGCCGGGACCACAATTGTAGGCGGCCATGGCCAGATACCAATCGCCGAAGAGGCCGTAGAGGTCGCGCAGGTGTTGTGCGGCTGCCCGCGTGGCCTTTTCCGGGTCCTGCCGTTCGTCAATCCACCAGGTATGGTGCAGACCGTACTGCTGGCCGCGATAAGCGACAAATTGCCAGATTCCCCTCGCGCCGGCACGCGAAAGAGCCAGAGGCTGGAAAGCGCTTTCCGCCTGGGCGAGGTAAATCAAGTCCTGCGGCAGGCCTTCCTCCTGCAGAACCCGCGAAATCATGTCGCGGTAACGGCCGCCACGCCGCAGACCGCTTTCCACGATGTCGCGGCCCTTTGGCGTCTGGAAAAAATTGAGGAACATGAGCACTTCGTCGTTGACAGTTAACGGAAGATCATGCGACACGTTCTTGGCCGCCTCTTCGGCGCGCTCTTTCAGGCGAGGATCAGCCGGGAGCGTCACGGCAGCCACTTCGTCAATAGGAGCAGGAACTGCGGCTGCCTCCGTAAGGCCCTCTCCCCCGCGAAATGCTTGCAGTTCGTAGGCGTAGACGGAGTCCACTACGTGATGAAACAATGTGCTTAGAGCCGCGTCGCTGTCCGGGTCGTAACCACTCTCCAGCATCCAATCCACGGCGTCGTCAAAGTCCTTGCGCGCCGCTTCCAAATGGCCGGCCTTGAAGTTCTTCTCTCCGGAGCCGAACTTTTCCTGGACTTTCTGCACCAGATAAGCTTTTCCTTCCGGAATCGGAGGCAACAGAGATTTCGGCATCGGCCGTTTAGGGTCCGTTAGCGGCAATGTCGCGAGAGCTGGAGGCGCCTGCTGTTTTGATTTGGAAGGGGCGCTGGCTGGCGTGACGCTTTGGGCCATCTGAGGCCCCTGAACTGGCGTTCCGGGAACGTGCGCTTGCACCGGCTTTTTGGCTGCGTCTTCGCAACCGAGACCGAATGCAGTTATTACCACTGCACTCGCCGCCAGGAGGAGCCGTCGTTTCATCCCTATCATGGTAAAGAGCCGACTGTACCGAGGTCAACGCCTCTTGGCTCTGCCGGTGCTGACGGTTCACTAGGGGGTATTCTCTTGTTCCATTGTTCCTGGGCCGTTGCCCTTGCGAGAGGCTCGCGTCCGAGGTGATTCATGCGACACTGAGATGCGCTAGTCCGGCGGCCACTCACCGAACACTCTGTCGATCACATCGTCGAACCAGTATTTGTAAAAGCCATCATCGCAGGTAGACATGCTCGTGTCATAGGCTTTCGCGAAGTGCTGCCCCCAGTGGGGACGGCGGCCGTCTGCATCACAAAAGGGATATTCGTCGGAAAGGGTCCAGGAGCTGAAGACGCGCCCGGATTTCTTCATGATGTTGGGGTCGGCAGCGAGGCAGGCAATGGCGCGGCCCGCGTAGAGAGGCGTTTCGGACTCGGCATAGTCTGGAATTTTTTTCACGGCGTCCTGCCAATTCGCTTCGGTGACGCCAAACTTCTCAAGCATGACTTCCGAACGCAAAAAGCCGGGGGTTAGCGCCACGGCAGCGACGTTTTTCCTGCCTAACTCGCGCGCCATGGAAAACGCCAGGCGGATGACCGTCGTCTTGATCAAATCGAACATAAGGTTTCCGCGGTAGGTGTAAGAATCGCCGTCACCGATCTCGACGATCAGGCCGGGAGTAGTTTGCGCCTTCGCCGTCTCGATCATTAGCGGCGCGGCGTAGTGGCTTGTGAGAATATGCGTATGAATGCCGTTGCGGAACATCGCGAATCCCTTTTCCAAGTCGAGCTGCCAGAAGGTCTTGCCAAACTCATGCTCCGCACTTTCTGAGATATCATTCACCAGGATGTGGAGTCTTCCTTGTTCCTTGCGGACTCGCGTGACGAGTTCCTTTACTCGCTCTGGATCCAGATGGTCCATCACGACTGCGATTCCCTTGCCGCCCCGCGCGGTCACTAATTCCGCAGTTTGCTCTATGGTTTCCGGCCGCCCGAGATAGTATTCGGAGGGCAGGCGGCGCACCGAACTTTTCTCCGTCCGTTTTGTGCGGGAGCTACGCCCGGTGCAGTAGACCGTTGCGCCCGCCTCACCAAGCGCCAACGCTGTGCCGCGGCCCACACCGCGCGTGGCTCCGGCCACGAGGGCCACGCGCCCCTTCAGATTCGGCGGTTGATAGGTGTCGGAGTTCGCCATGACTATCTCCCGAACCTATCGCTTTCTGTGCGATACCGCGGATGCCCGCGCATAACTGAGCCACACGATCCCGCTCTTGTATGTCTGGAACTTCACCAAAGCGAAATCACGCTGCGGGAAACCACGTGGAAAGAGCGGAATCCCCTCGCCAAGAACGACAGGCATGATGCCCAGGTCCATTCGATCGATCAGGTCTTCCTTCAGAAACTCCCGGGTCAACTCGCCTCCGCCAAACAACCAGATGTCCTTTCCCGGGCGAGATTTGAGTTCGTGGATAAATTCGGATGGCGCCCGGTTGACGTACTCCACGCCGCCTTGTTTTCCCGGAGGCACCGTTCGCGAAAACACATAGTACGCTGCGTGGCCCATGCCCTTTGCGCTTCTGGATGTCTTGCGAGGCGGGATTGTCTTGCGTCCCGCAACGATAACGTCGAACGCCTTTGCATACGCACCCAGATCCAACTCGGGGTCCATAATCAGCCAATCCGCGGATCCATCCGGCCGGGCGATGTAGCCGTCCAGGCTGACGGCAACACAGAGGACTACGCTTCTCGCCGAAGGAGCGGAGTTCAGCTCGACGTGTTCTTTGCGACGTGAAGCTGCGGCGGGCATAAGCACCTCCTGAGGAACAGGGTGATTATGAACGGCTATTTAGTAATGTCAAGCGGAAAATGAACGGCCATTCAGTTATAATTCCCTAAGCCCACATGAGCCCACGGCCTCGCGAAACTTCGGACGAAGAAATTCTGGCCGCCACGTCGCGCGCCATGCAGAAGTACAGCCCTACGCAATTGACGCTTGCGCATGTAGCCAAAGAAGCGGGCGTGGTTCCAGCGACGCTGATCCAGCGGTTTGGAACGAAGCGCAACCTTTTGCTGACCATGTGCAGAACTGCGCCCGCAGGGGCCTCCCAGCAATTTGCGGCTGGGCGGGCAAAGTACAAGTCTCCTTTGAAAGCGCTCGTCGAACTCTACGTGGAGTGCAGCGGCTTCGCTTCGACTCCCGAATCGATGGCGAACGGCCTCGCTTACTTGCAGAACGATCTGACCGATCCGGACTTTCGGGCTATCACACTCGCGCAATTCAAAGTCGTTCGCGCAGAGACGAAAAAAATTCTCGATGAAGCGGTAACCGCGCGCGAATTGGTGCAGTGCGACACCGCCGCACTCGCCCGCCTGATCCAGCAGGTGAACGGCGGGTCTATGCTGGACTGGGCCGTGTTCCGCGAAGGCACTCTGGCAGATTGGATTCGCCGCGACTTGGAAGCCCTGCTTAGGCCGTACCGGCGCTCGCGCAGGAATTCCAAGTCCGAAAGTCAGTCTCGGCGGCGAGGGAATCACGCTTCTTGAGACCGCCATGATCTAGCAGGACAGGGGCGAAGGGACGCGCATTTCCGCGAGCAGCAGTCACAAGGCGCCAAGCGCGTGTCCCCAGGGGACGCAAGCGTCACGACCAAGAAGAAACTATTGGTAATTCATCGAATCCGTGTTATGATGTTTTTGCGTTTGTTGCTCTTGTATCGCCTTTGGGTAAGAAAGCGGTCGCAAGGTCACACTTGCGGCCTTTTTTTTGCGCGGTTGGCTGCTTTGCCGCCAGCCGGGCAAGCTTGAAGACGGCCGTGGCTCTAATTGAGGGGCTCGGGACTTGGGGCATCAGATAGCTTAGAGTAGTGCTCAGCCGTAACCCGGCTGACAGAAACGAGTAGATGCAGTGAATAAAGAACAGGGTACCGTGAAGTGGTTCAATGCCAGCAAGGGCTTTGGATTCATCCAGCGCCAGAGCGGTGAGGACGTTTTCGTCCATTTCTCCGCCATTCTGGCTGATGGCTACAAGACACTGAACGATGGCCAGGCGGTTGAATTCGAAGTGACCAAGGGTCCGAAAGGACTGCAGGCCACCAACGTACAGCCCCTCTAATTCGGCTTCACAAGAAACAAAATGGGCGGCGCGCTTCGGCGCGCCGCCCGTTTTGTTTCTATTGACGAAGATTTAGAAACGATTCCGTCAGCTCTTACCGTACGGCAGGCTCCGCAACTTCCACGGCACTTCTAGCCGGGCGGTCCTTCAAAAATCCGCGCGCGGCCAGCAATTCTGCATTCAGCAGTGCCGCGCCCGCGGCGCCACGCACCAAGTTGTGCGAGAGCAGGGTAAGTTTCACGTCGTGGAGCGGGCATTCCCTGATTCGCCCGACCACCGCCGCCATTCCATCTCCAGAATCCACGTCGCGCCGCGGCTGTGGCCGGTTTTCCTCGTCCACCACAACCACCGGATGCCGCAACGCGGTAGGCAAGGAAGCCAGTTCTTCATCCACTTCAAACGTTCGCAGCGCCTCGCGAACCTCTTCCAATGACGCAATTTTCTTGAGTCCCAAAGAAACGCATTCGAGGTGACCGTCCAGCACCGGGACGCGGTTGCAATGCGCGCTGATGCCCAGTCCTGCTTCGACAAACCGAGTTCCGTCCCATTTGCCCAGCAGCTTTTGAGGCTCCGCTTCCATCTTTTCTTCTTCGCCGCTGATAAAAGGCACGACATTGCCCTGAATGTCCATGGAGGCCACCCCGGGATATCCCGCACCGGATATAGCCTGCAAAGTAACCACAAAAACCCTTTCCAGCCCAAATGCATCCGCCAGCGGTTTCAGCACCAGCACCAACCCAGCCGTGGAGCAATTCGGGTTCGTCACGATAAAGCCCGTCTCATAGCCCCGGTTCTTCTGTTGCGCGGGAATCGCATCCAGGTGCGATGCGTTCACCTCCGGTA
>Ga0126383_10003523_pt1 | contig 10375 bp, 13 predicted proteins | sample PanSoiMetPlot_35_FD_96882 | JGI IMG/M metagenome (GOLD analysis project Ga0126383, IMG submission 96882) | Tropical forest soil microbial communities from Panama - MetaG Plot_35 | ecosystem: Environmental > Terrestrial > Soil > Tropical forest > Bulk soil | place: Panama | collected 2016-02-17
CCGAAAGTCGGACAACGTTGTTTGCGCAGTTTGGTAACCACATTAGTGAGCTCACGGCTGCCCAGAACAGAGGTAGCTGCAGCCTGGGCTTGTAAGGCCGCGTAGGTCGTAGCCGCACCTGCGTAGTATTTCGTGAAAGCTGTCGGCTCCTCAGTCGTCCCGTTTATACAGGCATCACGTATTAAGCCATCTGCCCAGAGCGCGGCTTCCTCGCCAAACTTGGTCATAAGCGCGTCACCCGTATTTAAGAATTCGGTCTCATCCACAATATCAGAGACCTGGGCGTAGCCTCCGTACTGCATGAGAGTGCGGGTAATGTACTCAAATATCAGCTTGTAAGGCGCATTGGAGGGCGGCTGACCCTCAGCCAGCGTGATTACGTTAGCGATATTGGCCACAGGCGGCCGGAACATGCGGATTGTCTTTGAACCCTGGTGCGCCGGGATCTCGACCTGGTAAGCCAGGTCATAGAGCTGGAGCGTATCAATCTGGTGCTCCAGTAAGGTTTTAGAAAAATAGATCCTATACTCAGAGGCCTTGTCAGTAGTGGTGACAGCCCCGTAAACCGGAGGAGGCATTTGTTTGTTCCCCTATTAGCCCCAAAGCTTTATTGAGCTGCTGAGCGTTTCAGGTGCTCGCGCATTTCCTTGGTCGAGAGACTAGCGAAGTCCTTACCCCTAAACTCACCTATTGCTCGACCACCGGTTGCACCACCCCCAATACCCAAAAGCCCATTAAGCCTGGTAATCTCGTTTTTTAGTTTCTGGTTCTCGCCCCTCGCCGTACCTAAATCGGCCTGGGCAATTGCCAGTCGAGCACTGTGATAGGCAGCTATAATTCCACGGGGGTGCTGGCGATATAAGGCTCCATCAGGCCCATTCATAATCGCCCGCAGAACCTTATCTAAGCGTGTCCCTTCGCGTTGAAACTCGGGGTCAACCTGATAAAGCTCCTTCTCAGCACCTTCCCACTGGCGGATAAACTCTTGACTACCGCTAGCCGGGAGCTCGAGAGTTTGCTTCTGGCTGGCCTCGATTTCTTCCAGACGCTGGATCTCAGCGTCGGCCTTCTCGACCAGATCAAAGTTACCCTCTTTCTCCCAAGTCTTACGGTAGGCCTTGAGCTCTTTAAGCGTATAAGGTGGCTCTTTAGCACGCCGTGCCTGCTCCTCAAAAGCTCGCCTCTCTTCGGCAAACTTGGTGCGAGTAGCCTCAAACTCAGCCCGCTCAGCCTCGAATGCTTTCCTTTGGCGCTTAGTCCGCTCGTAACGGCTTTCCTTCTTCTCTCCGTGTTCCTGCTGCCGCTCTTCTTGCCCGTCAGTGGTATCTGCCTGGCTCTCGGCCTCGGGTATTTTTTCCTCCGGCTTCTGGTCAGGCTCTGGCTCTGCAGGCTTTGGTTCTTCCCCAGATTCAGGCGCTAGCGCTGGCTCTGGCTCACCAAGCTCCGGTGGGCTCGGGTTTTGCTCTAAGACGTTCCAGCTATTGGATGCGCGCCCTCCAGGGCCACTCCTGACAGCCACCACTTCAGGCATTATCTAGCTCCGTGCTCTCTTTAATTAGGAGCAATCATGCCACCGCCGCCAATTGCCCCTTGCCACCCTTGCTCCACATCTTTAGGCGGCTGCCCTGGCAGCGTTTGGCTTTCACCTGGTGCATATTCACTCGCCGCACTCGGCAAACTCTGCGCCAATCTGAAAACCAAGCCCAGGCAATCGCAGAACCCGCGGGCATAACCACTAGCGCTCACAGCCTGAATAGCCGGGCCGTAAACAGACTTAAAGGAGACATCCGCGGCCGCTTCCCTGAGCTTTAGAATAAACCTCTTACCACAGCCAGTTTTGAGAAACAAGTCTAACCCTTGAGAATCTTCGTCAGTCCAAGGTAAGCGTTTGTAGATCGGCTGTTTCACATACAGTGCGATCAGTATACGCCAGAAAAAGCGCATCTAGCGCTTTTCCTTTATGCTATCTAGCGTTGCGGTTGGGAACATCTTGTGAAATGAGCGCTCAGCCAAGCCCTCAGTCTTCGCATCGATTGTGACTGTCTGTGGCTCCTTGGCGCTTTTGCCTGCCAAGTGATACTCGACGATAAAAGGCCGAGCGAGCACTAGGCCCGCACTCAAGAGAACCAGCGAAATAACCAGCCTTTTCATTCAGAGTTTCCCTCCACTTTTAGCCAGTTCGGCCATAACCGCCTTCAAAAGAAATTCGTTCATGGCCACCGAGTCGCCCATATCGCTCGAATAACCTAACTCCTTAGCCAGCGCTTCCCGGGCGGCATGACTCGAGTCGTGCCCAACCAGTTTGAGCAAGTCCACAATCGAGTGCTGCCAGTCCAGTTTCTCAGGGCTCTGGCTGGCGATCTTAGAAAGCAGCGCTTGCACATCCACACTAGCTGCCTGGCCGGCGGCTTGCGCAGCACTTGTTGCGACACTGCCCACTGTTTTCCCAGGAGCACTTGGCGGCTCAGTCCCAGCTGGTCCGGTTGGTGTCTCTTGTTGGGTGACCGGCTTTTGGGTTTGCGCCAGTGGATGGCTGAATATGGCTTTAGCTATTGAATCAATGAGTCCCATAATTTGGCTCCTTTCTTGGTGCTTGAATTGGCAGATGCGCCATAGGGCTCCCCAGCTTCCGCAAACGCCTGTAGTGTGCGTTACACAGGCCCTTGCCTACCGCTGGCCGCTCGCATCCGCTAATCCGACACCTTTTCCATTTACTCATCGGATAGAAGGCCGCCCACGGCTCGCAGAGACCACACCACCACCCGGTGGAGTGACCGCAGGCGGCCCACTAGCGGGAATCGGAGGAGCCGGCGCACCTGGAGTCGGCACAACTCCCGGCGGCCCACCATTAGGCCCTGGCACCATCGCGGCAGCTGCTCCGCGGCTTGGTCCAGAGGCTGGCGCGTTTACCGGGCCCGGAGGGACACCTGGAGGCAGTGCTTGACCCATTTGCTTCTGAGTTTGGTTAATCTTAGTGGCAAATTGCGCAATCTGGGTCCCGTACCGCTTCATGTAGTCGGCATTCTGGCGCGCGGCCTGCACATGGGCTAACCCGTGATTCATCATCAGTGGCAACCGGTCTGGCGGGATCCCGCCCGGGCGCTGCATCTGGTCCCGGACGAAAGCATCCAAAACCTGCAGATGCGTCAGGTGCTCGTCGTTGGGAAGAATCGGGGCCGGGTAACCACTGGAGAGTAGCACATTCTCGGTAGCCTGGCGTGTCATCTGGTCCTGCTGGGCCAGCTGAGGCGGCACATAGAGCTGGTTTATCCACTGGCTATCCATTAGCTCAATAATCTTGCAATCGATCTCGTTTACCTTGAGCCAGGGCGCACCCTGGGCTAGCGCCCGCAGCTGGATCAGCTTTTGGATATCGCGCTCGCGACTGTAGCCGTCCGCGCTACCGTTTGGCGTCAATACATAGCAGTCATCCAGAGCCGCATCCGGTAGCGTTACGCGCTCCCCACGCCAGAAATAATCCAGGTCCTCAGCCTTGTACTGGAGCAGTATCTTCCAGGCCTGCTCGTAAACCTCGGTCATGGCACTCTTGATGATCCGGGCCCGCAAATCATTAGACTGCTGCATCACCGTGGCAATCGCATTGGTCTCAGTTGCCGTACGCGGCATCTGCATCTGGTTATCTTGGCCAACCCCGAAATCTGGGATCCCAATACGCTGCTCGGCCATCGAGCGTGTGCTCTGCATCTCCTCGTCGAAGGAGACCGGAGGCGGTGGCTGCTGCACAACCTGCAGAATCGTGTCGTAGACCTCTCCCGGTGCCCAGCGGATGTTTTGAGCGTTAATGCTTCCCCCTTGCGTTGCTAAAACCGGACGATTGGCAATCGACATGAAATCCAGTTTCTCGTTCCACATCTTGGTCGCACTCTGTTCAAACATCTGCACCAGTTCCATCACCCCTCTGGACATGTACCAGTCGCCTTCGGTCAGCTCGTAGGGGATCCGTACGAAGGGGTAAAGTTTGTGTTGGTAAGGAAGCTTAAAGGGACTACGTAGCTCCTCATCCGGATCTACGGGGCTATAGGTGTGGACTCGAATCGAACCGTCTGTCTCCTTGACATAAGTCTCCCAGACAATGATTACGTCCCCGATCTGACTCCAGGTTAGACCCTCTTGGCTGTACTTTAACTGGGCATAGGCCGGATTTGGCTTCGTCCCGCGGCCCTGGATCTGGTCAAGAAGTGTCTCATCGGCATTTAAGCCACGCTTAGCAGCCGCACGCTTGTACTGCTCGCGCGAATAGCACATAACGTGCGTAATCCGATCTGCATCCTGGGTTGCCTCAGTCGTTGGTGGCACCACGATGTAAAAGGGCAGTACCGAGCAGAAACCAACTTGGGCCTTATCCACGTCCCAGTAAATCTTTAAGACACCCAAGCCATTCTGCAGATCGCTATCAATGGCGTAAATGCACTGAGTCGGGAAATTGCTTTTCTCTCTGACTTGGTAATTGAACCACTGGGCAACTGAGTCAGTAAATGAATCGCCCTGATCGCTTAGGGAATAGAAACTGGCCAGGAGCTCAGGACCAAATACCCACTGCAGGAAGTAGGCCTTGAGCTTGTTTATAATCGTGTCACCTACCGGCACGTGGAGATCACTGGCTAGCGGCCAGGGCTTGCTAATCCGGCGGAGCCCGAAATTGCGCATCCGAGTCCAGACAAGCTGGCGGTTTTCCCAGGGGAGTCTCGTGCGCAGATCTTGGATTACCTCACCATAGATGTCGTTAGCCATATGGCTCTAAAGAAAGGATAGGCTTGCTGGGGCACAACGGCGTTGCCGAGAGCTTTAAGGCGGTGTGATCGATTGGGAACCCCATCAGTTCTTCGACAAAGCGGGGGTTGAGTGAGCCGTTTAAAGTCTCTGAATCCACCATTTGCTTCAACTTCTTCCTGGCTCCCCTCCCGCCCCACTTGCACAAGGCTGCTCCGCCAGTGTCGGTTATCGCTGTCGGCGTCGGCCAGAGCTTCTTCACCGCTTCTCGCAGATCGATCTGACGTTTCCTGCCATCCGGATGCGCCCCGGTCAACGTCGTTTCCGGCGGGTTGACTCTGCCGCCATTGGGAATAGTCGGAGTGGGCAATAAACGATTCAAAGTCTGCTTGACTCCCTTCGTATGCGCGTTGGGTCCCGAATTCCACTTTGCCGTTATGGCATCCAATAATGAAGACTCTGTATCGTCTGTGCTTGGCTCCAACTGAGTTAGCTGGAACCCGGAACAGCCGAACCTCGTAGGTAAGTGAGTCCAGACGTAGCAGTACTCCGCTGAATTCGTCCAGAGTGAGGATGCCATCAGGATTTTCGAAAATCGTCCAAGCGGGCTGGACACTTCCAACAACATCGAGCACTGCGTCCCAGAGCCAGCGGTCATCGCTCGCGCCTCGTCGCTTCCCGGCAAGGGAAGCCGGCTGGCAGGGGACGCCGGCCGAGAGGACTGTAACGCTTCCGCAAAGCCCGGAAAAATCTGCTCTTCGTAAGTCGCCATAGTTAATAACATCAGGCCAATGTCTCGCTAACACCTTGCAGCAGTACGGCTCAATTTCAGAGTGCCCAATTGTCTTAAACCCTGCCCACTCTGCCGCAATCGTGAATCCGCCGATCCCGCTGCACAGGTCAAGATGGGTCACAGCGTGATCACCGTTGGCGTAAATGGACGCGCCTCTAGCTTGGCAATCACACAGCTTCCATCGGCATACTTACCCATAATCGTATTGGGCGTATTCCAGCTATAGGCAATTGTCCCTTGCGTACCGGACCGGTTGCCAAATAGTGCCGTAAATAGGGCATCGACCGTTGTATTGGCTGCAATCACTGTCCCTGGTGTCTGGGCTGGCATTGAGGCTAGGGCTTGGGTTCAATCTCCGTGCGGAGCAAATTCTGGAAAGACCTCATCCATGACTTTATCCCAACAATCATCACACCACTGGTAGGGATCGGTCTCATCGATCTCGATTTCTTTACCACAGTCTTGACAAGACTTTTTTATGGCTTTGGCTCTTCGGTTGTAGCGAAAGACCCCACTATGGGCGCTTCGTGCTCTTTAACTTCCATGACCGCCGCTGTAGTGCTAATCTGACGTTCTTCGATCCTTTTGAGAGTAGCTAGGACTTCACCTAGCGAATTAATAATCTGGGTGATCGGATAGTTGGGATCTGAAACGGATGTATTAGGCATAGGCTTATCGCTTTTGAGCTGCGGCTGCGACTTCCCCAGCTCGTTTCTCGGCTGCGGCCTGCTCTTCGTCTTTGGCTTTTTTGGCTTTCTTAAATTCCTCGTTTAAGGTCTTTTTTTCCTCTTCAGTCCCAGGCAATGTGCCAACTCCACCCAGATCACCGCGCCGAACCTCAAAGCGAGCTGTAATCAAGCTATTGTCCGGGTAGCGGATCGTAACCGAGTTAATCGTGCCGTGCGTCACCGCCACCGGCTCACCGATTCCCTCAGCGATAAAAAACATCTTCTTGGCGATATCACTCAGACCGTCATTAGCGCCAAACTCCGGCTCCTTTGGCTCTGGCTCCTTGGGTTGTTGTTGCTGCTGCTGCTGCTCTTGTTCATCAGCCATAGTGTTGCCTTTCTTAGACTTCGGACGGATATCTTTAGCGACATCACTCCAGGCAAACTCAGGCGTTGCCTTGGATGTCGCTTTCTTGGGTTGCTTGGCTGGCGGTTGCTTGGATCCCACCAGCTTTTGAGGCCGCCGCATGACGGGTGTCTAGTTTACACCAGTAAGAGCTTGTCGTACAGAGGTTACTGCTCAATTTCTTTTTGTCCAATGGTCATCCAGTCCAACCACCTGAAATGCGGACGCGCTTTAAACCGCGCTGTAGCATTGATATTCGCTCCCTTAGCTCATCGTAGCTCCGCCAATGATAAGCGTCGTCAGCTTCAAACAGGTAAACGCCATCCTCCCTACCGGCATAACCCACAATCTCACCTAACTGTGGCCCAAAATCCGCTTTATCGGTTTGGATTTCACCTTTCCCAGCCATAGGACCACCGACAAACTCAATAGACAGAATTCTCATTTTTCATCCGGTCCAGCCTCCCAGCTCCCGAATCAGCTTCTGCTCGGCTGACTCGCTTAAACCCGCGCTAGGTACGAGATCTCGATCCAATCGTTCCCAGGGATCCAGCTCCTTGGGTGCAACGTACTTGAGCCAGCTTCCGACCTGAATCCCAAATACCCCGCAAACCGCATCAGCCCGGTCAGGACTCACTAGCCCGCGCTTGCGCATGTCCTCCTTGGACTCAACTCCCATCCGGGCACGCGAGTCGTAGGTGGCGTTTCTAGTGGTAAGCTGGCTAATGAGCACCGGGTCATCCATTAGCACCATCTCCGCACGATTGACAAGCAACCCGAACTGGTACCAAATCTCCGCACCTCTGGAGGTATAAATATCATCTCGGATGGCTGGTTCCCCGAACGAAAACCGGTTAATCGGCCAGCCCAAGGAAGCCAGCATGTCAATCATCATCTGACCCCCGCCGCCGTTATCACCCCAGATCTGCTGCGCTTTAAGTCCGTACTTCCTGAACTCCATGACAAACCGACCCACTCCAGCGACAGTATCGCGCTCATGCCAGCAAACCAGACGCTCAAGCTTATTGCCGCGGCGAATGGCAATTACGTTTTCTGCACTGCCACCCGCAAAATCACAAAAGGCCACTGCCTCGTTGACCAGACGGGCGTTCGGTGGGTTCTCGATCAGGTGTCTAAGCCGCTGGTAATCGACCAGAAAGCTCGTTTCCTGGTCGTAATCCATGAATTCGCCATAGAGCGTTGAGCGGGTCAGCGGATGGTCTTCGCCATAGGTCAGTTCGACATCCCGGATCCGTTCCTCTGATACATGCGGACACTCCTTTAGGCCCACCTCAAAGGTCACAAACTGGGAGCGGTTCTTGGTGAATGCATCGTAGAAACGGCCAGCCTTTAGCCCCGGGGAACTGATCAGCAAAAGCACTGTGTAGCTGCAACGGTCCAGGGCCTCGAATATGCCTTGTTCGACCGACTTAGCCTCATCGACAATGATTAGGACCGGCGAACCTTCCCTAGCGTGGTGACCCTCAGCGCGCCGCGGCTCGTCAGTGGTAAAGGCCAGGCAGAAACCGTCTTTAGGTGTGCGAATACTCCGGCTTAAGAACTCCCAAGCCGGAAATTTCCCGGAATGAGCGCGGAGTGCCGGCATAAGCTGGCTATCAAGCTGCTTAGCGTCGGCCGTTGTAACGATCACCCGTCCAGCCGGATAACGGTTGAGCCAATTGAGAACCGAGAGAGCAACAATGCGCTCGGTTTTCCCAGAACCATTGGGAGCAACCAAGGCAATCTTGACTCGAGTGCGCTCGCTCCCGGCGTCAACGACATCGGCGGCCTGGGCCTGCCACTCGTAGAGTGGCATGGTCAACCCTTCCTCGGCAAAGCTCACCACATCGCTATAGCTTTCGGTTTTTTCCATGCCTAATCGGTCTACCTCGGGAATCAAGGTTACGCTCAGCGTTTAGCCTACCGCCAACCTCAAGAATACTAGCGAGAAAATCGAACGGACCGTCTGAGCGTAATGCTTCCAAGAATCGTCGAACAACCTCCTTCTGGAGCTGCCTTGGCACTCGAGTTTTTCCCCAAGTTAACTTTACCAACTCCTCATCAGAAAGCTCTGCTGGATTAACGCGCGTCTGCCTGTCCATTTTCGTCCCCATTTGTGTGCTGTTTGTCTAACAACTCGAGGCTCTTAGCGCGAAGCCCTTCATGTCGGATTGCCAGCACCTTGGCCCGCTCAGGGCCCAGGATAACCACGTTTGTCGGACCAGCGTCTACATTCTGCACAATAGACAGCTGAGTAGACGGTGGCCCGAAATCGCGCGCTTCGGTACGCTCGAGCAACCAGGCACTGGCCATCCAGTTGCGTTTGGAATGTTTATCGATATTGCCAACATGCTTCTGGACAAACTCGGCCCGAGCGGCCTCGAGTTCCCGGGCAAAAAGCGGGTCACTATCACGCCAGGCTTTAAGGGTATGCTGGTCAATTCCAGCCAATTTCGAGGCAAAAGTCTGGTTTAATCCGTTGCGGATCGCTTCTAGCAAGACTCGAGTTGTTGCTGGATGTTTCTTACTCATTAAAGCGTAAAAACTCTAAGCCAGTCTACTACCAGTCTACAGTAGACTGTCTACTGGACGCCTACTAGACAGTCTACAGTCTAGTCTACAAGTACTTTCTTATAGTAGACTAGACTGTAGACTGGAGGCGTTTTTAGCCCAAAAACACAGTTCCATTTTTCCGATCAAATCTGAGCAGGTGTTTGAACTTGCCATTAGGCGTAAAAACTCTGAAAGCCCAGGCCCGTTTGCAGCCGGTGGCCTGCATTAGGGCCTTAACGGCCTTAAATGGTTTAAGTGGTCCATTGGCCAGCACAGTACAAATTGCATCCTCGTTAACCAAATCTGCATTCTCGCGTTCTCTCTGGCTTTGGGGCCGGTCCCAGCTATCCCAATCAAAGTCCTCGACTATCGGCCACTGACCACTTGAGCGCCTGAAAGCCCCGCGCGGGGCTAGGGCGCCATCATTATTTTTGCAATTAGTCACAATAACGCGCTCCTCGGTTACGGACTCAGTAGCATGCTGCAATATCCAGATTGAGCGCGGGATAGAAGAAAGGACATAAGAACCGGCCAGGAGATTCATGAGGCCACGTCCCGTTGAACGCTCACCTGGGAGTGGTTTTCTGGTATGGGCAACGATACCGATAGCTGGGGAGTGATCGGTTGAACCGATCACATTACGAATAAGCTCGAAAGACTCGAGGTAATCGTGGGCTTTATCGTCATGGGCTACAGCGTTCCAAGGATCAATGAGAATAAGGTCGGGTTCAAACTGGGCAATAATACGAGCTAGGTCACGGCGAAAGATGACCTGGTTAAAGGCCAGCCCCAGTGGAGGCGGATTAGTAACGCGCACCAGATGTTCGACTCTGGGGTCAAGCTGAGCGTACTCGAATTTAAGGCGCAACCGGCCATTTTCGCTCTGGATAATGAGAGTTTTAAAGATGGCTTTAGGTGCGAGTCCAAACCAGGAGAAACCACAGGCACCGGCTTCGGCCAGAGCGAGTGCTGCGCGCGATTTACCTACCCCTGGGGGCCCACCCAGGACAAAAACGCTACCCTTAACGATATGGTAATCACCCAGGAGCATGGCACCGGTGGGCGGGCTATAGAGTTTAGACTGGCTCTGACTAATAGCTTCAATAGAGGAGGGTTGAACCCGCAAACTAGCTTCTAATCGCCGCTGGATCGAGGCAAACCGCTCGGTTAGGTCCGGGCCGACCTCAGTATGGGTATCAGCCAGTTCTTTAAGCAGCTCAGAAC
>Ga0126383_10003524_pt1 | contig 10374 bp, 9 predicted proteins | sample PanSoiMetPlot_35_FD_96882 | JGI IMG/M metagenome (GOLD analysis project Ga0126383, IMG submission 96882) | Tropical forest soil microbial communities from Panama - MetaG Plot_35 | ecosystem: Environmental > Terrestrial > Soil > Tropical forest > Bulk soil | place: Panama | collected 2016-02-17
GCGCCTGGTGCGCCGTATCGGAATCCAGGCCGAGTGCCGCGCTGGCCATCCCGTACACGGAAATCGTCGTCCCGCCGCGCGGCGTCTCCAGCTCGTACCCGATACCGAAGAAGCTGCGCGACGATCCGCGGCGCTCGCTCAGTGCCTGCAGGGCGACGCCGTGCCGCAGCACCGAGCCGAGCGGCCGGTCGAGCCGGGCCTCATAGGTCGTCAAGTCGGAGCTCGCCCAGCTGCCGTACAACAGGCTGAGATCTCGCTGCTGCGCGGCCAGCGGCCCGGCTGCGCAGCAGCAGGCGACGAGCGCGAGCGTCGCGACGCGTTCAGTGATCCGCAACGTGCGGCAGCTCCAGAGATTCACGCGGCGCCATGTGATGCGCGAGCAGGTGCGGGGCGCGGCGCATGAACCGCACCCAGATCCACAACGTTCCGAATCCGCAGAGTGCCGCTGCCGCCAGCCCCGGTGCGATCAGCATGACCGGATTGCGGGACTCGAGCACGACGTGCGCGCCGATCCACATCCCGAAAAACGAAGCTCCCCAGGCCCAGAGCGGCGTGAGGAGCCAACCGACGACGACCAGTGCGTGCGCCAACCAGCGGGGCATCCCCGCGACGCTCACGCGCTATTGTTCCGCCTGAGAGACCAGAGCGCCAGCATGGTGAGCACCACCACGTACGCTCCGCCGATCAGCACCGGCCAGGCAACCGGAATGATCGTCAGCTTCGCGATCACGGCCAGCACCACCGCGCCCAGGGCCACCGGCGCGGCGATCTGCCCCAGCGAGGCCGAACCGCGTGCGTTCCGACCCGCGGTGAGCATCCCGCCCATCCACGCGACGAACGTGCCGAGCATCCACCAGATGGGGAGATACCACCACGTGCTCCCGCCTCCGATCGCGTCCCAGGTCCATGGGTACGCCTTGAACGGGCGCAGCAGCACGATGTCGAACGCCATGAACACCACCGTGCCCCACAGCCCGACCGCCGCGGCTCCAGCGACGCCTTCCGTACCCCGCGAGACCACCCATTGTCCCGGGAGGAGACTCACGAGCACGGCGGCGAGGAGCACGACCAGCGACTCGAGCACCGCCTGGGCGATGCCGGGAGCGAGCATCCGGGAAAGCGCCAGGAAGGCCACGACCGAGACACCGGTGACGAGCCCTACCTTGGTACCACTCATGAGGATATGACGGAAGTCGGAACGGTCGGTGGCCGGCACGGCGCTGGTAGTCATCGGGACTAATCTAGCTCTCCGCCCCTACCAGCCAAGACCCAGCGCCTGGGCCGCCAGGCGCAGGCCGACGAGCGTCAGGTCCGGCTGCACCGTCTCGATCTCCCCCGTGAGCGGCGCCACGAGCGGCGCCAAGCCGCCTGTGGCCACCACGTAGGGCGGCTCACCGCGCGTGGGCCACTCGGTGCGGATGCGGCGGATCAGCCCGTCGACGGCGTCCACCGTCCCCCAGATCACCCCGGAACGGATGCAGTCCTCGGTGCGGCGCCCGATCACCCGCTCGGGCGGCGTCAGCTCCGTCGCGGGAAGCTTGGCGGTGCGGCGCACCAGCTCGTCCGCAGCGGTGCGGATCCCCGGCATGATGACGCCGCCGATGAAGCGGCCGTCTTTCGTGATGCAGTCGAAGGTCGTCGCCGTTCCGAAGTCGACGACGATCGTGTCGCGCTCGAACAGCCGGCAGGCGGCGAGGGTGTTGACGATGCGGTCGGCGCCGACGGTGAGCGGCTCCGCGACGTCGAGGGTGATCGGCAGCTCCGACCGCCCGTCCACCTGGACCGGAGTCACGCCGGTGATCGCGGCGACGCCGGCGCAGACGTTCTGGGTGACGAGCGGGGCAACCGAGGCGACCACCACCGCCCGCACCCCCGACGGCGAGTGCCCCGCGTTGGTCAGGTACGTCGACAGGAGCGCGCCCCACTCGTCGGGCGTGCGCGCAGCGGTCGTCGTGAGCCGCCAATGCCCCAGCAGCTGTTCTCCCTGGAACAGCCCGACGGTGGTCTCGGTGTTGCCGATGTCGAGGGCGAAGAGCACTGCGCAAATATACTAGGCCGTCTCCACGTGGCCTTCGCGCACGACGGCGACGTCCCCTTCCCCTTCGACGAGCAAGGCGCCGTCGGGGCGCACGCCGCGGGCGTGGCCAGCCACCGGGCTGCGCAACGCACGATCGCGCAACCAATCGCGCGCCGCGAACGCGCGGCACTCCTGATCCGTGAGCTGCTCGGTTGCGGCACCGAGCCGGGTGAGCGGCGGCACGAGACGGTCGAGCACGTCGATCCGCCGCACTCCCGGGATCACCTCGGCCAGCGCGATCGCGAAGTCTCGCACCGCCGCGGGGATCTCGTTGGCGACGTTGACGCCGAGTCCCACGGCGAGCCATTGCGGCGTCTCGCCCTGCCAGCGGCCTTCGCACAACACGCCCGCCAGCTTGCGATCGTCCACGAGCACGTCGTTGGGCCATTTGAGGCGCGCGATCGGCCGGCCGGCCAGCTCGTCGACGACGTCGGCGAGGACGAGCCCCGCGCGTATCGACATGATGCCGAGCGGCGCCGCTCGCGGCCGCAGCAGCAGCGCCAGCCACAGCCCACCGGGCGGCGAGTGCCAGGTGCGCCCGTCGCGCCCGCGGCCGGCCGTCTGCTCGAGCGCGAGCACCACGGTGCCGGCAGGGGCGCCCTCGGCGCCGAGGGCGTGCGCCCGGTCGAGAGCCGATCCGAGCGACGCCACAAGCTCACACCGCGGGATCGCCCAGCGCCGGGCCAGCGCCGCCGCCGGGATCCCGTCGAGCGTCACTCCCGCCACAGGGCGTACACCGGCGTCAGTACTCCCGCCATAGCCTCAGTTCCGCGCGGCCTAACGAATGAACGATACGCTGTGCAGCGAGCGACAACCGGCCTGGAGCGATAGTTTGCAACGCCATGCACACGATTATCGCGGCGATCATCCTGGGGCTCGTCGAGGGCGCGACGGAGTTCCTGCCGGTCTCGTCCACTGGCCATCTGATTCTGGCAGGCCACGCGCTGGGCTTCGTCGGCCCGACCGCCGACGCATTCGAGATCATCATCCAGCTCGGTGCCATCTTGGCCGTTGTCTGGCTGTACCGCGCGATGCTGTGGAAGGTGACCCGCGAAGGGTTCACCGTCCCGGCGTCGCGCCAATTCATCGGCGCGCTGTTTGTCGCTTTTCTGCCGGCGGCGATCGTGGGGGTGCTCACGCACCACTGGATCACGGCGCACTTGTTCATCCCTCCGGTCGTGATCGCTACCATGATCCTCGGCGGCGTGGCCATTCTCGTCATCGAGCGGCTGCGCCCCGCGCCGCGCATCGAGACGGTGATGCAGATCGGCTACCGCACCGCGCTCTGGATCGGCATCGCGCAGCTCTTCTCTCTCATCCCGGGCGTGTCGCGTTCCGGGGCCACGATCATGGGGGCGCTGCTCGGAGGCGTCGGGCGACCGGCCGCAGCTGAGTTTTCGTTCTTGCTGGCGATCCCGGTCATGCTCGCCGCCACGGGCCTCGAGCTCTGGGAGAACCGACAGCTCCTGTCGGGATCGGACGCCGGAGTGTTCGCGATCGGTTTCGTCGTGGCGTTCCTGAGCGCGCTGGTGGTCGTACGCTGGCTGGTACGGTTCGTGTCGCATCGCTCCTTCGACGTCTTCGCCTGGTACCGTATTGCGTTCGGTTTCGCCCTGTTGGTGCTGCTACTCATGGGCGTGCGCTGGATCGCGGCGTAGTGGCATGTGGTTCACACCACCCTCCCGAGGACGAGTGCGCCGAGACCGAATACCATGGCGACCTTGAGGAGCCCGCTCGCCGTCCCGAAGCGCTGCCGCCTGATGGCCAGCACGGCGATGGCGACCGAAAAAAGTGAAAGGCTGGCGACATCGAGGTAGACGCCGCCATATCCGGAGACGAGCGGGAGCACGACAGCCAGAGGAAGGAACACCACGCAGGCCCACACGGCGATCCTGGTCGCGCGTGTCTGTCCCACTTCGACCGGCAGGGTGCGACGTCCGGCGACGCGATCGCCTGCCTCGTCGCTCAGATCCTTCACGAGCTCGCGCGCCAGCTGCAGCCAGGCCGCGAGCACCCAGGGCACGATTCCCGTCGCGGGCCGACCCACCGCGAGCGATCCATAGAAGAGCGGCAACCCACCGACTACCGCCACCGCGACGTTCCCCGGTACGCCGTGCCGCTTGAGGAGCGGCGAATAGCCGAGCATTACGGCGAGGGCAAGCAGGGCCGCGAGCACCTGGTGCCCCGATACGAGCGCGGCGGACCCGATGCCGAGTACGATGCCGAGCCAGATCGCAAGATGCGCCGTCTCGGGGCGCAACCGTCCCGCCGCGAGGGGATGGATGGCGGGGGCGTTCACCCAGTCTGCGGCGACGTCCTGCAGGTCGTTCGCGGCATTGCCCGCCGCGCCGAGTCCCACCCCGGACAGCGCCGCGAAGAAGAGCAGCTTGGGGAGCGCGACGGCGCCGAGCGCGATCCACCCCCCGGCGAGCACGCCGGCGGCGGCCAGCAGCAGATTGGGTGCACGGACGAGCCGCGCGAGATCAGTCACGCAACACGTCCTCGTAGAGGCGCTCGTACTGCGGCACGACTCGATCGGCCGAGAAGTCCGCGGCGCGGGTCACGGCGCCGCGCCGCATCTCCTCCAACCGCGCAGGATCGCGCAACACCTCGATCGCCCGTTCCGTCATCGTCGGGACGTCGCCGACGGCGGCGAGGAACCCCGATTCCCCGTCCGTGACGACTTCGGGAATACCGCCGGTGCGGCTCGCGATCACCGGCACGCCGCACGCCATCGCCTCGAGCGCCGCGAGCCCGAACGACTCCGTTTCCGAGGGCAACAGGAAGAGATCCCCGCCCCGCAGCACGTCGGCGACGTCGTCGACCCGGCCGGCGAATCGCACGTCGCGCTGCACCCCGAGCTTCGCCGCCTCGCGCTGGGCCGGGTCGCGATCGGGACCGTCGCCGACCATCACGAGCCGTGCCTTCATTGCCTTGCGCACGCCGGCGAACACTCGTACCACGTCGACCAGCCGCTTCACGGGCCGGAAGTTCGAGATGTGAATGAGGACGCGCGTGTCGGCCGGCGCCAGCGTGCAGCGGTCCGCCGGATCCCGCACCGGGAAGTACTCGGCCTTGTTGACGAAGTTGGGGATCACGAGAACTTCGCAGCCGTCGCACCCGAAGGTGCGGTAGGTCTCCTCCCGCAGGAATGCGGAAACGGCGGTGACCCGATCGGAGTGCTCGATCGAGAACTTGGTGAGCGAGAAATACGAGGGGTCCTTGCCCACGAGGGTGATGTCGGTGCCGTGCAGCGTCGTCACCACCTTCAGGTCGCGCTCGTCGGCGAGCATCTGCTTCGCCAGCCAGGCGGTCGCGGCGTGCGGGATGGCATAGTGCACGTGCATCACCTGCAGCTCTTCGCGCTGGGCGACCTCGTGCTGCTTCACCGCCAATGCGAAGGCGTACTGCGACTGCTCGAACAGCGGATAATCGGCCGGCACCACCTCGTGGAACGTGACGTGCTCGGTGACGCCGCGCAGCCGGAACGGGCTGGCATAGGAGATGAAGTGCACGTCGTGCCCGCGCCGCGCGAGCTCGAGACCGAGCTCCGTCGCGACGGCCCCGGAGCCGCCGTAAGTCGGATAGAGGGTGATGCCAATACGCATCGGCGTTATCGGTTGTCGGTCGTCGGCATTGGGTCTTGCACGGTCTGCCATCTCACAACGATGGCCTCCGCCAAGTCCTCCGGGGGCTTCGTTGCGTCAAGAGTCCAAACAGCTTCTTCCGAACCGATAACCGATGACCGATGACGCAGTTGGTGTCGAAACCACGTCTCCTGCCGCTTGGCGTACTGCCGCGACGAGCGCACGATCGCATCGCGCAGCTCGTCCGTGTGGAGCTGGCCAGTGAGCATCGCCACGACCTCGCGGTACCCCACCCCGTCGAGGCCGGCAGCCGTAGGCGCTGTACCGCGTGCCAGCTCGGCCCGCACCTCCTCGACGAACCCGGCGGCGAGCATCGCGTCGGCGCGCTCGGCGATCCGGCGGCGCAGCAGCTCGCGCGGGATCGTCAGCACGATGTACCAGGGCCGCATCACGCCGGCGACGCGCGCCATCCGCTGCCACAGGGACAGCGGGCGTCCCGTCAGCAAGGCGACTTCGATGGCGCGCGTCGCCCGCTGGCGCCCGCCGCCCGAAAACCGCGGGTCGAGCCGCAACGCCCAGCGGGAGAGATCCGTTCCGGCGAGGGTAGCGGTCCACTCACGCACCTGGTCGCGCCGCTCGGGATCGAGTGGCGGCTCGTGAAACAAGCCGTCGGCGAGGGCGCGCACGTAGAACCCCGTCCCGCCCACGACGAGCGGCAAGCGGCCGGCGGCGCGGGCCGCGGTGAGCCACCCCGCCGCCTCGCGCGCGAAGCGTCCGGCGCTGAACCGCTCCCCCGGATCGACGAGATCGATCCCCTCGTGCGGCACCCGCGCGCGCTCGGCCGGTAGAGGCTTGGCGGTACCGATGTCGAGCCGGCGATAGACCTGGCGGGCGTCGGCCGAAATGATCGTCACCGGCAGGCGCTGGCTCAGCGCGAGGGCGACGGCGGTCTTGCCGACGGCGGTTGGGCCGACGAGTACCGGCGTAAGCGGGCGGATGGCCGATAGGCCAGGCGGTCGGGCGGTCGGGCGGTCTGATTCTTCGAGACCTCCGACCGGATACCGAATCGCATGACCGCCTGACCGCCCGTCCGCCGTATTTCTCATCTTCCAAATCTCCGCTCTAACTCCCCTTTGGGAAGCTGTACGATCGTGGGTCGCCCGTGCACGTCGTGTGCGGGTAGTGTGGCGGCGAGGAGCCGGCGCACCAGCTCCCGTGCTTCTTCGGGATCGAGGTGGTGCCCCGCCTTGATCGCCGCGCGGCAGGCGAACGTCGCTCCGAAGCGCTCGAGCCGGTTCGCCCAGCCGCCGAATCGTCCGCCCGCGAGGTCCGCCACCAACTCCTGCAGGCAGCGCGCCGCCTCGAAGCGCGGATGCGGATTGGGTGCCGTGTGGACCACGACCGTCCTCCCCGAGAACGGCTCCAGCTCGAATCCCACGCGCGCCAGCAGCTCGCGATGGGCGTCGATCGCCTCGAGCTCGGGACCGGTGAACTCGAGCGTCAGGGGCAGAAGCAATCGCTGAGCCGGGGCGCCGTCCCCCGACAGCTGCCGCATCACCTGCTCGTACAATACGCGCTCGTGCGCCGAATGCTGGTCCACGATGGCGACGGCGTCTTCGGTCTGAAACAGCAGGTAGGTGTCGAACACCTGCAGCAGCTCCGGACCGCGCGGGCGACCGCCCGCTGTTTCCGCGGCGAACAACTCCGTCGGGAGTCCCGCGGGGATGGTGCCTGTCCCCTCCCACGTGGCCGCCTCGAGCAGCGAGCCCCCTGCCGCGCTGCCGAGGGGGGCCGCAGCCTCGAGCGGCGCGAGCGCGCGCCGTACGCCCTCTTCGACGAGCTGCTCGATCTGAATGCGATCGCGAAATCGCACTTCGGCCTTCGCGGGATGCACGTTCACGTCTACGGCATCGCCGGGAAGGTCGAGGAACAAGAGCAGCGAGGGACGATCGCCGGGAGCGATGGCGGAGCGGTAGCCGGCCTCGGCCGCCCGCACGAGGAACGGATCCTTCACCGGCCGGCCGCGCACGAACACGTACGCCTTGCGTCCCGCCGGCCGCGCCTGGGAGGGGCGCTGGGCGAAGCCCTGCACCTCGGCGCCGCCCAGCCGGGTACCGAGCGGCAGCAGTGTGTCGGCGAGGTCGCGCCCCCACAGGGCGTGGATTCGCTCGATCAGCCGCTCGGCCGCCGGCGCATCCAGGAGCGAGCGGGTGTCGCTGGTCAGCGAAAAGGCGACGTCGGGACGCGACAGCGCCAGGACGGTGAGCACCTCGGAGACGGCCCGGGTTTCGGTCGCGGGCGCGCGCAGAAACTTGCGGCGCGCCGGCGTATTAAAGAACAGCCCGCGCACCGTGACGGTTGTCCCTTGCTGGCGCACCGCGGGGTCCGCCCCTTCGATCGTCCCTCCCGTCACCCGCAATCGGATGCCACCCGTTCCATCGGCGGTTTCCAGCTCGAACCGGGAAACGGAGGCGATCGCCGGGAGCGCTTCGCCGCGGAATCCGAACGACCCGACGCCGATGAGATCGGCGACCGAGCGGATCTTGCTGGTGGCGTGACGCTGCAGTGCGAGTCGCGCGTCGTCGGGCGACATGCCCAGGCCGTCGTCCGAGACCCGAATGAGCGCCCGGCCGCCGTCCTCGATCTCCACCCGAACAGTGTGCGCACCGGCGTCGAGCGCGTTCTCGACCAGCTCCTTCACCACCGACGCCGGACGCTCCACCACTTCCCCGGCCGCGATCTGATCGGCCACGCGGTCGGGAAGGACGGCGATCTTGGCAGCCGTCACAACCGCACAACCTGGCTCGCCAGCACCCACCCGTTGACGCCGTCACCGCGCCGAATCCGCAGCCACCGCCCTCCTGCAAACGTGTCGACCACCTCCGCCGCCGCGCCCGGCTCGAGTACGAGACTCGCGCTCGACGGACCATACGGCGCGGCGTGCACCGGCGTGCGTGGACTCGCGATCACCACGAGCTGCCGGTCGTCGTGGCGCTGCTCGAACGCGCCCAGCACCGCCGCGGTGAGTGCCAGCGTTCCGAACGACGCCCCGGCGATGCGTTGCGTTCCCCGGCTCACGAACAACACTCCCCAGCAGACGATCCAGAGCGCGGCGGCGACGATCCACCACTCCCCGGGAGTGAGATAGCCCACCTCGAGGAGACTCGCGCTCGCCGCATCTGGCGCGGGCAGCAGCGCACGCGCGCGCCGGATCGCGCCGTTGCGCGGGGCGAGACGCTCCGCCACCACCCACGCCGCGACCGCCTTCCCGTCCTCTCCGCTGCGATACAGCGTCGACCCGAGATCGTACCAATGGGCGGGATCGAGGGTGTCCTGCGCCGCCCGCTGGGCGAACGAATCCGCCGCCGCACTCAGCGCCCCAGCCTCGTAGAGCGCCTCGGCGCTGGTCCCCTGTGCGCGCAGGCCGCGCATGCCGCCGAGCACGACGAGCAGCACGACCCCGAGTCCGACGCTCAGCCGACGGCGCCGGCCGCGCGTGTCGTGAGCCAGCGACTTCAGCACCTGCCGCAGCTCGGCTACCAGCTCGCGCGGATCGCCGGAGGTGCGCGGTCCGTAACGGATGCCGCGCACCCGCTCACGCAGCCGGCCCACGTGCTCGGCGAGCGTGCGCTCGACGCCGGCGGCCCGCAGCGCGCGCGCGAGGCTCTCCCCGTCGCGACTGTACGCATCGGCGACGTGCGCCTGAACCAGAATGCCGAAGGCGCGCTCCAGCGCCGCCAGCTCGCCCGGTTCGTGCACCTCCGGCTCCGCCGCGCGAGGCGGCGGCGCGCGACGGCGCAGCCGCAGGTACAAGCCGACCGGAGGGATGAACAGGATCGCGATCCATCCGAGCGGCCACAGTCCGGCCTTCAGCGCGTCGCTCCAGTCGGACCCGCCGGGCGCGAGCAGCTCCGGCGTGGCCCGTGCCGCGCGCGGCTCCCTCCCCTGCGACGCCACGAATGAGCGCGCGGCGAGCGTGGCAACCTGATAACGCTTCACCGACGCGTCGTAGTAGGGGTATCGCACCTCCGGGAGCAGGAACACGCCGGCCGAGTCGGGCATGACGAGATAGCGGAAGGTCTTCGTTCCGCCGACGTGTCCTCCCGACGATGCGAGTCGCACGGTGGTCTCTTCGGGATACGCGCGGAACCCGCCGGGCCAGCGCAGCGCGGGGGGCGGCCACAGGGCCACGTTGCCGCCGCCCGACAACGTCGCGGCGACCTCGAGCGGCTCGCCGACGCGCCCTTCGGGTGGGTCGACACCGACGGAGAGCCGCAGGCTCTCGGCGACGACGCCCTGGTCGCCGGCGTCCCGTCCCTCCTCGGGAAGCGGCTGCACCGCCACCTTCACCGAATCGGTCGCGAGCGAGTAGCGCTCCTCGGAGCTGAAGAAGGAGAAGTTCACCGGCACCGCGTACTCTACCGACCCCGGTGGAATCGTGATCGTCCCCGCCGACAGCGGAAACAGAATCTGGTGCACGGCATACAGGTCCATCGGCTGGCCGCGCACCTGGCGCGACAACACGACGCCGCCCGGCGTGGCGGGGGGATAACTCCACACATTCTCGGGGGTGAGCAGCGTGAGCAGCGGCGCACGGCGCAGCCGCTCGCGCAACGACCGCGGGAACCAGGCGGCGAGCACGACGTCGAGCTGATGACCGACGATCGCCGGCGCCGCGGGTGCGACGATCGAGAGCGCCACCTGATCGCC
>Ga0126383_10003526_pt1 | contig 10373 bp, 16 predicted proteins | sample PanSoiMetPlot_35_FD_96882 | JGI IMG/M metagenome (GOLD analysis project Ga0126383, IMG submission 96882) | Tropical forest soil microbial communities from Panama - MetaG Plot_35 | ecosystem: Environmental > Terrestrial > Soil > Tropical forest > Bulk soil | place: Panama | collected 2016-02-17
CTCAATCCCAGCGTCAAGCTGCCCTCGATCCCCACCTGGAAGCTGAAGCACTCCAAGGAGCTGCTGATCGAGGCGGCGAAGGATCCGGCGACGTTCAATCGCGGCTACCGCATGAACGCCATCGAGCCGGGCGCCCTGAAGTTCCCGAGCTTCGACAGCTGCATCCAGCACGGGCTGACGGCCGCCGAGCTGATCGCGCGGCGGATGCCGACCTACATCGGCGTCGACCTGGCCGGCAAGAAGCGCCGCGGCAACGCCCTGGTCGCCGTCGGCCTGGACGTCGTCTCGCACCGCCGCGCGCTGCTCGAGCCCCGCTTCGGCGCCTGGCGGTCGCCGGAGACGGCGAAGCACCTGGGCGCGATGGTCGACCGGCACGCGACACAGTGGGTGCAGGTCGAGAACAACGCCTATCAGCAGTCGCTGATCGACTGGGTGAAGGAAGCCAACTATCCGTATTGGCCCAAGATCGAGGCGTTCACGACCGGCAGCAACAAGGCCGATCCCGACTACGGTCTGCCGGTGCTGGAGGTCGAATTCCACAACGGGGCGTGGATCATCCCGGGCGCCGAATTCGAGGGGCACCCGCCGGACTGCGAATGCGACTGGTGCCGGATCGTCGCCGAGTTTCGAAACTATCCGCTCTGGGACAGCTTCGACGGCATCATGGCCACCTGGTTCGCCCGGGATGCCCTGGCGAAGTGGGCGCCGAAGCGGGGCGGCGCCCCCATGAAACGGAACTTCACCCGTAGGTGAGGCAGCGCGCGTAATATCGGGGCGATGAAGGTCGAGGAAATCCGCAAGGTCCAGGCCCGCCCCCGGAAGCACGCCAAGCTGATCGAGATCGAGCCGACCGATGTCGGCGCCCTGACCGGCGACGTGCTGCCCGGCAAGATGCTGAAGGTGAACGTGGACGCCAACCGCAAGGGCGTGGTGTTCACCATCAGCAAGACGGCGCGCGCCGCGATGGATGACGACAAGCTCGGGCAGATCGCGCGCACGCTCGGCGATCTGGTGCACCCGCACCCGGCGACCCTCATCGTCCTGCCGGACGGCGAGGACCTGCGCGCCTACGAGATCGAGACCGAATGAGCGCGGCGAAGCCGAAGAAGGCGTTCCTGGCCGGGACGCCGAAGTTCGTCCTGATGGACCTGGACGATCTCTACAAGCGCCGCTGGCCCAAGAACGCCAAGAAACACGACTTCGACTTCCTCGGCGAGGCGTTCGAAGAGAACGGCATGGCGGAGTTCCCGACCCTGGACGAGGGCACGGGCAAGGTGGTCGCCGGCAACGGGCGCGTGGAGAAGCTGTACGCCATGAAGGCCGCCGGCGAGGCGGCGCCCGAGCGCATCGTGGTGCGCGGCAAGAAGTGGTTCGTGCCCACCGTCCGCGGCATGACGCTGCGGAAGCCGGGCAAGCACGTGTTCGCCTCGAACAAGGGCGTGGAGCTCGGCGGCTGGGATCCGACCCTCACGAAGGAAGCGATCAAGGAGTTCGAGGGCGATCTCAAGGGGACCGGCTTCGATGAGGCGGACTTCGTCAGCTTCATGCGCGGCGACGCCGATCCGGGCGCGCCCGATCTGCGCGCGACCTATTCGATCATCGTCGAGTGCAAGGGCGAGCGGCAGCAGACGACGCTGCTCCGGAAGTTCCAGGGCATGGGCCTCGCCGTGAAGGCCATCGTTACGTGAAGGCGAAGATCGAACTGCGCTCGCCGATCGTGAGCACGCCGCGCGTGCTCCAGATGGCGGGCATGTTCGACGTGCCGGCTCGAGAGCGGTCGGAGGTCGATCTCGAGGTCGATCTGCCGCTCGAGGCGAAGCCGTGGAACATCGGGCTGATCGTCGGGCCCAGCGGCTGCGGCAAATCGAGCATCGCGCGGCACTTCTGGCCGCGCGAGATGGCGCGCACGCCGACCTGGTCCAAGAGCCGCTCGGTGCTCGACGCGTTCCCGGCGAAGATGTCGATCAAGGACATCGTCGCGCTGATGTCGTCGGTCGGCTTCTCCTCGCCGCCGGCGTGGCTGCGTCCGTTTCACGTGCTGTCGAACGGCGAGCAGTTCCGCGTGTCGCTCGCGCGCATGCTCGCCGAGCTGCCCGAACTGGCGGTGATGGACGAATTCACCTCGGTGGTCGATCGCACCGTGGCGCAGATCGGATCCGCCGCGCTGGCGAAGACCGTGCGCCGGCGGAAACAGAAGCTGGTCGCCGTGACCTGTCACGACGACGTGGAACGCTGGCTCCAACCGGACTGGGTCTACCGGCCGGCAGAGCGGCGCTTCGCATGGAGGTCGCTTCGGCGCCGCCCGCCGATCGCCCTCCGAATCGGGCGTGTGCACCATTCCGCCTGGCAGCTGTTCAAGCACCATCACTATCTGACGGCGTCGCACGCGAAGTCGGCGACCTGTTTCGTGGCGTTCTGGCGCGGGCAGCCCGTGGCGTGGATCTCCTGGATGCCGCACGTCGGGATCGCCCGGCGCGGCGATTCGCGCCCCGTGCGGCGCGTGCACCGGATGGTTTGCCTGCCCGACTTCCAGGGCGTCGGCATCGGCGCGGCGCTTCAGCGGCACACGTCGGCGATGTGGCGCGGCGCCGGCTGCCGGGCGGTGATCGCCACGGGACATCCGGCGGTGATCGCCGCGACGGCGCGCAATCCGGAGTGGCGCATGCTGCGCGCGCCGGGATTGAACGCCAGCGGCGGCAGCGATCCGTCCCTGACTGCGCGATTCAATCGCACGCGCGCGTCTCTGCGCATGACAGCTAGCTTTGAGTACGTCGGCCCAGCGCTGGCGCCCGCGCTGTCGGCGCGTCTCCTCGCGCGCGAAGCCCCGGAAAACTGACTCCCCCCCCATCCCGACCGGGGAATGAGCATATGCCCAACTCCGCGCCCGGTGCGGACTTAGGCCCGCGCCTGTCGCCCGCCGTCATAATCGCCAGGCTTCCAGGCGTAAACGTTGACGTGCCTAGGGGGGTAAGTATGATTGATTCATGACAACGACAACGGAGACGACGATGACCACGACGACGGAGACCGAGACGGCCGAGACGATCGAAGTTGAGACGGCCGGCCGCGAGATGACGGCCCGCAATCTGGCCCGGATCGCGGGCATGAAGTCGCTGCGCTACGGGATCGAACTTGAGATCGTCGGCATCGGCGAGACGACGGCGCTTCGCGCGATCGCTGCGGCGGTCCCCGGCAGCACCGACAACGGTTACGAGGTCGTGCTGGCGGACGGTCGGAAGTGGAAGGCGGTGCACGACGGATCGCTGCATCACTCGTCCGGCCGGACGTGCGAGGTCGTGTCCCCGATTCTGACGTGGGCCGACATGGACACGGTCCAGACGATCGTGCGCGCGCTGCGCGCTGCTGGCGGTCGCGTCAATGAGTCGTGCGGGATGCACGTGCATGTGGACGGGGCCCAGTTCAAGGCGACGCCCGCGAAGGTCCGCAATCTGATGGCGCTGGCGTATCGCTGGGAGTCGGTCGCCGTCAACATCGCGCGCGTCCTCCGGAATCGTCAGAACTACTGCGCTACGCTGGACGCGCCGTTGGTCGACCGCTTCCGCGCTGTCCGCCCGTCGGCGTCTCTCGACGCCATCGCGCGCGCTTGGTACGGCAACGGAATCTCGCGCAGCGCGCGCGGCCACTACGATTCGAGCCGCTATCGCTGGATCAACGTGCACGCCCTTTTCGACAAGGGCACGATCGAGTTCCGCCTGTTCAACGGCACGCTGCACGCTGGGCACGTGAAGGCGAACGTCCTCTTCGCCCTCGGGATGGCGACGTGCGCGCTGTCGCTTCGGTCGGTCAGCTTTCGCGGGCAGAGTGACTCGCGCACGCTGGCGGACGGCCGGCGCGCCGTCAGCAAGCACGACACGCGCATGTTCCTGGTTCACGTTCTCTGCCTCGTCGGCGACGAATTCAAGAACCCCCGCAAGCATCTGGCGACCTTCATCGGCGACGGCAACGCCGCTGAGGAGGTGCGCTAGTGGACTCCGATTACGCCTGCGAATTCGACGGCGACTGCGGCGCGCCGGGCGAGATCGAACTGCCGGACGGCACGCGCCTGTGCGTGCAGCACGACGAGGAGACGCGGACCGTGGTGACGGACCGCGAGACGATGGATCAGCTGGTCAACGGGAAGGGGAACTGACGATGACAACGCTGTGCGTGTTCGACGAGAGTTACGGCAGCTGCGCGGAGGCCGAGGCGCAGGGGGAACTGGGCGACGACGGCTGGTGTGCGGCGTGTCGCGGGCGCGCGCCATCGCGCGCGCTGACGATCCGTCAGCCCTGGGCGACGCTGATCATGCTGGGCCGGAAGACGATCGAGAGCCGCAGCGCGACGACCACGCGCCGCGGCCGCGTCTTCATCCACGCCGCGACCACGATGGGGCCGGCCGAACGCAAGGCGGCGATCGCCGAGGGGCTGGATCCGGACGCGCTGACGAGGGGCGCGATCATCGGCTCGGCCGAGATCGTCGGCTCGGCCCCCGCGTCGAAGCTGTCGCTGACGCCCGACGAACGCCGCCGGGGCGACTATCGGCCGGGGCGCTGGGGCTGGCAGCTGGCGTGCGTCGAGGCGCTGCCCAAGCCGATCCCTTGCGCGGGCGCGCTGTCGTTCTGGCAGGTCCCCTCGGACGTCGTGCGCGCTGTCGAGGCGCAGGCTGACGCGCGGGTGTTCGTCTACGGGTCGCTGAAGCGCGGCCTCTACAATCATCGTCTCCTGACCGAGGGGGCGACGTTCGCTGGCGAGGACCGGATCGAGGGGGCGACGATGTTCGACCTGGGGGCGTTCCCTGCTGTGCATCTCGGGGGGGCCGGGGCCGTGCACGGGGAAGTGTACCGGGTGACGCCTGAGACGCTGGCGCGCCTGGATCGACTGGAGGGATGTCCGACGATGTATCAGCGCGTCCGCGTGAGGCTGGCTGCGTCGGGCGCTGCGTCCTGGGTCTACGTCATGACGCCGGAGAAGCTGGCCGGCCGGCCGGGCGTTCCGTCGGGGCGCTGGGTGCAGAAGTGGTAATCCGGTCGCGCCTGGTGCGCATGAACAGCGGCGGAGAGTACAGCGGGCAGACGGCGCTCGACATCGTCGACCAGATGCGCCGGGCTGACTTCGATCCGCCGACGACGGTTCGAGAGTACATCGCGATCGCGGTCTACCGCGCGTCGCACTACTTCGGCGTCACGCTGAGAGTCGACGCCATCAACGAAGCGCAGGAGGCGGTTCTCGCCGAGAAGTTTTTGGCCGAGGCGATCGCCAAGGGATTCGCCGAGGAGGTCACGACATCATGAAGAAACAGTTCAAGTTGCAGCACGAGAGCAAGAGCACGATCAACGCGGGCTTCATCGTCTTCGCCTACGGTTCGAACATGAACCGCCGGCAGATGGCGCTGCGCTGCCCGAGCGCGCGCCCCCTGGGCGTGGCGCGTCTGCCCGAGCATCGGCTGATGTTCGCCGGGCACAATGCGCGCTGGGGCGGGGGCGTCGCCACGGTGGTGCCGGCGCGGCGGTCGAGCGTGCTGGGCGTCGTCTGGTGGCTCACGAAGGGCGATCTGGATCGGCTCGACACATTCGAGGGCTACCCGTTCGTGTACGACCGAGCCCCGATCATCGTGCGCGCGGGTCAGCGCGAAATCTGGTGCCACACGTACGTCAAGAACGCCGCCGATCGGCAGACGGCTCCGTCGGAGGAGTACCTCCGGACCATCTTCGACGGCTACCACGCGGCGGGCGCGCGCGTGCCGGCGCAGTTGAAGAAGCTCTACGCGGAGGTGACCTATGGCGCCTCGTAAGCTGTCGGCAGCTCGGCGCGCGGAACTGGATGGCCGGAGGGGCGGGAAGGCCGCCGCCGCGGCGCTGACGCCAGAACAGCGCCTGGCGCGGGCGCGCGCGGGCGCGGCGGTGCGCTGGGCCGGCAAGCGGAGCCTGCCGAACGACCAGGCGTCGGTGCTGAAGCGCTTCAAGGACGCCGCCAGCATCACGCTGGGGATCGCCCCGGGCGCGGGCGGCAAGCGCCGACGAGCCGCGATCGACGCGCTCGCCGCCAAGGGTCTGATCACGATCGAATCTGCCACCGACAGCCTCGTCACCATCACGAAAGGACAGCCATGATCGTCGAGACGCCCGCGCGTCGCCTTGCTGGGGCGGTCGCGCACTTCATCCTGGAAGCGGTCTACGCGGGCCGCGACGGCGAGGACGCCCTGATGCGCGACGTCCGCGACGTCACGCCGACCAGCGACGGCATCGAACTGACGCTCAACGGGCAGCGCCTGCACGTCAGCGTCCGGCCGACGCAGCCCGGCTTCCTCACGCGCTGATCCGGATCGGTGGTAGCCTGGGGGGCATGAGCACTCCCCCGAACGCACTCAAGCCGCCCCCGCCCGGCTACGGCTACAAGGAGGACCCGGCGCACGGGATGGTCCTCGTGCAGCTCACCCCGCCGGCCGCCGGCGCCGCGCCAGCGGCCCCGCCCGGGGCGCCGCAGAGCGCGCCCGAGGACTACGCCTTCCATCGAGGGCAGAACTTCGACGTGGTGCTCATGCGCAAGGGCGTGAACGGCATGGAGGCGAAGCCCGACGACTTCAAGCGGGTTGCCGTCGGCGCCGTCAGCAGCACGGCCGCGCGCGAGGCTCCCGAGGTCGCCGCCGCCGCCGGCAAGGACTTCGAGGTGCACCAGGTCACCGGGCCCGGGCACACGACGGAGTTCGAGAACATGGCGCGCCAGCGCGCCGCCGCCGCCGCGCGCGGCGATCTCGACCGTTCGATGATCGGCGGCGGTCTGCGCCCCGGCGAAGTGCCGCGCGCGCCGTAATGCCCCTGCTGGGCGAAGTCGATCCGCGCAGCGACGCGCGGGTCTACATGCAGCTGCGCTGTTCGCAACCCGGCTGCGCGTGGGACTGGAAGGGCTACCTGCCGCGCGAGGACTCGGCGCGCGCCGTCGCCGAACGTCCGATCATCGAGGACCATTTCCGCCACGAACACCCGGAGGTCAGCGTCTGATGGGCTTCATCGAGTCAGCGGCCGAGGGCGCCTTCCAGCTGACGAAGGATCGGATCGAACGCAAGCTGGACTACGGCTACGAGAATCAGCGCCCGGACTTCGACCCCAAGCAGGCGAAGGAATTCCTGGACGCCCTGGGGCAGGGCAAGGACGACGAGGCGTATCGGCAGTGCCTGGAGTATCACGGCTTCCGCTGGTATCCGCTCGAGCAGATCATCGCGTCGGACCTGCCCGGCGCGGCGGGCAAGAAGGAAGGCGAATGGAGAAACGGGAGGCTGAAGCTGGCGTTCACGCCGCGGGACCTGGCGACGGGCTTCCCGATGGGTCCGGAATCGCTGGATCGCTATCTGCGGGAACGGAAGGCGGAGGCGAAGGTGGCGGCGGGCGCGATGCCGAAGCAAGCGCTCCGGGAGATGCGGAAGCGGAAGTAGTCTGGCTGCTGCCCACCACGTCGCCATCGGCCCCCGAGCCGATCGAGGAGTGGGTGGAGCAGCAGCTCGCGCCGGCGCTGCCGCGCGCCAGCTGGTGGCGGCGGGCGCTACGCTGGTTCGGACGCCTCGTCTTGAAGCACATGGGCGCCAGGCGTTAGGCTGGACGCGTGAGCACCAGCATCGGCGGCCAGCCGGTCATCGGCAAGTTCAAGCCCAACGATCAGCAAACGATCGACTTCCTCCAGAAGCACGCCGTCTTTGCCGAGACGGTGCGCTTCAAGGAGCTCGACCGGAAGGAAGCGTTCTATCGGGGGCTGGAGTACAAGCATCAGAAGACCGACTGGTTCGACAAGCCCGCCGATCAGTTCGAGACGATCAGCGCCGAGGCGGTCTTCCCGCCCGGCGACATGGCGACCGGCGGCAACGTGCCGACGTCGGAGAAGTCGGCGCGCGAGAAGCGCCCGACGGCGCCGACCAGGCGCGCGCGCACCACGACCCGCCGCTACACCGATCTCCTGCTGTCCGAACGCCGCAAGCCGCAGATCAAGGTGATGGGCGATCCGGACACGGACGCCTTCCTCGAGGCGGTGCGCAAGAAGGCGAAGTTCTGGCCGATGCTGCGCTACGCCCGCAACCTGGGCGGCGGCATGGGCGCGGTCGTCGTGACGGTGCACTGCCGCGGCGGCCGCTGGTCCTACGAGGTCCACAACGCGAAGCACTGCACGCCGATCTGGGAGGACAAGCGCAGCTGGCTGCTCGGCGGGCTGCTCATCATGTACCGCACCCAGCGGGAGGAAAACGCCTTCGACGAGGAGGGCAAGCTCGTCGGCACCGAGATGGTCGACTATCTCTGCCGCCGCATCATCACCAAGAACGACGAGATCGTTTACAAGGAGATGGCGCTCAAGGACGTGATGGACGACCCGGCGAATTCCTGGATCGTCGAGGAGGGGCTGGCGGTCAGCCACAAGCTCGGACGCTTCCCGGGCGTCTGGATCCAGAACACCGCCGAGACGCAGGACGAGGACGGCGACAGCGACTGCGAAGGCGCCTACGAGACGATCGACACGAACGACCGGCTGATCGCCCAGATGTTCTACGGCACCCTGCCGAATCTCGATCCGACCGTCGTCACCAAGACCGATCCGCACGAGGTCCAGCAGGTCAGCGACACGACCGGGCTCCAGAAGGGCAGCCAGCACGCCATCGAGGTCGGCAAGAGCGGCGACGCCAAGTACATGGAGATGACCGGCGCCGGCGTCACCACCGCCATCAGCCTGTCCGATCTGCTGCGCAAGCAGACCGACGACATCACCGGCGCGGTGATCCCCGACGACGAGACGATGGCGAACGCTCAGAGCGGCAAGGCCATGGAGCTGCGCTACGCGCCGATGATCGCCCGCGCCGACGATCTGCGCGCCCAGTACGGCGAGGCGATCGAGGAGCTGATGCGCATCACCGAGGCGATCGCGCGGATGTTCCTGCTGGCGATCGTGCAGCTGCCGCCCCAGGCGGACGGCCGCAAGCGCGTTGGAAAGTTCCGCTTCGATCTCGAGCCGCGCACGTTCGTGAAGGACGACAAGGTCGTCACCGAGGATCAGAAGCTCGGCCCGGGCGGCTACATCAGCCTGGAATGGGGCCCCTACTTCGCCCCGACCGAGGACGACAATCAGAAGACGATCAAGAACAGCGCCGACGCCGCGGCGGCCGGCTTCGTCACCAAGGAGACCGCCGCGCGCCGGGTCGGGCCGGTGATCTTCGGCGTGCAGGACGTCGACGGCGAGGTGCAGAAGGCGCGCGAACAGCAGGAGCGCGAGATCGCCAAGTCGCTGCCCGGCTACGGCGACGGCGGCGTCGGCTTCGACGACAGCGAACATCGCGCGCCGGCGGCGGGCGCGGGCGGCCGGCCGTAGTCGATGCCCGCCGCGGACGGCACGATCTGGATCGCGCTCGACTTCGACGGCTCCCTGGTCGAGGCGAACGTGATGCCGCTGCGCTGGCGGCCGCGCGCCAAGGAGTTCATCCTCGGCGCCTACGCGGCCGGCGTGCGCATGTGGCTCTACTCGTGCCGCTGCGCGGTCGCGTGCGGCCTGCCGACGGCCGCGCCCTGGGACGCCGACGACTTCTGGCGATCCGGGCGCGTGCCGGCCGACATCGAGATGGCCTGGCAGCTATATGAGGAGATGCGCGCGTTCCTCGAGGCGGAAGGCGTCTGGTCGCTGATGACGCCCTGGACGCTGCCGGGTAAGCCCCTCTGCGACATCTTCGCGGACGACAAGGCGGAGCCCCCGGACTGGTCTCGCCTCGCTGGCGAGCTGGGTGTACGCTTGGCGCATGCCCTCCAAGGCGGACCTGGAACGATTGTTCCGGAGCGGCCAGCAGCCCCAGCAGCCCCGGGCGGCGGCCCCAGCGCCGGCGCCGGCAGCGACCCTGCCGCCCCCGCCGGCGGGCTACGCGTATCTCCCTGACCCGGTCCACGGCGTCATCCTGGTGCAGGTCACCCCGCCGGCCGCCGCGCCCGCGCGCCCCGCCGCCGTGATCGCCACCCCCGGCCTGGCGCCGCCGCTGCCCTCGAACGTCGTGCCGTTCCGGCGGAGCGCGCAGCTGCTGCGCACGGGCATGTTCCAGGGCTCGCCGGTCGACACATATCAGCAGTTCCTCGACCAGCTGCCGGACATCGACCCGCAGCAATCGCCGGGGCTGTGGGCGGGGCTCGTGCCCGATCCGCGCGATCCCTCGATCGCCGCCATGATCGAGCGCCCCGTCGCGCTGCACGAGCACAGCGAAGCGCGCGAGGATCCGGTCGCTGACGCCTGGGGCACCCGCCCGCCCGCGTCGAACGTTCTGCCGCTGGTGGGACTCGCGGGCGGCGGTGGCGGCGGCGGTTCGGCTGCCTGATGCCGAGTCGAGCGGCCGTCGCGAAGTGGGCCCGGCGGGGCAAGAA
>Ga0126383_10003527_pt1 | contig 10371 bp, 11 predicted proteins | sample PanSoiMetPlot_35_FD_96882 | JGI IMG/M metagenome (GOLD analysis project Ga0126383, IMG submission 96882) | Tropical forest soil microbial communities from Panama - MetaG Plot_35 | ecosystem: Environmental > Terrestrial > Soil > Tropical forest > Bulk soil | place: Panama | collected 2016-02-17
AGCCGCATCAGCCGCATGAACGTCGTCGACTCGCCGCCCGGGACGACGAGGCCGTCGAGCCCGTCGAGCTCCTCCGGCTTCCGCACCTCGACGACGTCCGCGCCGAGGCGCCGCAGCATCGCCCCGTGCTCGCGGAAGTTCCCCTGGACGGCGAGCACCCCGATCTTCACGGGGACTACCAGCCGCGCGTCTCGAGCAGCTCTTCCGGCCGCAGCGCCGCGGCTGAGAGGCCGCTCATTGCGTCGCCGAGCCCGCGCGACACGCGCGCGAGAATCTCCGCGTCGTTGTAGTGCGTCGTCGCTTCCACGATCGCCTTCGCGCGCTCGCTCGGATTGTCGGACTTGAAGATCCCGGAGCCGACGAACACACCGTCCGCGCCGAGTTGCATGCAGAGCGCCGCGTCGGCAGGTGTCGCGATGCCGCCGGCGGTGAACGTGACGACCGGGAGCCGACCGTTGTCTGCAACCCAGCGCACGAGCTCGACGGGCGCCTGCAGGTTCTTCGCCTCGGAGTACAGCTCGTCCGGATCCATGGCGCCAAGGCGCTTGATCGCGCCGAAGACCGAGCGCATGTGCGTGACCGCGTTGACGATGTCGCCCGTGCCGGCCTCGCCCTTCGTCCGGATCATCGCCGCCCCCTCGGCGATCCGCCGCAGCGCCTCGCCGAGGTTCGTGCAGCCGCAGACGAACGGGACCGTGAACTTCCACTTGTCGATGTGATGTGCAGTGTCGGCAGGCGTCAGCACCTCCGACTCGTCGATGTAGTCGATCTCGAGCGCCTGCAGGACCTGCGCCTCGACGAAGTGCCCGATGCGAGCCTTGGCCATGACGGGGATGGTCACCGCCTCCTGTATCTCGACGATCTTGTCGGGGTCGGCCATCCGCGCGACACCGCCCTCGGCGCGAATGTCCGCGGGAACGCGTTCGAGCGCCATGACGGCGACGGCGCCGGCCTCCTCGGCGATGCGGGCCTGCTCCGCCGTCGTGACGTCCATGATCACCCCGCCCTTGAGCATCTCGGCGAGGCCGCTCTTCACCCGCATCGTGCCGATCTCGGCCATCACGCGAATTTTAGCTTCAGCCTCTCAAGCAGCCGTAGACGTCGTCGATCTCCGCCTGAGGGGGCGTCACCGTCCACAGGAAGACGACGTTCTTGTTCGTGCGCATCACGTCGTCGATGTGCGGCCGGAGCTTCTTCGGCGCGAAGGTGCGATAGGCGTGCTCGAACCCCGTCGCCGCGTCAGAGCTCTCGGCGAACGCCGCCCGGACCGCATTGCCGGGGTGGAACGCGATCAGCCCGCCGTTCGGCGCGGTGCGCTCCACCACCCCGAGCTTCGACGGGTCCGTCGTGACGCGGTAGTGCAGCTTGCTGCTGAGGCACTTCGCCGTCGGCTCCGCCTTGTACACCGAGGGCTCGCTGTTACAGCCGGCCGCAAGAGCGACCAGCGCGAGGAGGAACCAGAGAGACCGCCGCATGGCGCGGCGACTGTATCGCGCTAGAGTCAGGCCAGCGAACCGCGGGGTGATCGGGATGACGGTCTTGGCCGAGCGGTATGAGCTGCTCGAGCGGGTCGGCGAGGGTGGGATGAGCGTCGTCTGGCGCGCCCGCGACATGAAGCTCGAGCGGCAGGTCGCGATCAAGCTGCTCCGCTCCGTCGTCGCCGCCGATCCGGCGCAGTCGCGCCGCTTCCACCGCGAGGCGCGCGCGCTGGCGGCCCTTGCCCACGACGGGATCGTCCGCATCTACGACTACGTCGCAAGCGACGAGCAGTCGTTCCTGGTGATGGAGTACATCGCCGGCGACAACCTCGCCCAGACGACCCGCCGCCGCCTGCCACTCCGACCAGCCGAGGCTGCTGCTTACCTGCAGCCGGTCGCGGAGGCCCTCGCGTACGCACACGCACGTGGAGTCGTTCATCGCGATCTGACCCCGACGAACATCCTGATCGAACGCGGAACGGACCGTGTCGTCACCACCGACTTCGGCCTCGCGCGCATCGCGCGCGCGACGGGCTCGCTCACCGCAACGGGTGTGCTGCTCGGGACGCCCGAATACTGGTCCCCCGAGCTCGCGCTCGGCCGTGAGCTCGGCCCGGAGACGGACCTGTATGCGCTCGGCTGCATCCTCTTCCGGCTCGTGAGCGGCGAGCTCCCGTTCGAAGGCGACGACCGGCTCGCCGTCGGGTTGCGCCGCGCCCACGACGACGCACCGTCGCTCGGAGCCCTCGTGCCGGCGGCGCCGCAAGAGGCTGTCACGCTCGTCGACTCGCTGCTGGCGCGGGATCCCGAGCGACGACCGGATGCGAGCGTCACCGGCACCGCGCTCGGGAGGCTCGCCGGCGGCGCCGCCGTCCACGCCGGGACGGAGGAGCAGGACGAGCCTGTGCGCGAACCCGAGACGGTCGCTCTGCACTCCGAGCGGCAGACGACGCAGCTGTCACTCCCCGCCGCGAGCTCGCCTCGACGAGGCTGGGCCCGACGGCGGATCCTCGGCGCGGCCGCAGCATCGATCGCCGTGATCGTCGCCGCGCTGTTCCTCGCCGGCCACCTCCGCGGCCCGCTCGCTCACGTGCCGAACGTCGTCTCGCTCCGCGAGGACGTCGCGCGAGCGGAGCTCCGCCGTGCGATCCCGAGCGCCGACGTCTCGGTCACGCGCGTGTATTCCGACAGCGTCGGCGCCGGCAGAGTGATCCGCCAACAACCTGCCGCGAAGACGCCGCTCGGGAGGCGGACGCAGATCCAGCTCGTCGTCAGCAAGGGCACGGCGTTCGCGAATGTGCCGGCGATCGCCGGGAAGACGGAGCAGGCGGCACGTGCGGTGCTCGCGAGCCAGGGATTCGCGAGCCGGCGCACCTACTCGCCCTCGTGGACCGTCCGCAAAGGATCGGTGATCAGCCTCCTGCCGCGCACCGGCACGCGGCTGCACCGCCCTGCGCAGGTGACGGTCGTCGTCGCCAGCGGGTATCCGCGGGCGGCCGTTCCCGACGTCCGGGGCTCGACGCTCGCCGCTGCGGAAGCCCAACTCGCGGCGGCGGGTCTTCGCTACCGCCTCGTCTGGCGCCTGACCGACGCAGCGAATCCCGATCAGGTGCTGGATCAGATTCCGGCGGCCGGCGTCTCCGTGTACCAGGGCGCGCGGATCAGGCTGACGATCGCCCGCACGCTGCACTGGGTGAAGCTCTTCTCCAGCTCCGGCAGCAACAGCTTCGACAGCGACGCCTTCAGCGCTCCGGCGCGCTGGCGGATCCGCTACCGGCTCAGCGCGAACCCGTTCGGTCTCGCCCTGGCGCAGTTCGCCTGGTCGGGGACGGACGAGATCGGCGGATCGAGCTTCATAGCGACGAAGACGGGCACGCTGCGCACGTTCGCTCCGAGCGACGGCGCCGGCAGTTACCGGCTCAGCGTCCGTCCCTACGCAGGCGCGGGCTGGTACGTCGAGGTCGACGCGCTCGAGTAACAGTCCGGTTACGTGGCGCTGCACGGCCGACCGCATCTGCGACGCGGGAGGCCGGCGGTGCCGACGTCTCGTCTACGTGCCGATCACCCGTGTCACTGCTGTGGCGCTGTTATTCGCGGGATTCGGATCGTGTTTGTCGCCTGCGACCATCGCCGTGTTCGTGACTGTGCCGGGCGTCGTCGCGGTGACGACGACAGTGATGGCGGCGGAAGCTCCGCTGCCGAGCGTGCCGAGATTGCAGGTGACGGATCCGTCCTTCGGCTTGGGGCTCGTCGTCGACGTGCGCGTGCAGGTGCCTTTGGCCGACGTGACCGAATCGAAGTGCACGCTCAGGGGCAACGAATCGGTGACGTCAACGCCGGTCGCGCTCTGTGGCCCGTGATTCGTGACCGTGAGCGTGTAAGTCAGTCGACCACCGCTGAGCACGGGGCTTGGCGTGGCAGTGGTGCCGATCGAGAGATCGGCGCCTTCCGGCATGAGCTCGAGCGCGCCCATGTCGCAGCCTGGGCCCTGCGGCCGACTGATCCCGCGCTGGTCGGTCGCCGTCGTCGTGCCGCAGCCGTTCGTGCTCGCGGGAATTGCGTCGACGGCGGGACTCCCAGGGAGGAGCGCGATGGTCTCGGTCGGGCCACCGTTGTCCTGGAGCCCGGCCGGATCGAGCAGAGGATCCGTGTTCGAGAGCGAGTGGTTGGCCATGTCGAAGCCGCAGCTCGCCCCGTCATCGAGGTTGTAGCCGCCGTCCGAACTCGACGCGAAGCCGGAGCAGTTGGGGCCGCCGCTCTGGCCTGCGACGAGGGCACTCCGGGCGGTGAGAGTGCCGCCGAAGAAGTTGCTGATGCCGGCGACCGGTGGCAGGAACCCGCCGTTCGGTTCGCTGACGGTGTTTCCGCTCACGGTGCTGTAGGTAATGGTGAGGGTGCCTCCCGAGTTCGAGGCTCCCGCAACGGCAGTCGCGAAGGCAGCTGTCCCACCGGCCGCGCTGGCGGTGTTCCCACTCACCGTGCTGTTCGTCAGCGTGACCACGCTTGCGGGGGCTGAGTTGAGAATGCCCCCGAACGCATCGCTCGGCGAGCTGCCGCTGTTCCCACTGACCGTGCTGTTCGTGACCGTAACGCTGCTGCCGCAGCATGCGTTGAGGATTCCACCGACAGCGGTGTCGAACGGCGCCGTCGCGCTGGCACTGTTTCCGCTCACCGTGCTGCTCGTGAGCGCGACACTGCCGCCTTGTTGGTTGAGGATGCCGCCGACGCCATTTTGGAATTGGCCGACGGTTGCGTGATTCGCGGTGACCGCGGTGTCCGTGAGCGTGAGCTCGCCGGCGTTGCTTATGCCGGCGACGAGCCCGCTTCCACCCGTGATCGTCAAGCTGTCGACGGTGACCGTGAAGCCTGAATCCACCTTGAGCACGGTGCCCCCTCCCTGCCCGTCGAGCGCGGCACCGCCGGAGCCCGCGAGCGTGAGGCTGTGCGCGATCTCGAACGTGCCGGCACATGTGCCCTGAATCGCCAGCGTGTCACCGTCGGACGCGCCCGCGAGCGCCACCGCAAGCGCGCCCGGATTCGTCGTGCAATCAACCGTGGTGGTCGTGGCGGCCTTCCCAGGCGTCGCGGCACCGGCGAGGATCACCGCCGTGGACGCCAGGAACAGGAATAGGACCACGCCGATTCGGACGCTCATCTCTTCTCCTCCCCACGGGGAACGCGGTTCTGACCCGACGATCGTCGATGCGGGCGCTAATCGCGCTCTAATCGACCGATGAGCTTCGACGCTGACAGTCCTCTTCTTCGCCAGTGGGGCAAGCACCGGGAGCCGTCCCGCCCGGGCCTGCCGACATGGGTCTGGCTGCTGATCGCCGGCTCCCTGGTTGCCCTGTTCGGTATCGCTTTCTGGCTTTCCGAGCGTCCGCAACCGTGGCGATCGCCGAGCGGCGACCCCCACTTCGTCTCGTGCACCTACGGCGGTCGCGTCCGAGGCTGGTGCGCCCAGCTGCGAACGCCGTCGGATCCGCGCCGGCCGCGAGCCGGGACGATCTCCTTGCACGTCGCCGTACTGCCGGCAACCGAGCGCCCGGCGACGGGCGCGCTCTTCTACCTCGAGGGCGGTCCTGGCGGCGCGGCGACGGCGTCGGCCGTGCGCGTGAACGCGTTCTTCGCGCGGGTGGGGCGGCGTCGCGATCTCGTCATGGTCGACCAGCGTGGCACGGGCGGCTCGAATCGTCTCTCCTGTCCGCACGGCTATGTCCGCGGTGGGAACGGCCAGGACCTGACCGCGTACCTGCGCCGCTGTCTCGCACGGCTCGACGAAGATCCGCGCCTCTACACGACGAGCGTCGCCGCTGCCGACCTCGAGACGGTGCGGCGCGAGCTCGGGTACGGGAAGATCGATCTCTACGGTGGTTCCTACGGCGCGACGCTCGCGCAGGCGTACCTGCGTCGGTATCCGGCGTCCGTGCGCAGCGTCGTTCTGGACAGCGCATCGCTCCCCGACGTTCGGATCTACGACGTCGCCGCCCGCAACGCGGAGCGGGCCCTCGACGCGGTGCTCGCCCGTTGCGCGGCTACGCCTGCGTGCAAGCGCACCTACCCGCACGCGAGGCGACAGCTCCGCGATCTGCTCGCACGCCCGCCGCGCCTTGTCGGCCTGCCGACGGGCAGGGTTCTGCTTCGGCCCGGCGACGTCGCGTGGACAGTGGACTGGCTCTCCGAGAGCGCGACGAACGCCGCGATCGTCCCCTTCGCGGTGAACTCCGCCGCGCACGGCGACTACACGACGCTCGCCATGACCTATGCCGACCAGCTCGGGGGATCGAACCTCGATCCGCTCGCGCGGCTCGTCCCGTTCTGGGTCACCATCTGCTCCGAGCCTTGGGCTGCATTCGACCCCGTTGCGACGTCCCGCGCCGGCGCGGGAAGCTACCTCGTCTCGGCAGCGATCGCGCGAGCACGGCTCTTTCACTCTGTCTGCCACGTCGTCCCCAGGGGGCGCGTCCCCCCCGACGCAGGCGGTCTGCGGGTCGTCCATGCACCGGTGCTGCTGCTGGCCGGCAGTGCCGATCCGCTCGACCCGGTCGCGAACCTGCGCGGCTGGCGCCGGGTCTTCCCGCGCGGACAGCTGATCGTCGTCCGCGGTGCAGCCCACGGCACGATCGAATACGACTGTGTCCAGAGGCTCGTCGCACGCTTCGTCGCACGCGGCGGCGGGACACGGCTCGACCCCTCATGCGCGCGGCACGTCTCGCTGCCCGCTTTCGTGATCGGCTAGCTCAGAGCGAGTGGACGCGCTAGGCTCGGTCGGTGGCCGAGTCGCGCGCCGACGGGCGGCTGGCCGGTGTCGTGCTTGCGCTTGCGGCCGCAGTGCTCGCGCTGGCTGGCTCCGCTTCGACCGCGACAGACAGGCAGAGCCACACGCTCGGGGTGATCAAGGGCACGAACGGCAACGACCTGCTCCGCGGCGGCAATGGAGCGGACACGCTCGAGGGCCTCGGCGGAAACGATCGGCTCTACGGGCGCGGCGGGAACGACCGTCTCTACGGCGGAGCCGGCAACGACCGCCTCTTCGGCGGCCCCGGTGACGACAAGCTTGCGGGCGGCCCCGGCAAGGACCGGTTCAGTTGCGGCCGCGGCCGCGACGTCGTCTACACGACGGCTGCCGGTGAGGTCAGCCGTGACTGCGAGATCGTCCACCGCAGCGCACCGCCCGGGCCCGGCCTCGCGACGGGCATCTACCGCGGCTCGAGCATCAGCTTCCGACTCGCCGGCGACGCGAAGACGATCTCAGCACTGCAGCTCGACTTCAAAGGCCACTGCGGCGACGGCGACACGCAGATCCAGATCGCCAACTCCGGCCCCTGGTCGGTGAATTCCGACCACAGCTTTCAGGTCTCCGAGACCGAGTCGGACGGCGACACTGTCACGCTGGACGGGCACTTCGAGAACGGCGGGGTCGCGAGCGGCACCTTCCAGCTGCACGCGACGATTCTTGGGTCCACGTGCGACACCGGCGTCGTCGCCTGGACGGCTCGCCGCGCGTAAGAGTTAGTCCCCGACGCGAAACACCGGGTGGTCGGGTGCAATCCGCTGAAGCTCGGCGACGCTCGACTCCGCCCCGACTCCCCCGAAGAACTGCCCGACTTCCCACTTCCAGCGAGCGAGATACGCGCGCAGGATCGGCTCCTTCTCTGCGTTGTCGATCTCGGTCGCGCGGAAGTGCTCACGGCGACGCCCGAGCAAGAGGTCGCCTTCGCCGCCGGCGGCGCGGAGATTGCGTACCCATTGCGTCTGCCCGCGCGGGGCAACGAGGTAGCGCCGGCCGTCCAGGGTGAGCAGGTTCACGGGCGTCCGACGTGGGTCGCCGCTCTTGCGGCCGCGGACTTCGAGCACGCGCGAGCCCCAGAAGCTGACGCCTACACGAGTCAGGGCGTCGACCACTCGGTTGAAGACGTTCCGGGTGAACCAGCCGGGTTCCTGGTAGTGCGGGGATGCGGTTACGGGCACGATCCTGAGGATACGAGGCCCGAGCCGCCACGGCCGTGACTCGTTCAGGCGTACACTCGCCTTCGGCATGGCCCGGTCCACGAGCATCGTCTGCGTCTCACATCTCACCGGCGCCGAGGGTGAAGCGGTCGCCCGTGGGGTCGCCGAACGACTCGGTTTCCGCTATCTCGACGAGGAGATCATCGAGCGGGCAGCCGAGTGGGCAGAGCTCGATCCTGCAGTTGTCGGGGAGGTCGAGCGGCGCAAGTCGCTCATGAGGCGGATCGGCGAGGCGCTTCAGGCCGAGCCGATGCCCAGCCGACCGGATGCCGCTCCGCAGCGACGGACCGGAGGTGGCGTCGCGAGAGAACGCCCGAGCGACGAGGACCTGCGCGCGCTCGTTCGCGATGCCATCCGCGACATCGCCGCCGAGGGGAACGTCGTCATTGCCTCGCACGCGGCGGCGATGGTTCTCGCCGACCGCGACGACACGCTCCGCGTCCTCGTCACCGCGTCCCAGCAGACGAGGGCGCGCAGAGTCGCCGGCGTGCAACACATCGACGAGCGGCCGGCGGAGAAGCTTGTCGCCGATGCGGATGCGTCGCGAGCCGACTACTTCAGACGTTTCCACAACGTCGATCGCGAGCTGCCCATCCATTACGACCTGGTTGTGAACACCGACGTTCTCGCACCGGAAGTCGGCGCCGACCTGGTCGCGCTCGCCGCTCGAGAAATCTGACGGAAGCTCCGGCCTAGCCGCGCTGTTTCCGCTTCACGATCTCGTAGCCGACGAGATCGAGAATGGCGTAGCCGAGGGCGGCGGCGATCCAGAGCATGACGAGGACATACGCGACCCGGCCGGTTTTCGCCAGCCATGCGACGAACAGAATCACCGCAGCCAGCAGCACGAACTTTGCAAGATGCATCGGGATCGCACGCCGGTTACCTTCGCTCACGGGGTCAGACTGACATAACCCACGCACGGAGAGCGGGCCGGTGGAAGCGTTCTAGTGGACGTGATGGACGATCGCGTGCCCTCTGCCGCGCGCGATCAGCCAGGCGTTCACGGGAACTGTGATCACGAAGGCGATCGCGAGGCTGAGAGCGAGGCTCCACCAGAAGAGTCCGTCCGCGAGGCCGGCAGCCATCGCTCCTGGAACGACGAGCAGGAAGAGGTTGTCCACCGTCTCCATGGTCGTGATCGAGACCGTGTCCGACGCGACGGTCAGCGCGGCCGCGCTCCGGAAGGGAACGCCAGCGGAGACGATCGGCCCGAGCGTCAGCGCGTAGCCGAAGACGAAGGCGAGCACGATCGAGATCGCGACAGAGGCGGCGTTTCCCAAAGCGAGCGAGGTCGCGATCACCATCCCGAGCACCTCCCCGATCGAGCACCCAGTCAGGCAATGCGCAGTTGCCCGGACTGCGGCGTAGTTCATCGGATGGCCTCGGCGATCAACTGCACGAAGTTGGCCGTCGCATCGAAGGGAGCGGCATGGCCGGCGCCGTCGATCTCACGAGCCGTTGCGGTGGGAATCGCGTCGGCAAGCATGCGGACGAGCCTGGCCATGCTCACCGGGCTGCGCTCGCCGTAGCTGCAAACGACCGGAACGCGGACGGTCGCGAGGTCCGTTCCGGACGGATACGTGGCGATCGAGTTACGGAAGTCCGCCAGCGACGGCCTCGCGTTCTCCCTGGCGACGCGCCGCCACTCCTCTGGAAAGTCGTCCCACGCGCTGCCGCCGTCGCGGTAGGAGTAGGCCGAGCGCAGCAGCACATCGACGGCGTGCTCGTGACGTCCGCGGAGAGCGAGCGCTCCGATCTCGACCAGCGCGCTGACCTGCGAGGCCTCCGGAAGGTGACGGGTGAAGCGCCACGGGAACTCGTGGGCGACGACCACCCGCACCAGGTCGGAACGACGGACCGCCAGGTCGACGGCGATTGCAGCCCCGGCGCTCGTTCCGACGATGACGGCAGGCGCGGCCTGCAAACACTCGAGCATCGCGGCTGCGTCGGCCGTGTGCGTGGCCATCGATCGCACGGGCTCTCCGCCCGAGCGCGCGTAGCCGCGGCGGTCGTAGGTGATCACGTGCCCGATCCGGGCGAGCCCCTCGACCGCGGAACCCCACGTCGAGGCCGTCGCCCCGGCAGGGTGAACGAGCAGGATGGGGACGCCCTCTCCCACCTCTTCGTGGTAGAGGGCGCAGCCATTCGACGTCACGGCGCCCACCGTCAGTGTCTCAGCTCGAGGGTGCGGTCGAAGGCACGACACCGCGCCGGCTCTCGGTCGTGTCGTCGGGGCCGGCGCAGACATAGCCGAACATCGCGACGACGCCGAAACCGAGCAGCCCGAGCGAGAGCAGCGACCAGAACCACGTCTTCTCCTCGAGCTGCCATGTGTTGAGGAGTGCCGCGAGCCAGGACACGACTGCCGCGACCGTTCCCG
>Ga0126383_10003528_pt1 | contig 10370 bp, 8 predicted proteins | sample PanSoiMetPlot_35_FD_96882 | JGI IMG/M metagenome (GOLD analysis project Ga0126383, IMG submission 96882) | Tropical forest soil microbial communities from Panama - MetaG Plot_35 | ecosystem: Environmental > Terrestrial > Soil > Tropical forest > Bulk soil | place: Panama | collected 2016-02-17
ACCCCCACCCCTATCCCCTCCCCACAAGGGGGAGGGGAACAGTATGCAAATCACTTACACAAATTCGCCGTTGAGACGCCGACCTGCACGATGCGCGGTTTGTCGACGCCGGCGACGCCGACAAATTTGAAGATCTTGTTGTCGATCTCGCGCTTGCGCGGGTTCTGGATCACCACGTTCTTTGCGCCGGTGATGAGCGGCCAAAACGCCGAGGCCTGCGGCTGCTTTTTCGCGTCGGAGCTGAAGGTGAAATCGATGCCGGTATTGGTCAGATAGGCATGACCGGACGAATCGGTGATCCAGAACTCTTCGATCGCGGACTTGCCGGCGATGTCCTTGAGAATCTCGTTGATGCCGACCGGCGTCACGCCGTTCCTTTCCGCCACCGCTACAAATTGCGGCGCCAGCATGGCTTCGCCGACCATATGGCGGGCGATCGTGTCTTCGCAGCCGGCGGCGCGCGACGGCGACGCGCCGGTGAATAGGGCGCACGCCAGCACGATCGAGCCGAAGATTTTGGGCTTTTGCATGCGCATCCAGCTCCTATGGCTAAAAAGCATGATTTTAGATTTTAGCGGAATTCTCATCATTGCGAGGAGCGAGGGCGACGAAGCAATCCAGCCTTAGCACAAAAATTCTCGATTGCTTCGCTTTCGCTCGCAATGACGATTCAGGCCATCTCCTGCTTCAACGTCCGCGCCGCGCATGCCATCCAACGACAGCTTCGGGAACTGAATCGGTTGACGCAAAATAAGGCTTGATGTCGAGGAGCGGGGTATTGTCGAGGCAGTCGATCCCGACGACGTAAAGCGCATTGCCTTCGAGGCGGACAAGGCGCGCCACCGAAACCGCGATCGGATTAGGCCGCGCCGGCGACCGCAACGCGAAGGTACCGCGCTGCTCGCCATAGTGCCGCGGCACCTGCAACACCAGATCGCGGCGGGTGCGATCCATCCAATAGAGAAGCAGCACGTGGCTGACGGTCTCGAGCCCCTTGAGACCGGGCGTCCAGCGTGGATCGAGCTCGACGGTGCAGATCGCGTCGGACTCGCGCGGATTCCTCGGACATTGCGCGCGGCTTTGCCACGGCGTGCGTATGCGGCCGATGAAATAAAGCGAGGCGTCGAACTGCGCCGGTAGCGAGACGACAACCTCGCCCTGGCGGAGCGCTAGGAACCTCTCATCGGCTCTTACGGTGGCGCCCCTATTGGCTTTGCGTCCGGTCATTTGCCAGACGGTGGCACGCGCAACGAGCGATCGCCAGTGCCGCGCAGGATCGTTGAATGCAATCCGCTCATGAAGGAGGGGACATCCCATTGTGCTCCCACTTGCCACCCTCAGCTTAAGGATATAAAGATATCCTTATATGCACTGGCAGTCGTCTCGATGGATCATCCGCACCTAAGTTTTGCCGGCCTGACCGCGATTTTGAAAGCCGCTGGCGAGCCGACCCGGCTGCGTATTTTAGCGCTGCTCGGCGAGGCCGAACTGACGGTTTCCGATCTCACCGAGATTCTCCGGCAGTCGCAGCCGCGGCTGTCGCGGCATTTGCGGCTGCTCACCGAGGCCGGACTGGTCGACCGTTTCCGCGAAGGCTCGTGGGCCTTCTTCCGACTCGGCGAGCGCGGCGGCACCGCCGAGCTTGCGCGTGCACTGATTGGGCGCCTCAAGATGGACGACGCGATTGTGCTCCGCGATCGTGAGCGGCTGACCGCCGTGCGCGCCTCCCGCGCCGCCGCGGCGCAGAACTATTTCCGCCGCCATGCCGCGGAATGGGACCGTATTCGCCGGCTGCACGTCGCCGACGCCGCGGTTGAATCGGCGATACGCGCCGCACTCGCCGACAAGCCGATCCGATCGCTACTCGACCTGGGCACCGGCACCGGCCGCATGCTCGAACTGTTCGGCGCCGATATCGACCGCGGGCTTGGGCTTGATTTGTCGCTCGATATGCTGGCGCTCGCTCGCGCCCGGCTCGATCGCGCCGGGCTCAAGCACTGCAGCGTCCGCCACGGCGATATTTACGATCTCGCGCTGCCGCGCGATTCCTTCGATGTCGTCATCATCCATCAAGTCCTGCACTTCCTCGACGACAGTGCGCGCGCCATCGCCGAGGCTGCCCGCGTCTTGCGTCCTGGTGGGCGCCTGTTGGTAATCGATTTCGCTCCGCACGATCTCGAATTCCTGCGCGAGGAGCACGCGCATCGTCGGCTCGGCTTTGCCGCCGAAACGGTGACGCAATGGCTGGAAGCCGCCGGCCTCGATGTGCTGCGGCAAGAGACATTGCCGCCAGGGCCGCAAGGCAAGATCGCGGTCTCGCTTTGGCTCGCCCGCGACCCGCGCATGGTGCTCGCCGCGCCGGCAAGCCGCGAGGTCGCCTAAAGTGAGCGCGCTTCGCGCGAGCCGTTTTGTTGCGGCCGGCGCGCGGCGCGGCTTGCACGTTTCGTTCGAATTCTTTCCGCCGAAAACGCCGGAGATGGAGCAGTCGCTGTGGGACTGCGTCAGCCGGCTCGCACCGCTCAAGCCGAATTTCGTATCGGTCACCTATGGCGCCGGCGGGTCAACCCGCGAGCGCACTCACTCAACTGTAAAGCGCATTCTCGCCGAGACTGTACTCACCCCGGCGGCACATCTGACCTGCGTCGCCGCCACGCGCGCGGATATCGACGCGGTGATTCAAGCCTATGCACAAGCTGGTGTCCGCCACATCGTGGCGCTGCGCGGCGATCCGCCAGGGGGCTTAAGCGAACGCTATGCGCCGCATCCGGGCGGCTATCGCAACGCCGCGGATCTGGTCGGGGGTATCAAGCGGATTGCAAATATCGAAGTATCGGTTTCCGCCTATCCGGAGAAGCATCCGGATAGTCCTTCGGTCGAAGCCGATATCGACATGCTCAAGGCCAAGGTCGATGCCGGCGCCAGCCGCGCCATGACCCAGTTCTTTTTCGAGAACAGCCTCTATTTCCGCTATCTCGACCGCGTGCGCGCCGCCGGTATCGACATTCCCATCGTGCCCGGCATTCTGCCGGTGCAAAATTTCAAGCAGACTAAAAATTTCGCCGCACGCGCCGGCGCCTCGGTCCCCGCTTGGCTGGCTCAGCGCTTCGACGGTCTCGACGACGATCCAGCGACCCGCAAGCTAATTGCCGCCGCGGTCGCGGCCGAGCAGGTCCTTGATCTCGTCGACCACGGCGTCACCGATTTCCATTTTTACACCATGAACCGCGCCGATTTGGTCTACGCGATCTGCCACTTGCTCGGACTGCGACCCGAGCCTGGTGGGGCTGAAGCCGCGCCAATTGCTGCCGCAGAAGGAGCGCGTGTAGGTGCTTAACCCTGCCGCCATGTCCAAAGCGGAGAAGGCGCTGCGCCGCTTGGCCGCCCAGCGAATTCTGGTGCTCGACGGTGCCATGGGCACGATGATTCAAGCGCTCGGGCTCGACGAGCGAGGCTATCGTGGCGCGCGGTTCGACGCCTGGAATCGCGAGGTCCGCGGCAACAACGATCTCCTAAATCTGAGCCGGCCCGACGCGGTGCGCAGCATCCACCTGGCCTACTTTCGAGCGGGCGCCGACATTGTTTCGACCAATACATTTTCATCAACCCGCATCGCCCAGGCCGATTACGGCATGGCGGAGATCGCCTACGAGCTCAATGCCGAGGGCGCGCGGCTCGCGCGCGAGGCCGCAAGGATTGCCCAGGAGGAAGACGGCCGTGAGCGTTTCGTTGCCGGGGCCATTGGACCGACCAACCGAACCGCCTCGATTTCGCCTGACGTCTCCAATCCGGGCTTTCGCGCCATCACTTTCGATGCGTTACGCCTTGCCTATGGCGAACAAATTCGTGGGCTGCTCGCCGGCGGCGTCGATGCGCTATTGATCGAAACGATCTTCGACACCCTCAATGCCAAGGCGGCGATCTATGCCATCGCCGAGGAATTTGCGGCGCGCGCAGCCAGTGTGCCGGTGATGATCTCTGGCACCATCACCGATCGCTCCGGCCGTTTTCTTTCCGGGCAGACGCCGGAAGCATTCTGGAATTCGGTCGCGCATGCCGCGCCATTTTCGATTGGTCTCAACTGCGCGCTCGGCGCCAAACAAATGCGCGCACATATCGCCGAACTCTCCCGCGTCGCAGACGTGCTAATCTGCGCCTATCCGAACGCTGGTCTGCCGAATGAATTCGGCCATTATGACGAAGGTCCGGCCGAAATGGCGGCGTCGCTCGACGAATTCGCCAACGCCGGCCTCGTCAACATTGTCGGCGGCTGCTGCGGCACGACGCCGGAACACATCCGCGCCATTGCCCGCGCGGTCGAGGGCAAGCCGCCGCGCGTCATTCCGGAAATTGCACCAAGGCTGCGGCTGTCGGGCCTGGAAGCGTTCACGCTTACGCCGGAGATTCCCTTCGTCAATGTCGGTGAGCGCACCAACGTCACCGGCTCGGCCCGTTTTCGTAAGCTCATCACTGCCGGCGACTACCCCGCTGCGCTTGCCGTCGCGCGTGACCAGGTCGAGAACGGCGCGCAGATCATTGACGTCAATATGGACGAAGGTTTGCTCGATTCCGACAAAGCGATGACGACTTTTCTCAACCTGATCGCCGCCGAGCCCGACATCGCGCGCGTGCCGATCATGATCGATTCCTCCAAATTCTCGGTCATCGAAACCGGCCTGAAATGCGCCCAGGGCAAGGCGGTGGTCAATTCGATTTCGCTCAAAGAGGGCGAGGAGGCGTTTATCCGGCACGCCGAGTTCGTGCGCCGGCACGGCGCTGCCGTTGTGGTCATGGCCTTCGACGAATCCGGCCAAGCCGACACGCTCGAAAAGAAAAAAGCGATCGCCGCGCGGGCTTATGACATCTTGGTGAACCGGGTGGGTTTTCCGCCGCAAGACATCATCTTCGATCCGAATATCTTTGCCGTTGCGACGGGGATGGAGGAGCACAACGGCTACGGCCTCGCCTTCATCGATGCGGCGCGATGGATCAGGCAGAACTTGCCGCTCGCGCATGTATCCGGCGGCGTCTCCAATTTATCGTTTTCGTTTCGCGGCAATGAACTGGTGCGCGAAGCGATGCATTCGGTCTTCCTCTATCACGCCATCGCCGCCGGAATGGATCTGGGCATCGTCAATGCCGGCCAGATCGCGGTTTATGACGATCTCGATCCGCAATTGCGCGAGGCCTGCGAGGACGTCGTGCTCAACCGGCGCGCCGATGCCGCGGAGCGGCTCCTGGCGCTGGCCGAGCGCCAGCGCGGTCATGGCAAAGAACGCAAGGAAGCCGACCTGTCATGGCGCGAATGGCCGGTGGAGAAGCGCTTGGCGCACGCGCTCGTCCACGGCATTACCGATTTCATCGAAGCGGACGTCGAGGAAGCGCGCCGCAAGCTGCCGCGCCCGCTCGCTGTCATTGAAGGACCGCTGATGGACGGCATGAACATTGTCGGCGATCTGTTTGGTTCGGGTCGGATGTTTCTGCCGCAGGTGGTGAAATCGGCCCGCGTCATGAAACAGGCGGTCGCCTATCTGATGCCGTACATGGAACAGGAGCGAGACGGCCGGGCTCACGTCTCCACCAACGGCAAGATCGTGCTCGCCACAGTCAAGGGCGACGTCCACGACATCGGCAAGAATATCGTCGGCGTCGTGCTTCAGTGCAACAATTACGAGGTCGTCGATCTTGGCGTGATGGTGCCGGCGGAAAAAATCCTCCACGCCGCAATCGCAGAACAGGCCGATATTGTCGGCTTGTCCGGCTTGATTACGCCGTCGCTTGACGAGATGTGCCATGTCGCGGCGGAAATGGAGCGGCAGGGTTTTGAAATCCCGTTGTTGATCGGTGGCGCCACCACGAGTCGAGTGCACACGGCCGTGAAAATCCATCCCAATTACAACCGCGGCCAGGCGATCTATGTCAATGACGCCAGCCGCGCCGTGGGCGTAGCTTCCGCGCTGATGGCGCGCGATGCGCGCGCCCGCTATGTCACCGATATTCGCAGCGAATATGCACGCCTCGCCGCCGCACATGCTCGCGGCGAGGACAACAAGCAGCGCCTTTCGCTCGCCGCCGCGCGCGCCAATGCGCTCAAGCTCGACTGGTCCGGCACCTATGCGCCGCCGCTGCCGCAGCTTCTCGGCACGCGCAGCTTTGTCGATGTTCCTGCCGCCGAGCTGGTCGATTACATCGACTGGACGCCATTCTTCGCGACCTGGGAGCTCACCGGCAAATATCCCGCCATCCTCAACGATCCGAAGCTGGGTGAAGCGGCGCGCGGCCTTTATGCCGACGCGCAAGCCATGCTGCAGCGGATTACTACGGAGGGCTGGTTTACAACCCGCGCCGTGATCGGCTTGTGGCCTGCTAACAGTGATGGCGACGACATCCTCGTCTTCGCCGACGAGGCGCGGAAGACTCCGATCGCGACGCTGCACACGCTGCGCCAGCAACTCGCCCGGCGCGAAGGCAGAGCCAATGTGGCGCTCGCGGATTTTGTCGCGCCCCGCGCGAGCGGGCTTGCCGATTATATCGGCGCCTTCGCCGTCACCGCTGGTATCGGCGAAGTTACCGTGGTCGAGCGTTTCAAGCATGCCAACGATGATTACTCCGCTATTATCGCCAAGGCGCTTGCCGATCGCCTTGCTGAAGCGCTTGCGGAACGCATGCATCAACAGGTGCGCCGGGAGTTCTGGGGCTATGACGCTAGCGAGGCGCTGAGCAACGAGGAGCTGATCGCCGAACGCTATCGCGGCATCCGTCCGGCGCCGGGTTATCCAGCGCAGCCGGATCACACAGAGAAAGCAACTGTGTTTGCGCTCCTCGGCGGTGAGAACGCGATCGGCGTGAAATTGACCGAAAGCTTTGCGATGTGGCCGGGCGCCTCGGTGTGCGGCCTCTATTTCAGCCATCCGGAGAGTTATTATTTTGGCGTCGGCAAGATCGCACGCGATCAGGTCGAAGATTACGCGCGGCGCAAAGGTCAAAAGCTCGCCGAAACCGAGCGATGGCTGGCACCGATTCTCAATTACGATCCGACAGCACTGGCGCAGACTGCGGCGGAGTGAGGTTCGCTCTTCCGCTCGTCCCCGCGAAAGCGGGGGCCCAGCTTAAGATCAAGAACTGGATTTCCGCTTGCGCGGGAATGAGCGGAGCTAGTTCCCCAACTTCTTCGCGATCGCCTGCTCGACGAACAATGCTGCCTCGAGCGCGGCGTGGTCGCGGCCAAAACGGCCGACGATTTGAATACCGAGCGGCAATCCATCGCCGTCATTCATGCCAGCGACGTTGACGCAGGGCGCGCCCATCAACGTCCACAGCCGGTTGAACATTGGATCGCCGGTCGTGGCAAAACCGCGCGGAGCCGCGCCCGGCGCCGACGGCGTAAGGATGACATCATGGTCCGCCATCGCCTCGGCAAGAAGCTGCCGCGCGCGGCTGGCGAGCCGGCGGGCGGCATCATATTCGTCGGCCGAAATGGCGGCGGCGCGCTCGAGCTGCGTGCGCAGCAGCGGATCGATGTGGTCGCGATGGCGCTCATATTCGAAAGCCAGCGCGCGGATGTTTTCATAGTCCTGAATGGTAAATTGCGCTTCGTAAGCGTCTTCGACGATCGGGGACAGTGCCAAATCGGTGACCTTGGCCCCCGCTCCCGCCGCAATCCGCGCCGCACTTTCGACGGCCTGTTGCATCGCCGGACTCGCTTTCGGCCATAGATGGGTGCGGGCCACTGCGATCCGCGGCGCCGCCGGCGCCCTGCCGTCAACCCGGAGCTCCCGCTGCAGGATGACCGCCGCTGCGAAAGTGACATCGGCGACGCCGGCGCCGAACAGACCGGCAGTATCGAGATGCCAGGCCACATCTTTCACTCCGACCATCGGGATCAAGCGGTACGACGGCTTGAAGGCGGCCACCCCGCAAAACGCCGCTGGCCGGATCACCGAGCCCGCGGTCTGCGTGCCGAAAGCGAGTGGCACCATGCCGGCGGCAACGGCCGCCGCCGACCCGGCCGAGGAGCCGCCGGGCGTATGGCCGAGATTACGCGGGTTACGTGTCGCGGACGGCACCAGCGAGGCAAATTGCGTGGTCACCGTTTTGCCAAGCACGATGCCGCCGGCTTGGCGGGTCAGCACCACCGCGGTGGCATCGGCGGCCGGCCGATGATTGGCGTAAATCCGTGAGCCATATCGGGTTGGCAAATCGGCCGTATCGAAAATGTCTTTAAAGCCGAGCGGCAGACCGCGCAGCGGTAACGCGGAAAGACGCGGATCGTCGGCTGCGCGGCGCGCGCCCGCGAGGTCGAGCGTGGCGAAGGCGCCGATGTCCTTTTCGCGCGCGGCGATCGCCTCGGCGCACATTTCGACAACGGCCCGCGGCGTGAGGTCACCGGCTTCGAGGCGTCCGGCAAGATGGAGGGCGGACAGCATTAGGCTCGCTCGATCAAGGCGACGATTCCGGTGGTCGCCCTACGCACGTAAGGAAACGCGATGAGGCCGGTGACCGATGCCACCGGCCAGCCGATGAAAAAGGCCGATAGCCAGCGGCTGACGAAATCGGCGCGCAGTCCGATACTACTGAACGTGACGACGCAGCTGACGACAAAAACGATGATGCCAGTTGCCAGAATGGGAAAGATAAACTTGGCCTTGCCTTCCATGCGACCCCTCCCCGGATCAGGGATCAGGTATCGGGCATCAGGTATCGGCGATCAAGATGGCAGAAGACAGAGGTCGGATGTCAGAAATCGGATGACGATGTGAGGTCCGCTCCGATCTCCTACATCCGACCTCTGAATCATGGTTAACACATTGCTGCACCATCAATCTTGAGTAGTCCTTAACGGAATTCCTCGCATTGTCGCGTCCATGACGCGTGGAGTTCAGTGGTCGCTCGTCTTTTTCCTTCTCCTCATCGCGCTGATTGCTCTTGCCGGCTGCAGCCATTTTCTTTTTGCCGAGCGCGAGCCGTGGCGCCATGACGCGGAAATCGCCTGCGTTAATGCCGGCGCCGTGAAAGAGACGCCGCAGCGCGTGCGCATTTCCGCAATCAGCGGGCCGGGCATCTGCGGCATGGATTATCCGCTCCGGGTTGCCGCGCTCGGCGATAACCCGCCACTTGCCTATAACGAGGCGCCGCCGCGCCCGCCCGGCAATATTCCAACCGGCTCCCTGCCTCCAGACGTGCCGCCGATTGTGTCACAGGGCTGGCCGGATCCGTTGTCAAGAAAACCGATTACGAACCAAACCAGCACGATCCAATCGCGCGCGCTGCCGCCGGTGCAGAGCAGCGAACCGGCCTTCGATCCCTATGCTCGGCCTTATGCACCGCCGCGGTTGGCACCGGTCATGCGCGACGGGGCCGGGCAACCATTGTCCATCAATCCCCCGGGCGTCTCGGCGGCCGATCCGGATGACGAAGAGATCAACATTCCCGGCGGGCCGCCGCATCCGTATTACGGCGGCGCCGACGCCCCTTATTCACCCGGTTTCGATCGCAATCATGGTGTTGCTCAGCCACTGCCACCGCTCGGTCCGCCGCGCGGGCCAATGGTAACGGCCTCAGCCGGGCCGGTCGAAGTCAGCCCGCCGGCGACGCTTGCCTGCCCGATCGTCGCCGCGCTCGATCAGTGGATCACAACTTCGGTCCAGCCTGCGGCGATGCGCTGGTTCCGCCAGCCGGTGGTCGAGATCAAGCAGATCTCCGCCTATTCCTGCCGCGGCATGAACGGCGATTCGAATGCGCATATTTCGGAGCACGCTTTCGGCAATGCTCTCGATATCGCCGAGTTCGATCTCGCCGACGGCCACGTCGTCAAGGTGCAATATGCCTGGCACGGCACGCCGGAGGAGCAAGGCTTCCTGCACGACGTGCAATTGGCGGCCTGCGATCAATTCGCGACCGTGCTGGCGCCCGGTGCCAATGTCTACCATTACAACCACATCCATGTGGATCTGATGCGGCGTGCGAGCGGACGCCGCATTTGCGAGCCGGCGGCGGTTCCGGGCGACGTCGCCGCCGCGCGGGCCGGCGGCGGCCGTTTCGCCGCGCGTTACGGCAATCGCCCGAGCGATCCCAGCGTCACCGGCTCGATCGGGGGCCGATCGGGTCGGCGGGAAGCCGCCGATGATGATGACCGGCGGCCGAGCGCTATTGCGGGGGACGATTGAACGAAAGCCTGGCGGGCTGACCCGCACAGCGCGATTTATCGCCCGCTCGCTTCCATCTGCCGCAACACCGCCGCGCTCGGCCAGCAATCAAGTTTCAGGCCATTGCGCTTCTGATATTCGCCAAGCGCGGCACGCGTCAGCATGCCGGCTTTGCCGTCGATCTTGTCATGATAATAGCCGCGCGCGGTGAGCAGTTGTTGCATGCGA
>Ga0126383_10003530_pt1 | contig 10369 bp, 9 predicted proteins | sample PanSoiMetPlot_35_FD_96882 | JGI IMG/M metagenome (GOLD analysis project Ga0126383, IMG submission 96882) | Tropical forest soil microbial communities from Panama - MetaG Plot_35 | ecosystem: Environmental > Terrestrial > Soil > Tropical forest > Bulk soil | place: Panama | collected 2016-02-17
GCCATTGGCGTGATCGTGCTTGTCACCGGTTGCCTGCACGAGGACGGACTCGCCGACATGGTCGACGGCTTCGGCGGCGGCGGGAGCCCGGTGCTCAAGCTCGAGATCATGCGCGACTCAAGGGTCGGCGCTTACGGTACCGCTGCATTCATTCTCTCGTTCATGCTGCGGGCAGGCGCTCTCGCGAGTTTCGGCGACCCTGCCTTCGTTGCTCCTGCTCTCATCGCCGCAGAGGCCGGCGCGCGCGCGACCATGCCGCTGTTCATGCGGCTCGTCCCGCCGGCGCGGCAAGATGGACTGTCGGCCGAAGCCGGCCTGCCTCCGCCCCGCGCCGCGCTCATAGCGGCGCTGATGGGGATGGTCGTGCTCGTGTTTTGCCTTGGCTTCGGCGGCGGCCTGATCGCCTTGCTGCTCGTGGCCACCGCCATCGTGTTTTTGGCGTGGCTCAGCATGAGCCAGATTGGCGGGCAGACCGGCGACGTGCTCGGCGCGGTCGAGCAGGTCAGCGAAGTTTTGATCCTGCTTGTCGCGGCGGCTTGGCTCTAAACCCTTATTGTGGCTTCACCGTCGAGGTGATGGAGGCAATCACGTCGGAGGCCATCTTGAATTCCTTGTCGCGGTTGGTGATGCCGTGGCGGTGCATGATCCAGGCGAAATCGGTGTAGGCGACCCACACAATTTCCTTGCGCGTCCTGATAGACGAGCAGCCTGACCGGCCAGTCGAGGCCGGCATCTGGATCTGAGGTAAGGAACAGCGTGCCGAGTGGCGGATTGCCAAACACAGCAGCGTGGAGGAAAGGAGTGTGACGCCGGCATCGGCGGCAAGCTTCGATTGATCGATCTCGTCGAAAAACATGATGCCCTTGTCGGCGACATCCTTCTTAAGGCGCTTGATGGTCCCGGCCATGTCGTAGGCGCTCTTGAACTTGATGACGCCATCATCCTCGGCGGCTCTGGCTGGAAGCGGTGAGACGATCAGCGCGACTGCCACCAGCGCGGCGGAGCGAAGCGAGCGAGCGATCATGAGGCTTCTCCTCAACTGGAAGAGCGCAAAGCTATGCCGCAGAAGATGGCGGACGGGCCGGCGAAGCTGAAATGCCGCTTCGCTTCCAATTCGATACCGCAAACGGGCAAACTGGGTAGAAATGGAAGAAGGAGCGAATTCTATGCGCAGCGCAGTTGCCCTTGCATTCATCGCCGGCACTCTGGCACTGGCGCCGGGACAGGCTTCCCCAATGCCGCTCGCTCTCGGCGATCACGCCGCCTTAAGCCGGTACATGAACGGCGCAGTGATGCAGGTCTCGCATCGCCACGTTTACGCCCGCCGCTACGCCATCGCGCCGCGCCGCTACAATTGGCAGTATTATCCCTCTTGGCGGCCTTATCAGTATTACTACTGGCAGCATTACTATCCGTATGGCGGTCCGCTGTTCTAAACGCCCTACATCAGCCCGCCGCCAAGTGCTTCATGGGTATCGCCGCTACGGCTATTACCCCTATCGCGGCTACTATTGGCGTCCCTGGTATTACCGGCCCTGCTACTACGGCTATTACCGGCCGTATCGCTACGGCTATTGGAGGCGGCCCTATTATCGCCGTTACTGGTAGCCTGGCTTGGATCGATCAGGGCCGGTCGGCCTCTCGCTGGTCCTGATCCTTCCCTCGTAAGAACCCCTACAAGAAAGTTCGGCGCGCTGGCTCGATATGGCAGAGTGCGCGCAATGACTACATCAGTCGATAAAGAATCAGCTGCCCGCGCCTTTGGCTTGGCGCAGCGCGACCTCTCGCGGCCGGGGGCTCCTGCCTCATTGCCGGAGCGGCTGCTCGTGATCGACGTGGAGCGCCAACTCGCCACGCTGCTCGAAAAGGACACGGCGGTCGCGGCCTGGCCCGTCTCCACCGCGCGCAACGGCATTGGCAGCGCGGAAGGCTCATACCGCACGCCGCCTGGCTGGCACCGCATCCACCGCCGCATCGGCGAGAATGCGGCTTCCGGAACGGTGTTCGTGTCGCGCGAGCCGACCGGCGAGACATGGCGCGGAGAGGCAGGCGATGAAGACTTGATCCTCACCCGCATCCTCACGCTTGAGGGCCTAGAGAATGGCGTGAATTGCGGGCCCGGCTGCGATTCGCTCGAGCGCTTCATCTATCTCCACGGCACCAACCAGGAAGCCTTGATCGGCCGTCCGGTTTCCCATGGCTGCGTGCGGCTCTCGAACCGAGATGTGACCGAGCTTTTCTCGCGGCTCAGCGAAGGCGACTTCGTGCTCATCGCCGTGCCCGATGCGCGGGAGCTTCCCGATCCTAAAGGCAAGGGTCGCTTCCATTATGCCGGCCTTGCTGGATCAGGCATGAGCGGGCTTGCGCAGTTTCAGGTGATGACCGGAGGACACGTGAGCGGCAGCGACCGGGCCTTCGATCGCGGCGAGCGCACGGGCCTCAGGGCGCAACTCGAGAGCCTCGGCATCAAGGTCGTGCCGCAGGACGGCAGCGGGCTAGGACCAGATTGCGCTGCGCTTGTGGTCTCGACCGCGGTCGAAGAGCAGGTGCCGGATTTCGCCGCGGCCAAGGCGATGGGAGTCCCCATCGTTCATCGCTCGGAGCTACTCGCATATTTCGTTGCACGCCATCGCTCCGTCGCAGTGACCGGGACGAGCGGCAAGTCGACGGTGACCGCGATGGTGTTCGACATATTGCGCGGCGCCGGATGCGATCCTTCGGTGATCACCGGCGGCGATCTACCCGAGCTTGTGGCGCAAGGGCTCCCCGGCAACGCCTTTGCCGGCAGCTCAGATCTTCTCGTGGTCGAGGCCGACGAGAGCGACGGCTCGCTCGTGCGCTATGCGCCATCTGTCGGGGTGATCCTCAATCTTCAGCGCGATCACAAGGAGATGGCCGAGGTCGCAGCCATGTTCGCAACTTTGCGCGCCCGCGTCCGGGAGGCCTTGGTCGTTGGAGATACCGAGAATCTCGACCCGTTTGCCGGGGGTGCGCTGAGATTCGGCATCAGCCGACGCTCCAATGTGCGGGGCGAAGATGTGGAGCTCGGGCCGGCTTCGAGCCGTTTCCGCGTGGTGGGGGACGTCATCTTCGAGCTTCCGGTGCCTGGCGCGCATAATGTCGCCAATGCTCTCGCCGCCATCGCCACCTGTCGCACCCTCGGCGTCGAGCTCGCCGACATGGCGGCCCCGCTTGCAAGCTTCAGAGGCATCGGGCGGCGCTTCCAGACGGTTGGCAAAGCGAGAGGAGTCGAGGTGGTGGACGACTTCGCGCACAATGCCGAGAAGATCGCCGCGGCAATCAAGACTGCGCATCTTAGAGCAAACCGCGTGCTCGCCATCTACCAGCCGCACGGCTATGGCCCCACCCGCTTCTTGCGCCGGGATTTCGTCGCGACGTTCTCGCGCGAGCTCGCGCCGGACGACAGGCTGTGGATGCTCGAAGTGTTCTATGCCGGCGGCACCGCAACGCGGGACTTCTCGGCGGCCGACATCATCGCTGAAATCGCCGACCGCGGCACCAACGCAGAGTTCGCGCCGACGCGCGAACAGCTTATCGCGCGTATCGCCGAAGAGGCGCAGCCGGGAGACCTCGTGCTGGTAATGGGGGCGCGCGATCCATCCTTGACGGAACTCGCGCGCGCAATCCTGGCCGCCATTGAAAACGCCGAGACGCCGGCGCCGGCGAAATAGCGCCGCTCTAATTTCCGAACAGGCCGTTGATCGCGTCTGAGAGGCTGCCCTGGCCGCTGTTCCACGCCGCGCGCTTCTTTGGCGGCGCGCCGCCGTCTCCCGCGGCCTCGACCGTGCCGCCGTCAGACCTGAGCGGTGTGCCGAACAGGAGCGAGCTCATCTTGGCGTCGATCCCGTAGATGTCGGCGAAGGTCTGAAGCTTGCCCTTCTCGTCGGCGACCACCGTGAAATAGGTGAGGTGCACCGGCACCGGACGCGCCAAGGGAACGATGCTGTTATTGCCGGTGGCGAGCAGGTCCTGCACCTGCTGCACCGACCAGCCTTTGTCCTCGCCGAGCAGCAGCGTGGCGAGTCGGTCGGGCTGGCGCACGCGAATGCAGCCATGGCTCAGCGCGCGCACCTCCTCGTCGAAGAACTCTGGCTGGATCGTGTCGTGCATGTAGATCGCGTGCTTGTTCGGGAAATTGAACTTGAGCTTGCCGAGCACGTTGTCAGGCCCCGGCGGCTGGGTGAAGGTATATTGCAGGATGTTGGCCCGCCCCCAATCGACCTGCTCGGCATCGACGGGCTTCCCCTGATAGCTCACAGTGAGCTCGTGGTCGCGCAGTACGGACGTATCGGGTACGCCAAACACGCCGCCGCGCAAGGCAGGCTGAAGGTCTTCGAGCTTGATGGTCTCAGGCACGATCCATTCCGGATTAAATGCGATCGAGCGCATATGGGCGGAAAAGATCGGGGTGGCGTATTTCAGCTGCCCCACTACCACCTTCTCGACATAGATCGACTTGCCGTTCTTCATGACGCGGGCGGTAAAGGCCGGAATGTTGTCCCACACGTAGTATGAACCGAGCTCTGGCGGCATCCAGCGCCAGCGCTCCATGTTGATGACGATCCGCTGAACCACTGGGTCGCTTGCTGGCTTGCGTCCTCGCGCCTTCAGGCTGGCGCGGAGCTTGACGAGCGCCTGATGCAGACGCTCGAACTGCTCCTGCTTCGGTTGCAGCGAGCGCAGATAAGCATCCGGCGCCGTCGAATCGGCAATCTCGGTCAACACGGTCTTGGGATTAACGAGAGTCGCCTTCTGGTCGAGAAGGACGCTGACGCGGGCCGGGGTCATCCGTCCACCGCGGGCAAGTCGCGCATATTTCAAAACGGCGAGCCCGAGCTTGATCTCGTCTGCAGCCTGGGCCTCGGTGGTGGCGGGTAGATCGGCGGCAGGCGGCAGGCTGAAGGCCTCTGAAGCAAGACCCCAATCGTCGGCGTCCTGGATCTCACCAATGAGACTTTGCGCCCGCGCCGAAAATCCCATCGAGGTGATCCAAAGTGGATTGCTCCGCTCGGCGTAGAAATCTGCCAGTGCAGCGAGATCGTCCGAATTCGCACTCTTGCGCAGGGCGGGATCCTTGAGCTTCTCGCGAATGGCTGCGACGATCGGGTCCGCTGCGGCCTGCTCTGGCGCCGCTGCTTCACTCGATGCGGGCGCTGCAGCGTCACTCGGTTTGTGGTCACCCTTGTTCGGCGCCGTAGTGGCGTCAGGAATTTCGTCCTCGCTCGGAGCAGCGCGGTCGGCAGGTGTATCATCGCCCGAAGCTGGAGCCGCGGTATCTGAAGGAGCCGGCTCTGCTGCGGCCCGCGCTGGGCCGACGCTATCGAGCGGCTGATGCTGAGCTTCGCTCGGCGCTATCGCGGCAGTTTGGGCCGGGCTTGCGGCGTCGTTCCCACTGCCTGAAGACTGCGCTGGGGGATTTGTGGCCGCGGTTGTTGGGCTAGGCGCCTGCTGGTTGCTTTGGTCAGGCGGAGTGACCGCAAGCTCCACCGTGCTTGATGGCTTTGAGCCATCCGGCGCTTGCGCGCCTGACGAAACAACTTCGGCGAGAGCCGCCCCGACAATCGATAAGGCAAAAATGGCAACTCGGGCCATGGCGCCAAAGCGCCCGACTAAGGACCATCCGCCCATCTACAACCCCTCGTAGCCCCGTAAAGGTAGTCCCAGACCGCCGTTGCGGCCACCCTAATTCACTTAGGAATTTGTCGTTTGTGGCAGAACCGTTGCCAATCAGCACCCCCGTTGGCACCGGGCTTCCCCAGCCCGATAGACTTCCCTCCGACCTCGGCTATGATCGCCGCGGACCCGTTACCAAAACGAGGCAGAACCCCCGCATGTTCCCTGTCGGCGACGACGACTCGCAGCGGCGGACCACCCCCTACGTCACCTATGCCCTCGTCGGCCTCAATGTCCTGGTCTTCCTCGTTGAGCTTTCCGGCGGAGACCAGTTCATCGAGGAATGGTCGTTCATTCCCGCGCGATTTTCTGGCAATCCTGAGGCAAACCCGGTCACGATTTTCACCGCCATGTTCATGCATGGCGGCTGGCTGCATCTGTTCGGCAACATGCTTTATCTGTGGATCTTTGGCGATAATGTCGAGGACCAGTTCGGGCACTTGAAATTTCTCATTTTTTACTTGCTAGCCGGCATCGCCGCGACGTTCTCGCAATATGCCGTCTCTCCGGAATCGGGCGTGCCCAATGTCGGGGCTTCCGGCGCGATCGCCGGCGTGCTCGGCGCTTATATCCTGATGTTTCCGCGGTCGCGGGTGAATGTCCTGCTTGGAACGCAGGTCGTCGCCATGCCTGCGCTAGTGGTCCTTGGGTTCTGGATCGTCCTCCAGCTCGTGAGCGGCGCCGGCAGCATCGCCGCTACCGACGAGAGCTCCGGCGGGGTGGCTTACATGGCGCATATCGGCGGCTTCGCGTCGGGCGTGGCCATGACCTACCTATTTCGCGGCCGGAGCGAGTCCGACACTCTTGCCTAACGTCCGGGCTCACGTCATGCCGATGAAATCGCGCTTGCCGATGTCGACCCCACAGCGCCGCAGGATGTCGTAGGCGGTGGTCACGTGGAAATAGAAGTTCGGCAGCGCAAAGTGCACGAGATAAGGCTCACCTTTGAAACGCATCTCCTGCCCACCGACCGTGAGCGTGATGTCGCGGGTCTCGGACCCATCGATATCCTTGGGCTTGAATCCTTCCACAAACTTCACGGTCTTGGCGATGCGGGCCTTCAGCTCGGCGAGGGTGGTCTCCTCGTCGGGATAACTTGGGACCCGCGCGCCTGCGAGCCGCGCAGTGGTGCCTTTGGCGAAGTCGGCAGCGATCTGGATCTGATTGGAGAGCGGGAGCATGTCGGGGGCAAGCCGCCAATTGACCAACACCTCCGGCTCGATGTCACGATCTTTGGCGAACGCTTCCGCTTTTTCCAGAATTGCGGTGAGATTCTTCAGCATGTGCAAAAATGTCGGAACAGAAGCCGCGTACATTCCAAACGACATGGCGGATCACCATCATGAGAGGGTAAGGAGAGGGCGCGACCTTAGCAGCGCGTAGCGGGAACGGGTCATCACGTTCCGGCGAGTAGGAATGAAGTGGAGGGCAAGACATGCAGGAAAATCGATGGAATTAGCGGCAGGCGTAAGCAGGCGCCACTTGGTCGCAGGCGCGATCGGCGCTCTCGCGCTGTCGATTGCCACGCGCGCAGTTGCCCGCGGTATCGAAGAGCCGGCGACTGAAGCGGACACAAGCTTCATGCGCATGGCCATTGCAGAAGCCGCACTCGGCGATTACCCCTTCGGCACGGTGATCGTGCGTGACGGCGAGGTCCTCGCCCGCGGTCGCAATCTCGGCAAGCAAGAGAAGGATCCGACTGCGCATGGCGAGATGGTGGCGATCCGGAATTTCCTGAAAGAGCACGGCCCCGATCTGCTCAAGGGAACGACGCTCTACACCTCGGGCGAATCCTGCCCAATGTGCATGGGGGCGATCATCTGGTGCGGAATCGGGCGTGTCGTATACGGCGCCTCGATCGTCCAGCTCGCCACGAAAATCGGACAGATCATGGTTACCGACAGCGAGATCGCCAACAAGACGCCGTTCCTCGATATCGCGATCACCGGAGGCGTGCTCGCCGCCGAGGCGATGAAGCTGTTCAAGTAACAAGCCGCGTCAGCCCTCCCATTGCGGGAACGCCTGCACGATCGGCGCAAGATCGCGTGCATTGTCCCAGTTGCCGCCCTCGCGCGTGAGGCCGAGCCGCACGATGACGAGGTCGCGCGACGGCACCACGGCGATCACCTGCTCGTCATGGCCGAGGAAGTAATAGGCGTCCTCGGGCATTGGCGGGACGCCGAACTTGGGTGATGCCGGCAACCTACGCCAGATATGCGCGCCGTAGCTCCCATCGGCTAAGGTCCGCGCCGGTCCTCGGCTGTAGACCACCCAGTCATCGGGGAGCAGACGCCGCCCCTGCCACACGCCGTCTTGTAGGAACAGAAGACCAAGCCGGGCGAAGTCGCGCGCCGTGGCGTAGAGGAACGACGACGCCACGAAAGTGCCGCTCGCGTCGGGCGCCATCACCGCGCTTCTCATGCCGAGCGGACCGAACAGGCGCTCGCGCGGATAGCGAAGATAGTCGCGCTCCGATGCGAATGACTCGCGCAAGACGCGGGCGATAATCTCCGAGGTTCCACTCGAATAGTGCCAATGGGTGCCGGGCGGATCGGCGAGCTCTTTGCCTGCGGCGAATTTTGCCTGGTTGCCTTCGGCGAATAGCATCTGCGCGACATCGGCAAGCGGATCGTCATAGCTCTCATCGAAGTCGAGGCCGCTCGACATGCGCAGCAGATCGTCGAGCGAGATGTCGCTGCGCTTGTCGCCCTGCCCACGCCACTCCGGCAACAACGCCTTGTCGGTCACGGCGAGCTTGCCGTCCTTGACCCTGAGACCGATCAGCGCGTTGAGCGCGCTTTTGCTGGTCGACCAGCCCATCAGCGGCATCGTGGCATCGAAGCCCTGCGCGTAACGCTCGGCGACGATACGTCCGTGATGCACCACGACGATGGCCCGCGTGCGGCGAGGATGCAGTGGGTCAGGTTCGGCGAAGGTTGCCTCGACCGCCTTGTCGAGCAGAGCCTTGTCTACTCCTTGGTCGATCGCGCTGAGGTCGACACGCTCGCCTTCGGGCCAAAGCGCCTCGCTGTCCACCGGCGGCGGATCAGGAAATAAATCCACCGTCTCGGCCCTGAGCTCATCCTCGTTTCTGCCGTTGAGAATCGTGCAGCCGAGCCCGTCGCGAAAGATCGCTGTCTGGTAGGCAAAACCCGGAATGGAGGCGGTTACACGCTTCTTGTCCGGCTCGACCGTGTGAAAGAAGAGAGCAAGCAGCTCGTAGCCGGGGCCGCTTAGCTCGCCCGCGAAGATGTCGGGCTCCTTGCGATGGGACACGAACAGGCCTGAGCAAAGCATCTCTGCCGTGTAGCCGGCGCCGACCAGAGCGGTGCGGTAGAGCGGATGGGCGGCAGCGGCGAGGACGGTGAGGATGATCAACGCCGTCACGGCCTGTAAAATCTTGCGCTTTGAAATCCCGAACATTGCGCCACCTTGGCCGATCCCGTTCGCGGGGGCTAGGAGCGCCCAGGTCGCGCACCGAAATAGCAAACAAATTCTGCGCAAACTGGTTCTATCGAAGCCACCTTATAATCTGCGATTTTTTGGCTTGATTGAGCCGGGCTTTGGGCTGCATGGCTGCAAGATCACCCGGAACACGAGTCTTTCGAGCGCGAGCGGCAGGCAGAGCGAGCCGCGTGGCGTGCCACTCGTGGGCTCACCTAGCAGACACGCTCTCTGCCAGCACACGGCCATTCCTGGGCCTTCCGGGGCAGTCCCAACAACCGCACCAACACGAAAGGCCAGAAACCGAGGCAATCTAAGGCCTGCCCGGCAGCGCCGGTCGCCCTCCGTTCCGCCCTGGTGCTCGCGCGCGCTGGCCCTCTTGGGTTTGGCATGAGGGTAGAATATCACGCAGCAGAAGCCCCGGAGTGTCGCTTCGGGGCTTCTGCTCGACCCGGTTTCTACGACGACACGAGGATTCGCCGGGCCTAACCAGCTCGCTGGATGGCAAACAACTTCAGACTGCGGGCTGAGTTCCGACCAAGAAAAAACCCCAGCCTTGGAGCCGGGGCTTCTAATAAGTCTTGCGCTTGCGGCGCTGGCTGACGGGGGAAAAGCCGGGGATGAGTTGCGCCACACCTCTGTAACGTCCCTCAAGGGGCAAGTTCCAAAGTCACTGGGCCCCTCGCGGCTCGGGCGATTGAAACCCGGACGGCAGCTTCCGAGTTTTGCGAGCAACCGGTCTCCGGGCGCTAGTATTGAGTAGCGTGTAACGGAGTTGTCGCCCAGGCCGCGTTATTGAGCAAAGGGCCCCGCTAGCCAGGGGCCCTTTCGCTTTGCGAGTGGCGTGGATGACAATAGGTGACCAACTTCCACGAAGGCGACGGCGCTGAGTTCCCCTGTCTAGGCTCCGTCAAGAAGCTCACCTTTTTCTCAGCATGACGTGGCTGCTCTGGGGGATAGCCGTATCCTGAGATACGCTACGGACGAGCCCCTTTTGGCAGGCGTCCATAAACTCGGTCTTGTTGAAATAGCCGTCGCTATCGGGGTCGGCAGCCTGCAAGTCGCTGACGTACGGCGTAGCCTTGTCGTAGCTTAGTCTATCCTCGTCAGTTGCTGCCAAGGACCAGATTGCGTCGCAGTCGCTCTCACGGAGCGCCGCGTTTCGTTGGATGGTTGAAGGCGCATCCGGAGTGTTGGAAGGAGGCGGGGCATCAGTGGTTCCAGCGAAAGC